>WNGM01004474.1_pt1 | contig 11032 bp, 8 predicted proteins | sample 5400571 | NCBI WGS metagenome assembly WNGM01 (sample SAMN13153378, study PRJNA577476) | soil metagenome | isolation source: 100 cm soil or saprolite under Garry oak tree replicate 2 | place: USA:California | collected 2016-06-15 | reverse complement strand
GCGCGGCCGGCCGGACCCCGCCGGCGCCGAGGAAGGGCTCGGCGAACACCGCGGCGACGTCGTGGTCGGCCCGGCCGAGCAGGGCGGCCACGGCGTCCAGGTCGTTCCACGGCACCCGGACGACGTCGGGGGAACCGGGCAGGAACAGCGTCGCGCTGCCGTGGTACGCCCCGTCGAACATGAGCGGGTCCAGCAAAGATAAGGACGAAACCCGCCGTGAGTTGATCTTCGGGTAGTTCGAGGCCGCGGTGGGCTGCCGGCCGGGCACGATCCTTCGGTTCGGCTGTGCGGCGTGTGTGTGGCTGGTACGGTCTGCGGTTCGTACGGGCTGATCGTGCCGGATCCCCAAGGGCGGGCCGCAGGATGACCTCGATCGAGCGGACCGCCTATCCGCGGTTCAAGCGCCTGATCTCTGCAGGCGAGCTGCACGGGCACTTCAAGCCGACCCGCGAGGAGGTGTCCTGGGCCTCGCAGCGCACCGATTCGGACGGGCACCTGCTGGCGTTGGTGCTGGCGTTGAGATGTTTCCAGTGGATGGGCCGGTTTCCCCGGCAGGATGAGGTACCCGGCCAGGTGGTGGACTATGTTCGCCGGGCGTTGAAGCTGCCCGGGGCGGTGGTGCCGGTGGTGGCCTCGGATCGTAGCGCGGAGCGTCACCGCGGGCTGATACGCACCCGCTGCGGGGTGAGCTACAACCCGGCTGAGGCCCGCCGGATCGCCGCCGAGGCGATTCGTGCGGAGGCCGAGGTGAAGAACAACCCGGCCGACCTGATCAACGTGGCGTTGGAGAAGGTGCTGCAGGCCACGCTGGAGCTGCCGGCGTACCGGACGCTGGACGAGCTGGCCTCGCAGATCCGCAGGGAGGTCAACCGGGAGATCATCACCCGGGTTCACGACCGGATGAACCTCTACGAGCGCGGCCGGCTGGAGGCGAGCCTGTCCACGATCGGCCTGGACGGAAAGACCCTGTTTAACGCCTTCAAGCAGGCGGCGCGGCGGCCGTCGTGGTCGCACTTTCGCCAGCTCGCGCGTCATCTGGTGTTCGTCGACGGCTACGGCGGCACCGGGACGTGGCTGGACGGCGTCGCCCCGGCGAAGATCGCCTCGTTCGCCGGAGAGGCCGACGCTGCGGACGCCGCGGTGATGGGCGATTACGAGCGCACCAAGCGGATCGTGCTGATCGCCTGCCTGCTGCACAAGGCGCGGATGCGGGCCCGTGATGACATGGCGGCGATGTTCTGCAAACGGGTGGCCACCCACACCAAGAAGGCCCGCGACGAGTTGGAGGACATACGCCGCCGCCAGCAGTCGATCACCGAACGGCTGGTGCTCGCACTGAAGGCGGTGCTGGGCCAGGTCGACCCGGACAGCCCGGCCGCGGCGATGGGCACCACCGCGAGCGCACTGGCCGCCAGCACCATGAAGAGCCTCGGCGCGCGCAAGACCAAGCCCGGCGCGGAGGTGACCTTCACGTTCTCCTCGCTGTCCGAGGCATCGGGGCCGGCGGTAGCGGCGCTGCTGGACGCGATCGGCCTGCAGGCCACCGGAATGGGCCTGGTGCGCCAGGCCGTCGAGAAGCTCGGCGGGTTCGAGGACCTGTACGCGGACATCGAACTGGTGGCCGCCCACCACGGCGACAACTTCGAGATGCTGGTCGCCAGGCACATGAAGACCGACCGCTCCACTATGTTCGAGCTCACCGAACGGCTTGAGCTGGTGGCCACCAGCGAGGACCGCAAGATCCTGGACGCCCTGGCCCACGCCAAGCAGCACCGGGAGATGACCCGGGACTACATCAGCGCCTACGACGAGGCCGGCCGCCCGCTTGACACCTCGTTCGCCACCGGCAACTGGCACAAGGCGCTGGGCGACCGCGGCCAGTCCGGGCAGCTGCACCGCCGGCACTTCGAGGCGTGCGTGTTCACCTACCTGGCCGAGGAACTACGCACCGGGGACGTCGCCGTGGCAGGCGCCGACGAGTACGCCGACTGGAGCGAGCAGCTCCTGCCGTGGGAGGAGTGCGAGGCGCTGCTGCCGCAGTACCTGATCGACGTCGGCCTGCGCACCCCGCCGGCCGACGGGGCGGCCGGGCCCGGGCCATACACCGCGGTGAGCTTCCGCGAGCAGCTCGAGGACCTGCTGACGAAGACGGCCGCGATCGCGGATGCCGGCTATCCGGCCAACGACGACCTGGTCATCGATGGTGATGGGACACCGCATCTCAAACGCCGCCGGCGGGAGGACCGGCGGGCCTCCTCGCTCAAGCTGGAGGCGCAGATCAAGGCCCGGCTGCCCGAGCGGTCCTTGCTCGGCATCCTGGCGCGCACTGCCTACTGGATCGAGTGGTGGCGCCGGTTCGGCCCGGCGTCGGGCTCCGACCCGAAGATCAAGGACCCGTTCGGCCGGTACGTGCTGGCCACCTTCGTCTACGGCATCAACATGTCCGCCGCCGACGCCGCGCGGCACATCGCCGGCACCTCGGCCCGCGACCTGGCCCTGGTCGCCAACCGGCACGTCACTGTGGACAAGCTCAACGAGGCGATCACCGACGTGGTCAACGCCTACGCGCGCCTGGACCTGATCAAGGCGTGGGGTGACGGGTCGTCGGTCGCGGCCGACGGCACCCATATGGACACCTACCTGGACAACCTCCTCGCGGAGACCTCGATCCGCTATGGGGCATCCGGCGGGATCGCATACCACCACATCTCCGACCACTACATCGCCCTGTTCACGCATTTCGTGCCGTGCGGGGTGTGGGAGGCCGTCTACATCATCGAGGGGCTGCTGAAGAACGCCTCGGAGATCCAGCCGACCACGATCCACGCCGATACCCAGGGCCAGAGCCTGCCTGTCTTCACGATGGCGCATTTGATGGGGTTCGACCTGATGCCCCGCATCCGCCAGTGGCAGGACCTGATCTTCTGGCGGCCGTCCCCGGCCGTCCGGTACGAGCACATCGACGCCCTGTTCGGCACACCCGGCCGCAACGTCATCGACTGGGACCTGATCGAGACCCACTTCAAGGACCTGATGCAGATCGCCATCTCGACCCGCGAGGGCTCCATCTCCTCCTCGGTGCTGCTGCGCCGGCTGCGCTCCGGTTCCCGGCGCAACGCCACCTACGCCGCGTTCCGCGAGGTCGGGCAGGTCATCCGCACCGTCCAGCTGCTGCGGTTCCTCTCCGACGGCGCCCTGCGCCGGCGGGTCACCGCGGCGACCAACAAGGTGGAGGCGTTCAACAACTTCTGCCAGTGGCTGTTCTTCGGCAAGCACGGGGTGATCGCCGACAACGACCCGGACGAGCAGGAGAAGACCATGAAGTTCAATGCCCTGCTGTCCAACTGCGTGATCTTCCACACGACCCTGGAACTCACGGAGGTCATCCGGCAGTTGCAGGCCGAGGGCTGGAGTATCGACGCAGCCGACCTCGCGGAAATCTCCCCGTACATCACCGAACCAATCCGCCGGTTCGGCGAGTACTCCACCGACGAACTCGGCCTGCGCCCCGCCGCCTTCGACCCCAACCTGGACGTCGACTTCGATCCCCTGACCGACCCCGCCCCCGAGGCAGCTTAATCGATCGCGTCGCGGCACTGACCTGGGTAGCCTGACCATCCGTGAGTACAGAAGAACACGCCACGAGCCGCCGGTTCCGGGTGGTAGTGCGCACGAACCCCGGGGTTGTGCTGCCGCCCGGCTCGGTATGGTCGTTGACGGTCGGCCAGGCGGACGATCCGCCGTCCCGCGTTGCCCTCGGTTGAGTCGTCGCAGGAAATGCCGGATTCCCGCTCAACGACCCCGAATGGGGCTTGCCACCGCCCGTCTCCGTCGCTCCTTTCAAGGTCCCTTTCATCGACATCACCGATAATTACGAAATGTCCATGCGGGGGGGCAGACCAAGTAAGCCCGAAAGGGGTGGCACCACCCACCGTGCGTAGCAGGGGCTCATGTGCCCGATAGCCGCCTCTGCGCAGACGCGGGGAGTTGTCCAGCTGAGACCTTCAGGGCTCACGGCCAGGCCAGCATGATCCGCTGATCGGTATCGCCAGTCGGGCAGTGTTGGTCGTGGTCGGTCATTCCAGATCGGGGTGGTTCTTTGCTGACCGCCCCGGGTAGCGTCCGCAGCCGTCGCTGTCGCCGGGTGCAGCAGCGCCCGGACTGCGGGCGTCTCCGGCAGGTTGCGCCGCCCCGGGACCTCGAGATCCGCGCCGAGGTCATTCCCGGCGGGCAGCACGCCAACGTGTGGCCGCAATCACAGGCGATTTCGTTCACCTCCACCGCGCCGGCCGCCACGCTGAGCGGTGCAGGCGCCGCGGAGCGGACCCGTCCGCGGCCACGGCCGCAAGTCCCGTTTCGCGATCTTCCAGCCAGGCTGAGGGGTCGTCATCCGGGAAGGCCGGCCGGTGGACAATCCCGGGCTCTGGGCGGGCAGCACTCGCAGAGCTTGCCAGCGGCTGGCACGACGCGGCGTGCTCCGAGCATCGCAAGGGCAGCGACGCCGATCCCGATCCCGATCCCGATTCCGATCATGATTGTTTTCATCGCTTCGCCGATTCCCTGGGCCGCGTCAGCCGGCGAGCGCGGTGCGCTGGTCGGGGTCGGCGGCGGCGGGCGCTGGTGCCGCGTCGCATCCACAGCCGTCCCCGCTGCCAGGCGGCTCGCCGGTGGCTGGCGTCTGCGCCGCCGCCACCTCCTCGAGCAACCGCTGAGCTGCTCGCAGGTGAATTGCCGCCGCGTTCGTCTGCACCGTATGCGCGACCTCGAGCGCTTGCCGAAGCTGGAGCGGCGATGCGCCCAGTGCGGCCGCGGCGTTCAGGTGACGTTCGATGTTGGTCCGGTCGTTTGCGCCGATCGCCGCAGCGAATGCGGCGAGCTCGGTGTCCAGCACGGCGGGTACTGCAGGCCCCGGGTCCTCCGCGCCGAGGTTTCGCTGAACGTGGCGTGCCAGCTCCTGGGTGGCCTGAGCGGCCACCTGCTGGGCGGTCGTAATCGCCATGAGCACGCGGTCATCCGCGAGCTCGGCCTTCTTGGCGGCGCTGAGGTGGTAGTCGAGGCAGGGGTGGCAGCCGGCGCCAACGCTCGCGCCGATTGCGGCCAGCTCCTTCTGCTGATGGCTGAGTCCATGCTCGTCCGTGCTCATCGCTGTCTCCTCGCCTAGGTGGGTGGGGTTGTCTTATCTGCAGAGACGACGCGCCCGCCCGGAGAGATACACGTGCAGGGAACGACATCGCCCGGCAAGGCCGGCCAGGCACCGGAGGTCTGGCCGGTGCTGATCCCCGGCATGGCGTGCGCGGTGATCAACCCGTGCCGGCTGGCCTCTCGCGGAGCACAACCAGCTCGGCCGCGCCCAACGAAAGGTGACCATCGGCCCTATGCGGAGCGAGCCTTGTGCGCCAAGGATGCCCCTGTGACCGGAACACCTGGCTGGCCGGAGGCGCCCGGACGACGTCACGCGGCCTCGCTCAGACCCGATGGCGCCACCGGGGCGGGCGCGCCTGCTGCTGTTGCGGCCGGGATGTCGTCGGCAGATCTCTTCGCCGCGTATCAGGGGCGGATCCGCCGGTACATCCTCGGCATGGTGCGCGACCCGGCGGAGGCCGAGGACCTCACGCAGGACGTGTTCCTGCAGGCCCACCGCAAGCTCGGCTCCCTGCAAGACCCCGATGCGGTGACCTCGTGGCTGTATCAGATCGCGACGCACGTCTGCTACGACCGGTTCCGGAGATCGTCGCGCCAGCCGAGACTCGACCCGCTGGACTCGAGCGGCCCGGCCGGCGCGGGCTCAGGGGGCGATCGCGGCGACGAGACAAGTCTGGACCGGGTGCTCGAGCGAGCCGAGATGACCGCCTGCGTCAGGAGCTTCCTTGAGGACCTCTCCGACGAGTACCGGCAGGTCATCCTCCTCCACGATCTGGAAGGGCTGACCAACGCGGAGATCGCCGAGATGCTCGGCGCCTCCCTGGCGACCGTCAAGATCCGGCTGCACCGTGCCAGGCGCAAGCTGCAAGCCGCCCTGGCGGCAGGCTGCGACTTCTCCCATGACGAGCACGGCGTGTTCGTCTGCGAGAGAGGTGCCGGTCCCGGCACGACGGCGCGCCCTTCGGGCTAGCGAGCCGGCGCTGCCGGTGTATCCCTTCTGGCCGCCAGATCGTCCTTAATGCCAGGAGCTTCTCCGCAGGGAGGCGCTCGCGGCAACAAGGAGGTCAGATCGTCATGTGGTGGGGTAACGGCTCCTGGGGGTACGGCTGGTGGCCGGTGATCATGCTCATGGGCGTGCTCATGGTCATCTGCATGGTGATGATGGCCCGCATGACGGGCCGTGCCTGGCCCGGCCCCCGCAGGGAACCGGAACGCCACGGGCCGGACGCGCCTGAGCGCATCCTCGACCAGCGCCTGGCGAGCGGAGAGATCGATATCGACGAGTACGAGCGGCTCCGCGACGCACTCCAGCGGCCCGCCGGCCCGGCCCGGGTATAGCGAGGTCTGCTATGCCGGACGAGAACAACGCACGAACCGCGTGGATCCCCGTGCCATCTCCCGGCGAGTTGCCCGCCGAGGTCGCCAGCGAGATCGGTGACGCCGCCAGACCGCGAGCCTGGATTCCTCCAGACGACCCCAGACAGTCGTCTGGCCCTGCGACAGGTGTCCAAGGGCCTGATGGGCATGCCCCAGGGTCCGGCTAGCGTCAGCCTGCAACCGCAACAGCGGATCCTCCGGATCCCTTTTCGCGACGCCTTCTCCTGCACGATTTCCTACTTAAGAATGGAGGCACCGATCATGGCAAAGATCCTTTTCGTGGCAACACACGGGACAGAAGACCCTACCAGGGCCACTTTCCCCTTCATGGAGGCAAAGGGAGTTGTCGAGGCGGGGCATGAGACCGGAATCATCTTGATGATGGAGGCCGCACCGCTGATCAAAGACCACATTGCTGCCCAGGTCCAGGGCGTTGGTGTGCCACCACTGAAGGAGTTGATGGACTTCCTTACTAACCACAACGTCAGGATCTCTGTTTGCGAGCCCAGCGGCCGCGCCCTCGGGGTCACGGAAGAAGACTTCGCCGGCAAGAACAGCGGCTTCGGCACCTCGGTAGATGCCGCCAATGCCTATGCCGGATATGACCGGGTCGTGACGTTCTAGCGGCCCGCCGAGCGGATTCGGGGTGCCGGTAACAATCGAGCCGTGAGCACCGTTACGGCGTCCAGTTTCCTGAACGCGGCTGGGCCTGTGAGGAGCAATGGAACCGGATCCGGCGTCGGCGCAGCTGATCATGGTTCGCGATCGGGCCCACGCGGGCGGCGTTCGATCGGGCGTTAGTGGCTCTTCGAAGTTAAGCGGGACACTGTCACGGTCTGGTGACGTTCGGTAAGGCGCTTGTGTTACTGCGCGTGCCCGTGCTGGTCGCGGCGGTCTTCGTCATGCTGGTTTCTGGCCGATAGTGATGGCTGGCGCGCCCGGAGGGGTGGGTATTGGCCGCACCGAGGTCAGCCCGGCGTCGCGGAGCAGGCGACTTGCCGCAGCTTCGTCCAGCGGTGTGCCGCCGCAGGCGATCGTCTTGAACCGGGTGAGGGCGTCCTGGACCGGGGTGCCGCCGAATTTGCCGTGGCCCACGATCAGCCATCCGCCGGGGCGCAGTGCCGCCGCGACCCGCGGCAGGCCGCTGCGTAGCGCTGGCTGGGCGATAAACGGCGCGGGGAGCCATGCCACATCGAATCTGGCGTCGTCGGCGAAATCGGCCACGTCCTGCTTGCGTACCGTCACCCGGGCGGCGACGTCGCTGGCGGCGATGGCCTGGCGGGCCAGGTCGAGGGCGCGATCGAGGATGTCGATTCCTAGCACATACAGCTGCGGGAACAGCTGGGCGAAGCCGACGGCCGCCGCGGCGACGCCGGTTCCGACGTCGAGCATGCGGGCACCCGGCGCGGCCACGCGGTCGGCGAGGTCGCCCATCATCGGCAGCAGGAACCGGGCCATGGGCACCGCTGCCTGCGCGCTTGCGTTCCCCTGTGCCAGCAGTGCCTCGTCGCTCTGGGCGTCCCAGTGATAGCCGCGGCCGCTGGCCAGCGCGGAGGCCTGGTACAGGGCGGCCGCGGCTTGGCTGGCGATCTGCCGGGGAGTCGAGGTGCTATGTTCGCGCAGCGGCCCTCGCGGCTCGGCGGTAAGCCCGGTGGCGGCCAGCAGTTCCCCTGCCGCGGCCGTGAGCTCGGGCGGGCCGTCGTCGCGGGCCGCCAGCGCGAGCGCGGCCAGGCTCCATGCTGCCTGGTCCCAGGCCTGGATGGTTGCCTGCAGGTCTGGCGCCGCGATGTTCGTCATCGGTCCTCCTGCCTCTCGCCAGTTTCAACGAAGACCAGGATCGTTGCCAAGGGAAGGACCCTTGGGTTGTTGCGGGCGACACGGGCAGCCCCGCCGGTAACACCGCCGGCAATTCCGGTCACTGCGGAGATCACCGCAATGCCGCAACCGCCAACGTGGCGACGTCAGGGGGACCGGTTCTGCCGCCAGCCTCGTCGTCTGCCACGGCTCAACCTCCGCCTTGACGATAGACCGAGACCGATGACCGAACATACCAATGGGCAGCAGCAGCGCTCAACGCGATAGAAAGTTCGCCACCCGACCCTCATGTCCCGGTCTCACTGATCACGAGGCACCTCGCCTCCGACAGCGGTGCCTTAAGTACGTGAGACGCCGCGGCGGTGCCGATCCCGGCCTCAGCGATCCCTTGCCCGGTGACCGCTCCTCAAGGATTCGGCGCCTGCGAGGAAGATGGCCAGCAACCGGTTGCCCGGAGCAGCCGCACACGGCCGGGCGGCTTCTCATCATCGGCCCGCACTGTTACCGTCGCCAGCAAGATGAGCGGAGCCTGGCGCCCCATCCGGGGCGCCTCCGGGAGGCGGCAGCACCCATGGACGCTGTAGCTGCATTCTTCGAGCGGTTCAATGCCAGGAAACTTGACGAGATGGCCGACCTGTTCGGATCGGGCTACACCTATGCGGAACCGATGTTTCCCGAACCGCGGGACGCGGCGGGGCACGTGGCCCATATGCGGCAGATCCTGGAGACATATCCCGACCGGCAGATGCGTGTGCGCAGATGTGTGCCCGGACCGAACGGGGAAATGGTTGAGGCGGAGTGGTCAGGCACCCGAGCCGAGAGCGGGATCATCATGACCCTGCACTGTTTCTTCGCGGTCGATGTCGACCCCAAGTCCGGCCGGATCAGCCGGACGCGCCTGTACTACGAACCACCTGCCTGACGGTGACTTGATGGGCCCGTCCCGGCGAGCTATCCGCGCGACCCGAGGCAAAGGGGCCATGCTGCCGTTGACGGACGGGCACAGGGATGGCCAGCGTCCCGCATCCCTCTCCCTTAAGCGCTGCGCCCTGCCCGCCTCCGAGCCGTCGCCGGCCACGTTGCTGTCAACCACCCCAGCCGCCTGGGCGTCGACGGCCGGCAGCCCTCCGGCTAATCGTTGGTTTCTCGCTGGAGTAGGGAGGCCCTGCTGCGCGTGCCTGCCGTGGCGCCCTGCCTTGGGTGATCCGGCGGGCTTCGCGGCGTGTCGCCGGGTGCGGGAGGCCCGCGGCTTTTACGATCTTGGGCCTTGCTACGGGTTCAGATCGCTAGAAAGCCGCGGGCATCGTGGTCCAGGATACGGCGTCTGCGCTGTTCGGGGTGGAAGGCCTGCAGGTCACCGGCGTGGAGGCCAGCCCGGGCGGCGGTCTTGAGGTGTGGGCGGTCACGGACTGGCAGGCGGCCAGGGCGTGCCCGGATTGCGGCACGGTCTCGGACCGGGTGCATGAGATGGTGGCGACGCGGCCGCGGGACGTGCGGCGGGCCGCCGACGCGGTGGACCTGCGGTGGGTCAAGTTCCGGCGGAAGTGCGGCAATCCGGCCTGCCCGCGGAAGACGTTCACCGAGTGGGTGCCGGCCCTGCCGCCGCGGTGCCGGATCACGGCCCGGCTGCGGGAGCAGGCCGCGCACGAGGTCACCGAGCGGGGGATCACCCCGGCCGAGGCGGCGCGGCACGCCGGGATCTCCTGGCCGGCCGCTCATGAGGCGTTCGCCGCCGCCGCGGACCCGGTGCTGGACCGGGACACTGCCGCTGTCGCGCACCTGGGCATCGACGAGCACCGCCGCGGCCGGGCCCGGTTCGCCGTCGATCCGCAGACCGGGGAGTACACCCTGCTCGCGGACAGGTGGCACACCTGCTTCTTCGACCTGGACGGCCAGCAGGGCCTGCTGGGGCAGGTGCAGGGCCGCACCGCCGACGACGCCGCGTACTGGCTGGCCGGCGCCACTCCGGCGTGGCGGGATGCCATCCGGGTGGTCTGCATCGACCTGTGCAGCATTTACGCGGCGGCGGTCCGCCGGATGCTGCCGCGCGCGCTGCTCACCGTGGACCTGTTCCATGTCGTCCAGCTGGCGGTCAAGGCCGTCGGGGACGTGCGCCGCCGGGTGGTGCGCGCCCGGTACGGGCGGCGCGGCCGCTCCGGTGACCCCGAATACGGCATCAAGGGCCTGCTGGTACGAAATCTTGAGCACCTGTCACCCGCCCAGTTCGCCAAGATCATCGACACCTTGGACCGCGACCGGTACGGGCAGGAGATCGCCGCCGCCTGGATCGCGAAGGAAAAGCTGCGCGACGCGCTGAACCTGCGGGCCCGGGTGACCGGGTCCACCCCGTGCGAGCGCCAGGTCCGCGACCGGCTCTACGCCTTCTATGACTGGTGCGCCCGGCACGATGACATCCCTGAGCTCATCACGCTGGCCAGGACCATATCCCGGTGGGAAGACGAGATCACCGCCGCGGTGATCACCGGGATCACCAACGCCACCTCCGAGAGCCTGAACCGGCTCGCCAAGCTCGAAGCCCGCCTGGCCTACGGATTCCGCAACCCGCTGAACCAGCAGCGCCGGGTCCGCATCGCCTGCACCCGCGGATACCGCCGCCGGTCACGCGCCGCAACCGCCAGCAAGACACGAACGGTAACCGGACGACAACCCGATCCCGGTTAACCTCGAAGGCCCCCTT
>WNGM01004472.1_pt1 | contig 11032 bp, 7 predicted proteins | sample 5400571 | NCBI WGS metagenome assembly WNGM01 (sample SAMN13153378, study PRJNA577476) | soil metagenome | isolation source: 100 cm soil or saprolite under Garry oak tree replicate 2 | place: USA:California | collected 2016-06-15 | reverse complement strand
AACCTCGCGCACCTGCTCGCATGTGTGGGACAAGCGGAAGGCGCTGACGTCGACCTTCCAAAACTTGTAGCCGACTACGTAGGCACCATCGCTCTGAAGGCGCGTGTACCGGATGAGTGTGTTCTCGGCGTCTTCTCGAGGACGGAGCTCACTGACAACCTACCTGCCCTAGAAGACATCGAACAAAGGCTCGTAAGGACCTTGAGCGGAATTTCAACTTTGCGCGGCTGCAGATACGACGAGTTAGACCGGATAGCCCGTGGCCTGACGGATCTGACCTTTCGAGCTGCTTCGCTTGCTCATGACGACCCCGTTCGATTCTACTTGGCGATCGTCGACCAGCCGGAGCAAGCTAGCACCGTTTCGGCGATCGACGCAAAACGAGTAACCAAGGATCGAGTTCTCGATGTGGTCGAACACGAGCGGACAGCTGTCGGGGCTCTCCGGACTTGGAATCGTGTCGCGCTTGCCGAACTTCCTCGAGGTATGCATAGAATGGAGCTCAAGATGGCTGCAGGCGGCCTATCTGCGGCTGACATCGACCTATCCAAAGACTGCAAATTTTCTACGGAGGTTCTCTTGGATGGGTGGCTCTACAAGTACGGACCTGAAATCGCAGGGGTCCGCTATGAACACTTGAGGACAGTAGCTAGGACTGAGTGCCAGGAGGCATGCGATATGGCGCGGGAAGAGCAGAGTCTGTTCGGCGCGGTAATGCTAGCGGAAATAAGGCGGAGACTGCGAGATCGGCACGATCGAGATCGGGCAAACTTCTTCGACTGTGAATATGAGCATCTTCTGGGAATGGCGGGAGTCCTCACTGAAGACTGCACAGTCTGGTGGACAGACCCCTTCGACCTCCCCAAGGAGCCAGGGAAGTGAGCTTGTTCGAGGTCTCGGTCGCTCTGGAAACGAGTGACCACCTTCATCTCGGCAGATTGCTGGTCCTCCTCGGAACCTTCGCGGGTGATCGGGGGACCGGTACGATCGACGGACTTACGAAATTGGCAAAGCTGGACTTCTTGCTCCGATATCCCAACTACCTGGAGAAGGCGCTGGTCGCGAGAAGTGCATCGCCCGAAGCCGCCAACGTCAAACAGTACGAGCGGAGCAGCGTCGAGTCGGCCATGGTACGATATCGCTATGGCCCCTGGGATTTCCGATACAGACGGTTCGTCAACATGCTCGTGGGGAAAGGTCTAGCCCGAATCCAAATTGAGGGGCGCACCACCAGGATCGGGCTTACGAGTAGGGGCCTATCGCTGGCAAATCTGCTTGCGGAGAATGAGGCATTCACGGACACCGCCGAGCGCAGCAAGCTGTTGAGGCGCCATTTCGACATTGGAGCCACAAGTCTGGCTCGATTCATCTACGCAACCTTCCCCGAAATCACGACCCTACGACTAGGCGAGGAGATACGGTATTGAGATTTCACTTCCGGAAACTCGTTCTAATCTGTCGGGCTTCCCAGGAGCTTCTCGAATTCGCTCCGAACGTCTCCTTCTTCCATGGACAGATTTCCTCGGGAAAATCGTCCGTCGCGCGGCTGATTGACTTCTGTCTTGGCGGAGACATCGAGATGACAACAGCTCTCCAGCAAGAGCTGGTGTCCGCTCAACTCGAAGCTCTGATTGGACAGTACGAAGTGATTCTCGAGCGTGCGAAGAGCTCCAACCAAGTGCAGGTTTCCTGGAGAACATCTTCCCCGGATACTACGACCGTTGCCGCGCCCATCCAGGCTTCTGCCGGTGGCGCGGCCATCTGGGGTGAGGCGATCTACAACTTGAGCGACTTACTCTTCTATCTGTCAGGCCTCATGCCCATCAAGGTCCGGAGGAGTGCCACCGAGCCGGAATCGCCTCTCGTCCGCCTGAGTTTTCGAGATGTGCTTTGGTACTGCTACTTGAGACAGGAGCAAATTGATTCATCCTTTTTCAATCTCGACAAACCCATCCTACAGGTGAAGAGCCGAGATGTCATGCGCACTCTTGTCGGATTCTATACCGAACGCCTCGCCAGTTTGGAGGCGGAGCTGGAAAGGGTAACAACCGAGCGACAAGCCAAAGAAGGGGCGGCTGAGCAACTTCGAACGTTCTTGGAAGAATTTGGATTCGGCTCTGAAGAGCAATTCCTGGCCCGAATCGATACGATTTCGAAGGAAAAGGAGAGCGTTCAGACTCGCCTGGATGATGTGCGTCGCGCCGGATTCTCGGCCGCCCATCCGGTTGACTCGCTTCGAGGGGAGTTGCGGCAGCTGACTGATCGGCTGAGTGCGGAAGAACGGGCGCTAACCGACTTACAGGTGAAGATCGGCGAGCAAAATTCTCTCAGGGCCGAGTTGCTTTCCACGAAATTCAAGATTCTGCGGGCCACGACCGCATCGAGCGTCTTGGCAGGAGTGGAATTTGAGCGTTGTCCCGCATGTGGAAGAGAATTGTCGCCAAATGCAGAACGCGATTCGAAGTGTCGACTTTGTGGGCGCGGGCTGGAGCCATTTTCGACGGACCGATTTTCCGAGGCTGAGTCACTGCGGCGCGACATTATCAACAGGATCGATGAACTGACTGACTCGATACAGCGACATGACAAAGCTCGTCACCATCAACAGCAGCTCGTGGAGAACCTCCGCCGAGAAAAGGCCACCCGTGATCGTCATCTGCAGGAAGAACTCAGAAACTACGATTCCGCGTTCTTGTCGGAAACACGAGATCTCGACCGTCTCGTGGCCACATTGGAAGAACGACTGAACGGCCTCGAGAAGGTGAAGAAGATGCCGGAATCGATCAGCAAACTCGAGAGAGAGGCCGATCAGCTAGCTTCTAAGCAAGAAGAGGTGAAACGCGAGATAGGTCGAGAGCGGGGAGGACTCCACAATGCCGACAACTACGTCTCTGAACTCGAGGAATTGTTCCTTGAAACCCTCACCGCCGTTGGCGTCCCCGGTGTCCGTGAAGGGGACAGGGTCGAAATAAACAGAAGGACGTGGTTCGCGTATGTTCTCCCACAAGGCGAGGAGGCGCTGCGCTGGAGCTTTTCCAACGCAGGCAGCGGCGGGAAGAAGACGCTGTTGAATGCCTGCTACGCTCTGGCGGTTCATCGCCTAGCCGCCAAGCACAACCTACCCTTACCGAGCTTCCTAATCGTCGATACTCCTATGAAGAACATCGGCGAGGATGTAAACCGTGAGATCTTTGTCTCCTTTTACAGGGAGGTTTATAAGCTAGCTGCCGGAGAACTCTCGGAAACACAGCTCGTACTCATCGACAAGGAATTTGTCCCCCCAGAACAGCTCGATCTCCACGTCTTATAACGGTTCATGACGCCCGATCAAGATCAGTCTCCGCCGCTCATCTCGTACTATCGCGGCCCCTAGTTCCAAACCCGAGGCCCCCAACCGAGTCAAAGCTGTGAAGGAATCTCGCTCCGCCTTCAACACCCCGGCACAAGAGAGCCCGTCCCTTCCCTCCTCTTGTCATCGAGTACAATGCCTGTCTGGATCATGATGAGTTTCCCGATTGCAAGTCAATCGTATCTCGCATTCCGAACTTTCGTTCGGCTCGTCGACGCTGTTCTTCAGGCTCTGCGTTTGTGACGTTTGATCTCGTTTCGAACTACCTGAATGGACTCGATGGTCAACGTCCCTACCGGAAGCGAATAAATAGGTCCCCGCTGCTCAAGTATTCAATGGTAAAGAATGGCCAAGAAATCTTCGCTTCCCTCGATCTCGACCCGCGGTTTCAGGCCGGCTTGTGGGACTCGCAGAAGCAGACCCTCGACGCGTATGCTTTCCAGGGAGAAGAGCCACGAGTAGTAGGGATCGAACTTCCAACCGGATCGGGGAAAACGGTAATCGGACTACTGGTCGCAGAAGCACACAGGGAGGATGGGCGTTCTGTCGCCTACCTCTGCGACACGAATGCATTGGCCGAGAGAATCTTGCGTGATGCCGACGATCTCGGAATTCCAGCGGTGTTCATCAAAGGAAAGGGCTCAACGGAGGATGTCAGCCAACGAGAGAAGGATTTGGACGGGTTTCGATATGCTGACAAGCTTGGCGTGTTCAGCTACGCTGGCCTGCTTCGAGGAAGCGGAGTGCATCCGCCAGATGTTTTGATTGTGGACGACGCCCACGCGTTCGAGGCGGAAGTCCTGGACGAATCGTCCTTGACGATCTCCAGGACCGACTACCCAGAGCTCTACAAAGAACTCCTGAACCAGCTCTCGCGACAGCCTCATCAAGGGCACCTCTTGGAGGTCTTTGGCATTTCGGGGTCGATAGACCAGGATCGTGTTGAACTAGTTCCATTTACTATTGCCGACCACCTCGGAACAAAGATTCAGGAAATCCTGAATGTGGCCGCCACAAACGACCAGGGCGAGCTCAGGTGGAAGTTTTCGCGGTTCGTTGGAAGGCTGTCGAGCTTTCTTTTGATCGTAAGTAGAGACTCAGTCGCTTTCAGACCCTACCTTGCAAGCGTTTGGGACCTGACGGTCGGGTACGGCGGAGACAAGACGCTCGGCGAAACGCTCGACAGGCTGGTTCTTATGAGCGCTACGCTCGGATCAATTGAGACAATTAAGGAACGATTTGGGATTTCCGGCGATGTGACTCTCATTGATCGCAGTCTCGTAGATACCCAACGAGAAACAATGGGAGAACGAATAGTAGTGCCTTTGGTCGCCACAGGAGTTTCAAAAATGATTTCGGCGCAGACTGGTCATCTGATCACGTCAATACTCTCAGACTTCGGAAAGGCTCTCATCCTGAGTAACTCGAACGAGGATACGAAGGATCTCAAAGGCGCTCTCATCGGCAAGGGAATGGCAACAATCGAATACAGGTCGGAAGCCGACCTGGAGGCCTTCCGAAAGATGAAAGCTGGGGCCCTCCTGTCGACAAATCGTTTTATCGGACTCGACCTTAGTAGTAAGGCTTGCCCTGTTGGGATTCAAGTCCGAGTACCCTACGTCATGGACCCATTGGATGGCCTCAAGAAGAATGTCGTCCGGGATATCGCGTACGTGGACGAAAAAGTCGTACAGCGCCTCACGCAGGCCTTCGGGCGTCTCAATCGTGGACCCAATGACAGAGCGCTGTACTTCATTCTTGACGAGAGATTCCCCGGCGGTATGAGGAAGTCAGAATTCTTCAACCACTTCCCTCCTGAGTTGAGGGCGCAAGTCCTATACGGTTGGCGTGAAGGCGGCGACAACAAGGAGTATTCCGGAAAGAAGGATTTTGGATTGGAATTCCTTCAGGGCCGGTTGACAAGTGACTATGCCGCTGGGATAGAGAAGTACAAACGGAGAACTATCAAGGAGGAGCGCCCCCGGCAACGTTTCAAAGCCTCATATGTCGACAAGATGGTCGACGCGTGGCGCTTATTCGTACAAGGGCAGATCCGTAACGCAGCTCCGATTTTCCTTGAGATCGCAAAATCAAGAGAGGCTGAGGAACCGGTAATGGCCGCTTGGCACTACTACCTAGCTGCTAACGCTCAGTATGTTGGACACAAGAGGCAGGGAGGACCGCTGAATATCCAAGAGGTGAGTGACTGGCTGAAACGAGCATATGAACTCGGTCGCGCTGGCTGGTTCTCGAGATTGCCCGGCGTGATCAGCTACTTAGAGAATGGGAAATCCCACGAGCCGGCAGTGTCGCCCCCCGAAACGCTCGAGGTGAAGCAACGGGTGGCAGAGAACTGGAAGGAATTTCGCAACAGGTGTCCGGAGGACAAAGACGGCTCGTCCGGCTCCGGCGTCCGGACCAAAATCGATTCGATTGTTCAAACGATACGATCGGGCACACATGCCCAGATTTGCCACGAACTCGAATCCTTGCTCGACCTTCTCGGGTATGATCGAGTAGTCCGCGAGCGCGCAGAAGGCGAGAACGTCGATCTCGTTGCATATGCGGCGATTGAATCTCCTCGGCACATTCTAGTCATCGAAGTCAAGAGCCGCCAAGATGCCAAATCCTCGAGTCAGATTGTCTCGAAGGACGTTGACCAAGTGGTCGCTGACGCAAAGGCGCAGACAAAGAGTGTCAGCCTCTATGAACGCGTACTGCCAGTCATCCTTACCAACCGGGAGTCGGTGCACGGCGAGGCAATCGTCAACGCGGAGAAAACGGCTGTTCGAATTGTCCGGCCGACAATATTCATCGATTTCCTCAAGAAATATTTCGAGATGATGCAGCGCTTCTGGAGCTTCGTAGACGCTGGTCAGGAGGGAACCATGATTCCGAACTTGCCTTCTCCATCGGCGCTCCTCCCGCTGTTCGAGTTCCGAGGGGTCGCTTTGGCTTCCAGCATGGACGTTGAGGCGATTTTCAAGACAACTCAGTAAAACTAGCTGTGGAGTGTCGCGCAGGATTGATCGGATTCTGAACAACTGGTCCAGTCTATTGTTGGGGCAGGAGCAGGATACGGTATCGGCCCTTTCCCAAGAACTCAAACACTCCATTGTTCCGCAGGACCTGTAACTGCTGCCGGATCTTGGGTCGGACATTTCGATTTCGCGGATGCAGGTGGGCGAGGCGACGTTCGAACATGTAGACGTCGGTGAGACGGAAGTTCTCCCGGCGAAGGGCGCGAACACACGCGAGGACGTCCGCCATCCATCCCCGGGACTCCGCATCACGGCCCTGCAAGAAGGCGAATCGGCACCACGAGTCCCGAACCGTTTCCTGCGGCAAAGCTGTTCCCTCGCGGACCGCGGGGATTCTCGCATCGAGGGGCAAGGATGAGAGGACGATGTTGCATCCGATCCAACCCGCCCGGCGAGCCGAGGCCCATAAGGCGCGCCGGCGTTCGATGGCGGAAGGGGAAAGGAAGAAACGGGGGACGACGAAGAGATCTCTTACCTGCCACTTGTCCCGTCGATAGTGAAGGAAGAGGAAACTCGGGGCGGATGAGCTATTGATGCGCTCAATCATCGGTCCGTACGCTGCGTCGGTGAACTTCGCGCCGAAGGGGTGATTTTGGCTTTTGAGTTGAAAAGTTTCGTCGCACGAACCGCAGAAGAAGTCCACCACTTTCGTCCCCGTTGGAGTCGGCGCCAAATTATCACAGTCGCAGGCTGGACAGTACAGCTGTTCACTCACCCATGTTTCGGTCACGACACGAGCAATCTGGGCCGGACTTGAATACGACGACGCCAGGGCGGGACTAAGTTGAAGGTCCACGGTCGATGAGATCCATCATGGATCTTGATCCTGCCGGCGCACGCGGTTCTCTCCACCGAGGAGTGCTGTGCCGGTGTGTTCGATACCTGCGAGGTGACACTGCCTTCGATACGGGCCTGTCTCGCGATCAGGATTTGTCCGTTCGGGTCTTCAGGGCTTCCTGCACGCGCCACACCTGGATTGCCGGAAGAGACTTTCCAAAGAAACGTGCCGCGACCACGTGCGACAATCTGCTCTTTGAGGCCCTATTCGCTGCTGCTTCGATTGCTTCGGTAGCGCCAGCCTCCGCTCCTAGGACGATTCCAGCACCAGCGACTGCTCCAATAGGACCAGTTGTCAGCATTCCCAATGCGCCGCCAATCAGCGCCTCGATGACCACGCGACGATTGCGGCGAACAACTCGCGTTCCGAGGTGATAAAGTTTGTACCTCCTCGAACCCCTCATTTCCTTGATTTCAGAATTAATCTTACTAACCTTGTCCATCGCACGGCCAAGCGACGGGGGTGACGTGTCATCGACGAGGAAGCTCAGCGATCCCTTGTAGTCAGCGATAACTTCGAGATATTCGCGTGCCGGCATTGAGGGGGAATATAGGATCCCCAGAGTGAGCGCTAGGTACTTGGCCTCTGGGCTAACGGAAGATTCCTGCGGGGAAGCTTGAAGAAACCGAAACTGTGGGATGGCGTTAATGGACCTCGCACGAGACAGCATTACCATCGACTCCACGCCAGAGGTCTCCGCCTCGAGAGCTTTCGTGTCCCCTGTCGCGATTAAACCGTTGATATGCGGTAGCACCGTCTCACGAACCTTTGTCGGGAGTTCGGTCAAACGGGAGATGTAAAAACCTTCAACCAAATCTTTCGACTCGGCGGGCAGACCAGAATAGTCAGTCAGTCTCTCCTTCGTGCATTCAGCGCATAGGCAGCCGAGGCCTTCCTTGTTTGCCCACGCTTGTTGCACCTCGAAGAATGCGAACCGGCTCACATGCGTCAATCCGGCGAGCACGGCTACCGCCTCCGGTGCAAAGTTATGGTAGCAACCGTTGAGAACAGGGACGATCAGGTTACGCTCTCCCATCCATTTCAGTAGCCCAAGGTCCGAGGTGATCTCGCAGTGTCGACACACCACCACCAGGGATTGGTCGTAGAACAGGGGTGCTGTCAGCGCAGTGGGCAAGTCATTGTCCCATACAAATCCCCTTGCGACCTGCGGCGGTTTGAGTCCAGTTGCTTGTCGAACCAGCGCCCCTATTTCCATATCGTGGTCGAAGCCGAGGCCTTCGACGCGCTCTCTTTCGCGCTTTTCGACCATGTCGACAAAGTCGCTCTTCACAACCCGCCCATTGTAAGAGGACTTATTATGGATTTGCCACCGTTGTGGCGATCTGTTGGTATCTGTTCCAACACGGAGCAATCATGATTTGTTTAGTGGGCTAGATATCCGCTGTCCAGCCTGACCCGAAATCGTGCGGACGTTCAGCGTGTCAAGAATCGATGAGGCGAGGGCTCGCGCCTGATCCGAAACAGCCGTCCTTCCCGGACCAGCTCTGTTCCAAGGGGGTAGTGTGCCAAGTCGACTTTCGCAGTCGACAAGAAGCGCTCGCTCGAGGTCATCTTCACCTATATCGTCCCGAATGGGACAGACGAAAACACGAGCGACCCCTCCTTTCTTCTGAAACTCAAGCAACGGACGTTGCGCACCATGTGGTGCCCCTTTGCATTCGACTCCCAAAGCATAGCTTATTCGCCTCCTCAACAGGCCGCTTACGCCTATGTAGAGGATGTCCCCCAATCGATGCTCAGACTCTCCCGGAAATGCGCAAGAGAACACATATACCCCCGGGGAGTCCGGCCAATTCGGCAGCTCTCCACCATCTAGTATTTTTGCCATCTGGTTCGCCTCACCTGAGGCTCTGGAACTTGTCGAGACGATACCTCAAAGCCTCGACGGCCGGTTGCAGTTGTGGGCGATCAGGGAGGTTCGGCAGTTGCTTTCCTTCCCAGTCGAGAATGCAATTCGCACGTGCGCTCTGGCGAAATTCCTCATCATCCACGACCAACACCCGAAGGTCTTCGTCGGGGGTCCAAGCGACTTCGTCGAACAGGACGTGATGGTTCCGGCAAAGCAGCATCCCGTTTCGAATGTCAGTTGATGTTCCACGGTCGCTCACAGGAATGATGTGGGCAGCTTCTAGGCCGAGAACTCGACCACGAACCCGGTAGCCAATCTCGCAGAGGCAACACTTCTCGTGATAGGCTTTCCGCACGGCTGTCGAAAATCTCTGATCTCTCAGGATTCTGATCTGGGGCGCTTGTCGTTGTGGGGCCTCTTCGAAAGGATGGAATGGCGCTATCAATTGTTCCGGGGTCGGCACCTCCTCCCAGGAAATCGACTCTCCGCGAAGCACGAAGTGCCTTCCGTCGAACCTTTCTACATACGCAAGGCCCAGGACCTCATAAGAACGAGAGAGAGACCTTGTCGAGACTTGGCGCATCACGCCGACCGGAATGCGGTCCTCCATTCCCCGTAATAGAGCTTGATTCGTGTCAAGGTCCATGTCAATGCGGCCGTCTCGGCTTTCGGGAGAATACCGATACGTCCACGATCCATCTGGGGAATACTGCGGGTCTTCGTCCTGATAGACACCTCTAAGGGTCTGTCTTACCCAGAGTGCGTGGGACGATCTAGCGGGTTTGTAGATCCCTTTCTGAGACTTGAACCCTCTAACGAGCCGACCTAGTCTCTCGGCCTCCACAATTGTACCATAGTTTGTTCTCAACCAGAGTAGCTGCTCCTTAGTCTCGGGATCGTTAATCGCCTCGATGGGATCGGCCATTGCGCTATCACCCGATGTATCCGCAAGGCTAGATCGTTTCGCTCCTTCGTCCCTACAAGCCTCCTGTTTTGAATTGAAGTTGCTAAGCTCAAATAGGAAGTGTGAACCTCAACGACGTCTGGAGCACTGGTGGTTCTCCCCAAGCTTTTACAATAGGGACTCCATCACCTTCCCCGCCATCTGAGGGGAGTGGATGCCGCGAATTTACGTCCAGCGGGGAAGCGCTGAGGGATACAAACAAAACATCAGCTCAACCCTTTCGAAGCCCCTGAGCAGGCAATCGATTGGCCGTGTTGCAGCAATAGTTGGACCGGACCGGTCGCTCGCCCCGCGTGTCGAGGCGCTAATCAACCAGGGTCCACCATACGTTTGGGGGACAAAGACTCGGGGGCGCTCCGAGATTGCAAGAATGCATCCCGGGGACTTGGCCGTATTCGTCCTAGGCGGGACCCCGGCCTACTACGGCAGAGTTTCCGAAGTCCTCGCAGACGATGTCCCTGTCGATATTCGAAGGTCGCTTTCGAGGGAATTCTGGGGTTCCGAGGCATGGGAGTATGTCTGGTTTCTCCACGAGGTTTCGGATACAAAGTTGTCGAGACCGCAACTTGAATCTCTGCTAGGCCAGCCCCTTGGTTCCTTCTTCGGATCGACGTATGCTTCATTCCGCGGCGTCGACGAAAAGGACACTGCGATCGGGGCCGTGCAAGCGGCCCTAGATTCTCTTAAGCGAGGGAAATCCCTGGTGGAGACGCAAACGACCGTGGTTAGACTTGAGCCCGCCGATCCCGAGTTGGAATTCATGAAGGAACTTCTGAAGGCCAAGAAACAAGTCATCCTATACGGTCCACCCGGGACGGGCAAGACTCATCGCGCCATGGAACTTGCCTCTTCCTTGGCACCCAACGTGATCTCAGAGACGGTCCAATTCCACCCGTCCTACACGTACGAGGAGTTCGTGGTGGGGATCAAGCCCCTCACAAAGGATGGTCAGGTAACGTTTGCGCCTGCC
>WNGM01004467.1_pt1 | contig 11037 bp, 8 predicted proteins | sample 5400571 | NCBI WGS metagenome assembly WNGM01 (sample SAMN13153378, study PRJNA577476) | soil metagenome | isolation source: 100 cm soil or saprolite under Garry oak tree replicate 2 | place: USA:California | collected 2016-06-15 | reverse complement strand
AATTACGAGAGGCTCATGATGGCTTGTACAGCGTAATACGCTCTATCCTATAATGCGCTAGTTTCCAGCCTCTAGTGGTCTCTCATTCGGGAATGCGTAGCCTTGAGGCTGGTTCTTGCGCGTGTACTATAAATAAAAGACGAAGCAGGGAAATAGGATTATGGGAAAGAGAAGAATGCTACAAAAAACGCACCCTCAATGATTGCCAGAGGATGCGTTAGTGCATAACTAATCTTATAAATTCCACATCTTCGCATGCAAAGCCTTGATTTCCCTTAATACCTCTTCATTATCAAGCTCCAAGGCGTCAATCCAGTCTTCAAAGTTGGTATGTGCTTCAGCCTCCATGATAGCTACTAGTTCACCAATATAACCTGCCGCGATAATATAATCATGGATGATTAGCGTAACCGTCAATACTAGATCTTGACTTGTATAGCTTAGACCCTTCTTTGCAGCGATAGCAGGATAGAGATATTGGATATAATGTGCGTCGTCATCAACTGAACTTAAACGTCGCGTAATCTCTTCCGCATTCATAGGCAGTGTAACCCTTTTGCCGGACATCGTTTATTCCCTTTCTTCTGTTTAATGAATTTTCCTGACTGGCACATCGCCAATCGCTGCCAATTGGCATGTGGAGTCGGACAATTCAGATCAGATAGGGAAAGTATAAAGAGCCTACAAAACTCAGCAATTATAACAAAATACTGCCTGCTTGAACTACAGGATTTGTAGGGGAAGGGAAAAGCTTGACAACTTCTCCGTAATCTCGAGTTACAGGTTCTCTTCAAGTATGTAAAGCTTGCTTACAAGGTAAGGCCATTTCTTCAATTCAATTTTTGCTTCTTCTAGTACCTCTCTTGCTCTGCCTGATTGTTTACTCTTGATCAAAGTAATCATCTTAGTATTATACGTATATATGAGAGTTTCTGTAGGGCCATTTTCGTAGGCTAACTCTTCCTTTATCAATTCATCAAAAATCGCAAGAGCCGTATTGTATCGACCTAACCTACTTACAACAACTCCTAACTGATGTCTGGCTATGTGATGATTAGGTTGATAATCTAAAGCTTTGCGAAGATAATGCTCTACTTTTTGACGATTTCTGACCTTATCATATACTTGAGCGTAATTATAATATACTAAGAATGCATTAACCTTGGTGATATAACTTGCGGCAGTATCCAATAAATCTACTGCCTCTGATATTTGATCAATATCTCTTTTAAATATCGCATAATTAACTAAGACATAAACTGAACGTGGATCAATACTTAGTGCATCTTTATATAACTTTTCTGCTTCAGCATAATTATAAGAATTGGTTTGGGATTGTGCTTTACGCGCTAGTATAATAGCTTGTTTTTCGGTATCGCGTACAATATTAAAGCTGTCGAAGAGAGAACTAAATGGCTGCATCTCCGCGGCAACTAAAGCCATTTGCTGAAGGTACCGAATATAGGCCGTAGTAGCCTGTAATTCAAGATCTCCCATCTGTGCTAATTTATTTCTTGCAAATGCGCGTGTAATAGGTAACATACTATAGATCTTTTGTACTGTCTTATCATCAGTCCTCTCATAAACAAAAGTTACTTCAATGAGTTGTTCAATTGCTTTTTCTAATGTTTCAGTTGACCAATCAAGCGCTGTAGACCATAAACGTATGGTAGGAGCCTCATCGAAAATAGATAATACTGCAAGAGCGGTTTGCGCTTGTTTGGATAGCACACTCCATGAAGTGTTGAAACTGAACTCAAGTAGTGGCGAATCTGGTGCTGGCACTCGGCTCAGCACAGCATCCATGTTGCCCGTAATGGCGTATTGACCTAATATCCATTCAATGGCAAGGGGTAGCCCGCCAGATGCTATATGTACTCTTTGCCCAACTGTTTTAAAGTCTTTGATTTCGCCAATTTGTTTCTCATGTGCCTTGATTCGAAGGAACTCCTTAACTTCCTCAAAATCAAGTTCGTTAATCTCCACAGGTCTTTCCCATTGGCCAGTACGTAAGCGACTAGTTATAAGAACCTTTGAGCGATTCTCAGGCGGTAATTCAGAGGCGAACTTCATAACTCTTCCATCTCTTATCGTCTCCATGTTATCCAATATGAGTAGCGTGCGATAGTCTGAAAGAAGTTTTCGGGCTATGTCTATTCGTTCTTCTAGAGACTCATTAACAAATGCCTCGAAGCCAAATAAAAGCAAGATATTATCAAGCAAGTTTTCAAGTGAATATAGCGTCGGACGAAGGCTCTTTATACCCGTTTCTGATAGTTGCGTTTCTTTAGCTGATAAATGGAGTATTGCTTCGAACGTTCCTTGGTCATAGTAGTGTTGTGCAAGCCAGCTCACAAGAGCTGATTTTCCTACCCCGCCCGGTCCGTATACATTTATAATCCATATTCGGATATCGCCCTCTACTTGCTTTTTAATATTTTCTTGAAGTTTTGGCCTCTCGATAAACCTTTCGTATTCGGCTGGCAGTATCCGATACAATCCTTTTTCAATTAGAAAAGGGGATGGTTCTATCTGTTGCTGTTCAAGAGCTGACAGTTCCTCTGTCTCGCTTAAATCCAGAAGGAGCTTTTCTAGTTCATCTGATTTAACTCTTACTGTTTGGTCACCTTTACGAAAATAAATATCACCATCTCTTATCCCCCATTTTTCTCGTGGATGAAAGCTAATTCTACATATCGAAGGAGTGCGCCTTTTGCTAAGTTTAGACGATCCACGTGTTAATATAAGCGTGAATTCCCGTTGCTCGCTAAGTATGGGTATTGAGTGCTTAACAATATCAACCTCTAGGTCGAGGCCAGTTGCCCTTCTCACCGCATCTCGAAGCTCTTTTGTGTCTTCGGCTACGGCTTGCTTACTTCCTATCGGCTCCCACGTCTTGTCTCGAACCCCTACTATTAAGTAGCCCCCACCAACATTCTTCATGCCAACCACATCACGAGCAAAACCAGCTAAGCCAAAATCATTATCTAAATGTAACTCTTCTTTGTAATCCAAATGTTCGCATTCACTCCTACATTCAAGGAGATATCGAAGAGCCGAAACAGACATGTCACCTGCAATAGCCATTTGGCGGATTCTATGCAAATTCATTAAAAAGCTCCTACTTTACTATGACTCAGGCAGTATATTAAATGTAAGAATATACTTCTTTTTAAAGGTGGTCAAGAGTTGCGGAAGATTTATCATAAAATCTGTACGTTTCCCACACAATTGATGATTGGCGGCATGAACAACATGGTGGTCCACGAAAAAGGTACCATTATAGACCTCAGTTCCTACAATGTGCAGTGTGCGACGTTGGGGCTATAGGGAAGGGGATTACGTGGTTTTCTTTATGGATTGAGTGGTTTCCTTTTAGGCAGCCCAATCCCTGCAAAGTAGCTCAGACTGTTCCAGGATAGTCTGGACAGCCTTCTCTTGCTTATCAGGGGGATAGTGGTATTTGCGGAGGAGATGTTTCACCGTTGTTCGCAGCTTCGCCCTGACACTTTCTTTCACCGTCCAATCGATGGTCAAATTCTTCCGGATATTGGTCACAAGCTCCCGCGCGATTGTTCGCAGCGTTTCATCTCCAAGTATTTTTACAGCACTGTCATTCACTTCTAATGCGTCATAGAAAGCAAGCTCATCCTCAGTCAGTCCTAACTCTGTTCCCCTATTTCGCGCCTGCCGCATCTCTTTGGCAAGCTCTATCAATTCGGCAATAATCTTGGCTGTCTCAATGGAACGGTTCTGGTACTGGCGGATACTGCGCTCAAGCATCTCTCCAAACGAGCGAGCCTGGACGAGGTTTTTCCGTGACCTGACTTTCAACTCATCTTTAAGGAGTTTTTCGAGCAGTTCTAATGCAAGATTACGCTGTGGCAGTCCGCGCACTTCTTGCAAGAATTCATCAGAAAGAATAGAAATGTCAGGGGATTTCAGACCAATGGCGGCAAAAATATCAACTACTTCATCTGCTGCAACCGCCTTTGATACAATCTGCCGAATGGCAGTGTCCAATTCCTCCTGCGTCTTGCCTTCAGTCGGTGTCGCTTTTACAAAAGCAGCTCGTATTGTCTGGAAAAAGGTGACATCATCCCGAATAGCTAAAGCCTGGTCGTTTGGGACAGCAAGCACAAACGCTTTCGAGAGTTCTGTGACTACCTGTATGAACCGCTTTTTGCCATTGTCCTGGGTGAGAATATGCTCCATTGCAAGAGGAATGACAGTCAAACGCTGTGCCGGAGTTCCTGTTTTATACAGCGAGTAATCAAAACCATGAAAGAGCGTCTGGATGATTTCATACTTCTCAAGCAGAATAGCGACCGCTTCCTCCTGTGGAATTCCGGCCTGACCGCGATCTTTTTCGGTATAATCTGCAAGCGCAAGCTTCAATTGGTCAGCGATACCAAGATAATCCACAACCAGGCCACCTGGCTTGTCCTTAAAGACACGGTTGACCCGCGCTATGGCCTGCATCAGTCCATGCCCACGCATCGGTTTATCGATGTACATCGTGTGCAATGGGGGAGCATCAAACCCTGTAAGCCACATATCCCGAACAATAACCAGCTTAAGCGGGTCGTCTGGGTCTTTGAGGCGTTTGGCTAAGGCTTCTCGTCTTTGTTTATTGCGAATATGCTGCTGCCATGTTGGGCCATCTGCGGCTGATCCAGTCATGATTACTTTGATCGCGCCTTTATCGTCATTGTCGCTATGCCACTGCGGACGAAGCTGCATAATTGCGTCGTACAATTCGACGCAAATGCGCCGGCTCATACACACGATCATGCCTTTGCCTTCCATGGCCTCTACACGCCGCTCAAAGTGTTTGACTATATCTTCGGCTACCAAATGGGTTCGCTTCTTTGCTCCTACAATGGCTTCAAGCCTAGCCCATTTACTTCTGAGCTTATCCTTAACAGTCGGCTCTTTCCCTTCAGTCACTTCCTCAAACTCTGGATCAATCTTTGGTTTTTCCTCCTCGTCAAGTTCGAGCTTGGCAAGACGGCCTTCATAATAAATGCGAACAGTTGCTCCATCCTCAACTGATTGCTGGATATCATAAACATCAATATAATTGCCAAACACTGCTGGCGTGCTTCGATCTGATTGCTCAATCGGGGTTCCGGTAAAGCCGATAAAGGAGGCGTTGGGGAGTGCATCGTGCATATGGCGGGCAAAGCCGTCAATAAAATCATACTGGCTGCGATGGGCTTCATCAGCAATCACAACGATATTACGCCTGTCTGAAAGGCTTGGATACTGCTGGCCTTTTTCCGGGAAGAACTTCTGGATGGTAGTAAAAACCACTCCTCCTGATGCAACCTGTAACAGCTTTCGGATGTGCTCTCTGTCTTCTGCCTGTACAGGTGCTTGCCGAAGCGTGTCCTGGCAGAGTGCGAACGTGTCAAATAACTGGTCGTCCAGGTCGTTGCGGTCAGTTAAGACTACAAGCGTCGGGTTTTGCATAGCAGGATGCCGGATGATCTTTCCGGTATAAAACACCATTGACAGACTCTTGCCGCTTCCTTGTGTATGCCAGACAACACCGGCCCGCTTATCTCCTTCTGGTGAGGAGGCTTTGATAGTGGAGGCAATAGCTTTATTCACCGCATGGAATTGGTGATAGGCAGCCATTTTCTTGGTGATCTTTGACCCGTCAACCTCAAAAACAATAAAGTTGAGTAACAGATCGAGAAGACGCTGTTTTTCAAAGATGCCCTTGATAAGCACGTCTAGCTCTGCTGTTCCCCTTGGCGCTAGATCGTCCCCCTTAATGGTACGCCAGGGCATGAACCACTCCCAGCCGCTGGTAAGAGTACCTGCTCGTGCTTCTACTCCATCAGAGACAATAAGAACTTCATTGTATGGGAAGAGTCCGGGGATCGCCTCTTTATATGTCTGAAACTGGTTGAATGCGCCTTTGATCGTGGCGTTCTCATCGCCTGGGTTTTTCAGTTCTATGACACCAATCGGAAGGCCATTAAGAAAAATGACAATATCCGGGCGGCGATTATTCTTATTTTCAATCACGGTAAACTGGTTAACGACAAGCCAGTCATTATTCTTTGGGTGAGCAAAGTCAATGAGCCAGGCAATATCATTCACAATGCGTCCATCCGGAGCAGGATATTGGACATCGACTCCATCAGTGATCCACTTATGAAACTGCCGGTTATTCTCAAGAAGACTTGGGTTGTTCGCGCGGCTGACTTTGCGATATGCTTCTTCTAAAGCACTCAGAGGAATACGAGGGTTAATCCTGGCAAGTACAGCACGCAAACGGTTTGCTAATATGACTTCGCTATAATTTGACCGCTCGGCGTTTGGCTCACCTGGGGCAATTCTTGCTCCATAAAGTACCGAATAGCCTAATTCCTTAAACCAGGAAAGGGCTGCTTCTTCAACAATCGACTCGGTGAAATCAGTGCTCATGTTGCTCTCCCTGATATGTATATTTGTGTCTGTAGTAATCATGGTTAAAGTAAATCAATTATAGATGAGCCTCAGCATATTTTTCTGCTTCCTTTACCCTAATTTCACCTGAAAGGAGTTTAGGTAGCAAAGCATCACGGATAGATACAAGCGTTTGAGATTGCATAATGTTTGATTCAATAGCTTCAATCATACTTTGCACTGTTTTATTGAAATGCTCTGCAATAATTTTTGGGGGTAAAATTATCTTATAAGCTTTCATATCAGTCCAGTTAGTTCTAGGCATTTTCGTTCCTGTTGATGCAGCATCCGTAAATTGTATAAATTCATCACTTGAAACATGAGCAAGAACGAAACCATACCATTCTGATGATTTAGGAATAATAACAAGTATGTCGGTGGAACAAACACCATCCTGAACTGCCACGCCAACTTTATGAAAATAAGGACGCAGTTTCCCAAAGAGAATTTCGCCCTGATAAAAGCGGTATTTATTACTAGTTACATCCTGAGCTAACCCCCACTCACTTAAAGCAATACTTTTACGAGGCATATGCTCAAGGCCGATATAAGGTGTACTTTGATTGACATCATTAGGGGTAATGCCTCGTCGAGGATTATCCGCGACATTACCTAGCAAACCTACTTTCCATCCCTTTGGTATCTCGCCTAATGTCGAAACCTCAAATGAGTCTGGGAATAGAGCAGCCGTTTCATCATTCATTCCATAAGGCTTAAGACCTTCCATTTTTGCTCGCACTGGATCAAAGTCTATAAACCAAGAATTAAAGATTGCCCCTGCCATCGACTCAAGCGTCTTGTTCATTTGGCGGTTTAGTTCGATTTTGTCATCGAGGCTACCAAGAATATGAGCGACGGCATGCTGCTCAGAAAGAGGTGGAAGAGTGAGATGGATTGATCTCAATGATGTTAATGGTTGCCCAATCGCAGGTACTCCAGTAGTAGAGGTATTCACAAGAAGTGCATGTTGCCCTACAGGCGACCGAAAATAATAGAACACGAAAAGGGGATTTACCTTTTTCGTGTTGCAACTTAGCTTCATCTGACTTTGTGAAACAACATAGCGAGGGTAGCGAGCATTATGAGGAATTATCCCAACTTGTCCAAGTGTTCCTCGGTGAGTGAAAATAATATCATCTGGAAATGCATTGGCGCTATGTAGTTCATCAGCTTTTTGCTCGGTGAGAAACACAAAATCATCATCATTGAACCGTTCTGTACCTAAATTAACACCACGAATTATAGGTACACCAGAGGAAACAAAGTTATCGCTTTTGATATCTGACCCGAACGGTCCCATTGCCATCGCATGAGGTTTAGCTGATTTGATCTCTTCTACAGTTACATTTGACCAATCATCGACCATACCCTACCCCTTTCAGATTATCTCTAATAACCGCCTCTAGCTTTGCTGATTCTGCAAGCTGCTCCTCAAGCTTTATCACCAGCCGTTTCATCTTCACCTCAAATACTTCACCGTCATCCTCAACCTCCTCGGCTCCGACATATCGACCTGGGGTAAGTGCGAAACCATGAGCAGCGATTTCCTCTCTTGTAATACTTTTACAAAAACCTGGTATATCGTGATACTCACCGGCGTCTCGTTCTCCGCGCCAAGCATGATAGGTTTGAGCAATACGGTTTATTTCATCGTCAGATAGTTCTCGATGTGTTCGATCAAGCAAATGTCCAAGCTTTCGCGCATCAATAAAAAGTGTTTGCCTGCTTCGATCACGGAACTTACCATTTTTCTTATTTCGAGCAAGGAACCAAAGGCAAGCAGGTATGGGGGTGCTATAGAATAATTGTCCTGGCAAGGCAATCATACAATCTACAAGGTCGGCTTCGATAATTGTCCTGCGGATTTCTCCTTCATTGGATTGGTATGATGACATCGAACCATTTGCTAATACAAATCCAGCTACACCGCTTGGAGCTAAATGATGAATGAAATGCTGAACCCAGGCAAAGTTTGCGTTATTAACAGGAGGCTTTCCATATTTCCACCTTGCATCTTCGCGCAGGCGATCACCTCCCCAATCGCTATCATTGAAAGGAGGATTAGCGAGAACAAAATCTGCCTTTAGGTCTTTATGGAGATCATCATGGAACGTGTCTGCATTGTGGGAGCCTAAATTTGTATCGATTTTACGGATGGCAAGGTTCATCTTCGCCAGCCGCCACGTTGTTGCATTTGACTCCTGACCGTAAATTGAAATGTCGCCAAGACGACCGCCATGAGCCTGCACGAACTTTTCAGACTGAACAAACATTCCCCCTGATCCGCAGCAGGGGTCATAGACTCTACCCTTAAATGGCTCAATCATCGCTACCAAAAGCTTAACGACTGACTGCGGCGTATAGAATTCCCCTCCACCTTTGCCTTCTGCACTTGCAAACTTACTGAGGAAATATTCATAGACCCGACCCAGGATGTCTTTTGAACGGCTTTCCCTATCGCCCAGGCCAATCGTGCCAATCAGGTCAATAAGTTCACCTAAACGCTGTTTATCAAGCGTTGGTCGAGCGTAGTCTTTCGGAAGTACTCCTTTGAGAGGGGGATTGTCTTTCTCAATGGCAACCATTGCGTCGTCAATGAGCTTTCCGATGTTGGGTTGCTTTGCATTCGCTTGTAAATATTGCCAACGTGCTTCTATCGGCACCCAGAAGACGTTTTCCGATACATACTCATCGCGGTCTTCAAGTACCTCAAAGCGATCTTCTGGATCAATGACATATAATTCGTTGGCTGGATCAGTAGTCTCCTCTTCGAGTTGGCTGCGGCGTTCTTCAAACGCATCAGAAATATACTTTAAGAAGATAAGTCCCAATACAACATGTTTGTACTCTGCTGAGTCCATGTGGCCGCGCATTTTGTCAGCGGCTTGCCAGAGCGTTTCCTCAAACCCCAAATTCGCACCATTGTTCTTTTTTTCGCTTTGTTTATTTTGTGCCATATTGTAACGATTGCTCCTAAAATTTATGAATGCAAAGTCATTCTATCAAGCACAGCTTATATAAGCAATATGTTTGGGCTAAATAGTTCCAAGTGTGAAAGAAGTTTAATCTGCTGCATTGGATCAGGTTATGAGAAAGGTGTCCGGAATATGCTACAATCACGAGGTGGCAAGACAACAAAACAAGAGCACGAATAACCGGTATAGGTGGATGAGGGACAAGGATCTGAGAGTCTCAATATTGGGGTTAGCTATATTGCTGCTTTTGCTAAGCATTGTTGTTTTGTATATTCTCACCAAGGTTGATCCTCAAGGTTTTGTGCTCCTTTTTTCCCCGGTGGGGTATGTAGTCAACCTCTTTCGCCAAGCCACACCAGGAGAAAAGCTAACCATTTTATATCTTCCGGTTGGAGGAGTAATAGGCTGGTTTCTTAACCAGTGGTTTTCAAAAAAACGGTGAGAAACTGAACAAAATAGAGGCTTATTTCCCCATCTGCCAATCGTCTTTCTCCGCTAGGGGAGTGAGCGTTATTATTCCCATGTCAACTGTCACCGCAAACTGATCGCCTGGCGCAACGCCAACCTCTAAAAGTTCCTGGGGAGTAAATGTCACCTGTCGCTTTCCGTTCACAATGGCAGTTCGCACTGTTGTCATGGTAGAGCTAGTATAGCATAGCGAAGATATGAAGCGTCTTAAATCCAGCTTCCTGTTTCTTCTCGGGCTTTATTATTGGAATCCGCCATACTGTGATTCCCGTTGTTCGTGATTTACATTACAAGTAATGTCAACTGCTCCTGGTTGAGCTTTCGTGTCGTCGAATCTGTTCCCATTCCCGTCTATAAGACTACCCCACGGCACACGGGCTGTTGAACCTGCTTCAATAGGAAAGAAATTGTCAGGATTCGTGGCGTAGCTATTATCATCAAAAGTGACATTACATTCTGTCCACTCTACATTTTGAGTATTGGTTATATAAAGTCCAAAGCTATCGGCTCGTACAGATGCTTGTAATGGGTATTTGTCTCGCAAACACGCATCAAACCCTCCTGTAACGCTTATTTGGCATTGAGGGTTTGCAACCCAATCAGATGGTGTGGGAGTGGGAGTTGAAGGTGTACCAGTTGGTTTTGGTGATACCTTGGGTACACTATGAACAAGAGGTTTTTTACCAGAAGCTTGTTGAGCCTGATTCTTTGGCGTACTTGAGGGAATTAGGCTTATCAGCACAGAGAAGACAAATATTGCAGAGATTAACCACTTCAATACTTTAGGCCAATTCGTGTATTTCCACATGAGAAATAATCCCGCAGGAAAGAAGAGAACAAACAGCGCAATAATCCATCCGTTTCTTGCATACCATTTCTTGTTGTTTATAGATTGGCCTTCCATACTTTAATTCTTCTATGTTGAGTTTATATTGATAGCTCGCTTGCTGTCAAACTGAGCAGGGGAGTCAGGAAACCATCGAGCAGTTTATAAAATATACTTCTTAGATCAGGTGAAAGAATTTCAAGAGCATCGTCCAGAAGCTTTGCGATTGGAGTGTTGCCTGGTGTATTTGATTATGTACTGGTACCGATGTACTCGTAGGCTGTAGCGTTGGTTTCCTGGTCGGAC
>WNGM01032734.1_pt1 | contig 11039 bp, 6 predicted proteins | sample 5400571 | NCBI WGS metagenome assembly WNGM01 (sample SAMN13153378, study PRJNA577476) | soil metagenome | isolation source: 100 cm soil or saprolite under Garry oak tree replicate 2 | place: USA:California | collected 2016-06-15 | reverse complement strand
GGGTGTTCATTCCGCGTGTTTCTCTGTTGCACAAAGGCTTGGAAAAGGCCTCTGAGGCGCTCGACGGTGCTGTAGGGAAAGCGCTCCAGGTGTCAATAGCACCAACCCCACAGCCTTGAGCAAATCTTTAGATTTCTTTTCATTTTCTTGAGTTTCCATTGAGGTACCCTGGGATACCCTAGAGGTGTGAGCAAAGAGTCCATTAGAACTGTCCCGTCAGGTGGAGATTCCGATAAGGTAGGTATAGTGGAATACCCAGGAAACTGATACTATGGCTGATAAAGACTATCTATCTTCAGAGGATGACAAGGCGAAAGGCAGCAGTGAAGACCATCCACTTGTCATGGATGTGGACGATCCTACCCTACTGGTTCGTCACGAGGTGCGCAAAGGCAGTCGACTGGGAGATGAACGTGTACGCCTGGTGCGTCCAACTCTTCGTGCATTTCGACGTGTAAACACAGGATTGCTCGAGGCAACAGAAGCGGCGCAAATGCCCCGTAACAGCCGGGAGCGCGTGTTGTATGCCATTAAGCGCCTCCTCATCGGTGCCCCTATCGCCACTGCTCTGGCAGAGCATGAACGGTTGACGAAATTCAAAGCCCTGGCGGTTCTCTCGTCCGATGCCATCTCCTCGGTCGCCTACGCGACCGAAGCGATTCTCATCACCCTGGTTGCCGCCGGTTCAGGGCGCTTAGGAGACACCCTCTTTATCAGCTTTGCCATCGTGACCTTGCTTGCCATCGTGGCCCTCTCCTACCGGCAGACGATACCTGCCTACCCTAATGGTGGTGGCTCCTACATTGTAGCGAAAGATAACCTGGGGACGATGCCAGGTCTTGTGGCTGCTGCATCGCTCATGATCGACTATGTGCTCACCGTTTCGGTCAGTATCGCTGCCGGCGTACAGGCTCTTGCTACCCTGTTTCCTTCACTCGCGCCCTATGTCGTGCCCATCGATGTTGCTCTCGTTATCGTCATCACCATCGTCAATCTGCGCGGTGTGCGCGAGTCAGGTTCGATCTTCGCCATCCCCACCTACATTTTCATTGGCAGCGCGCTGTTGCTGATCGCTGTTGGCGCTGCCAAATCCTTTTTCCTCCAGCACCACCCCATTATTGGCCAGTTCCAGTACGTTGCTGCTACTGAGCCACTGTCGATATTTCTGATCCTCAAATCCTTTGCTGCCGGTTGTTCTGCAATGACGGGCGTCGAAGCAATTTCCAATGGGGTACCCGCTTTTAAGAAACCAGAGACGCGCAATGCAGTTATCACCCTGACCTGGATGGCTGTCATTCTTGGCACTCTCTTCACCGGTATCACACTGCTGGCCACGTCGTATCATGTCGAGGCAAATGCGGCGGGCAATCCCACGGTGATTGGACAGATAGCACAGCAGGTATTTACAGGGCCTTTGTTTTTCATGTACCCGGTGTTCCAGGTTGCGACATTGCTCATCCTGACACTGGCCGCTAACACTAGTTATTCGGATTTCCCGCGGCTGGCTTCACTACTGGCGCGTGATCATTTCCTGCCTCACCAGTTCGCCTTCCGTGGTGATCGCCTGGCGTTTTCCATTGGTATTATATTCCTGGCGGTCCTTGCCAGCCTGCTGCTAATTGTGTTCAATGGGAATACCACCCAACTGATCAACCTGTACGCCGTGGGTGTATTCATGTCGTTTACCCTCTCGCAAAGTGGCATGGTACGCCACTGGTGGAAATTGCGTGGTGAGCAAAGGGGCTGGCAACGCAGCCTTGCCATTAATGGGTTAGGTGCGGTCACAACACTGCTTGTCGCTCTGGTGATTGCCTCCACCAAGTTTCTTGAGGGCGCCTGGATTGTCGTGCTGCTGATCCCGCTGCTGGTACTGATGTTTGTGGCTATCAGTCGCCACTACCACCATGTTGAGCGTGAGCGTACCACTGCTATTCCCATTCACCCCAGGGACATACGCCACCGTCTGATCGTACCAATTGCCAAACTAAATCACGCTGCGAGACAGAGCCTGGCCTATGCCCGTTCGATCTCACCAGATGTAACCGCTGTCCATGCGACCCTCGATACGCACAGGGTCGATACCCTGCGTGCCGCCTGGGAAGATTGGCAAAAGCAGCTCTCTGAACGTGAATTGTCCCGGCTCGACATCATCGAGCCATCTCATCATTCGCTCATAGGTTCACTGCTCGGCTACATTGACGCCATGCATCGACAGTATCCTGGCGAGACATTGACGGTCATCCTGCCCGAGACTGCCCGATCTTCTCTGTTAGGTCGCCTGTTCTCTAATCCCATCATTTCTCGCTTGAAGTTAGCTCTCTTCTTCCGACCAGAAATCGTGGTGACCAACGTCTCCTGGTATCAGCGCGCCAGCAACACGCCCGTACGCCCAAAGGACATCCATCACCGCTTCATCGTGCCGATTGCAGAGTTGGACCGTGCTTCGCTCCAGAGTTTAGCCTACGCCCGTTCGATCTCATCACACGTGACGGCGGCACATGTAGCTATCGATCCACATGATGTTGAAAGAGTGCGTTCGAAGTGGAAGCGATTGCAGGAGCGCCTGGCGAAAGCAGAGGAGACCAACCTGGTCATCATCGAATCGCCGTATCGCTCGTTATCTCGTCCTCTCCTTGCTTACATCGATACGATGCGAGAATTGCATCCCGAAGATACGCTGACGGTGATTTTGCCTGAATTTGTTGTCGCCCATTGGTGGGAATATCCTCTGCACAACCAGACCGCATTTCAGCTGAAAGCAGCACTGCTTTCCCGGCCTGGTATAGTCGTCACGGACATTCCACAGCATCTGGCCTCTGAGGAGTAATCTGTCTTTGCCTGGGCGATCCTGTACTTCACCACACCATTCCTCGTTCTGGGAGCCTGGCTGCGCAATCGGCACACCGATCCTGGTACACCCGATGACAATGACTTCATTGTGCCACGGTCCGTACGCTTAGTCATTGGCGGCATTGGCCTGATTACCCTACTCATCAGTATCTTTCTGTTCCTGCGACCCGATCTTATGATTCGTCTCTGGCCATGGAAGCTGACGCCGTTGACTGCAAGGGTCATGGGTGGTTTGTTTGCTCTCACTGGGGTTGGTGAAATATGCATCGCCCTTGACGCACGATGGAGTGCGGTACGGATCGCACTGCAAAGCCAGATGATCGGAGTAGCGGCTATTGTTGTGGCCATCTTTGTTTCCTGGAGTAACTTCGATCAAGCCAATATCTTTACCTGGGGCTTTGTAGGAGGTATGCTCTTCCTGTTGATCGCAAGTCCCATGCTCTACCTCTGGCTGGAGGGGCAACGCCGCAAGGGTGCTGTGGTTGGGAAAGAACCATCCAGGAGATGAAACGAGCCAGCAGCGTCGTAAGCGTTGATGTGCTGCTGGTGTTCTGCTCCCTCATCTGATGTGTCATCCTCCCGACTCTCCTTTCGGATGTGAACCCCTTGAATTTCGTGACGCTGCGATAATAGCATCACTACGGTGGGCCGTCAATGAGAGAGGTGATTTCCTCCATGCTTATTGACCGGCTTCCCTTGACCCACTATAATCAAAAGTAGGAGAGCGAATTGGACGTGATTACAGAAAGCTACCAGATGCCATCCGACTTCTCGAAGCGCATCAAGCTGCTGCGTCACAGGCATGGGCTCTCCCAACAGCAACTCGCTGACCTCATCGACGTCTCCGTGCCCCTATTGAAACAATGGGAGAATGGTCAGGCGCATCCCTCGATCCGCTACTGGCAACGTATTGTGCTCGCCGAGTCAGCGGGCATCCAGGCTCTGAGGGAGGATGGGTACGGTTCACGTCTGGTGCGTGAATCCAGTGCCGCCTACACACTATCGATTTCTCAGCGAACCCGGAAGTCGTGCGCACGGTAGTGGAAGGGGAACGGCTCACCTACGGCCACCTCTTCAACCCGGCCTTTGCCACAGAAATCTCGCTCATCGATCCCCTGCCGCATCAACGCATCGCCGTCTACGACCACATGTTGAAACAGACACGGCTGCGTTTCCTGCTGGCGGATGACGCGGGTGCGGGAAAGACCATCATGACGGGACTCTACATCCGCGAGATGTTGACCCGCAGGCTCATCTCGCGCATCCTGATAGTCCCCCCTGCAGGACTGGTTGGCAACTGGGAGCACGAGATGCGCAGCCTCTTTAACCTCCCTTTTCGCATTGTTACCGGTAGTGATGCCCGCGCAGGCAATCCTTTCATTGGCCCAAGAAGCGACTTGCTCATTGTGAGTGTTGATACGCTCACAGGCGACCGCATGTTCTCACGCCTCCAGGAAGCAGAGGTTGCCCCTTACGATCTCGTCGTCTTTGATGAGGCGCACAAGCTGGCTGCGGACCGCGAAGCCGATCTGCGAATGCGGCGCACAGAGCGTTACCAACTGGCAGAGGCGCTTGTCGGTATTCCAGGCGAGGATGAGCGCTGGTCGTTGGCGTGGAATTGCCACCACCTGCTCCTGCTCACAGCAACGCCCCATATGGGCAAGGATTTCCCCTACTACTGCCTGTGGAAGCTGCTGGAACCGGATGCGCTTGCTACGATCGATGCCTTCAACGCCTATCCGCAGGATGCGCGTCGTCGCCACTTTATCCGCCGCACAAAAGAGGAACTGGTCTACTTTGATGGGGAGCCCATCTACCCACCGCGCATCTCCAATACCTTGAGCTATCTTCTCAACTCGGGTGAGGTGAGCGAACAACAACTGTACGAGGCGACGACGCGCTACATCTCGACCTTCTACAATCGCGCTCGCCTGCTCAATCGCTCTGCGGCCCGCCTGGCAATGAGTGTCTTCCAGCGCCGCCTGGCCAGCTCGACCTACGCCCTGCTGCGTTCCTTTGAGCGCCGTGCTCAAAAGCTCACAAAACTGGTCGAAGATATGCGCTCCGGTCGACTCAATCCGGTGCAGCTTGAGGCGTCGCAACAAACCCTCAATGAGGTTGCAGATGTGTTTGACGAAAAGACCGCCGACGAAGAAGAAACCAGCGCAGGGCAGGAGGAAAACGAACGCAGCGAAGACCGGCTGCTGGATGGCGTGCTGGCGACCTCGCTGGCGGAACTGCAGGCAGAGTTACAACAAGTGGAGACGCTGCTGGATCTGGCGCGCAAGGTGTACGCTGCTGGCGAGGAATCCAAGTTCGAGAAACTGCGCGAGATTCTGCGCGATCCAGAGTACCAGCACGAGAAGCTCATTATCTTTACGGAACACCGCGACACCCTGGATTTTCTGGTGCACCGCCTGGAAGGCATGGGCTTCACCGGGCAGATCGCGCAGATTCATGGCGGGATGGACTACCGGGAGCGCGAGGAACAGGTGGCAGCATTTCGCCGGCCGGTGGCAGAGGGTGGCGCGCTCTATCTGGTAGCGACGGATGCCGCCGGTGAAGGTATCAATCTCCAGGTCTGCTGGTTGATGGTCAATTATGACATCCCCTGGAATCCCGCTCGCCTGGAACAGCGCATGGGGCGCATCCATCGCTATGGGCAGAAGCACGACAAGGTGTATATTCTCAACCTGGTGGCAGGCAACACCCGCGAAGGCCGCGTGATGAAAACGGTGTTGGAGAAGCTGGAGCGCATACGCAGGGAACTGGGTTCCGATAAGGTGTTTGATGTGATCGGGGAGCTCTTTGAAGGTGTGTCTTTGCGCGAGTATATGGCACAGGTGATGACTGCTGCTGACGAGAGCAAGGCACAACAACGCATCGAAGGCACGCTGACCAAAGAACAGGTGCAGGCGCTGCAAGCAAGGGATCGTTCATTGTTTGGCGATGGAGGTGCGGTGCGCTCCGAGCTGCCACGTCTGCGAGCCAGCATGGAGCAGGAGACGTATCGCCGACTCCTGCCCGGCTATGTACGTCACTTTCTGGAGAAAGCGGCTCCTCTGGCCAACATTGATATCGAAGGCGACCTTGATGCTCTCTTCACGCTGCAACCACTCAAGTCAGGAGCTATGGACTGGCTATTGCCTGCATTGGAAATCTATCCCCCTGCAACGCGTGCTGCCTGCACTGTGTACGCGCCGCGCAATCAAGAGCGGGCTATCTTCCTGCATCCCGGCGAACCCGTCTTTGATCGCTTCCGCACCGTTATCTGTGAGCGCTTCAAGCAGCAGGCGTTGCAAGGAGCCATCTTCATTGATCCGACAGCAGAACGCCCCTATTTCTACCATCTGGCGCAGGTGGTGGTATGGAGACAATCCGACCCAACGCTGCAAGCCTTGAATCGCTCAGAGGTGCTCGAGTACCGACTGATCGGCCTCCGGCATGAGGAAGGAGGCGAGGTCAGCGCATGTCCTGTAGAGCACCTGCTCCTGCTGCGCGGCAGCGACCGCCTCCCAGCTTCAGCCATCTCGTCCGTAATCGCTGCAGATGCATCCTGTGAACTGGCGAAGGCGTTTGCGCTTGCTCAGATAGCGGAAGCAATGGCAGAGCGACACCGCCAATCGCTTCGTGAGAGTCTTCCCGACCGTGAGAGCTTCATCGAACATGGCTTCACCTACCAGGCAGCAGAGCTTGCGCAGGCCAGAGCACGGCTGACCGACAAAGCCAATGCAGGTGACCCACGGGCAAAAGGAGAACTGACGAAGATCAAGGCCCGCCAGAAAAGCTTGCAGGCACGTAAAAACGATGCCCTGGCTGTCCTACACCGAGAACCTGAACTTGTCGCGCCGGGCGAGGTAACCTTCCCGAGCATTTGAAGAAGCGATTGGAGCCACCGTGTACGATGTCTCAACGGCAGAGCAAGCGCTGGCGGCAGGTCTTGAGGCCTGGCCTGGCTTCGATCTGCGCTCACGTCGCCCATCAGGCGAGGAACTGGCGATTGAGGTCAAGGGACGTGCAAGCACCGGAAATGTGGAACTCACAGAGAATGAGTACATCAAAGCCTGCAACCTGCGTGATCGCTATTGGCTCTACGTCGTCTTCGAGTGCGCGAAGGCGTCGCCGAGACTGCTGCGGGTGCAAGACCCGTTTGGGAAGTTGATCGTGCGGGCGAAGGGGAGTGTGATTATTGGCGAGGGACAGATATTTGCAGCGGCGGAGAGCGAGTAGGGGCGCGAGCTTGCCTCCGCCCTGGCTTCCCTCCTTGCCTCCGCCCTGGCTCTTCCCTCGTTGCCTCCGCCCTGGGGTCGGGGGTCTCCGCTGGGATCGCTGAGCCTACATGATGATTTAGAAAAGGAGGTATTATGGGCTATCAGAAGTACGATTCGAGCCGTTCTATTCGATGGAGGCGTACGTCGTTACGTCTACCCAAACACAACTATGCCTGGACAGGAGCCTATTTTGTCACTACTTGTGTTGAAGGGCGCGAACCTCTTTTTAACACGCCCGAACTGCGAGCTATCTTGGAGGAAACGTGGCTGGCCCTGCCGGAGCGCTTTCCTGGTATTACCTTGGACGAGTTTGTCATCATGCCCGATCATGTACATTTTATTGTGTGGCTGGATGACAACGTAGAAAATGCACCGACGTTAGGTGATGTGATGAAGGCATACAAATCGCTTACGACGGTTGCATGGCTTCGTCATATCAAAACTGCGGGACTGGAATGTTCTGGTAAATTTTGGCAAAGTAGGTACTTTGATCGTGTCATTCGCGACACTGAGGAACTGGAGCAAATACGTCAATATATCCGAGGTAATCCAAGCAAATTTCGTGCATCCAATGCAGGTGTAATGGAAGATGATACAACCAAAGATCGTGGTTAGGAACACCATATCAGGGAGGAGACCCCCGGCCCCAGGGCGGAGAGAGAAGCAAGAGGGAATCCAGGGCGGAGGCAAGCTCACGCCCCTACAAACCACGGGGTGTGGGCGTGAGCTTGCCTCCGCCCTGGGGTTGGGTGCCTCCTCCGCCCTGCGGTGTGCCCTGGGGCCAGGGTGTGGCTTATTCTGAAAATTAAACAAGAAAAGTGGTATCAACCATGACCAATGATCAACGTCTCATAGAAATCGCCTTTCCCCTCAAGCAGGCTTCCTTGGACTCCGTCCACGAGAAGAATGTCCGGCATGGGCACATCTCCACCCTACACATCTGGCCTGCTCGTCGCCCCCTGGCTGCAAGTCGTGCAGCCCTCATCGCCACACTATTGCCCGATCCAGGTAACGCCGAGGAGCGCAAACAGATATTAGAGCGTCTGGCTGGGCGCGTCGTAGCACGTGTGAAAAGGAAGAAGCTGCCTGATGGCAGGATTGAGGAGCAGATCACCGAGGAGACTGAAGGCGGCATCCTGCACTGGGGGCGCGAGAACAGCGAAGACCTCAACTGGTTTCGTGAGAAAATCCGCGAGGCATATGGCGGACGTGCCCCAAAAGTGCTCGACCCGTTTGCAGGTGGAGGTGCTATCCCTCTCGAAGCGATGCGCCTGGGCTGCGAGGTCACCGCCGCAGACATCAACCCCGTCGCATGGTTCATCCTCAAATGCACACTAGAATACCCGCAGCGACTCGCCAACCAGTGTCGTCCATTGCCCAGGTTTGAGTCGCTGGGCCTGAACGGAGATAAAGGAGCAACCTCACAACCACAACTTACAGGCATACGTACTCATGTCGCTTCTGTCGAGGCCGACCTCGCCTGGCATGTCCGCGCCTGGGGCTGGTGGGTGCTGCAACAGGCTAAAGCCGACCTGGAACGTTTCTACCCTACGATAGATGGTAAGCCAACCGTAGCTTACCTGTGGGCGCGTACCGTCGCTTGCAAGAACTGCCGCGCCACTGTGCCGCTGCTCAAAACACGTTGGCTATGCAAAAAAGACAAGAAGCGAGTAGCGCTGACAATGGAGCCGAACGCCGACAGAACGGGTGTGGTCTTCGGTGTGCAGGAAAATGTGCCGGTAGCAAAAGGTAACGCAGTGCAGCGCAAGGAGTATGATAAGCACATTGGTAGCGGTACTATGTCTGGCTCTGGTGTCACCTGCCCATGCTGCGGCACGATTATGAAGATGGAGGACATCCGTTTGGAGGGTCTGGTCAGTCGACTTGGTGCGAATATGACTGCTGTTGTGGTTGATGGACAGCATGGCAAAGAATATCGTCTACCGATTGAAGACGAGATTCGCCTAGCTGCTGAAGCAGAGAAGGAAGTTTCCAGAATTTTCGGAGAGATTCCATTTGGACTGCCTGAAGAATCGTTGCCAAGTAAAGAGACTTTAGGCTTTCGAGTTCCTCTCTATGGTTTTGATAAATGGTACAAGCTCTTTACTCCGCGTCAGCTTTTAGCACTGGGGACCTTCGTCAAGCACACTCGCGCTGTACCAGACGTAATGGGGAGGCAAGGGTATACGGCAGAGTGGATAGAGGCAGTGAGTGCTTATCTCTCTTTGTCAACTGATAGAATGATGGATCGTTTATCGACGGGTGCAACTTGGGACAACACACGAGATGGAATGAGCCATGTCTTTCATCGATTTGCTTTGCCCATTGTGTGGGACTTCGGTGAGGCCAATCCTTTTTCTGATGCAGGAGGAGGTTTTGCACAGCAGCTTGATTGGATAGCCCGCTATATTGAGCACGCCATCAATGGAACGCAATATGCACCCCTCCCTCATATTCTAAACCAGAGTGCTATTGGAGTTAATAAAGTAGACGCTGATATCGTGATTACTGATCCACCCTACTACGATGCTATTCCATACTCTGACCTGATGGATTTTTTCTATGTCTGGCTGCGTCGTACCCTGTATGGCCTTTCACCAGACATTGATGTCGTTTTCCAGCAGTCACTCTCACCCAAGTGGGATCACGAACACAACGATGGTGAACTGATCGACGACTCGAGTCGTTTTGGAGGAAACAAACAGAAATCAAAAGCTAACTACGAAGACGGCATGTTCCGCGCTTTTCAGTCTTGCTACAGGTCATTAAAACCGGATGGAAGGCTTGTCATCGTCTTTGCCCATAAACACCCTGATGCCTGGGAAACACTGGTTTCGGCCATTATCCGCGCGGGCTTTGTGGTAGATGGCAGCTGGCCGATTCAGACAGAGATGGGCAATCGTACTCGTGCGCAGGCTTCGGCTGCGCTCTCTTCGTCTGTCTGGCTTGTCTGCAAGAAGCGGCCAGAAACGGCTCGCCCTGGCTGGGATACGCGCGTGCTTGAGGAGATGCAGGAGAAGATCATCCACAAGTTGCGCGATTTCTGGGACGTGGGTATTCGCGGACCTGACTTTGTGTGGGCAGCGACAGGACCGGCGTTAGAGGCATATAGTAAGCATCCCGTGGTCAAGAAGTCGAATGAGCCGGGGCAGGTATTGAGCGTTTCGGAGTTTTTGCGCCATGTACGGCGCATGGTGGTTGATTTCGTGGTCGGGCGGGTGCTCTCACACAACGGTGGCATGGATGCCGTGAGTGGCATGGATGATGTGACAACGTACTATCTGCTGCATCGCAACGACTTTGGCATGGAGAGCGCGCCGATTGGGCCTTGCATCCTCTACGCTGTCTCCTGCGGCCTCTCCGACTCCGCTCTCACCACGCGCTACGATCTCCTGGCGCGTACTGGCGGTCAGACAGATGTCGAGGAGAGTAACGAGGATGGAGATGAAGAGGCGGAGGAAGGCACCAGCAGCACTGTGAAGTTGAAGCCATGGTCTCAGCGTAAAGGCGCCAGTCTGGGGTACAATGCACCCGGCGCCCCACCGCCGCCTTTGATCGACCAGGTCCATCGCCTGATGCACCTGTGGCGGGCTGGTGATGTGACGAAAGTCGATGAATACCTGGATGTGCGCGGCCTGGGGCACAATACCCTCTTTCACCAACTGTTGCAGGCATTGATTGAACTGGCTCCCGCTGGCAGCGAAGAGCGCGCGCTGCTGGAGAGCATCAGTAACCACGTGGCGGCACGTGGCGTGCTGCCAATTTATCCCCTGGGTCTGATGGAATAGATGATACCATTGACGAATTGGGTGGCGTTGACCCCCAGGGCGGAGGCAAGAGATACCATTGACGAATTGGGTGGCGTTTGACACCCAGGGCGGAGAGACACCCAGCCCCCAGGGCGGAGGCAAGCTCCGC
>WNGM01018763.1_pt1 | contig 11039 bp, 10 predicted proteins | sample 5400571 | NCBI WGS metagenome assembly WNGM01 (sample SAMN13153378, study PRJNA577476) | soil metagenome | isolation source: 100 cm soil or saprolite under Garry oak tree replicate 2 | place: USA:California | collected 2016-06-15 | reverse complement strand
GAAGAGGATGTCCTTGGTGTTGACCTGGATGTACTCCTGCTGCGGGTGCTTGCGGCCGCCCTGCGGCGGCACGCTGGCGACCGTGCCTTCGAGAATCTTGAGCAGCGCCTGCTGCACGCCTTCGCCGGAGACGTCGCGCGTGATGCTCGGGTTCTCGGACTTGCGGGCGATCTTGTCGATCTCGTCGATGTAGACGATGCCGCGCTCGGCCTCGGACACGTTGAAATCGGCTGACTGGAGCAGCCGCACCAAGATGTTCTCGACGTCTTCGCCGACATAGCCGGCTTCGGTCAACGTCGTGGCGTCGGCAATCGTGAACGGCACGTCGAGGATGCGCGCCAGCGTCTGGGCCAGCAGCGTCTTGCCGACACCCGTCGGGCCGATCAGGAGGATGTTGCTCTTGTCGAGCTCGACCTCGTTATCGCGGCCCGAATGGGAGTTGATGCGCTTGTAGTGGTTGTAGACGGCGACGGCGAGGGTCTTCTTGGCCCGGTCCTGCCCGATCACGTATTGGTCCAGCACGTCCTTGATTTCAGCGGGCGTGGGGACCTGCGTGATGGCTTCGGCGACCTCCCGCTCCTCATCCTCGGCCAGGATCTCATTGCAGAGCGCGATGCACTCATTACAAATGTAGACCGAGGGACCGGAGATGAATTTCCGGACCGAGTCCTTGGATTTGCCGCAGAACGAGCAGCGGAGGTGCTTATCGTGAGACATCGTATCCTAGTATGGGAAGGCCCCGCAACCGGCGCAAGGGATCACTTCTTGGCTTTCCCGTCTTCCTTGATTTCCTCGTAGTTGGAAATGACATGATCGATCAGCCCGTACTCCTTCGCTTCTTCGGCGGACATGAAGCGATCGCGGTCCATGTCCTTCTCGATCGACTCGACGGTCTTCCCCGTATGCTTCGCGTATAGCTCGTTCAGCTTCCGCCGCAGGAACAGGATCTCTTTGGCCTGGATCTCGATGTCGGCCGCGGTGCCCTGCGTGCCGCCGGAGGGCTGGTGCATCATGATGCGCGCGTGCGGCAACGCGGAGCGCCTCCCCTTGCGGCCGGCGGCCAGCAGGAACGACCCCATCGACGCGGCCATCCCCATGCAGATCGTGTTTACCGGGGCACGCAAGAACTGCATCGTGTCGTAGATCGCCATGCCCGAGGACACGATGCCACCTGGGGAATTCACGTACAGGTAAATATCCCGTTCGGGATTGTCGGCATCGAGGAACAGCAGCTGCGCAATGATGATGTTGGCGACATCGTCGCCGATGGAGCTGCCGAGGAAGACGATCCGGTCCATCAGCAGCCGGCTGAAGATATCGTAGGTGCGCTCACCACGGCTCGAGCGCTCGATGATGTAGGGCGGATAGATGTGGTTTTCGATCTTCATCACGCTGGCTCCACGGTGGACTGCGACAGGAGATAGGCGAACACCTTCTCCTCGGTGATGCTCCGCGCGACATCGCGGAGCCGCTTGGCTTTCTCCAGCGACGCATACAGCTCCGCCGGTTTCATCCCGCGCCGCTCGGCGAGCTCCTGGATCCTCTGGTCCAGCTCCGCCTCGGTCGCGCGCAGGTTCTGAGACTCGACGACGGTATCGAGCACCAGATCACGCCGGACCTGCGATTCGGCGACGGAGCGAAACTCCTGGGCGAACTTCTCCCAGCGCTCCTCGGGAATCTCGTACGCCTGGGCGTACATCCCCAGTACCCGCTCGACCACGGGCCGCGGGGCTACGACGTTGTTTGCCTGCACGATCTGCTCGACCAGCTCGGCGCGGACCCGCGCGTCGGCTTCGCGCTCGGCTTCCTTTTTCAGATCCTCGGCGACCGCGGAGCGCAGCGCGTCCAGCGACTCGAAGTCGCCCATTTCGCGCGCGAAGGCGTCGTCCAGGACGGGCAACTCCTGCCGTTTCACTTCGCGGAGCGTCAGCTGGATGTCGCGCGTCTGGCCGCGCTTGGCTTCCTCGGCGAAGTCGTCGGGGAAACGGACCGTCGCGTCCACCGATTCGCCGGGCGTGAGACCCATGATGCGCGCTTCCACGTCGGGAATCGCGCGGCCCTCGCCCAGCACGAACTGGTAGGGCTGCGGATCCTTGACCTCGTTGTTCTCGCGAGTGGCGATCGCGACGTCGACGAGATCCTTGGGCTTTGGCTTCTCGCCGGCCACGGGCGTCCACGGAGCTCGCTGCTCACGCATGGCATTGAGCTGCGCGTCAACCTGAGCCGCGGTGACGGCTGGGACCGTGCGGGTGAGCCGGAAGCCACCGAGCCGCTGCAGTTTCAACTCGGGCTTCAGCTCGACATGCAACTCGAAGGTGACCGGGGCGCCTTCTTCCCACTTCAGGTTGTGGATGTGGGGATCGGCGATGGGCTTCAGCTCTTCCTGTTTCTGCGCAACCCGCCAGCTCTCCTGCACCAGCTCGCGCAGGGTCTCCTGCCGGATGTCATCGGCGAACTTCTTCCGCACCACGGCCGCGGGCACTTTACCCTGCCGAAACCCCGGCAGCCGGGCGCGCTGCTGATAGAACTTCGTCGCGCGTTCCTCGGCGGCCTTCACGTTGTCAGGCGGAATAGTCACCTCGAGGGAGGCTTCGCCGGGCTCGTTGCGGGTCTTCTTGACGAGGATCTCGGGCATGTGGCGGAAATCTAACCCATAGGGGGAGTGGGGAGTGGTTCTTTACGGTGAGGCGTCACGTACCACTCCCCACTCCGTTGTTTGTTTGAGATGCGACCGGAGGGACTCGAACCCCCACGGGTTGCCCCACCAGCTCCTAAGGCTGGCGCGTCTGCCAATTCCGCCACGGTCGCGTGGGTCGACGGGACATGTATAATAATCGCCTCCCTTGTCCCGGAGTCCGGTCATGCGCACGACGCCGTCCCTCGCGCTGTTCGCCCTCATGTTCGCCGCGCCGGTCGCGGCGCAGGACAAGGAGAAGCTGTGCAATGACATCCAGCATCGCGCGATGCGCGTCGGGCAATGGGCGGGCTATCGCTGGGTGGGCGGCAACGGCGACGGCACCACGATGCGCATGGCGGTCGTGGGGACCGAGCCCGTTGCTGGCACGCCGTACTATTGGTACGAAATGTCGATCACCGATCCCAAAAAGGGCGCCAAAGGACGGACCATCATCCAGATGCTGGTGCCGGAACTCGCGTTCGGCATGGCGAGCGGGGGCCCGCGCGGCATGATCATGAAGAACGGCCACGACCCGGCGATGCGGATGCCAGACGAGATGGTGCAGATGATGGGCGGGCGCATGGGTGGGCAGAATCTCACCGCCGAGATCGCGCGACGCTGCCAGGAAATGGTAGTTGTAGGGTGGGAGCAGGTTACCGTCCCGGCCGGAACGTTCCGCGCGCTGCACATCAAGTCGGCCGATGACAAAACAGAGGCGTGGGTCGTGCCCGATCTGTATTTCGCAATGGTCAAAGCGACGATGCACGAGGGTTCTTTGGAGCTGACGGCGAAGGGGGCCGACGCGAAGTCCTCGATCACCGAAACCCCGCGTACGATGCCGCACTAGTGGAGCGACTGCCAAGCAATCCGGCGCGTTGACGGGCTGCTGGAGCCCGTCTAGTTTCACGCCGTGCAGCTGGTTCTGCTCGCCGTTCTGCTCCTCCTCACCGCGTGCGGCGGCGCCGCTCACCTTCCGCAATCGACGCTCGCCCCGCGATCAGACTTCAGCGCGGATCTCTTCGATCTGTACAAGAATGTCTTTTGGTGGGCCGTCGGCGTCTTCATCGTCGTCGAGGGCCTGCTCCTGGTCGCAATCGCCCGTTTCCGCGCGCGTCGCGGCGCTGCGGAGCCGAAACCGGTACACGGCCACACGGTGCTCGAAATCAGCTGGACGCTCGCGCCGGCGTTGATTCTCGTGTTCATCGCCGTCCCCACGATGCGCACGATTTTCTCCACGGCCGGTCACGCGCCTGAAGGCGCGTTACGCGTCGAGGTCATCGGACACCAGTGGTGGTGGGAGTATCGCTATCCCACGCTGAACATCAGCGCGTACAACGAGCTGCACCTCCCCGTCGGGACGCCCATTCAGCTCGAGATGACGTCGGCAGACGTCATCCACAGCTTCTGGGTGCCGCGGCTGGGCGGAAAACGCGATCTCATTCAGGGCCGCACCAATCGGATCGCATTTCGTGCTGATTCCACGGGTGAGTACTGGGCCAACATGCGGCTACGGGTCGTGGTACAGTCAGATTCGGTGTTCCAGCGGTGGGTGGACCAGCAGCGCGCCGCGCCGGCGCCCCCCCCGAAGGGATCGCCTGCCGAGGCCGGCCAGCAGGTATACCGGCGCAGCCCCTGCATCGCCTGTCACACGATTGCAGGGCTCTCGCAGGGCAAGGTCGGGCCTGATCTGAGTCACCTCGGGAGCCGTGCGACAATCGCGGGCGCGTTGTTCCCGAACACCACGGAGATGCTGCGCCGCTGGATCATGAATGCTCCCGCGCTCAAGCCGGGCGCGCTGATGACGCCGCAGAATCTGTCGCTGATCGGTGGCCTCGAAGCGCTCATCATTCGCGCCCAGCTCGCGCGGCCCGATGGCGGGCTCGGCGTCAGCGCCGAGACGTTCAATCAGCTGTTCACGATGCACGGCACGACGATGGTGTTCCTCGCGCTCATGCCGCTGTCGGCCGCGTTCTTCAATTTCATCGTTCCGCTGCAGATCGGCGCGCGCGACGTCGCGTTTCCGCGGCTGAACGCATTCAGCTATTGGGTCTTTCTGCTCGGCGGCCTCTTCCTGAACGCGAGCTTCATCGCGGGACCCCTCTTCGGCGCCGACCGGCTCTCGGTGGCACCGGATGCAGGGTGGTTCGGCTACGCGAATCTCACGTCCCGGCAGTTCTCGCCGGGTCCCAACGTCGACTTCTGGCTGCTGGGACTGCAGATCCTGGGCATCGCGTCCCTCGCCGCGGGCTTCAATTTCATCGTCACGATCCTCAACATGCGCGCCCCGGGGATGCGGATGTTGCGCCTGCCGCCGTTCACCTGGATGACGCTCATCACACAGTTCCTCGTCATCACGGCGTTCCCGGTGATCACCGTCGCGCTCGTGCTGCTGATGTTCGATCGGTTCTTCGGCACGCATTTCTTCGTGCCGCAGGGCGGTGGTGACCCGATCCTGTGGCAGCACCTGTTTTGGATGTTCGGGCACCCCGAGGTGTACATCCTGATCCTGCCCGCGATGGGCATCGTCTCCGAAGTGCTGCCGACGTTCTCGCGGAAGCCGCTGTTCGGCTACACGGTGGTCGTGTATTCCGGCGTCGTCATCGCGTTCTTGGGGTGGAGCGTCTGGAGCCACCACATGTTTTCGACCGGGCTCGGCCCCATCGCCGACTCGGTGTTCGCCGGTACGACGATGCTCATCGCCATTCCGACCGGCGTGAAAATCTTCAACTGGATCGGCACGCTGTGGGGTGGGCAGATCCGGTTCACCACGTCGCTGCTGTTTGCCGTTGGATTCATCGCGATGTTCATCATCGGCGGTCTGTCCGGCGTGTCGCACGCCTCGGCACCCTCCGATCTCCAGCAGACCGACACGTACTACGTCGTCGCGCACATCCATTATGTGCTGTTCGGCGGCACGATCCTCGGGCTGTTCGCCGGCATGTACTACTGGTGGCCGAAGATGACGGGTCGCATGCTGTCCGAACCGCTGGGGAAGGTGCACTTCTGGCTAACGATGATCGGCATGAATCTCGCGTTTTTCCCGATGCACTTCTCGGGGCTGCTCGGGATGCCGCGGCGCATCTACACCTACTCGTCTGATCTTGGCGTGACGGGATTCAATCAGGCGTCGACGATCGGCGCATTCGTGATCGGTCTGGCGACGCTTGTGTTCTGCTGGAATCTGTTGCGCTCCCGCTGGCAGCCGATCACGGCGCCGCACAACCCATGGGGCGGCGCCACGCTCGAATGGGCCATTCCGTCACCGCCGCCCGTCTACAACTTCACCGTCATTCCGACCGTCGAGAGCCGCATGCCGCTGTGGCAAACGGAGCGGCATGCACCCATGCGTCCATTACCCGAACAGCCGCCGGCGACGATTCACGTGCCGGGCGGGTCCTGGTGGCCGCTGATCACCGCGATCGGTCTGCCCATCATGGCGATCGGCGCATTGTCCCACCTGATCCCTGTCGTGTTGGCGGGCGCAGCCGTCGTGATCGTCGGGATCTACCGCTGGGCCTACGAGCCCTTCGAGACCTGATGATTAAGACGAGCATGGGGCTCGACAGCCGCAAAATGGCGTTCTGGGCCTTCATCGGCTCGGAGTGCCTGCTCTTCGGCTCGCTCATCTCGACGTACTTGGTCTACAAGGGAAGGAGTCTCACCGGGCCATACCCGCACGAGATTCTGAATATCCCGTTTACGTCGTTCAGCACGTTCGACCTGCTGATGTCGAGCCTGGCCATGGTGCTGGCGCTGGCGGCGGTGCAGCGCGGCGACATGAAGCAGGGGAAGCTCTGGTTGCTCGTGACGGCACTGCTCGGCCTCGTCTTCCTCGGTGGGCAATTCTGGGAGTTCAGCCACTTTGTCCGCGAGGGCTTAGGCCTCACGACAAACCTGTTCGGCTCGACGTTCTACGTGCTGACGGGAACTCACGGCGCCCACGTGACCGTCGGTGTGATCTGGCTGCTGACGCACTGGGTGCAGGCGTTGCGCGGCAAACTTGGTCCGGCGAACGCGATGACCGTCGAGATCACAGGCCTGTACTGGCATTTCGTGGACGTCGTCTGGATCGTGATCTTTACGGTCGTGTACCTGATTCAGTGAGAGGAAGGGCATGAGCGAACAGGCGCACGCGACCACGGCCACGTATCTCCGCATCGCCGCGATCCTCGTGATGCTCACGTTGATCGAGGTGGGTGTGTTCTATGTGCCAACATTCCAGGCGCTGTTGGTGCCAATCCTCCTCGTGCTCTCGGCCATCAAGTTCACGCTGGTGGTCATGTTCTACATGCATCTGAAGTTCGACAATCGCTTCTTTGCGTTCCTCTTCGGCGGCCCCTTGCTCCTCGGTGTCGCGGTGGTGGTGAGTCTGCTCTTCATCTTTTATGGAGCGTTGCGGCTGCGGACCGGCAGCTAAAGAATGTCCAATGATCAATGTGGAATGATCAATGATCATTGATCATTGGACATTGGAAATTCCAGCATGGAATAGATGGGATGTGCATCCGACGGTGTTGGCCGGGCTCGTCCTCCTGGGCGGGCTTTACGTCTATTTGGGGGGTCTCACGTCGGCACGCCGGCACGTGGCAAGCTTCGCCGGTGCATTGATTGTGCTGTTCCTGGCGCTGAACGGACCGCTCCACAACCTCTCAGATACGTACCTCTTCAGCGCGCACATGGCGCAGCATTTGTTGCTGACGCTCGTCTTCCCTCCGCTGCTGCTCTACGGTACGCCGTCATTTGTCGTGCGGCCGTTGCTGCGGACCCGCTGGATCATGGGAGTGGCTCGCGTGGTGACTCGGCCGCTCGCGGCGGCGATCATTTTCTTGGCGCCGATCGTGATCTGGCATGTGCCGGCGCTGTACGAGGCGGCGCTCCGGCATCACAATCTTCACATCGTCCAACACCTCGTCTTTCTGAGCACTGCGGTCATCATGTGGTGGCCGGTGCTGTCGCCAGTCCCGGAATTGCCGCGCGCGCAGCATCTCGTGCAGATGCTGTATCTGTTCTTGCTGGGCATTCCGATGTCCGTCACCGGCGCGCTGATCACGCTGTCGGATTCGGTTCTTTATCCGTTCTATGCGACGGCGCCGAGGGTGGGCGGATTATCTCCCTTGGACGATCAGCAAATCGGCGGATTGTTGATGTGGGTGCTCGGCGGGCTGATGTTGTGGATCGTGATGACGGTGATCTGGTTCAGGTATTCGGCCTGGGACCAACGCGGCGATGCGGAAACCAAGGTCCCTGAAGAGGCCTACTCGCCGTCCTCTGTTTCTCCGAGAGGGTGACGGCGGAGCTCTTCACCGATTCGGGGATGCTCTCGCCAGAGGTAGTAGCCCATCGCCAGCGCGGCTAAGCCATTGCCGATTGCGACGTTCCACCAGGCGAGGTAGCCGAGCAACGGCTTCGCGAGCAACGCGACTAGGATGTAGAAGCCCACCTCGAAGAAGCAGAATCCGACCACCACGAGAAACAACGTCGACGGCGCGTACTCGACCTCGGCCGCGAGCGCCGCCGAGATGCAGCCAACCACGACGAACGCGCTGACGTGAATCATCGTGTAGCCGAAGATGCGGGCGGGCTCGATGACCACGTGGGTGGGGTCGGGGGCGCCCCAGAACACCGCGCTCCCCAGCATCGCGGGCGTATACAGTGGCTGGCCGTTGATTGAGTCGACGACGAGAAACCAAATGGCGACCGCGGCCGCGCCGATACAGCCGGCGATGAAGCCCTCGCGCAGAATGCGATTCAGGTCCATGGCGGGCTCAATATATCGTTGGGCCGGGTGCGTGCTAGATTAGGGCCCCATGCCGCGCCGTCCGTTGTTCTACGGTCTCTGCTTGCTGCTCGGCGTGCTGTTGTTTGGAGTCGCCGGTCTCATGCATCCATTGCTCTCCGGCGACGGCGCGGACCAGCTCGCGACCGTCGCGCAAACACGTCACTGGCGCCTGATCCACTGGGCTCTGCTGTTCGGCCTCGCGTTCATGTACGCGGGGGTGATCGGTGTGGCGTTGCGTCACAACGATACCCCTGGTGCAACGCCGGGGCGCGCCGCCGTGCGCATGGGGGCGTTGGCGTTTGCCGTGTGGTCGCTCAACATCCTCTTCATGGTGGGCGCCGCCTGGCAGCTCGCGCGCGCGTACACGACCTCAGATGCGGGCCTGACCGGAACCCACGCCGTGTTTGTCTACGACATGCTCCATCCCATGGGGCTTGCGGCGGAACGGATGGCGACATTCATGCTGGGACTCGTCGCGTACATGTTCGGCTGGGCGATTCGGAATGGCGGGGTGTGGCCGAAGGGGTTGGCCTGGATGGCCTGGCTTGTGGCGGTCGTGAACGGCGCCGTGGCCATCGTGTTCAGCGAGTTCACGCCGAACATGTACTACGCGCAAGCCCTCTTCGTCATCTGGCTGGCGGCGACCGCCGTGGTGATGCTGGCAGACAGGGCATTAGGGGCTAGGGGCTAGGGGCTAGGGAGTCGGTTGTCCCGAGCCCCCAACCCCCAACGCCCAGTCCCCAGATCAGTTCGCGCGGACTCGGACGATGCGCTGTAGCCAGCCGTCGGGCGTGCTATACAGGACCGTCAGTGTAACGATGTCGCCGTGCTTGACACCGGCCAGTGCCTGGCGCAGCTCCGCGCGTGACCCCGTCTGCGTCCCGTTGACCTTCAAGAGGATGTCCGGATTGCCCACCTGCCTGAGGTCCGGGTCCCGCACATTTTCCTGTGACAGCGGTTCGACGGAGATCCCTAACGTCTTGTCCATCGGTGCGGAATCGCGGCTCGAGTCACCGGCGTCGTTGCTCGAAACTTGCTCCTCCTCGCTCGAAGGCGCGGCGGCGACCCGAACCGGAATGGTCTTGCGAACACCACCCTTGCGTACGACGGTGACCTGAACGATCTCACCGGGCTTCTTGAAGCCGACGCGCTGCTGCAGCTGCGCCACCGACTCGATGTTCTCGCCGTCGACCGCCACGATGACGTCACCCTCCTGAATGCCGGCGCGTCTCGCCGGCGAGTTGTCAGGCGGAGTGAACTCGTTCACGACGACGCCGCGGATCTGCGGGAGCTTCGCGTCTTCCGCGTCTTCCGGGGTGATCGCCCGGATCTGGACGCCGATGACCGCGCGGTCGACGTGACCGGTCGAAATCAGCTGCGTCATCACGGTGCGGGCGAGATTGATCGGGATGGCAAACCCGTACCCGTCGTAATATCCGGTCGGACTGGCGATGGCCGCATTGATGCCGATGACCTCGCCCCGCACGTTGACCAGCGGCCCTCCCGAGTTACCGGGATTGATGGCCGCGTCCGTCTGAATGAAGTCCTGAATCGCGTAGCGGCTCTGGTTCAGCCCTTGGAGGAGCCGGCCTTTGGCGCTCACGATTCCGGCCGTCACGGTGAACGTGAATGCTTCACCGAGCGGATTGCCGATCGCCAGCACCCAGTTACCGATCTTCGTGGAATCGGCATCTCCCAGATGGACGGTCGGGAGTCCGGTCGTCTGAATCTTGATGACGGCGACGTCCGTGAACGGATCGGTGCCGACGGTCTTGGCGGTGAATTCGCGGTTGTCGTACAAGCGCACCGTCACGCGGTCGGCGCCCTGAACGACGTGGTTGTTGGTCAGGATGTAGCCGTCCTGCGAAACGATGAAGCCCGATCCCGAGCCCTGCTCGACCTGGGGACGGCGCGGGACCTGGAAGAAATCTTCGAAGCCCGGAGGCAAGCGGCGATTGGAGATCCGCTCGCGGCGCTCAGATTTGATAAATACGACGGCCGGCTTCACGTGATCGGCGACGTTGGCGAACGCATCACCCAGGTCCACGGCCGCCTTCGCCTGCGGCAACGGTCGACTCGTGTCCTGCAGCACCGACCGCACGGCCGCTTCACCGCGCGATGGAAGCCGGAAGGCCGAGGCGAATGCCAGGCCCAGCGCAAACGCCAGCGTCACCAGCGTGCCAAATTTCAACCAGTCCCGCGTCTTCACCGACATCAGCGCCCCCTTTTAAGACTTCTTGGATTTATCGTCGTCCATGATTTCGTAATCGGCATCCACGACCTTCTCGTCCTTCTTCGCTTCGCCGCCCTTCGCCGCCCCTTCGCCGCCTTCCGCCGCCCCTTCGGCAGCGCCAGCGCCACGCGACGCGGCGTACAGCGACGCCCCCGCTGCTGAATATGCCTGCTGCAGCTCCTCGAGTGCTTTGCTGATCTCGTCAGCATTTCCGCTGCGGAGCGCCGACTGCGCCGACTGGATGGCCGCGTCGAGCCGCGACTTGAGGCCCGGCTCCAACTTTTCGACCCAGTCTTTGGACTCCTTCGTCACCTGGTACACCATGTTATCGAGCCGGTTACGCTGCTCGA
>WNGM01015379.1_pt1 | contig 11040 bp, 7 predicted proteins | sample 5400571 | NCBI WGS metagenome assembly WNGM01 (sample SAMN13153378, study PRJNA577476) | soil metagenome | isolation source: 100 cm soil or saprolite under Garry oak tree replicate 2 | place: USA:California | collected 2016-06-15 | reverse complement strand
TCCAGATATCGCCCGCCGCCGTGCTCTCTTTCACCGAGGTGATCAGCTCACGCACGTCCCTGAAGGTGTGTTTTACCGCGCCCCGCAGACCCCCGTTGACGTTGGCGTCGGTGACGATGGTCTCGAACTGCATATCGGGAGTGAAACGGCCCGCGCCGAAGCGATAGGCGATGGTGGTGAAAGTCCCGTCCGGAATGGTGGTCCTCGTGTTGCGATCCAGGACGTCGTACTCCATCAGGGTCGCGGCGACGATGTCGGCCACCGGGTTGAAGCTGGTGTTCGTCGCCTTCGGTTCGGTCGTCGGATAGCGCTGCGCCACCGTGCGCCCGAAGGCATCGAAGGTGACCTGCCCGGAGACCGTCATCTTGTTCTGCGGCATGGTGGCGCCGGTCTCGAGGACCGCCGCGTCCTTCTTGGTCTGGATGACCCGCTTCAGGCCGTCGGTGAACAGGATCGTGTCGATCGTGTCCGGCTTGGCAATGAGGTCGGCGCCCTTGTCCACGTGGCGCGTGATCGCGTAGGGCACGACCGCCTCCGGGTGGTACTCGAAGGCGAGCGTCGGAGTGGCTTGGCTCTGCTCGTAGGGCCCGACGATATGGTCGATGCGGCCCACCGTGTCGTAGAAGTTGGTGGTCTGGTTGCCGTTGGTGTCGAGGGTCGTCTCCACCTTCCCGAAGGAGAGGTTGTACGTGGCGTGCGAGGTGAGGCCGAAGCTGTCGGTGATCGAGGCGACGTGCGTCGCCACAGTCGGATCGTACGTATAGCTCAGCGTATAGCGCTGCCCCGCCTTGTTCGCCGGGCCGGTCACCGTCTGCAGGTTGCCGTTGGCGAAGTACGCGAGATCGGTCACCGCGGTCGTAAGATCGGCCAGAGACTGGCGCACCTGAGTCACATTGCCCGTGGTGCAGTCGATATTGGAATCGCGCAGCCGCATCGGCGTGTCGTTGCCCTTCACTTCGATGTGGTTGGGCTTGATGACGTAGCTCGGGCAGTTGGTGTAGGTGATAGTCGCCAGAACGTCGTCCGCCGCTCCGATATCGCCCGCATCGGTGAAGCGGATGATGTTGCCGAGCGTGTCGTATTCGTTCGTGGTGAACGTGGTCTTGCCCGGGCTGACGTTGCCCTCGTAGAAGCGCTTGTCCGTGCGGATGAGCTGCGGGAAGCGCGTCTCGCTGAAGTCGGCAAGCCCCGGCACGGCTGCGCCGTCTGCGACCGGCGCGATGGTGTAGGTGTTTTCGGTCTCGGTGAAGGGCCGCGCGGTGGCATCCGAAGTCAGCTCGCGCTTCGAGAGACCCTAGGTTGTTGAGGCTCAGGGTGTCGCGGTGCTCTTCGGTGACCGTGGCGTAGCCGTAGAAGTCGCGCTCGGCGCGGTCGTATCTGCCGTTTGCGTATTGGAACGTGGTGACCTGGGTATCGGCGCCCTCGCCCACGTGACCGTCGAAGACCGTGGTCTTGCTCATCACCCAGCGCGACTGCGGCTGGTCCTGGGTGTTGCCCGAGCGCTCGTACTCGAGATCGATGGTCGCCCCGAGCGGCCGGTAGACCTTCTTCAGCAGGTTGGTGCGGCCGTGATTGTTGAGCCTCACCTCGACGTTGCCGTTGGTGTCGCTGTAGATGTGGTCGGGATAGCCGTCGCCGTTGAAGTCAGCCACCTGGACCTCGAATCCGCCGAGCGAGTCGCCAGTGGAGAAGCCGGGGTTCAGGATGATGCAGATCGGCGGGATCGGCCAGCAGATGCTGTACGTGAAGTGGAACCCCAGATTGCGGCTCACCGTGGCGTTCTGCCGGATCGGCTTCGGCATCGCGCCGTCGAAGATCATCGGGTCGGTGAAGCCCGAACCGGTGTTCAGCCGCACGGTGAACGAGGTCGCGCTCGAATCCGCGTCGTCGTTGACGTCCTTGAAGACGATGTCGGGAAGCCCGTCGCCGTTGATGTCGATCAGGTCCTGCTGCGTGCCGGTCTTGCTGATGGTGTGGCTGATGCCGCCGCCGAAGCTGTAGGCGGGCGTGGTGAATCCGGCGTTCACGCCCTTGTTCGCGCTCTTCTCGAAGCGCAGCGTGCCGCTGCCGCCCCAGTTCTCCTCGACGCCGAAGTGATAGCCTCCGTTTTGGTACCCCAGGTTCAGGCGCACGATCAAGCCGCCGTTGCTCGGTCTCACGTAGTCGGGCAAGCCGTCGCCGTTGATGTCGACGAGGTCCCACTTCGAGGTGAACTCCCCGTGCCCGCCGGACACCCCGGCGCTCAGGTTGTAGCCTTTCATCTCAGGGAAGATACCGAGCAGCTTGCCGGTGGAGGAGCTGCGCAGCGCCTGCGTGGTCGCCCCTAGGGTGACGTTGAAAGTCTCGCTCTGCGATTCGCGCACCCGGCCGAACGCGCCGACGCCCAAGCGCGCGTCCTCGAGCCCGCCGTTGGACAAGGTCGGCTGCACCGAGCCCCCGCCGACGATGTCGGGGTAGCGGTCCCCGTTCAAGTCGAGGAAATCGATGTCCGACCAGTTGTCGCCGCTCGATCGGCCGGCGCCGAACGCGAGCACCGAAATCGAGCCGGCGCGGTTGCGCGCGCCGCCGAAGCGGACGATGCCGCGCGCGCCGCCGAAGCTTCCGCCGTCGCTGAAGTCCAGGAACTTGACGCCGAGGCGCGTCGCGCTCATGCGCGAGGCGGCGATCCACGCGTCCGGATCCTGAACGCGGAAGCGGTCCTCGTTCTGGAACGGGACCATGCCGATGAAGGAGCGAAAGACTTGATCGTCCTGGGTCGTCGGCTGGCGCAGCACGCTCTCGTCCACCGCGGCGAGCGCGTTGTTGCCGTTGTACTGACCGTAGTACCAGCGCCGGTAGCCGCCGCCGAAGGCTTCACTCGGCAAGGCGGCCAGGTGAAGATCGACCGGGGTCGGTGTCGGATCGGCGCCGCCGAAGCTGTAGCTCGCGCTCACCGTCGCGAAGTTCGCTATATCGTGCGTGGTCGCCGCGGCGGTGAAGAACAGGGCGTCGCCCACGGTCACGGCGATGTCCGCATCGACGCTCGCGGGGCCGAAGATGGCGCCGTTGCGGATCTGGACGAGTTGCTTGGCCAGGCGCTGGTTGCGCCGCTTGACCGTTAGGGTCAGGTCGGCGTTGTAGCCGGACGGAACCGTGGGCCCGAGCGCGGCGCTGATGTTCACGTGCAGGGTGCCGGTCTGCGCGGCGATCACCGGCGCGTACGGCGTCATCGACTGCTGCGGATAGATCTGCGCCGTGACCGGCGGGAACATCACGAGCGTCGGGTTGCCGTTGTCGTCGACCGGGGCCGGGCTGCCTTCGACTTGCGTGTAGGTGAGGCTGGGTGCGAAGCGCACCTTGGTCAGGTCGACGCGGCTGTCGGCGTGGATACGCACGGTCAGCTTGTCGCCGGTCGCGGTCGTTAGCGCCTGGCTGATCGGCACCGTCGCGGTCTGGTCGGCGGCGATCGTGTAGGTCGCGAGCACGACCCCGTTTTGTGAGATCCTCACGCTGACGTCGTCGCTCGTGACTCCGCTCTTGACGAAGCTGCCGGCGAGCGTCGCGAGGCCGTTGACCGGGGTCGTGATGGTCAGCGTCGTCCCGCCGTAAGCGAAATCGGCGGCCGCGTTGTACACGTAGACGGGAAGCGCGTTCTCGTCTCTCGCGTTCGCGTCGAACGCCGTGTACGTGATGGTCGGATTGAACTCGACCTGGTCGAACGAGCCGTCGTTACGCGAATTGACGCGGAAGTAGATGCGGTCGCCCGCGGTCACCGGAACCACGGTCAGGCCCAAGATCGGCTTTGGCGTAGTGTCGGCCGGGTTGTCGAGAACGAGATTGAAGATCTCGCTCGCGTTCTGCTGAACGGCCACGCGCACGCCGTCGGCGGTCGCGTAGCCGGCAGCCGGCGTGGTGACCAGGCGCACGTCGCCCACGATCGAGACCGTGCCCGTGTAGGGCGCCACCCAGCGGCGCAGCGGGTCGGCGAGGCTGTTGGCCGCCTCGATGTCGGCGCGGGCTTCGTTCGGATCGGTGACCAGGCCGCTTGTGTTGGAGGCGGCGCTGCTGCCGAGCGGCGTGGGGCTTGTGGTGTCGAACGCAGGCTTGCCACCGACCAGCCGGTTGAAGAACACGGTGCCGCCCGTCACCACATCGGGCAAGCCGTCGCCGTTGACATCGCTGATGTATGCCTCACCCCGGGTGCGTGTGAGCGAGAAGTCGGCGAGCCCGTTGATTCCGATGGCGAAGCCCTGCACGCCGAAGGTGGTGGTGTTGGAATTTTCCCGCCCGAGATCCGGAAGAGCGAAGGCGACCTGGGGCGCGAAGTTGATGCCGCTGCTCCGCGGACCGCCGGTATTGGAGCGGTAGGCGAATTGGCCGCCGGACTGATATACCTGGTCGAGCAGGCCGTCACCGTCGATATCGAGGAGGCTCAGCTTGGTCGTGGTCCTGCCCGAGTCGGCCCCGACCTTGAAGCCGGCCGAGATCTCTTTTACGGCTTCGCCGATGCCCCCGTAGAAATGCACCTGCTGGTTGGTCGTGGCGCTGCCGCCGAAAGCGGTGGACGAGAAGCCGCTGAGCAAGCCGTCGCCTTGCACCGTGCTCGCGCCCGTGAAGCTCTGCGGCGGCCCAAAGGCGTTCAGGAGGTTCGCCGTGGGCGTGCTCACCTCGTCGAAATACTCGAAGCGGTGCTGGTTGAATTCGGTGACGCCGTCCTGCGCGTACTGCGTCACCTTGGCGAGCAGCGTCTTCTGGAATACGCTGGTCTGATAACTGAACACGTAGCGCCGTATCAGCGGACTGGCGGCGGTGGTGAGGCTGACGTCGATGGAGGCTAGGCGCTGGTCCATGACGGTCTTGAAGCCCGGCCGGCCGTCGACCATCACGTCGGTGCGCCCGCTTTCGCGGTTGAACACGACCTCGTAGGGACCGTCGACCCCGACGCTGCCAGTGTAGGTGATGCGCTTCGCATAGATCTGCCGCCACGGCTCGGTGCCGGGGGCGCGGTTCTCGACCACTTCGCAGTGGTACTTCAGGCTGTTGCCGTTCGCGTCGCGGACCTCCTTGAGCACCCATTTGTAGATGTTCCCGATCGCGGGGCTCGGTACCGCTGGGTCGGCGAGCACGCCGTCGGCGAGCGGGCCGTTGTTCTCGGGCGTGCCGCCGTAGAAATAGCGCATGCCGTTCTTGTCGGTGACCTCCCACCAGTAGTCGCTGGGTCCGGTCCCGTGCCTGACGATCCTGCGGAATTGCCCCTCGACGCGGGTGTGGAAGACCTTGTCGCCCGTGGTGCGCGGCTGCGGCGCCCCGCGATGCGCGACCGGCGTGAGCTGCTCGCCGTCGAGCATGTACGTTTCGGTTTCGAGCGCTCGATCAGGTTCACCTGCGCCCCCGGATCGGCCGCCTTGATGTCCTTCATGCTGGTCGGGTTGAAGCTCACCGTCTGCGGGTGATCGGGCACCGTCACCGTGGCGTTGATCATGTCGGTGAAGTGGTCGGTGGTCGAGTTGATCACCTTGTTCGTCTTGTCGACGGAGACCCGTGGCAGCTCGATCCAGCGCCCGGCCTGGTCGTCAAAGTAGAAGGTCTTGACGTCGTCCTCGGTGTGCCCCGGCGGTATGAGCGCGCGGTCGTAGGGCATGGCGAGGGCGACGTTCTGCAGGAACTTCGCCCCGTGCGGCAAGTAGCGGTAGCCGCGCCGCGGCCCCTTGGTGACGTTGGTCATGCCCACGTCGAGCGCCGGCACGTCCTGCTCGGCGAGCGGGGCGATGGTGACAGTGGTGTCGACGGCGACCGACCCGGCGGGGAATGCGAGGGTCGACTCATCGTTGCTGATGGTCTTCTTGGTCTTGGCCGAAACGGTGGCCGAGAGACTGCCGGCGAGAGTGCCGCTCACCGGGGAGGCGGGCGACTTCTGTTGGGTGAAGGCGACCATCGTGCTCACGGTCTCGGCGTTCGGATAGACCACCTTCAACTCGACCGACCACGGATCGCCGTCGGCCTGCGTCGTCAGCCCTGCCTGGTCCTTGCTGATCGAAACACTGATGTCCCCGGAGGCATGACCCACGAGCAGCCCGCCCAGGGTAATCGTCGCCAGACCCGAGCCGTTGTTCCAGGGCTCGACAAACCCCTGCACGAAGCCGCGCCGCCCGTAGAACTGGCCGTCGTTCGGATAGACGGTAAAGATCTTCGGCGGCACGGTGCGACCGCCCACCCCCGATCCGATGAACAGGAACTCGCGGATCTCGGCGCTGCTGCCCGAGCCGTCTGTGAAGGTGAGCCGCACCCCTTCGTAGGCGCGCTGATCGAGCGGGATCGTCGCCGGCACATAGATCGTGTTCCAGCCGGTGTCGAAGGCGCTCGCCGCTTCCGCCGGAAAGTCGCTCCACACCCCGGCCTGCTTGACCGAGAGCTGCACTTGGCCTGGCAGCGGCGCCGAAAGATACAGCGACACCGCCTCCATCTGCGTGGGCCGGCGCAACGTAAACTCGACCGACGGGGCCACCGCCTCGATCGGCTGGTCGGTCGGGTAGGGTCTCCAGCCGGTGGCAAAATCGCCATCGTAGAGCGCCTCGATCGGATTGCTGCCCAGCGCGTCGGGCTGGTTCACCGTCAGCGTTTCGATCGCGTTGGCCCCGCTGTCCAGCTCGCCCACCACGCGCACGTTGCGCACCGTGTACCCGGCATCCTTGAACGAAGAAGACAACACCGTGAATTCGATGGTGTTGGTCCCCAGCTTCAGCCACGCCGGGTTGACGCGCTCGACCTGGGTGCTCCAGGTCGTCGTCGGCAGCAGCAACGCCCCGCCCGCGGTCGCCGTAAAACCGTTGATCTTGCGCCGCACCGCGATGAAGCTCTCCTGCCCCAAGAGCTCGTAGGTGAGATAGGCGCGCACGAAATGCGCCGGATCGCGATCCAGGGTGAAGCTGAACTTGTTATCGGCGAGGTCGGGCCCGCTGTCGGTGGGCGTGATCACCCCCACCGTTGGATTCGCGGTCGGGTTGAGCGCGGTGTAGAGCCGCCCTTGCGCAGGCGGGGTGGGCGAGAGCAACCGCTCGAGCAACTGCGCCCCGCTCTTCACGCTCACCGGCGCCGCCGTGGTCCACACCTCCAACTCGCGCAGCCCGCTCGCCGTGCCCCCGGTGGCCGGGGTGAGCGTGAACATGAGCTTGCCGGTGGTCACCGGCACGCTCGCCGTGAACGCGCTCCAGCCCGAGGGCAGCAGCGTCAGGTTCAGATTCTCCAGCCCGGCGATCGTCTGGAAGCTGCCCCCGGCATCGGCCTTGACACTGAGCAGGTACGGCGCCGCCCCGTACACCTTGATCGCGCGCACCTCCTGCGCCGACTCGAAGACGGCCTGCACCGAGGATTCGGCAAAGGCGACGTGCTGGGTGGTGGTGTCGCGGTCAAACAGCAGCGGCGCAGTGCTCGCTTCCTGCGCCTGCACTTCGGGCGGCAGACTGGCCGATGAGAATACGGTGAGGGAAAACGGGGTGACCTTGGTGCCCACCGGGAACGTCTGCCCCGTGGGCACTACCGCGGCATACACCACTAGGACCAGCCCCGCCGCGGCGCCGAGCGCGCCCGCAAGCGCGACCCATGTGCCGCGCCTTGCGCGCAGCAAACTACAAAAGTCCACCCTGCCCTCCTCTGCGGGCGCGTGTTTCTTTTAGTGGTTATTGCGTCCGGTGTTTTATTACGTCCGCACGCCGCACCTCCGGTCCAGCTGCCGGAGAACTTCACGCGACGACGGGCGGCTATCTAATCACGACTGATCGAACCGCGCAAGAGGAAATGTTAAAAAAGAACCGCGGCACCCCAGTCCGATAGAACTACGATGTGCGGACCTTAGTGCCGAAAAAAAAGAAAGCCGGGTTTACCCTTACGGCGACTTGTACAGGTAAACCCGCTCAGCTTGGGCAATAGAGAGAAAGAGTCTACGGCGAAGGTCGACCCGGCCCTTCACCGAAGGGGCTACCCCTTTAAAACCCGCGAAGTAAGCTCGGGCGTGCGGGAAATACAGGTTTAGTGCTTCGAACTTCCTGGACGATCGGGACGGTCGGGGCGGTCGAGACGATCGGCGCGGTCGGGACGGTCAGCCCTTTCAACGCGGTCGGAAAGCTGCGCACGTTCTACGCCAGCGTAGGTTTTCTCCTTGTTCTCGCTATTACCCGATTCGAGTTGCTGTCCGGGCGCTCGATTCTTGCCCCTTGTGGCCTGACGCTCCCGATTTGTTCTCAGATGGTCAAGCGCGTTTTGCAATCCCCTGTTGTCCGGGTGTTCTGCGATGTTTTCGCCGATTTGTTCGATGGCGCGGTCCATCGGTTGCCGCGTTGGATCCGGATCCGCAAACGCCGTGGTAGAGCACAAGACCATCGTGCCGACTACGCCGACAAGCTTCTTCATGAACCCCTCCCCTAGTCGTAATTCCGACGCCGCCGTTGATGGGTCGACATCTCCCTTTGCTATTTAACCCATACGACCGTCTCTAGCACCGTCGAGCAAGTCTCATGCCCGATCTTCGGAAAAACAAGGAAAAAACTTCGTTTTTGGCACGGCATCACGGAAAGTTACGCTCTCAGTAGCCCGAATCCATCGCGTCCGGGCGTCAGAAGCTGTACGCGAGCGACGATCCGGCGCCGAAGTCGGGGCTTGCGTCGGTGAAGCCCCTGACCGCGTAGATCTGAAGTTTCCAATCGCCCGAAAACCTGCGCGAGACGTACGCGGTCAGCTCGCTCACGCGGCCGCCACCCTCGACGATTCGATCGCGCCAGTCATAGGCGAGCCCGACGCTCGTCAGCTGTGACATCCGATACGAGCTGCCGATGGTGCCGTAGGCCACATTGCGCAGATTGACTCCCGCGGGATCGCCGTACCGTCTATAACCCAGCGTGCCGAACGGAGTGAATGTGCCGATCGCCTTGAAAAAATCCGCTTGCAGGGAGAAATCGTCCTTGCCCGTGCCGAGACCCCTGGAGTCGTCCGCCGTGCCGAATTTTATTTTCGCCCCGATATCCAGTCCGAGCGGCGTATTGCGTCCGTTTAGCACGTTGTAGAACGCACTCGCGACCACGTCGCCGAGGCCCGATTCGGTGCGCAGGGCGAAGCTCCCGTTTGGAAGGACGACCTGATTCTCGGGGGCGCCGACCACATTGCCCGGACCGGTGATGCTGATATAGGGCACGACAAGCTTGAGGACCCAGCGGCCGGTCTCGTGCTTCGCGGTGACCGGCACGTACAAGACACGGGTGCTGTCGCTCAATCCGTAATTTCCGGAGGAGTAGTCGGCGCCGATGCTCAGGGTCGTAAGCGCATCGGCGCCGAGCGCGACTGCGTTTCCCATCGTTATCAGCGCAGCAAGCGCCACGCGAGCGATGCGTGCCATCAAGCCTCCCGATCCGGGAAGTGGTTATCAGAACTTTTTCAACACCGGCGGACTTGTCCCCGCGTTTGCCGCGGGGGCGCCCACTTTCGGCGGCTTGGAGACCGGGGCCGGCGTGTATTCGAACACCCACTCCGAATAGGATTTCGCGCCCGTGAACTTTTCAAACTCTTTCGGAAAATTCGCCTGTTTGAGCGGTTCGTCCGTGCTCGCGCTGGCGACGCCTGAGATACCTCCGCCCGCGGCTTGAATGAGCCTCCATTCGCGCTTTTCGCCCTGACTCATCGGGTCGGGATAGAGCGCGCGAATGTGCCTTTTGCTCGCCGAACGCGGGTCTATGGGCAAGTCCTCGAGAGAACGCGGGAAGGCGCCGTTCGACTGGTAAAAACTCGCGATGGCGTTGCGGTAGGCCTGGCCGCGAAACAGGAGCTCCGCCTCGCGGTCGGCACGGACGATACGCCAAGTCGTCACCCGCGCCGCTTCGATCACGATCCCCACGATCACGACCGCCGCGAGCACCATCGCGTAGCTGAATCCCGGCTGGCTATTTGGCTTCCCAGCTCGTGATATCCGCATTCTCGCCTTCTCCTCCCTCGCGACCGTCGGCGCCATAGGAGACGATTTCGTAGCCGCCGCTGCGCCCCGGTGCGCGATAGACATAAGCGTGACCCCACGGGTCCGCCGGAAGGTCCTTTTTGAGGTAGGGGCCGTTCCACTTTTCGACGCCCTCGGGCTTCACGCGCAACGCCTTCAGACCGTCCTGGGTGCTCGGATAGCGCCCGACGTCGATGTAGTAGCCGTCGAGGGCCGTCGCGAAGTTCTCGATTTGCGCGCGCGCCGCGGATTCCCTGGCGGGCTTGATGCGCTGATAAAGCGTCGGCCCGACCAGCGCCGCAAGCAGCCCGATGATTACCAATACGAGCAGCAGCTCCATCAACGTGAAACCGAGGTTCGATCGCTCGCGCTTATTCACTTTCCGATTCCTCACCAGTCCTTGAAATACGACCCGTCGCTCGCCCGCTCCTGCGAGCCGCTGCGAACGTCCAAAATGCCCTTTTCCGCCTTGTCGTCGTCGGATCGAACCAATACCCACGTGTCGCGCTTCTCGGTGAGCGGATCGGCCGGGATCCGCCGCAGGTAGCGCTTCTTGACGAGCTCCTCGAGCTCCGCGGGATAAGCGCCCGTATCGGCGTAGTAGTCGTCGATCGCCCTGCGCAGCGCGTACAAATCCTCCTTCAGCGTGGACTCGCGGGCCCGCTGGATGCCGCCGGTCACGACCGGCGCGACGAGGCTGGCGAGCAGCGCCACCAGCAGCAGCACCAGCAACAGCTCGATCAGCGTAAACCCGCGTCCGCGCACCTCACCAGTCCTTGTAGCGCGTGCCGTCGAGCGCGGTATTTTCCGAAGACGAGCGGATGTCGTAGACGTCGCGCCCGCCCCAGGCGATCGAATCGGGCCCGTCCTGATAGCTGCGCAGGACCCACTGCTCCGGCGGGGGCTGTGCCTGATCGGCGAACGGATCGCGCGGGACTCGTCTCAGATACTTGCGCCTGCCGCCTTTGGCGTCGCCGGTGTCCGCCCCGTCGACGAGCACCTGCAGCGTCTTCGGATACCCGTCTTCGCTGGCGGCAGCCGCGGCTTTCGAGATCTTGCCTCCCTTCCAGTCGTCGTAGAACGCA
>WNGM01010232.1_pt1 | contig 11040 bp, 10 predicted proteins | sample 5400571 | NCBI WGS metagenome assembly WNGM01 (sample SAMN13153378, study PRJNA577476) | soil metagenome | isolation source: 100 cm soil or saprolite under Garry oak tree replicate 2 | place: USA:California | collected 2016-06-15 | reverse complement strand
GACTTCTTTATCGAAAGCGCTCAGCATCGAAACACCGGTCCGCAAGGTGTCCATCGGATGCGTCGATTTCGGCAAGAGCCGCAGCATTTCCACGACTTCCTTTGGCAGATCGCGCTGCGAAGCAATCTGCTGTTTGAATTCGTTCAACTGTTTGCCGTTGGGCAACTCGCCGTTGAGCAGTAAGTAGGCGACTTCCTCAAAGGTCGCCTTGTCGCCCATTTCGTGAATGTCGTAGCCGCGGTACATCAACCCGGCATTCGGATCGACCCAGCAGATCGCGGTTTCGCCCGCGATCACACCCGCCAGCCCTGGGCTGTACTCTGGTTTTGCTTCAGTGCTCATTCTGTTTTGTTCACGTTAACAACGATACGCCGTTCGACAAATGATCAGTCGCGAAAACCTGACCATTCTTCTGCCGCCGGATCGTAATCGAGCAGATCGTAAAGCTCCTGACGCGTTTGCATCTTATCGACCCAATCCGATTGGATGCCGGTCTTTTTCAACCCGCGGAGAAACGCTTCGCTCGCTTTCATGGCAACTCGGAAGGCGCTCATCGGGAAAATCACCATCCGGTAACCGAAATCGGAGAGTTGCTTGACGGAAAGCAACGGACTCTTTCCGAACTCGGTCATGTTTGCGAGCAACGGCCGGTCGATCTCCTTGGCGAAATCGCGAAACTCGTCCGCGCTTTGCAACGCTTCTGGAAAAATCGCGTCCGCCCCGGCGGCGAGATATTCACCGGCCCGCTCGATCGCGCGATCGAAGTCCTCCACTGCCCGCGCATCCGTGCGCGCGATGATCATGAAATCAGGATCCTGCCGCGCCGCAACTGCCGCTTTGATTCTCCCGACCATCTCCTCAACATCGACAATCGATTTCCCGGCAAGATGTCCGCAACGCTTGGGGAAGTCCTGATCTTCGATGTGACATCCGGCCAGACCGGCTTTTCCCAATTCCTGAATTGTGCGGGCCACATTTTCCGCGCCACCAAAACCGGTGTCGGCATCGACAATCGCCGGGATATTCACCGCCTTTGCGACATAGCCTGCCAGTTGCACGACTTCGGTCAGCGTCAGTAAACCGATATCGGGAACGCCTGCGGTCGCGTTGGCCATTCCCGCTCCGCTGATGTAAACCGCGTCGAAACCGGCGCGCTCGACCTGTCGGGCCAATGCCGCGTTCGGCACGCCCGGCATCATCACTGTTCCTTTGGCGATCAGCTGCCGGAACATTGTCGTTACGCGCTCGGTTTTTTTCATGCTCAATGAACTCGCACCAGCTTCATCAAATGATGCACGTCTCTCTGTTCGTCCATACTCCAGACGTGCTCAATAATTTTTGCCGCGTGATCGCGAGTAAAAGTTGGGGCGACCAGTTTCAAGAATTTCTTTTCCACTTCAAAATCTTCGAGACGATTCTTCGCGTGCCCCAGCGGATAATCGGCGCGCTTGGTCAATCGCCTCCCGTCCGCAAGATCGACATGCACGATGTTAGCCACTGCGCCCGGATACATCGCACTCAACTCCGCGTTGCGTTCGACTTTCACGTTCTCCAAAAACTTCCAGATCTTCGGATCCATGAAACGCTCCGATTGAAATTGCTTTTCGGTTACCTCGCCGTCGATTAAGGCGATCGCGGTGATGTAGGGCAAACTGTGATCGGCGGTTTCGCGCGTCTCCGGTCTCCATTTCTCCGGTTCGCTCCCGATAATGTCGACGGACGCATCGTGACTTTCGATCGTCATCGCTTTCACTTGCGACACATCGTCGATTTGTTCTCGCAGAAACAACGCCGCTTCGATCGCGCTCTGGCTATGATATTCCGCGGGCCAATATTTGATACTCGTGTTGAGGATCATCGCAGGCGCGCCTTTGAATTTCTCGCCAACATCGCCCAACGAAACGCCAAGTTCCTTTTCGAAACCCATTTGGCCTTCAAAAATCGGCGCCGGACCGGTCATGCCCCCGCGCGCCAGCACTGCCGAGTAAACGCCGCGTCGCGCAGCATCGGCAAAAGCCACACCTTTCCAATGAGAAAGCTCACCGACGCGCGCCTGCCGCATCGCCGCACAACCCACGCCGGCGATGTTCACGGCGTGCCGCGTTTTCTCCAGTTCAAGCTTCATTAACTTCGCCGAGGCGAGTGCCGTTGAAAATGCGCCGTAGGTCACGTGATCCCAGCCCCGTGCACGGAGGCTCGCCGCGTCGCAAAACCGGCACTGCACTTCGTAAGCGAGCGCGATCGCGGTGATGAATTCCCTGCCGGTCGCGCCAACGCTTTCGGCAACGGCCAGCGCCGCCGAAATGTTATCGCTGGGATGCGCCGGTTCCTTCGACAAATAGGTGTCGTTGTAATCGAAATAGCGAATGCAGCAGCCGGTAGCGAACGCAGCCCAATCCGGCGGGGCTTGGTGCGCCGTCCCGATGATTGTCGATCCATTCTTTGCCGAGAATTCCGAGGCGACCTTTCTCGCGATCGCGCATGGTTCTTCGTTCCACGCCCCGAGCGCGCAGCCAAGCGAATCGGTTACCCGGCGCCTCACCTCGTGCACAACTTCTTTTGAAAGGTCTTCGAATTTTAACTCGCAAGCGTAATTCGCGAGTTGATGCGCGAGCGTTTTTGTGGCCATGAAATTGAACGTCCAATCTGCCGATGATTTCTGCGTCGGCAACTCTGGACGGCGCCTGTCTCGCTCGCATTCCGATGATCCGTGGTTAATCTCTTCCCATGAGCAAAGTCTATCCTGACGCCAAGGCTGCGCTTGACGGCCTGCTTCACGACAACATGACGATCGCTGCCGGAGGATTTGGCCTGTGCGGGATACCGGAGAATCTCATCGCCGCCTTGCACGCGAGTGGCGTCAGGGGCCTCACGATCGTGGGCAACAACGCTGGCGTGGATAACTTCGGCATGGGAGTTCTGCTGCCGGCACGACAGGTGAAAAAAGTCATGGCCTCCTACGTCGGCGAGAACAAGGAGTTCGAGCGGCAGGTGCTGGCAGGCGAACTCGAACTCGAACTCATCCCGCAGGGCACACTGGCCGAGCGATTGCGCGCGGGCGGCGCGGGAATTCCGGGATTTTTTACTCGGACCGGGTTCGCCACAAAACTGACCGAGGGTAAGGAGACAAAAACTTTCGGCGACACCGAATATGTGCTCGAACCAGGAATCACCGCCGAGCTTTCGATCGTGAAAGCATGGAAGGGCGACAAGTCAGGCAATCTTATTTTTCGAAAAACCTCACGGAACTTCAACCCGATGATCGCCACTTGTGGCACGGTCTGCGTCGCCGAGGTCGAGCAACTCGTCGAAGTCGGCGAGTTGGATCCGGACCAGATCCACACGCCGGGCATCTTCGTCGACCGCATCATCCAAGGCGCGAAGTACGAGAAACGCATCGAGTTTTGCACCGTGCAGGGCAGCGCGACTGCGAAAAAAGAGAACCCAATCCGCGAGTTGATGGCCAAGCGCGCAGCGCAGGAATTGCGCGACGGTTACTACGTTAACCTCGGCATCGGCATCCCGACGCTGGTGGCCAATTACATTCCCGAAGGCATGAACGTCACGCTCCAGTCCGAGAACGGTTTGCTCGGCATCGGCCCGTTCCCGACCCAAGACGCGGTGGACCCCGACCTGATCAACGCCGGTAAGCAGACCATTACGACGATGCCCGGCTCGGCCTTTTTCTCGAGTGCCGACTCATTCACGATGATTCGCGGCGGACACATCGATCTTGCAATTCTCGGTGCATTCGAGGTGACGGACAAAGGCGACATCGCGAACTGGATGATTCCCGGGAAAATGGTCAAAGGACCGGGCGGAGCAATGGACCTTGTCGCGGGAGTGAAACGCGTTGTTGTCGTGATGGAACATACCTCGAAGGACGGCAGTCCGAAGATCTTGAAAGAATGCACGCTGCCCATCACTGGCTTAGGAGTCGTCAAAATGCACGCTGCCCATCACTGGCTTAGGAGTCGTCAACCTCATCATCACCGACCTGTGCGTGTTCGAAGTGAAGAAGGGCGGCGGCCTCGTTCTAATTGAATTGCATCCCGGCGTCACGGTGGACGACGTTCGCGCCAAGACCGGCGTACCGTTCGACGTTGCCCTCAAGCGCTGAGTGGCGCTGAGCGTTCCCGCGGACACAGCAGCACCAGCAATGACGCGATTGTAAAGCACACGATCATGAAGATAAATCCGGCAGTGAACGAGCCGGTGCGCTGACTCAGATTGCCGATAATTTTCGGACCGACGAAGCCGCCGATGCTGGCGGTGCAATTGATGAAGCCGATCGCCGCGGCGGCGGCTGAGCTGGTGAGAAACGCGGAAGGCAACGCCCAAAATGAGGGCAGATAAGCCACCGTGCCGAAGCCGAGCAGCGTGAACACGAGGATGAGCAGGATATTTGAATGCGGAATGAAAAACCACACGCCGAGTGCGAGCGCAGCCGTCAATTGAGGAATAGCAAAATGCCACCGTCGCTCGCCCATGCGATCGGAGCTCCAGCCGAGAATGAGCATGCCGATCAAGCCCGCCAGAAACGGAATCGCGCCCACCCATCCGATGCGTTGAACATCTGTCCAACCGGTGAGTCGCTGGAGCATCGTCGGAAACCAAAACCAAAACGCGTACCCACCGGTATAGGTGAAGAACAGCCCGGCAGTGAGCACCAGCACCGCTGGATGTCGAAGCGCTTGCCAAATCGTCATCTGCTCCGCGTGCGCCTTCGCGCGGCGCTCTTCGTTGAGGCGAGCAGTGATCCAATCGCGCTCGTTAGGCGGAAGCCATCGCGCTTCGTTAGGCCAATCGGGCAGCACGAACAACGCCGTTATCCCCAGCAGAACCGCTGGCAAACCTTCGAGAAGAAAAAGCCATCGCCATCCGACGATGCCTAACCAATGCACCCGAAGAATACTTCCGGCAATAGGTCCACCGAGCACAAAGCCAATTGGAATCGCCGCCATAAATCGCGCCACCGCCTTGGCCCGGTCCTGATAAATAAACCAGTGCGAGAGATAAACAATCACGCCGGGGAAAAATCCCGCTTCAGCTGCGCCCAGCAGAAACCGCGCGCCGTAAAGTTCGAGCGGCGTGCGCACGAAACCGGTTAGGGTTGTCAGTGCGCCCCACGTGATCAGCGTTAGCGACAACAACCATCTGGCGCTCCAGCGTTCTACCAGCAGCGCGCCGGGAATTTGGAGTGCGAAATATCCGATGAAGAAAATTCCGCTCGCCGTGCCGAACACCGAGTCGCTTAGACCGAGGTCGCCCTTCATCCCGAGCGTTGCATACGCGATGTTCGTGCGATCGAGATAATTCGCGACGTAGAGGAGAAAGAGAAACGGCAGAAGCCGCCACGTAATCCGACTGCGCGCACTTTCGCCGGTGCCTATTTCCCCCGAAAGCATGACTGCGCGCAGCATAACGCCGTCCGAAACGCTCACAATACGAATCAAGGAGATCGCATGCGTTCGACATGTGACGGTTCGAGATCGCAATGTTCCGCGCACGGAGTTACAACGCGTCCATGAAGAATCGAAGTCTGATTTTGCTCGTTGCGCTCGCGATAGTTTCGATTGCTGCTGGTCCGCCGGATTTCGCCGGCGAGTATGCCGACAGAAATTTTCTGAGCGGCCAAGCGACGTTTCAAATGAGCCTGGAGCAAAGCGGAAGTGTAGTGACCGTTTGGTTCAGCGCCGGTTACAACGATGGTCACGGCTTACTGCCAGTCGCCGACGGCAACGGCAAAATCACTTCCAAGGGAACCGCCGAATTCACGTTCAAGGACAACGCCAGAAACGCTGGGACAGGCACAATCACGCGCGCCGGCGACGACATCATCGTATCGCTCAAAACGACGCGGGTAGCCGATTCCCGTTGCGTCGAGCTTTACCGGCAGAACATGCGACTGAAGAAAGTCGGCAAAAAATAGGCGCAAGAATCGGGTGTTTGGCGGCGACAGGGTCGTTGATCGTGTCGCTATGAAAACAAATTTTCGAATTGTTGGTTTGCCACTGACGCAATTTGAGCCGCTCTTTTCGCTCGATGACAATGAGCTCGCGCAAAAAGGCGCGCGCCGTTTGATCGTCGATGCAAAACCGGGATTCCCTTGTCGAGTGAGCTTACAAGACGCGGAGATCGGCGAACGCGTCATTCTGGCGCCCTTCGTCCATCACAACGTTGAATCGCCGTATCGCGCATCCGGGGCGATTTTTATCCGCGAAACCGCCAAGGAAATCGAGCTGGCCCCAGGCGAAATTCCGGACGTAGTGACCAGCCGAGTTATGTCAGTTCGCGCCTACAATGACAAAGGGATGATGGTGAACGCGGCCGTCATACCAGGTAAGGAATTGGAGTCGCAGATCGAAAAGTTCTTCGACGACGCAAAGGTTAGCTATCTGCACCTCCACAATGCCGGCGCGGGGTGTTACTCCTGCCGGGTCGAGCGCAGTTGATTATACCATCGGCCGGAACCTGCCGACGACTTCCTGAAGTCGGCCGGTGATCTGGCCTAACGAGCAGACCTCGACGGCCTCGAGCAATTCCGGAAAACAATTTTTCCCGCTCTCGACCGCGGCCGCGAGTTTATCGAGAGCGCGTTTCGATTTGTCGGCGTTTTTCTTTTTAAATTTCGCCAGTCGCTCGACCTGCAACTGCTGTTTCTTCCGTGGCGTGCGCGCGAGTTTCACTTCCGGCATATCGTCGCTGCCGTTGCGATAACGATTCAGTCCGATGATTGGCCGGACGCCGTCGTTAATCTGTTGCTCGTAACGGTGCGAGGCATTTTGGATTTGGCTGCGCTGATAACGGTCTTCCACCGCCGCGAGCACCCCACCGAGCCGTTCGATCTCGCGAAATTCCTCGAGGATCGCGGCCTCGACTGCGCGTTCGACCGCTTTCATGCCAGGCGAACCGCTCAGCATGTTCATGGTGTGTTTAAAAATGCCTGACTCCTCGAGCAAGATCGCCTGGCCGTGCGCCGCGAGCCGGATCCATTCTTCGCTCGGCGTGGTAAATGGTTCGTCGGCGCTATTGGAGTGACATGAATTGGTCGCGTTCATGTAAGCGAGCATCAATTCAGCGGCCGTGCGGGTGAGATTATTTTTGAATTCCGCGGCGATGAGCGAGCGACCGCTGGTTTGAGTGTGCAACTTGTAAAGCTGCGCTTTCGGTCCGGCGCCAAAGACGTCGCGCATTCCAATCGCCCAGATGCGCCGGGACACGCGCGCGAGCGCGATGTATTCGACGTCGAGCCCGCAATCGAGGAAGAATGAAAGCCGTGGTCCGAATTGATCGACTGGAATTCCGCGGGCCGCGAACATTTCCGCGTAAGCAAAGCCGTTCGAGAGTGTGTAAGCCGCCTGCTGCACCGGCGTCGAACCGGCTTCGCCGATGTGATAGCCGCTGATCGAGATCGGATACCAGCGCGGCATTTCACGGGTGGTGAATTCCACCATGTCGGTCAGGAATCGCAGTGAAGGTTCGATTGGGAAAATCGTTTCGTTCTGGGCCTGAACTTCCTTGAAAATGTCGGCCTGGATTGTGCCGCGTAGTTTTGGCACAACGCTCGGACCGAAGCGGCGTTTCGCGGCCGCGATGTACATCGCCATGATGATCGGGGCCGGCCCACTGATCGTCATCGACGCCGAAAAATTTGCCGAACCGAGATCGAAGCCGTCGTAGAGACGGACCATGTCCTCGACGGTGTCGATCGCAACGCCGCCCTCGCCGATTTTTCCGAAAACGCCGTCCGCATCGCTGTCGATCCCATAGAGAGTCGGACCATCGAACGCCGTGCTGAGCCGGTGCGTCCGCTGATGACGCGTGAGATAGTGGAAACGCTCGTTTGTGTCTTCAGCCAACATCAGACCCGAGAACAAACGCGTCGGTTCTTCGGCTTGCGGAATCTTTTTGTCGGCCTTCCTCTTTTTCGTTTCGCCGTCTTTCTCGAAGCTTTCTACTTCGCGAACGGGCTCGAGATACATCTCGCGATAGGCGCCGTTCAGAAATGGAAACTCGCCGGGCAATCCTTCACCTAACAAAAAGCGCGCGATTTCACCCGGCTCATCGATTTCAGGAAGGGCGAGTCGCGGCAACGGCAAACCCGTCGGCGCACGGGTCGTCGGAATTTTCGCTTTGATGTCGTTCCAACGGCCGAGCAGGTCGCGCCCGAATTTTTCATCGCTGCGCGCGCGTTTCACCTGGTCGAGCACGAATTGGTTATATGTCTCAACCGACTCAACGACCTGTCCGAGCTTGCTCATGACTTCTTCCGCTCCTTTCCGCGTTTAAATTTGTCGCTCGCTGAAATTAACCCGAACAGTTTGTCCACGCCAGGGTCGCGGTGCCGTTTTGCGACGGTGTCGACGAGGCGTTGGGCGCGCCGATTCTGCTCGAGACGCTGTTCGATCTCGGTGTGCGCGGTGCGAGCACGCTGCAAATCGCTTTTGTTCACGACCACGATCTCGGCCAGATCGAGCATCACGATTTTTTGCAACTGCAACCGGCTGCCATAATCCGGATTCATTACCAGCACGGTTTGATCGACAATTCCATTTTTCTGAAACGGCATCGCTTCCTGGCCGGTGCCGACGGTTTCAATGATCACGTAATCAAAACCGGAGCGCGCGAGGAGCGCGAGGCAATCGTGCGTTGCTGGTGACAGCCCGCCGGCTCGTCCGCGCGTGGCCATGCTCCGCATGAAGACGCGATCGTCTTGGGAATTGATCATCGTCGCGCGATCGCCCAGCAATGCGCCTTCACCAATCACGCTCGGATCATGCGACAGAATTGCGACGCGTGTCTGTCGATCTTTGTTTAAAAAACGCAGCACCAATTCGTCGATCAGGGTTGTTTTGCCGGCGCCGCCTGGCCCGGTGAAGCCAATCACCGTCGCATTTTGGATTTTGGATTTTGGATTTTGGATTTTCTTTTGTTTTCTACCTTCTTCGATCTCGGTCAGCGTGTGAGCTAGCTCGATGTCCGACGTTTTTGCGCGCGCTCGTTTCCCGCGCGGTTTTCCGTAACGCTGATGAACGAACTTCACCATTTCGTCGAGCGACGTGCCGGCAAAAAAGATTTCGTCCACGCCTTTACGACGCATGGCGGCAGCGTCTTCGCGTGTGATCGTTCCTCCGCCGCCGCCGAACACTTTGATGTCGGCCGCGCCTTTCTTACGCAAGAGATCGACAACTCCCGTGAAAAACTCCGTATGCCCGCCGTTATAACTGGAAATGCCAATCGCGCGCACGTCTTCCTGGATCGCCGCGCGCACAATGTCGCCGACGGAGCGATGATAGCCAAGATAAACGACCTCAATTCCGTGGCGGATAAACTCGAGATTGATCGTGTTAATCGCGCTGTCGTGCCCGTCGCAGATCGGCACGGCGGTTAAGATGCGAATCGGTGAGGCCATTGGACGAAAAGCCTAACGGTAATCGTTTGACGGGCAACGGCATTCTAGCCTAGTAGCGAGTCGCGATGGACCGATCACAAGCATTTCGCGCAACTGCATCCGCTGGTTTGATCGCGGGAATTCTGGATATCACCTCCGCGTTTGTGATCGCGGAACTCAAAGGAACGGGATCGATTCGAATGTTGCAGGGAATCGCCAGCGGTTTGCTTGGTCCCCGATCATTCGACGGAGGAATGGCAACGGCGGGGTTGGGTTTGGCGATCCATTTCTTAATCGCGTTTACAGCCGCATCGGTTTTTTACGCGGCTAGCCGCAAATTGACTTTCCTGACCCAGCACGCGGTGACATCAGGATTGCTTTACGGAATCGCCGTTTACCTTTCCATGTATTGGATCGTCGTGCCTCTCGCCTTCGTTAACGCCCGCCATTCCGTCTCGAGGGATGTTACCGCCGTCATCATTCATATGCTTTTGATCGGACTGCCGATCTCGCTCATCGTGCGGTGGCATTCTCGTCGTTCAACATGACCGGTCCCCTCGATTTCACTGGCAAAGTTGCGCTGGTTACCGGCAGCTCGCGCGGCATCGGCGCGGAGATGATCAAAGCTTTCGACAATCACGGCGCGACCTGCGTGGTCAATTATTTCACGGACCCGCAAGGTCAAAACAAAGCCGACGCGGCAAATGTCGCCAGAGAATTGAAGGATCCGCTGATGATTGATTGCGATGTAACACAGCCGGCGCAAGTCGAGCAAATGATGAAGCAAATCCAGGATCGACATGGTGGTCTCGATATCCTCGTGAACAACTCCGGAATCATTCGCGATCGGACAATCAAAAAGATGTCGCTGGAAGAATTCGAAAGCATCATTCGGGTAAATCTCACTGGTACCTTCAACGTAACGCAAAAAGCGATGCCGATTTTGCGAAACGGCGGGCGGATTGTGAATTTGTCGTCGGTCAGCGGACAAGTGGGGCTGTTCGGCCAGGCGAATTATTCTTCGAGCAAAGCCGCCATCGTTGCGCTAACCAAGGTTTCGGCGCGTGAGCTTGCGCGTCAGAACATTACCGTCAACACGATTGCGCCTGGATTCATCAATGTCGGGATGAGCAAGGGCATGCCCGACGAAGTAATTGAGAACTTCAAGAAACAGATTCCGCTCGGCCGACTCGGCGATGTGCACGAAATCGTCGATGCCGCGCTTTTTCTCGCATCGCCAATGGCCAGTTACATCACCGGCCACGTCCTTAATGTAAACGGCGGCTTTTACATGGGCTAAACTATGGCGGCAGGCGTCTCGCCTGCAGTTCACAGAACTAGTCCCACGTTTGGACTAACAACCAGACCAGACCGGAAAGCATTCCGGCAAATGTCGAAAGCACGAGCGCCGCGCGTCTCGATTGCCGGACCTTAAATTCAGGTCGCGGGACGTCGTCATGAATATGGCTGCCCTCGTAGAGTTTCATCAGGACAAAGGCCACGACGAAACCGACGGCAGCCCATTTTAGACATCCCACGATGAGTAATAGCATCCCGTTCACAATTTAACTCCCGCAAAACAAAGCGCAATTTTCGGGCCGCGCCAACCGATCTATTTGCCGCCTTGGACTGAAAGCTCCCAGCGA
>WNGM01026645.1_pt1 | contig 11042 bp, 13 predicted proteins | sample 5400571 | NCBI WGS metagenome assembly WNGM01 (sample SAMN13153378, study PRJNA577476) | soil metagenome | isolation source: 100 cm soil or saprolite under Garry oak tree replicate 2 | place: USA:California | collected 2016-06-15 | reverse complement strand
CATTCGCATCCTCGCCCGGGCCTGGGTGCGCATCCTTTGGCGCGCCTGGATCGACCGCAAACCCTACGATCCGGCCCTTCATCGCGGCGCTCAACGCGACTTCCAAACTGCTATAGGTTGACACAGGGTGTCTCATGCCCGGCTCCCGTCGCAGAAACCATTATAGGGGCGTGGCGGGGCGGCGGCTGTATATGCATATATCCTATGCCGCGGATATCCCGAGGACATGTTCAGGAGCACCGCCATGAAGCGGCGTCTCGCCGCCGCGCAACCGGCCGCGGCCGGCGCCGGCCCGTTCCGGCTGACCGGCGGCGAGGCCGAGCAGCACTGCGTCGCCCAGCACGCCGCGCTCGCCCGTCGGCCAGGATCGCCAGCCAGCGCGCCCGTCGCAGGGCTCTCTCGTCGGCAGCCGAGACCACGAGCGAGCGGCACGGCCCTGTGGTTTGGCCGGATTGCCGATATTGTCCCGGCGTCGCGGTGATCGTGCCGAGACCCGCCAGCAACCGAAGCGGGACGCGGACTCCGAACCCTTGCCGCGCCGGCCAGCCGCACGCCGTGTCGCGGGGACGGCTTCAGCCTGATCGAAGTGATCGTCACCATCATCATCCTCGGCATCATCGCCGTCGTCTCGGTCGGCGTGGCCGGTATGCCAACGGTATTCAATCCACCGTGCCGGCCAGCTCAGCCATCGGCGACACGGCCGGCCTGCCGAGCCATCCCGGCCTGTCGGCTTTCAATGTCGGCGTCGTCGACAAGACGGTCGCCGTGACCAATAGCTCTACTGAACCGCGCCTAGCCCGGCGCCGGGTACTTGACGGCGTTCTTGGCGATCTTGTCGCGGGCGGCGGCGATCAGGTCGATGTTCAGCACGTCGGCCATCTCGACGAGGTAGATCAGGGTGTCGGCGACCTCGTCGGGGACCTCGGCGAGCTTCTCCGGCGAAGGCGCGAGGCTCTCTTCCGCCGTCGCCCACTGGAAATGCTCGACCAGTTCGGCGGCTTCGACGATCAGCGCCATGGCCAGGTTCTTCGGCGTGTGATAGACGCGCCAGCCGCGCGCCGCGACAAAGTCGCGCAAGGCGTCGCGGAGGCTGGCGAGGTCGTGGATGCCGCTGTTCATGGTCGTCCTCCATCGATGGCGAAGTGGCGGCGGCGTGGCTTGCCGGGGCCGCCTGGTGGCCATGATATCGCCATCAGCGACGCTCGAGGCCCGGCGCCGAAGCGCCGTTGCCGCGCCGCGATGCGCCGGCCAGCATCAGCCAGGGCAGCGCCAGGAAGGGCCACAGCGAGGAGGCCAGCCGTGTCAGGCCGTTGAAGTTGAGGAACTGCCCCTGCGGCAGGCCCTGGATGAGATTGGCGAGATAAGGATTGTCCGGGGCGAGATTGACGAAGGCGGTGGCGGCCAGCAGCGCCAGCGCCGCCAGCACGCGCTGCACGGTCCGCGGCAGGAATGCCGCCACCGCGACGACCAGGCAGCCGAAGGCGACGCCGGCGCCGTTGCCCGGAGTCAGCCAGTGCGACCACTGGTCCGGCGCGACCAGGGCGGCCTGGGCCAGCATGCGCACCGCCAGCGTCGCCGCCAGCAGGCCCACCAGCGCCGCCAGTCGCGCCCCCTCGAGCAGCACGGCGCCGAGCAGGCCGACGGCGATGGTGGCGCTGCCGGCGATCATCGCTTCGAGGCGGCTGAAACCCTCGGCGCTGAAGGGCAGCGGCGCCGGCAAACCGAGCAGGCGGCGCAGGTCGCCGGTGCCGAACAGCAGGATCTCGGGATTGAGCTGGGCCAGGAACCACAGCGCCAGCAGCAGCAGGCCGGCGTCGCCGCCGCCGCCCGCCAGCACCAGGCGGTCGCGCAGCCTGGCCACGACGCCGCCGGCGAGGATGGCGCCGCCCCAGCGCAGCGCCGCGAGCGCCCCCGCCAGCATGCCAAGAGCATTACTGCCGAGATCGACGTTGGAGGCCACGCGCGTCGGCAGGAAGTTCTGCAGCGTCTCCATGGCCAGGCTCAGGGCGGCGCCGCCGGCGAAGGCCAGCAGGGTGGCCGCCGCGCCGCCGAGCGGAACGCGCAGCAGCGCCGCCCAGAGGAAGCCCAGCGGCACATAGCCGAGGACATTGACGAGCAGGTCGAAGACCGTCCAGTAGCGCGGCCAGCCGCCGCCGAGGAAGGCGCCGAGGGGCGCGCCGTTATCGCGCCAGCCGGAAAACGGATAGAGGCTGGCATAGACGACCAGCAGCGTATAGACGCCGGCGAAGGATTCGGCGAGGCCGGAGGATGCGCGGCGGCCCATCCGCGGCGACGGCCGCTCAGCGGCCCGGCAGCAGCCCGGCGAGGCGCTCCGCCAGACGCCGCGGCGCCAGGTCGGCGAGGCGCAGGCTCGGCAGCTCGACGGCATCGAGGGTGTTCTTGACCAGCAGGCCCAGCTCGGTATCGCCCTCCATCAGCAGGCGGCGGCTGAAGAACAGGCTGTCGGCATCCTCCTCGCGCAGCAGCAGGGCGAGGAAGTCGCGGCTGCGGGCGGTGATGGTCAGGTCGGCCGCGGCGGAGTCGAAGCTGGGGCGAAAACCGCGCCCGCCCAGGACGAATTTCAGCGTCATGCCGGCGTCGACCACCCGCAGCCGCAGGCGCTTGCCGAGCAGCGGCGCGAGCGGCTCGCGCGGCAGCAGGCGGCCCAGCGACAGGTTCAGCGCCGCCACCACGGCCAGCGTCGGCGGCAGCTGCGGCAGGCGTCCGCCAAAGCGGGCGAAGGGCGAGGGCAGGGTGAAATCTGGTATCTTCATGTCATATCCCTCAGGCCACCCGGTCGAGCCCCGGGCGGCCGTGCCAGAAGCCGTTGCAGTCGGCGCCGCCGGGCAACTCCGCGACCGCTGTCGTCCGCCCCTCGAGGCCGCGGCGAAAGGCGCCGATCACCGCCGCCGTACCCTCGGACTGCGGGCTGATGCGCAGCACCTCGACCGAGGCCCGACGCAGGCCGGCAAGCTCGGGCAGCAGATTATAGACGCTGGCCGACTGGGTCTGTATTCCGTTCAGGTTGAGGAAGGGCTGGCCTTCGCGGGTCTGCAGCGGCAGGCCGTCGGGGAACTCGAGGCACTTGAACTCGCAGGCGTCCTTCTGCAGATTGAAGTGGCGGGCGGTGAAACAGCGCGCCGAATAGGCCAGCGGCAGCTTGCCCCAGGCCAGCACTTCGGTCGCCATCCCGGCCGGGCGCTGCGCCTGCAGGCCGGACAGCACGGCGGCGCTCATCTCCGCCGGCATCACCCAGCGCACCGCGCCCAGCCCGGCGAGCAGGGCAAGGGTCTCGGGATTGAAGACGTTGAGCGTCGGCCCGGCGACGAAGGGCACCGCCGCCTCGGCGAGCAGGCGCACGGCACCGAAGTCGTTGGCCTCGACGAGCAGGCCGCCGGGCGGGCGGCCGGCGTCGACCAGCCGGCGCAGGGCCTTGAGGTCCGATTCGGACTCGATCAGGGCCAGCGAGGAGAGCACCACCTCCTTGCCGGCGGCGGCAAGCCGCGCGGCCAGTTCCAGCCAGTCGTCGGGGCGCAGTTCGTGGCGGCGCGAGCAGACCGATTCGCCGAGGTAGATGATGTCCACCGGCTGCTCCGCCATCGCCGCGTAGAAGGCCAGGACCCGCTGCCGCGGCCAGTAGTAGAGCAGGGGCCCCAGCGCCAGCTTGATGTCCTTGTCATCATCGCCTCTCCGCTGCGCGGCCGGCTGCGCCTCGCCGGCGGCGTCGGTTGGCGCGGCGAAGCACATGTCGGTCATTTCCATGGCCGGTTGTAGGCGCCGAGGGTGTGGCTCTGCCCTTCGGAGACCTTGTTGAGTTCGGCCATCCAGGCGGGCCGCACGGTGAAGCCCTGGCGTTCGCGGACGGCGGCGTCGATGGCGGCGCGCCACACCTTGGTCACCTGGGCGACGTAGGTCTGGCTGCGCTGGCGGCCCTCGATCTTGATGGCGGCGACGCCGGCGGCGACCATCTGCGGCAGCAGTTCGAGGGTGTTGAGACTGGTCGGTTCCTCGATCGCGTAATAGGTCTCGCCCTCGACCTCGAAGCGGCCCTTGCACAGGGTCGGGTAGCCGCTGCGCTCGTCGTCGCCGTAGCGGTCGATGAGGATGCCGTTCACGCGCGTTTCCATGCCCGCCGCGGTCTGCTCCCAGCGCACGCTCTTGGCCGGCGAGCAGGCCCCGTTGCAGTTCGGGTGGTAGAAGTTGATCGCCTCGTAGTTGGTCGCCGAGCCCTGCACCGAGAGGTGCAGACGCAGCTGCGGGTGGGTGCGGCAGGCATAGCCCATCAGGCCGGGATCGGCGAGGATGACGGCATCGACGCCGAACTCGGCGGCGCGATCGACGGCCGCCGTCCAGCGCGTCCAGTTGTCGGCCTGGGGAAAGGTGTTGAGCGCCAGCAGGACACGGCGCGCGCGCTCGTGGGCGTAGCGCAGGCCCTCGCGCAGCGCCGCCGCGTCGAAATTGAGGCCGTTGAAGTTGCGCGCGTTGGTGTCGTCGCGAAAGCCCAGATAGACGCAGTCGGCGCCGTGGTCGACGGCGGCCTTCAGCGCCGGAAGGTTGCCGGCCGGGCAGACGAGCTCGATGGGATGCGTGGATGTCATGGCACGGGCCAAGCTGGGGGTCCGTCAATATAAGCGGCGCACCGGCCGGAGGGCTTGACTTGCGTCAAGCCCGCCGCGCACCGCCCGGCCGGAGGGCGGAGCGAAACAGGGGCCACTTGGAAAAAAAACGGCGCGGCGATTATGCCGCCGGCGAGCGCCGGCGTCACTTAGGGCGGGAGCGACAGGAACAGCAGCGCGGCGAGCAGGGCGGCAATCACCGCCAGCAGAACGCTCTGCCGCCGCTGCTCGCGCAGCAGGCCGGCCAGCGGCACGGACAGGTCCGCCGGCGGCGGCCGGTCGAGGGCGCCGTGCACCAGGCGCGGCAGTTGCGGCAGCAGGGCGCTCCAGCGCGGCGCCTCGGTGCGGATGTTGCGCAGCAGACCGCGCCAGCCGACCTGCTCCGACATCCAGCGCTCGAGGAAGGGCTTGGCCGTCGTCCATAGATCGAGTTCGGGATCGAGCTGGCGGCCGAGGCCCTCGATGTTCAGCAGGGTCTTCTGCAGCAGCACCAGCTGCGGCTGGATCTCGACGTTGAAGCGCCGCGAAGTCTGGAACAGGCGCAGCAGCACGCGGCCGAAGGAGATGTCCTTCAGCGGCTTGTCGAAGATCGGCTCGCAGACGGCGCGGATCGCCGCCTCGAACTCGTCGACGCGGGTCTCCGGCGGCGCCCAGCCGGACTCGATGTGGGCCTCGGCGACGCGCTTGTAGTCGCGCTTGAAGAAGGCGAGGAAGTTCTGCGCCAGGTAGTTCTGGTCGTTGTCGGTCAGAGTGCCGACGATGCCGAAGTCGAGCGCGACATACTTGCCGTGGTGGACCCGGTCGACGGCGACGAAGATGTTGCCCGGATGCATGTCGGCGTGGAAGAAGCCGTCGCGGAACACCTGGGTGAAGAATATCTCGACGCCGGCCCGGGCCAGCGCCGGGATGTCCACGCCCGCGGCGCGCAGGGCATCGACCTGGGAAATGGGAATGCCGTGCATCCGCTCCATGACCATCACCGATTCGGCGCACCAGTCCCAATGGACCTCGGGCACCAGCAGCAGCGGCGAGGCGGCGAAGTTGCGCCGCAGCTGTGAGCAGTTGGCGGCCTCGCGCATCAGGTCGAGCTCGTCGTGCAGGTGCTTCTCGAATTCGCCGACGACCTCGCGCGGCTTCAGCCGCCGCGCCTCCGGCCAGAGCTTTTCCAGCAGCGCGGCCGCCGCCTGCATCAGGCCGATGTCATGGGAGATGATCCGGCCGACGCCGGGGCGGAGGATCTTGACGGCCACCTCGTGGCCGCCGTCCTCGCGGCGCAGCGTCGCCAGATGGACCTGGGCGACCGACGCCGAGGCCACCGGCTGGCGCTCGAAGGCGGCGAACACCGCGTCCACCGGCCGGCCATAGACGCGCTCCAGCTCGGCGATCGCCTGCTGCGAAGGGAAGGCCGGCACCTGGTCCTGCAGCTTGGCCAGCTCGTCGGCGAGGTCGGTGGGCAGCAGGTCGCGGCGCGTGGATAGCACCTGGCCGAACTTGACGAAGATCGGCCCGAGGGCCTCGAGCGCCTGGCGCAGCCGCACCGCCGGCGGTGCCGAGAGGTCGCGCCAGAACAGCAGCATGCGGGCGATGCGCGCCAGATGACCGCTGGGCTCGAGCTCCAGCACCATCTGGTCGAGCCCGTAGCGCAGCGAGACGCGGGCGATCTTGAAGAGACGCAGCAAATGCACGAGGAATAGCCGGCGGCCGGGAAGCGGCGAATTTACCCTGAATCCGCCCGGCGGAGAAGCACGGCCGGTGCGCCGCGGCCGCGGCTGCCGGGCCCGTTCAGGCGCTGCCGCGGCGCGGCCGGGGCGGCTCGCGGTGGTCGAAGCCGAGGCCGCGCAGCAGGCGCATCACGTGGACGGTGCTGTAGCGCGGGCCGAATTCCCGCGCGATCAGGTCGCGCACCAGGCTCAGAGTCCAGCGCGCCGCGGCAAAGCCGCAGCAGGGCGCGCCGGCCCGCAGCAGGCGCAGCAGGCGGCGCTTGTCGTCGCTGCCAAGGCCGGCCGGCCGGCCGAGCGGCCGGGCCCGCCAGGCTTGTGCGTCGCTTTCCAGGGCGCGGTTCCAGCTCGACACGGTCTGGCGGCTGACGCCCAGCCGGCGTGCCACCTCGGCCTGGCTGAGGCCGCCCGGCCTGGCTGAGGCCGCCCTGAAGCAGCTTCATGCCGCGCCGGCGGCGGATTTCCAGGCCCTTCAGGTCGCGGATATAAGCGCCCGGCGCGTTCAAGCGCGCTGCCCTCGGCCCGCCGGCGACCGTCGCGTTCATGACGACGCCATCAACCGGCGCGGCGCCCCGGGCCATTCGGCGGACGTCCATCAGCGGCCCGGTCATCGTTGCTCTCCCGTTTGCGGAACGGGAACTGTGCGCCTTTCGCCTTAAGCGGTGCTTAAGGCGCGGCGCCGCGGCCGGGTCGCGGGGCAGCGGGAGGACCGCTCAGCGCAGGTAGTGGTCGACCAGCAGGGCGGCGAAGAGCAGGGCCAGGTAGAGGATCGACCAGCGGAAAGTGCGGGCGGCGATGCGGTCGCTGTCGTCATGAACGCGACGGTCGCCGGCGGGCCGAGGGCAGCGCGCTTGAACGCGCCGGGCGCTTATATCCGCGACCTGAAGGGCCTGGAAATCCGCCGCCGGCGCGGCATGAAGCTGCTTCAGGGCGGCCTCAGCCAGGCCTCGGGCGGCGTCTGGCCGGTCACCGCCGCCCAGCCGAGCACCGGCGGCATCGCCCCCGAGGCCCCGCCGATGACGATGTTCTGGGGCGTGGCGGGCTTGAGGAAGACCGTGTAGACGACGGCGTAGCCGACGAAGGTGGCGAGCGTCAGCCACATCGTCAGCGGATTGACAAAGGCATAAAGGAAGGACAGCCCGATGCCGCCCAGCACTCCCGAAAACACCAGGGTCTCGAGCGGCTGCAGTTCGCCGCGCGGCAGCGGCCGCGCCCGCGTCCGCGCCATCACGGCGTCGATCTTGCGCTCGATCAGGCAATTGACCGCGGCGGCCGCGCCGGCCACCAGGCCGATGCCCAGCGTGGCGAAGACCAGCACCCGCAGCGGCACCATGCCGGGGGTCGCCAGGAACATGCCGATGACGGCGCAGAAGACGATCAGCTGCACGACCCGCGGCTTGGTCAGCAGCAGGTACTGCTGCAGCCGGTGGCGGGTGCCCTGCAGCTGAAGGGCGAGATCCTTCATCGCCGCCTAGCGCTTGCCGTAGGCATAAGGACTCCAGCCCTCCGGCAGCGACGGCGGGCTGGGCCAGTTGCCGTGCGGCGGCGGCGACACCGTCGTCCATTCGAGGGACTTCGAGCCCCACGGGTTGTCGCCGGCCGGCGGGCCGCGCAGGGCGCCGACGATCCAATTGACGACGGCGATGACGAAGCCGATGCCGAGGATCACGGCGCCGATGGTCATCAACTGGTGGGCGCCCTCGAACTGCGGGAACTGGGCGTAGTCGAAGTAGCGGCGCGGCATGCCCTTGACGCCGATGTCCATCATCGTCCAGAAGACGATGTTGGTGCCGACGAAGGTGATCCAGAAGCCGAGCTTGCCCCAGAACTCGTTGTACATGCGCCCGGTGAATTTGGGGAACCAGTAATAGACGCCGGCGAAGATGGCGAAGGTGCCGGCCACCGCCATGACGTAGTGGAAATGGCCGACCACGTAGTAGGTGCGCGACAGGTGCACGGTCAGCGAGGTCACGGCCAGCGGGATGCCGGTGAGGCCGCCGATCAGGAACAGAAACATGACGCCCAGGGCGTAGAGCATCGGCGTCTCGAAGGTGATCGAGCCGCGGTACAGGGTACCGGCCAGGCCGATCACCAGCAGGCCGACGGGCACCGAGATCAGCAGCGTCGACACCATCATGCCGATGCGGATCCAGTCGGCCATGCCGGAGACATAGAGGTGGTGGACCCACACTTCGCCGGACAGGGCGACGATGCCGAAGATGCCGCCGAAGACGATCATGTTGTAGTTGAAGGGCGGATTCTTGGCGAAGGTGGTGACGATCTCGTAGATGACGCCGATGAAGGGCAGGAAGATCACGTACACGGCCGGGTGCGAGTAGAACCAAAACAGGTTCTGGTAGGTAAGCACGTCGCCGCCCTTGGTCGGGTCGAAGAAGTTGGTGCCGAGGTACTTGTCGAAGCTGATCAGCGTCACCGCCGTGCCCAGCACCGGGACGAAGATCAGTTGCAGGACGAAGGCGCCCAGGATGCACCAGACGAAGATGTTGAGGTTGGTCCACTTGAGTCCCGGCGCGCGCATGTAGGCCACCGTGGTGAGGAAGTTCACGCCGCCGATGATCGAGGCGAAGCCGAGCACCAGCACCGTAAAAGTATAGAGCGCGGTGTTGCCGGTGGTGATCGTCGAGTAGGGCGGATAGCCGGTCCACATCACGTCGGGCGGATCGGGGACGACGAAGGTCAGCAGCGCCAGTATGATACCGACATAGAACAGCCACACCGACAGGGCATTGACCCGCGGGAAGGCCACGTCCTTGGCGCCGATCATCAGCGGCACGCAGTAGTTGGCGAAGAAGCCGGTCAGCGCCGGGATCTGGAAGCCGAGGATCATCACCGCGCCGTGGGCGTAGAGCCAGACGTTGTAGGTGGTCGGATTGCTGGTGATGGTCGGGCCCAGCGCCGAGAGTTCGGCCCGCATCAGCAGGGCCATGATCCCGGCCACGGCGAAGGCGGCCAGCGAACCGACCAGGTAGAGGATGCCGACGCGCTTGTGGTCGGTGGTGAAAACCCATTCCTTGATGCTCATCGCGGTCTCCGGTTATGCGGCCTTGGCCGTCTTGCCCTGCCTGGCCGCCTGCGCCGCCAGCCAGGCGTCGAATTCGGCCGGGGGCATGACGATCACCTTGCCGGCCATGTACGAATGCATGACGCCGCAATAAGCGGCGCAGCTGACGATATGCTCGCCGGGTTTCTCCGGGTAGAACCAGAGGAAGGTGACGCGGCCCGGCATCGAGTCCTCCTTGACCCGGAAGTCGGGGATGAAGTGGCTGTGCAGGGTATCGCGGCTGGTCATGCGCAGCACGATCGGCGTGCCGGCCGGCACGCGCAGCTCGTTCTGCACGCGGACGCCGTTGGGGTAAGTGTAGTCCCAGCTGTACATGCCCGATTCGAGCTGGATCTCCATGCGCTCGGCCGGCACGTCGCGGTAGTCGTTCCACAGCGCCCAGCCGTTGGCGGCGACGAAGAGGTCGTCGGCGAGGAAGACGAACACCGGGATCACCACCCAGGCCACCGCCGCCGCCGGCGACAGGCGCGGCGCCGTGCCGGTCTCGCCGTCGCCGGCGCGGCGCCGGTAGCGGATCAGGAAATAGATCATGATCAGGGCGAAGATGATGCCGACCACGCTGATGTCGATGATGACCTCGTTCCACAGGTGGTCCCAGCCGGCGGCCGGATCCTTGATCTTGCCGCCGGCGGCGACGGCGCCCTCGCCGTGCTCGTAGGCCAGCGCCGCCAGGCTGGCGGTCAGGCCGAGCGCAACCGCAACGGCCCGCGCCAGGCGGGCGCCGATTCGTTCAATGCACATGCGATGCCTCCCCCATCTTTCTCCGATAGAACCACGCCCCGAAGCCCATCAGGCCGAGGCCGAACAACAGCGAAGCGACGCCGGCCAGCAGCGAATAATTCGGCTGGTAGCGTCCTTCCGCATAGTTATAGCTGTAACAGGCGCCGCTCAGCATGTCGAAGATCGCCGTCGACCGGCTGATCCGTCCCCAGTCGGCGTCGATCAGCGCCATTTCCACGGTCGCCGCGTCCATCCGCGTGCCGTAGATGTAGCGGGCGACGCGGCCTTCTGGGGTGAGGAACACCAGCACGTTGGGGTGCAGGAAGACCTGGTCCTGGCGCGACCAGAAGAAGCGGAAGCCGACGTTGCCGGCGAAGGACTCGGCCTCCTCGGCCGGCGAGCGCAGCACCGCGTGGCGCCAGCCGCCGCGCAGCGCCTCGGGCACGGCGCGGGTCTTGGCCAGGAAGGCGGCCGCCGCTGCCGGCGTGTCCTGACGGTCGAAGGACACGGTCAGCACCCGGTAGTCGGCGCCGATGCGGAAGCGTCCGACGCCGGCCAGCACCTTGGCCAGATTCTCGTTCATGGTCGGGCAGGTGCCGTCGCAGCCGTAATATGACAACAGCAATATCAGCGGCTTGCCGAGCAGATCTGCGAGGCGGAACTCGCGGCCCTCGGCATCGACGAAGCGGGTCTCGCCGGCGAGCGGCTTGCCCAGATACTTGGGCTCGTCGATCTGCATCAGCGCCGGATCGATCAGCGAATCCGGGTTCGGCAGCGGCACCGCCCCGGCCGTCCCGGCCAGGCTCATGGCGCAGGCCACGGCCATCCCGAGACGCCGGCCGCTCACCAGAAATAGACCTGGGAGACGACGAAGAACCAGATGATGTCGACGAAATGCCAGTACAG
>WNGM01016645.1_pt1 | contig 11044 bp, 9 predicted proteins | sample 5400571 | NCBI WGS metagenome assembly WNGM01 (sample SAMN13153378, study PRJNA577476) | soil metagenome | isolation source: 100 cm soil or saprolite under Garry oak tree replicate 2 | place: USA:California | collected 2016-06-15 | reverse complement strand
GCCCTTTGACCCTAATACCGAAGCCAAATCAGGATGTTCATACAGGTAAAGGACCGCAGATGCCAACGCAGTAGCATTCTCTGGTTCTACAAATATTGCTGCACCTGCCTCTTGCTCAGCGATTCGGCGTGCTTCACCATCCACCGCTAACAAAATAGGGCGAGCGCAGGCCATTGCTTCAAACATCTTGATAGGTAGGATGCCCTCTGTTACTGATGCTTTACGTACATGGGCCAGACATGCGTCACCGGCGGCCAGGAGGGTTGGCACAAGGCTACGTGGCACCACATCCATGAATGTGATATTCGTAAGCTTGCGCTTTTGAGCCTCTGCTACCATGTCTGCCTTGTCTGAACCTTCGCCGACTAAAACAAAGTGTATATCTTCATGATTCCCCAGTTGCTGAGCTGCGTCGATGATAGTCATCAGCCCATGGGTCACCCCATGCGTTCCCACGTAAAGAACAGTAAAGCGATCATCCCATCCAAGCTCAGCGCGAGCCTGTGCTTTTGGCAGCGGGTGAAATGTGGTCGTATCAACCCCGTTGGTCAATAAGAGGATACGCTCGGGGGCAAGCCCTCGCTGGATGAGCCTATCACGAATCCACTCCGTAACAACCCAAACCAGAGCGGATCGTCGATAAGTCGACCATTCCAGCCATTCAGAAAGCCGGATCAACAGGCGATTACGCAATACTCCCAGTTGGATTGCCTGCTCTGGCCAGAGATCAGATACCATAAAAATAAAAGGGCAACGCTTCCACCATGCGAGCAGACGCACGGCGATGGCATCGAAGAGCGGGGGTGACTGGACGATGATTATTGCAGGATGCCCAACCGTTTTTCCTCCAATCAGAGGGGCTAGAAAGGCAAAGGAGAGGTACCACTTAATCCGGTGCAGAAAACTTTTCTTGGGGCTCGTCCAGCTCCATACTCTTACCACGCGCACGCCATCGCGCATCTCTTCTTGAAGGAGGCGACCGCGATATTCTGGCAGAACAACACCCGTTGGGTAATTTGGGAACGTAGTTAGCACCGTCACCTGGTGGCCCTGCTTTACCAGGCGCATTGCAGTTTCACCAACACATGCTGGAGCAGCACCACTCTCCGGAGGGTAATAGGGGGAGATGAAAAGTATATGTGACATTATTTCGCTCCTAAGCTTCCAGGCTAACCCGAGTTATTGTTTTATGTAATTTCTGCTGTTCTAATGCCTCTTGAGCAGCCGCTAGTACGCGAACAACCTCCAGCCCAACTCTTCCATTGGCGCGTGGTTGCTCTCCCGTGCGAATAGAATAAGCAAAATCTTCACACTCCAGTCGCAGCGGCTCGATCCAGTCAATATGGGGAATGGTGATGGCTCCGTGGCGATAGGAGACAACGGGATCGGCATGCACATCGGCCCCTTTGTTATAAATTTTGATCATCTCCGAAGGGCTGGTGTCATCATAGACCACCATTCTGGCATCTCCAATCACAGTAATACGCCTGATTTTACAAGGATGCAGCCAGCTGACGTGGATATGAGCCGTTCTGATTCGGTTTTTTGCCAAGTATATAGTGCAATATCTATATATCGTGGGGAGCCAAGTCCCAGATTACATTGGTGTCGCTACGAAACAGTCCCAAATTTACCCTCTCGGCTTCAATGCAATAAATTTTGCCCAGATCCCCGCTTCGCACCAATTTGCGAAGCTCGTTAACCGCTGGACTGTACTCAAAGGTATGGCCCACCATCAAGATACGTTGCTGCTGCTGGGCAAGGGCGACTAGTTCTTCAGCCTCGGCCACATTAGCCGTCAAAGGTTTCTCCACCAGCACATGTTTGCCATACAATAAGGCTTCTTTCGCCAGTCGAAAGTGCGTCTTGATTGGAGTCGCTATGATAACTCCGTCGACGTTTGAGCGGAAAACCTGCTCGATATCGGTTGTTGTTTCCACTTCTGTCTGGCTAGCCAGAGTTGCGATACGTAGGGCATCCACGTCGGCCACCATGCTTACCGTGGCATGGGGCAAGCTCTCCAGGTTGCGTGCGATCTTTGGTCCCCAGTAGCCCCAGCCAATCACTCCAAACCGCAGTTCTTTCATATAAAAGTATTCCCTTCTATGATATTGTACTTGTAAATCTATAAATGATATCTGCATATCAGTTTAGCTTCTCTTTCCGAATTTAAATACATTAATCTGATCAAATCTCTTAATCGAAGAGTATCAATAAAGACGACCAGAAAAAAGTATTAAGCGGTTATATTTCGGTTAAGATTTTATATAGTGAGTTGTGAAAAATACATTAGTTATATGCATCATGACGCCTTAAATTATCAAAATAAAGAACGTTGGATCCTGAAGACGCACCTAGCCTATAGATGTCCTGTTGCATATACACTCCTCCACTAGTATCAAGTGTACGCAAATGGGTTAATGGAAAAACGTTTACTCCATTCATCCATACTTGCGCAAAACCCACCGTTGGATCTGAAGACCATTTCACATGCACAGTAAAGTCAGTCCACCGGTTATACACTACCGGGCCTAAATCCCAATCTTGACTTGGACCTAATGATGCGCATCCGTTTTTGTTATCAAAAAGTCGAGAGTTTAACGTATACCGTAGACCATCCTTCAAAGGCATGATATCTATCTGTAAGGGCGGTGAGCACTGATATAATAAGTCCATCCATTGCGTTACCAAATTCCAGCTCCCCCATCCAGTCTGTGTGTTGGGGCTTGAAGGAGCATACATAGACCAGGAATAATACCAGTCTTGTCCTTTATATCCACCTGTTTGTGCCTGAGTTGCTTCGGTTTCAGCACGCACATGAGCACCATTCCCACCTGTAAGAGTGAACTTTGCTGCATAGTTACCTTGTCGTACAGGATTTGTAACAACTCGTATAGAACTGTTACCCCAGGACCCTCCAGTATTAATTGCATTCCATTGGCTCAAATTTCCTGTCTCATAATCCACTTTCCAATAAACATTGCCATCAACTGAAACACTATTTCCAGCAGCACTGCTTTTTACCTGTCGATTTTCTATGGAAGTATTGATAAAGCTAACAATCGATGCTACTATTATAATCGCTAACGCTCCAACACTAAATATCTGCCAATAATGCTTTTTTATGTGATGATTCATTATGTTAACTCACTTTCTACAATAATTGTTTGAATTATATCGAGGGCATTTCCTAACCCGAAACGATAGGGTAAACTGACTCCAGACGAGGCCCTGTCCCTCTTTTCCATCTATTTGCAGCTTGACCCACTAAGTACAATCAAGGAACAAACGTGGGATAGCAGTCCGTTCCTAAGAGACTTCCGTACCGGTATATCCCAAAAACTTTGTGTGATTGTACTTAGTAGTCAGTCCAGTTTGATTTTGGGGAAAGATAAAGATCATGCATCTCGTTTTCCCGCCAGATATCGCAAATTTCAAACTGGACTGACTACTAACCATTGGTGCTAGTTCATTTTAGCAATCCCGCCCTCTCAGAGGGCTTGGGATCAAAACTCTACTCACATTGGCTCAAATGAAGTCGCTCTACGAGTACACTTTTACCAACTAGCACCAATGGTTACTAGTGCACACTATAGTGGGTCTGGATGCTAGTAGCCGATAAAGCGTAGTTATAGACTGCTACCTCATCGACATTCCCTTTCAGGAAATACGATGTGTCTTGAGCCAAGAGCGATCCATTGATATTTGCCACGGCAGAGACCGGCAAATCTGTTCGCTGCCCAACCTGCACTCCATTTCTATAAAGAGTTAATGTGTTGCCATTTCTTACTAATTCCCAATATACCCACTGATTCGTGTTATCCGCGCTTTTTAGTACAGGTTGTAGGCCGTATTCTACACCGTTCAACCACACTCCGAAGTATCCCAATGCATATGCACTCGTGTTTGATGCACCCGGCCTTATTAACATACGGATTTTGCCATATGATCCGTACAGTGCATTATTGTAGTTTCCTGTCGAGTTCCATGTTGGATTGGTTAAATAGGTCCAGCCCTCAATCGTAAAATTTGTAACTGAAGGAAACGTAGGAGTTGTCACCTTTCCCGTTCCAGCAGAGTTAATTGCTGTATTCGTATCATTTGTAAGTGCTCCTGGAACTCCTAAATTAACTCCGCTATTATACGTTGCTGTATACCCATTCCCACTTGAATCGATTGCATTCGTAGAACCAGCAGGTTCTCCTAATCGCCAGTAAGCAAGCGGATTATCACTTAATACAGTGCTCTGGTAAGAAGATGTAGGGGTTGGCGTTGGCGTTGGCGTAGACGTCGATGTTGGCGTTGGCGTTGGCGTCGATGTTGGCGTTGGTGTGGCCACTGGTACACCATTAATCATTGCATTCAAAACATTTGTCGTCATTTGTTGAATGCGAGGATCTGCCCCGTATGAATTAATGGTATTGTCGTCCAATTTCCATTCCCAATATACTGTTCCGGCATCAAAAACGAGGCCATTCCCAGGACTAGCAGTATAAATGGAACCATTGGCCGTTGAGTTGTTACCATATAGATCAGTGACAGGAGAGCTAGATAGGGTCACAAGACCACTTGGTGTTAGTCCATTGTTCCAAATTTTATCATATTCATATCCAACAACACCGGGTATTGAATCGCCGTTGTTGAGGCCAGTACCGTTATAAATCCAATGATTGGCATTGGTAACCACCCACGGAAAAGTTGTTCCCCAACTAAATTGGGATTCATACATTTCTCCCAGTAAGGCATTCTCAGGCATATTGACGGGGCTATTTCGCCACAGGGTCGTTGTAAGCGAGGGATTCGTTTGACTCATGGGGTCAAGCGTCACATCTTTGTAACACGTAATCACTCGATTGGCAACACCCGAGGAGGAATTATCATAACGAATTTGCCAATAGATGCTATCTGCATCAAAAAATGCCAGGTTTTTTCCTTGGCTGAGGGCATTTTGGAGATTAGTACGCATGGTCATTGACCAGTACTCATCATGGTAATTGGATAAAAATACTTTGTGGTTCGACAGGTGGGATTTGCTTGGAGATCCACGCTAGTGGCATATGCAATGTTATAGCTACTTTTTTCAAGGAAGCGGATCATATTGTAATCCCCGGTGAAGAAATTTCCTGTGCCACTATCGCTATCATAAGGCCTATCAAAAGAGACTTGATACGCTCGCTTCGAATTAGTAGAATTAAATTCATACAAACTTTTTCCTCCCCAGTCGTTATAAGCCTGGTAGGTTGCAACAGGTAGTACATAGAGGATATCCGCAGTAGAGGAATCATCTCGAATGACAAATGGAATGTATGAGACAGATCCACCGGTTCCAATAGGGATAAGTTTTACTAAATATACCCCGGTTACCCAAGACGTATTAGTTTGAAGTGTATAAGAAACATTCCAATTCAGTTGCAAAAGACCAGTTTTAGGATCAGCTGGAGGAATCGGCTGGTTTTGTCCAGGAAGATTACTAATTGTTTGTACTAATGTCGATCCTGTTCCACCATACCAGCCCATTCGATATATTTCCATGTTATAGCTTGAAAATGTTGTGCCGACGTAAAAATTTATGGCATCCCCATGATTAATACTTGTCGCATTAGCATATCCACGTATTGTGGTATCAGTCCACGTACTCCCAGATGCTTTCGGTGAGCCACTATCGCTAATAGCGTCATCATTTTTGTTTGGGCTCCCAACAGAATTTCGTATATTTTTGAGTGCTGGCGATTGCCACCGAGTTGTCCCCGGTTTCTGGTTTTCTAAATAAATGATATTGTGATGCGGAGAAGCTGGTAAAGCCGTATGTAAACCCATACTCCCAAGAATTAGCGCAAAAAGGCAAGTGATCACCGTCACAATATGAAACATCCTTATACGTCTATCTTTGCGAGCCGGGTTGAGTTTGAGGAGATTTTCGGGGTCTCGAGGGTTGAGCCCCTGTTTGAAGAAATTCATGGATATGCTCCTTTGTCAGTTGTATTTTAGATAGCAGTCAGATTCTCGATCTCTTGACTAGCGAGATCATAACGGTCCTTTGATATATCTGCTAATTAAATTCAATTGTAACAGAAACAATTATATTTATAGGTAGTAAAAGAGTTAAGAGAAGGTTATAAATACGTCGATTTGGTTGAGATTTCTCTTTTATTGGTGTTGGCTGTGTTGCAAAAACTCTTGAAGGCCTGCAAGAGGCACAAGCACCCTCTGCTTGTTCAGCTTAGGTGGCCACTCCAAACAGACTGGCGATGAACGCGATCTGGCCATAATGTCCCCTTTTTCGACGCCACGCATCTGCCCTTTCCTCATCATGTTCATGACTTCATATCCTTGCAGCGTTCGCTCTGCTGTTTCAATGGAAAAGAAGCCCATCCCCGGTTTGACCAGTCGTTTGGTGGTCTCGAATAGAAGCAGAGCTTAGCATACTGTGGTCATTTTTGCAACACAGCCCTTACCCCTTTACCCTACTCGACAGCCTCGACAATAATATGCTAGACTAGGCACGATATTATTTGCATTTTGTTCTATTAGTCAGGAGAAAGCCATGGAAGCAGCATTAATTGGCCCAAACGGGCGTACAACATTGGGGACAACGCCCTTGACCATCGGACGTTTGCCGAGTAACCAGTTGCAGATAACCGATTCGCAGGCTTCGTCCCGTCACGCCGAGATTGGCCCCGATGCGAGCGGGCAGGGATATAGCATCGTCGATCTGGGGAGTACTAACGGTACATTTGTCAATGAGCAGCCTCTCTCTTCAAACATTCCGCGCCCCCTCAATTCCGGTGACACTATCCGTATCGGTCAAACTTACTTCACCTACGAGGCCAGCGGGGCAGCGGGGATAGCACCGACAGTCTATGTCGGCTCTGACAATCAGAACAATGCACCGGGCTTTCAAGCAACGGTGGCGGCACCGCAACCTTACACCGATTATAACGCTCAGCAGGGATATGTACCGCCGCCGCCACCAGCTTACCAACCCCCACCGGCATATCAGGCATCGTCCTATCCATCACCAGTACAGCCAGGGTTTGCGCCGCCTCCTCCGGGGGGTTATCCATCTCCTGGCGCACCGGTCCAGCAGCAAGCGAAGAGTCGTCGCACGCTCTGGCTCATTCTAGGGATCAGTGCAGGAGTCTTAGTACTCCTCTGCTCTTGCCTCGGCATCATTGGTTATGTCAATCGTTCGACACCGGAGAAGACATTGACGGCATACTGTGCCGATCTCAAGAGTGGTGATTTTCATGATGCCTACCAACAGTTCTCCTCAAGTTTTCAGGCGCAGGAAAGTGAAGCAAAATTTACCGCTAGTTTGTCACAGGGCTTTGCCAGTGCTGGGGGTTTAAGGGACTGCACATTTGGCAATGTCACAACTAGCGGCTCAACAAGTAAGGCTTTAGTCACCTGGACCGTAAACGCCACACCCACCACTCCTATCAATTTCGATGACACACGGTTGATCAATGAAGGTGGGACGTGGAAGATAGAGTTCTCAAGGTCTACCCAACAATCAGGCCAATGATATACAGGACGTTCAAGCAAGGAGCGGAGAAGTACACGTATGACCAAGGTACAGTTCGGCTTGGTGGTGCCGGGCGACGCGCTGGAGAAGTCGAGGCGCCACCGCTACATGGAGGACGTGAACCGTCTGCTCAACACTGTGAAGGGCTCTTACAACTCGGCCTGGTTCATTGACCACCTGCAGTTCGAGGACAGCGACGTGCTGGAGGGCTGGACGGCTCTCACGTACCTCTCCGCACTGCACCCCGAGTTGCAGTGGGGACACGCGGTGCTATGCCAATCGTTCCGCAACCCGGCGCTTGTCGCCAAGATGGGCGCGACCCTCCAGTTGCTGTCGGGTGGGCGCTTCATCCTGGGTATCGGTGCGGGCTGGCACGAGCCTGAGTATCTGGCCTACGGCTACGACTTCCCCGCGGCGAGCACCCGGGTCGAGGAGCTAGACGAAGCGCTGCACATCATTAAGGCGCTGTGGACTCAGGAGCGCGCTACCTTCGAGGGCAAGCACTACCACGTAACCGAAGCCTGGTGCGAGCCGAAGCCCGACCCGGTGCCCACAATTATGGTTGGGGCGTTCAAGCCGAAGATGCTGCGCGTGGCGGCCAGGCACGCTGACTGGTGGAACGTGTCGTCGACCGGCATCGAGGACTATCGCAATTACCTCCAGGAGTTCGAGCGGGCCTGCGAAGAGGTAGGGCGCGACCCTGGGACGGTGCGGCGGCTGCGCCTGCGCGCCCACCGAACAGGAAGTTGCGGAGATCGCGGAAGAGCGACTCCAGCCTGGCGAGGACTTCGTCGGTACCCCCGAGCAGCTCCTAGAGCAGATGCAGCCATTCGTTGAGCTGGGCGTAGACTACTTCATGCTCGGCTGCAGCGGCTTCCCCAACCTGACAACCGTCAAGATGCTGGTGAATGAGGTACTGCCGGCACTCAATGGACGAATGATGAATAACATTATGAAAAATAGAAGGTGATATAGCAGAAGGCGTTGAGGATGGGCCAGTCGGCGATGGCGTCGCTACCATCTTTCATAGCCTCAGTCTCACGGTAGGGGGAGGCTACTGAGCCGCTATCTAGATGATCACGGCCAATCACAATGGGAGCTTTGACGATACCTTTTCTGACCAGTTCGTTGAAGGCCAGCCCGGCCTTGTCGCGCTCGCCGTAGCCCAGCCAGCAGATACGGGCGGGCAAGCCTTGGAAGTGAATCTTTTGCCGGGCCAGCTGAATCCAGCGTTTCAGGGACTCATCGTGAGGGAATAATTCCAGAATGGCTTCGTCGGTGCGATAAATGTCTTCGGGATCGCCAGAGAGGGCCACCCAACGGAAGGGACCTTTGCCACGACAGAAAAGGGGACGAATATAGGCGGGGACAAAGCCGGGATAGTCCAGTGCATGCTGTTCGCCAGCCGCTAGAGCCTGTCCACGCAGGTTATTACCATAGTCAAAGACGACAGCCCCTCGCTTCTGTAGCTCCAGCATCGCCTGCACATGGATGACCATTGACTCCATAGAGCGTCGCACATACTCCTGGGGGTGACGCTGGCGCAGTTCTTCTGCCTCCTGCTCTGAAAGCCCGGCAGGAATATAGCCATTGAGTGCATCGTGGACCGAGGTCTGGTCGGTCACGAGATCGGGGATAATGTTGCGCCGTACCAGTTCGGGAAAAACTTCAGCGGCGTTGCCGATCAGGCCAATCGAGAGTGGCTGACCCTGGCTACACGCTTCGCGCACCTGGTTGAGAGCCTCATCCAGCGTACTCGCCATCTCATCACAGTAGCCCGTCTCCAAGCGTCGCTGAATGCGATGGGGATCAACCTCCACTGCCAGGCATACACCTTCGTTCATAGTCACAGCCAGAGGTTGCACGCCTCCAACCAAATGCCACTCAATGAGTCTAGCCGCTATCCTCAAGAACGTTAAACCAAAGCAGGGGGAGCGCTAGGTAAGCTGCCGACTCACCAGGAGCAGGGTAGCGGGCAATACGGGCATCTTTTGCATAATCTTTTCTTTGCAGTGTGATCCTCTTCGTTTTTTCTGGATGTGCCGATGAAGAGAACCAGACCAACACTGTCGGCACATATGGGGGCAGTGGCCTGTTGAGTGAGGCAGATCATGCTACGTGTCGGATGTGCCTTCTGGCTCATCGGCTAGGGAAAGCGAGGGCCTCTTCCCGCAGCCGTTGTACGTCGCGCATCGGTGGGACACCGAAGAGGCTTTTATACTCGCGATTGAAGTGGGAGGCGTCGTGGTACCCCACGCGATAGGCCGCACTAGCCGCGTCGAGGTCTTCGCCCAGCATCAGACGACGGGCCTCCTGCAGCCGCAGCCGCTTCTGGAATTGCAGGGGGCTCATCGCCGTGACGGCTTTGAAGTGGTGGTGCAACCCCGAGACGCTCATGCCCAGCTCTCGCGCAAGGCTCTCGATGCGCAGTGGCTGGTCGAAGTCTTGACGCAGTCGTCCGACCGCTCTGGCAATGTGGGGGGTGTAGCCCCCCAGGATCGCCAGGTGACGGAGCCGGCCACCCTGCTCTCCCATCAGGAGTCGGTAGATAATTTCCCGCGTGATCAGCGGCAGGAGGACCGGCGCTTCGGCAGGGGAATCCAGGAGTCTGACGAGCCGCACGAAGGCGTCCAGCAGGTTCCCATCCAATGGACTGACGGCGATGGCTCTCACATCGGCATGCCCTGGAGGCGAGGAGTGACCGGCTTCCACCAGGACCGAACTGACGAGGGTGGGGGCAAGTTCCAGGCGGAGACTGAGGTAGGGCCGCTCCTTCGAGGCTTCCAGGACCTGACTGACGCGGGGCAACTCGACAGTAGCGAGCAGATACTGTGAGGGGTCGTAGCGGTAGCGGCTGTCACCGAGAAGGACCTCCTTGCTCCCCTGGGCAATCACGCACACGGATGGCTCGAGCACACTGTGAACAGGCTTGAGAGGCAAGGAACAGCGGGACAGGTGCAGCCCTTGGAGCAGCTGGACGGTCCCATCTTCGCGCAAGGCTCGCCCGATCCGCTCAACCAGTTCCTCGCGGTTGGCTTGCATCAGCTCGGCCTCGCGTTCTGCCTGCTGGTGGATCATCACATTCATCGGAACCTCTTCTCTTGTTTCTCTATCGCTCATCTGGAAGATTTGCAGAATCAGACAATCATTTTCCACAATCATTCTACCATCCGGTGCGAAGGCGCGTCTATAATTACCACCAGAGAGAGAACATGCTTCTCTGCTTTTGCAGGTAAGCTCGACTTTTCTTCAAGAAGGGACACAGCTGCACTGATTGGTTGGTCTATCCAGCCCTCATCGGCTTTCACAAGCATGCGGGCATGCATGCACATGCCTTTCGCCATTTCTACGGCTCTCACTGCGCTGAAAACCGCAGGATATGGATCGTGAGGCCTCATGAGGTACCAAAACCGATTCAACGTGGAGGAATTGAGAACATGGACATCAAAAGAAGTGGCTCACAACCTTCCGGCAAAGGACCGGCCGAGTATTTTACCGGCGCGGTACGCATTGACCCCC
>WNGM01011101.1_pt1 | contig 11045 bp, 13 predicted proteins | sample 5400571 | NCBI WGS metagenome assembly WNGM01 (sample SAMN13153378, study PRJNA577476) | soil metagenome | isolation source: 100 cm soil or saprolite under Garry oak tree replicate 2 | place: USA:California | collected 2016-06-15 | reverse complement strand
GTCAATGGTGACGTACAGTGCGGTGGCGAGGGTGTCCAGGTCGGCGTCCACCGGGCCTCCAGGCTCGACGTTGGGTTCCAACGCCGATCATGGGCACCCTCCTCTCAACTCCGCACCCCTTGGAATTGATCGTCTAGGGTCTGAACCGATGGCCTGATGGGAGCCACAGAAGGCGCGTCCGCAACGATGACAGCGCCCGACTGCCAGAACGCCACACCTTTCAACCTCGCACTCCGCCGCCATAGCCCAACAGTACTACCTCGGCCAAGTCGAATCACATCGGCCACCTGCCTCAAGCCTCGCCTGCGAGGACTGGCCCAACCCATCACGCCAACGCAACTCCAGCCCATCCACCCGCATCGTCGGACCGAGGCATTCCACGGCATCGAATACCGCGCTCCACCACCAAACGCTTAATCGCCAGCTGACACACCTTACGCGACCCCGAGTCGCGCGAGGGGATGGCCGTGGCACCGACCCAGGTGGACAGCGCCGTCGCGTGTCCGTGCGCCTATCCGCCACTCCGGGCCCACCACCCCACCCCTCGGCCCGCGGGGGCGTGGCTGGCACGACGCTGTTCGGCCCTGACAACCAGAAGCTCCACCGCGATGAGTGACCTTCCAAGCTGCCTCCGCTGCCACGACAACGACTGGACCGTGCCAGCCGAGCTACACGAGCCCTGCTACATCCGCTTCGACGCCGACGACACCGCCGACTTCGCCGACGGCACTGGCCCACGCGTCTACCTGCGACACGTCGACGCCCAGTTCAACCTGTCCGGCCAGGTGTTCTGCACCTCCTGCGGCTGGGAGCCCACTCCCACCGACACCAAGTCCCTGCACGTCAACGAGCCGCTGATGCGCCGGCGGCTGGTCGAGTCAACGCTCGACTACGAGGGCACCTGGCCCACCGTCGACGACCACCCGCACAGCCCCCCGTGGCCGGGCACCTACCGCCCGGCCTGACTCGGCTGCGGCGCTGACCAGGGCGACCAGCGTGGCAGGCGTGGCAGGCCCGGTCCAGCCGTCACTCACCCAACCATCCGTAGGGGCCGCGCGGTCATCCGCGTGGCCGTGGCGCTGACACGACGAGTTGAGGAGGCGAGAGTAGTGGGCCGCTTTGTCATTGGTGAGGGGGTGCTGACGTGGGACGCCAGCGAGCGGATCTCCGACCGCTATGGCGCGGTGTTCCTGATGAACGACGGGGACTCAATGGATGAGCCGTCGGGCTATGTGCCGATCCCCGACGACGCGCCGGTGGGCATGCCCGGCTGGCTGGTCGCCGAGGTCACCGCCACCCGGCAGAGCACCCATGTCGGCGACCTGTTCCGGGGCCTGCGTCCTCAGACGCCTGCGGTTGGCGAGCGGATCGTGCTGGGGCGGGGGCGGCTGTTCTGCCAGACGGTCGACCGCGACAGTCCGCATCCGGTCATCGAGGCGGTCGGCTTGGTGCCCGAGGAGGTGGACGACCGCGACACCGACTGGCTCGATCCCCGGGCGCTGTATCGGGCGCACGAGCAGACCGTCCGGTTGGTCTTCGAAGACGCCCCGGCACGCGGCGAACCAACCTGACCACCCAGCCCACCACGCCGGCCGACCTTCACGCGGCCGCACCGCCAGCCGCCGCCATACGCATCCACGCGCGAGCCGCAGGAGCCGCGGCAGCGGCGTCCTGGCTGCCCCGAGTCGCACTGACCCATTCACCCAGGAGCCGCGAATGAACGCACCAATGGACCCCGACGAGATCCGCCACCCCGACGTTGAAGTCCAGTTGATCGGCCAGGACGGCAACGCCTTCGCGGTGCTCGGCGCCGTCCGCAAGGCGCTGGTGGACGCCGGCCACCAAGACGAGGTCGAGGCGTTCTTCGCCGAGGCGACCAGCGGCGACTACGACCACCTGCTGGGGACCTGCATGCGCTGGGTGACCGTCCGGTGAGCCACTGGGCCGCAGTCGCGCTCAGCAACTGGCTGCACGCAGACGCCCGCCAGCTCGCATCCCCGAGCGGGGACAGCCCGCACGATCCAGGAGCGCATGCATGGTTGGTGATCGCACCAGATATTCGGTGACCGCTTACTGGCCGGCATGGGCCGGTTTCCAGGAGGTGGACATGCTGCTGAGCGGCCTTGGCTTCAAGCGCGACCAGCAAGACCCGACTCGTGGCATGCCGAGGAGTGCCCGGCCGGCCAGGGGTTGGAGATCGCCGAGAAGTTGCGGGGCGCCGCCCGGCACCGGTTCGCGTTCGAGATGGTAGAGGAGGCCACCGACTTCGGCATGGACGCCGCTACACCTACTTGCCAGACCAGGACGTGCTCCACCGGACCACCGTCGGCAACGACCGCGCCGACTACCTGCCGGTCCAGCAGGTGTGGGCGGCGATCGAACAGACCGCCACCCGCGAGGAACTGGTCCAGGCGCTGGAGGCGAAAGCGCCGCCCTGTTGAGCGTGGCCTTGCGGCCTGGCGCGATCCGCGAGACCCGCCGGGCACGCTCTGAGGCCTTGGGTCACTGACAGTGGGCGCCTGCTGAGGTGAGCGTCCGGCCCTCCGTTCCCCGCAACTTTGAGGAGGTGAAGCGTCATCGGCCGCGAGATCCGCCGGGTGCCGCCCGGCTGGGAGCATCCCCGCGACGAGCACGGTCGCCACATCCCCCTGTTCGACCTCAACGCGGACCCCCACGAGGAATTCGATGAGGAACTGCCCGGCACCGCCGGCCGCCTGCCGGCCATGCCCAGGTGGGCGGCCGAGGAGGCGACCTGCTACCAGGTCTACGAGAACGTCACCGAGGGCACGCCCGTCTCGCCAGTCTTCGACTCCCTGGACGACATGCGGGGCTGGCTGGTCGACCAGTGCTATTCCCACCGGGCAGCAGAGGGATTCTGCCGCTGCGGCCGGGCGCCGACGCTGGTCCTCAGGGACGGCACGGTCTACCCCGACGTCGAGTCCGCAGCGGTGCCGCCCGACGAGGAGCAGCCGCCGTGACCGCAGCAGCAGCCCACGCTGGTGCGGGTTCCATCGGCACGTCGCATGTCCTGGGCCCAGCGAGACCGACAACGACGCCGTCGCCGCCGCGCCGCGGCGTGAGATCGGCGGGAGCGCATCAGCAGGGCTCAGGTCGATCGAGCCGACCCGCGACCGTACGGCCGCTGCCGGGCCGCAGTCGCGGGCTGTGATCTGAACCGCATTCCCCGGCGCTCGCACCGCCCGACCCAGGCCACATCGGCGCCCTGACAAAGGAGGCTGACCAGGTGCCCGACCTGCCGCACCTGCCCGCACCGCCCACCACTACCCCGATCCTCCCGCCGTCCGCATCCGACCCGGCCGACAGCCCGCTCGGCGAGCTCCTTCTCCATCCCGGCGCCACGCTTGGGCGCTGGGCCCACCAGTTCCTCGGGCTGCTGTGGGACCTGGCGGGCCATCCGCTGGTGCCCATCCTGGCCGCCGTGGTCCTGCTGGGCGTGCCCACCGTGGCCTGGCTCGGCAGCCGCTGGCGGCAGGTACGGCTGGCACGCGGGGCGCGTTGGGTCCAGATCCTGCCCCCACCCGTGGTCGAGCCGCCCGCCGCCGAGGCACTGTGGGCCAACATCGGCGGGCTGCTCCGCAGCCACCGGTGGTGGCTCGCCGGCCGCCCGCACGTGGCGTTCGAGCTGCGCTGGACCATAGAGGGCCTGACGATCGGGCTGTGGGCGCCCGGCACGATCGCCCCCCGCCTGGTCGAGCGGGCCGTAGAGGCGGCCTGGCCCGGCGCCCGCACCGACACAACCCAGCCGAGCCCGCCGCTGCCGCTTGGCCAGCCGGCCCTGGGTGGGACGCTGCGGCTCGCCGAGACGCAACTGCTGCCGCTGCGCACCGAGCACTGGGTCGACCCGCTGCGCGCCCTTCTTGGCGCGGCGGGGGAGCTGGCGGTGGGGGAGGCGGCCTGCGTGCAGATCCTGGCGCGCCCCGCCGCCGCCCGCCTGCTTCCCGCCGCGCCGGCCGACGCTCGCCGCGCCGTCGGCGGCATCCTGCCGCGGGCGGTCGGGGCGCTGCTGGACCTGGTCACCCTTGGGCCGGCGGGTCCCAGCCGGCGGCGGGCGGCCACGGGCGGCGCGGACCCGGCCCGCGCGGCTGACGCCCGCGTGATGGCGGCCAAGTCCCAGGGGCCGGGCTGGCAGGTGTGCGTGCGCTACGGCGTCGCCGCCGCCGGCCCGATCAGGAACGTGGGCCAGCGGGACCGGCTGCGCGGTCGTGCGCACGCGCTGGCCGCCGCGTTCGAGGTCCACACCGGCCGCAACCGGCTCGCCCGCCGCCGGCTTCGCCGCCCCGAGGTCGTGCTGGCCTCCCGCCGGCTGGCCCGCCGCGGGTCGGTACCACTGTCGGCCAGCGAGCTGGCCGCGCTGGCGCACCTGCCCGTCGACCTGGCGGTGCCCGGGCTGACCCGGGCCGGCGCCCGACCGGTCGCCCCCGCACCCGCCGCACCGCAGGAGGGCAAAGTGCTCGGCGACGCCGAGATCGGCCCGCGCCGCCCGGTCGCGCTCAGCGCCGCCGCCGCCCGCCAGCACCTACATCTGATCGGCGCGACCGGCTCGGGCAAGTCCACCCTGATCTGCAACCTCGCCCTGGACGACATCGCCCACGGCCGCGGCGTGGTGGTCATCGACCCCAAAGGCGACCTGGTCGGCGACCTGCTGGAACGCCTGCCCGAACCGGCGCTGGAGCGGCTGGTGCTGCTGGACCCCGACGAGGCCGACGCGCCCCCGGCCCTCAACGTGCTGGAGGGCCGCGACCCGGACCTGGTGGTCGACCACCTGGTCGGGATCCTGCACCGCATCTGGCACGCCTACTGGGGCCCCCGCATCGACGACGTGCTCCGCGCGAGCTGCCTGACCCTGCTGCGCCGCCCCGGCGCCACCCTGGCCGAGGTGCCCAGGCTGCTCGCCGAGCCTGCCTTCCGCCGCCCCTACCTGCACGGCCTGGACGACCCGATCGGGCTGGGCGGGTTCTGGGCGTGGTATGAGGCGCAAAGCCCGGCCGCGCAGGCGCAGATCATCGGCCCCATCATGACCCGGCTGCGCGCCTTCCTGCTGCGCCCGTTCGTCCGCGCGGTCATCGGCTCGGCCAGCTCCAGCTTCGACATGGCCGACGTGCTGGACGGCGGGATCTGCCTGGTCCGAGTCCCCAAGGGACAGCTTGGGGATGAGACCAGCCGGCTGCTGGGCTCGTTCGTGCTGGCCCGGGTGTGGCAGGCCGCCACGGCCCGCGCCCGCCTGGCCCAGGGAGCCCGGCTGGACGCAGTGTTGTACGCCGACGAGGCGCACAACTTCCTCACCCTGCCCTACCAGTTCGACGAGATGTTCGCCGAGGCGCGCGGCTACGGGCTCGGCCTGGCAGTGGCCCACCAGCACCTGGCCCAGCTCCCCACCGACCTCGCTCGGGCGTTGAGCGCGAACGCGCGGACCAAGCTGTACTTCACCCTGTCACCGGAGGACGCCCGGGAGCTTGAGCGCCACACCGCCCCGGAGCTGCGCGCCCATGACCTGGCCCACCTCGGCGAGCACCAGGCGGCGCTGCGCCTGTTCGCCGGCGGCAGGGAGCTGCCGGCCTGCACCATCCGCACCCGCCCCCCGGCCCCATCGGTCGCCGGCCGGGCCCAGGCGGCCCGTGTGGCCGCCCGCGCCCGTTACGGCCGCACCACCTCGCAGCGACGCGCCGAGCAGTTGCGCCGCCACGTTGCGGGCGACGACCCGCGGCTGCGCCACCCACGCCCACGCCCGAGCGCGGGCGCGCCACGCCACAACGGCGACCGGCCAGGGGGTGAGGGCCGGTGAGCCGCAAGCGCGGCGGCTCCCGCCGCATCGCCGGCACCCAGCTCGCCGAGCTGGCCGGCCGGCTCACCCCGCAGGACCGGGCGCTGTGCCGGCTGCTGGCCGAGCACCAGGTTCTGGCCGCCGACCACATCGCCGGGCTGCTGTACGGCTCGGCGCACACCGCCCGGCATCGCCTGCTGGCCTTGCACCGGCTGCGGGTCGTGGACCGCTTCCGCCCCCTTGTCCCGCTCGGGGAGGGCTCCGCGCCGTACCACTACGTGCTCGGGGAGGCCGGCGCCATCGTCTTGGCCGCCGAGATGGGCGTGGAGGTCCACCTGCTCGGCTATCGCCGCGACCGCGCGCTGGCCATCGCCCACAGCCCCTCCCTGCCCAGGCTGCTGGCCGCCAACGGGTTCTTCGCCGCCCTGGCCGCGGCGGCCCGCCGCCAGCCGGACGCGGCGCTGCTGGCCTGGTGGCCGGCCGGCCGCTGCGCCCAGCAGTGGGGCGAGCTGGTCCGACCCGACGGCTACGGCCGCTGGCGCGAAGCCGGCACCGAGATCGACTTCTTCCTCCAGATCTCCTACCCCGACCATGACGAGCGTGCCAGCGGCGCGTTCGACGCCGGCGAGGAGGGCGCCCCGGGGGACGGCTGGGTCGAGCGGCTGGAGCAAAGCCTCACCGGCTACACCACGCTCGCCGCCGGTACCCAGATCCCCACTCCTGTCCTGCTGTGGTTCCCAACCGCGCACCTTGAGGCCCAGGCCCGCGCCGGGCTGCCGGTCCTGCCGGTGCCGGTCGCCACCGCCCACCACGCCGATGTCGGGCCGGCTGGGTCCGTCTGGCTGGAGCTGGGCGCGACCGGGTGTTACCGCCATCGCTATATGAGGATCGTGCGGCAGGAGTGGATGATCACCGTTCGGCAGCACTCGATGCGCACCAGTCCCTCCGTCACTGTCGCCAGGAGCAAGATGGTCGCTGCCGGTGTCGGTCCTCGCCCATCGCTCCCGGGAGCGCGGTACACCCCGGGGCACGGGCGTCACTCCCTGCCCAATGAGCGCTGCCGTTTCTTACCGTTCTGTCGCCAGATAGAGGTACCGGTAACAACCGGGCCCAGGCGGCGCCTGGCCGCCCTGGTGGCCAGATGACCAGGTCTTGCCCAGCGGCGCGCAGCGTGCTGCCCAACATGGAGCAGGTGATGGACGACCAGTCCCTGATGCGGGAGTGGGCAAGCAGCCCGTACCGGCTGGAGCTGTACGAGCTGAACCGGCCCGGCCGTCCCGACGGCGCCACGCCGATCGGCTACCGCTTCTACCACGACGACCAGCTCGTCTTCGAGGGCGACGACATCGCGGTCCCCGCCGGCCAGACCCTGGACGCCGGCCAGACCCTCCGCGGCGTGCTCGGCTTTGTGGCGCTGCGGCCCGGCGACGTCGAAGCCGACTACTTCACCCGCTACACCCCCGCGCAGGTTGCCTGGCGCGACCAGCACGCCGAAGACCTCGCCGGGCTCCTCGCCGAATGGGACGACCGGGACGCGGACGGCGCCACCTAAAGCTCCCGGATCCGGCGTGCCCGCCGCCGCTGGCGTCCCGAGATTGCTCCCCGCACAAGCCCTCCACCAAAGGAGCAGGCATGCCCCGACGCGTGTTCTTTGCCGACATCTTCACCCCGATGCGGCTGACCGACGCCGGCCTTGCCGCCCTGCCCCGGCATCTGGCACTGCAGCAGGACACTGACGACGGGCTGGTGTTCCGCGTCGAGGCCGACAGCCCCCAGCAGGCCGCCGACCAGGTCATCGGCATGGTTGGCGGGGCCGGGGTGATCGGCGCGATCTACCCCGCCGACGAGATCCTCGCCGCCGGCGCGCCGTTCGCCGCCATCGAGGGCGCGCTCGACCCGCGACTTCGGCCCCCGCTCGTCTTCGGACCGCCCGACGAGCCGCCCGACGACTACGGCGGCGGCTGGGGCTGGGACCGGCCATGAGCGTCGCCGTGTGGACCTCATCCGGCTCATCCGGAGGCGGTGACCACCCGGTGGTCCGCTCGGCCTCCGTGTCGGCCTCCATGTCAGCCGCCGGCTTTGACCCGGAGGTTCGGATGGACGTGAACCCGCAGCACACTCGGCCCATCCTGGCGCTTGCCGGGTCGCCGACTGGCGCGCCGTTCCGCTCTTGTTCCGCCGCTGGCGCCCGCATGCCGCCGTTGGCGGCACCGCCTGCGCCAGCGGTGCCGTGACCCCCCGGGCCGCCGCTCGACCACGCGCCATGGGTGAGCGGCTCGCACACCTCGCCGCACGGCTGACCGCTCGTGACGTGTGGCTGTGCGAGCTGCTCGAGGAGCACCGCATGCTCACCACCCACCAGCTCACCGACCTGGCCTTCCCCAACCTCGACACCGCCCAGCACCGCCTGGCCATCCTGCACCGCCTGGAAGTGGTCGAGCGGTTCCGGCCACGCCGCGACACCGGAAGCGCACCCCACCACTACGTGCTCGGCCCCGCCGGCGCCCGCGTGCTCGCCGCCCGTCGCGGCCAGGACCCCTCCGGCGTCCGCTACCGCCGCGACGACGCCCTGGCGGTCGCGCACTGGCGGCATCTGGAACACCTGGTCGCCGTCAACGGGTTCTTCTGCGCGCTGGCCCGCGCCGCCCGCGACCGGCCCGACCGCGCGCTGGCCCAGTGGTGGTCGGAGCGGCGCTGCACAGCCCGCTGGGGCCCGCTGATCCGCGCCGACGGCTACGGGCGCTGGCGCGACGGCGACACCGAGACCGACTTCTTCGTCGAGGTCGACCTCGCAACCGAGCCGCCCCAGCGGCTCGTCGCCAAGCTCACCGGCTACCGCGACCTGGCCGCCGCCACCCAGATCACCACTCCGGTGCTGTTCTGGTTCCCCACAGCGGAGCGCGAGGCAACCGCCCGCGCCGCGCTCGGCACCTCCGCCATCCCGGTCGCGACCGCCGCCGCAACCAACCGGGGCAGCCGCCGCAACCCCGCCGAGCCGGTCTGGCTGTGGCTTGGCGACAGCGCCCCGCGCGTCCCGCTGGCGGCGCTAGCCCACCACCACAGCGCCCCCTGACCCTCCCGCCGACCTGGACCGACCCCGCCTCCACCATCGGACCCTTGAGCTGCTCCATCGGTCGAGCTATCCCTGCGACCCCGTCGGCCACCAACAGCCCGTATGCCCGCACGGTCACACAAAGAGCAGGCTCCACTTCCCCAACCAGCCATCCCCAGACGCCATCCACAACAGGAAGGCAACCCGTCATGCAGTTGAACGTGTACGTGCCCAAGCTCGCCGCGCTCCCGGCAATCCAGCCCGGCGCCGGGATCGTCGGCACCCCATCCGACCATCCCGACAGGGTCCAGATCGACTACGAAGACAACCGCTTCGGCGCGGTCAACATCCGCACCTACGCCGACCGGCTCGCCCACGCCGCAGACCGGCACCTCAGCGGCTACCCAACCTCCACCCGCCTGCTCGTCGATGCCGACGACCTGCTCCACGTCGGCACCTTCGACACCCATACCGCCGTGGTTCACCCAAGCAACAGCGAGGCGCTGGAAGCGTGGCTGGCCGACGAGCACGGAGCAATCCCAGACCTCGAGACCCAGACCCGCCCGACCTTCCCACCGCCCTGACCCCGCGGGCCGCCAGCCCCAGGCGGGCGTCCGCCGCCACGCCCTCCTCCACACAACTGCCGTCCCACGAGCCGTCCGTGTTGCGGTGCTCAGCCGGACGGCACGCCGACAGGCGCAGCAGCCGCCACGGCCTCGGGCCGCCGGCCGCAACCAGGCTGGCTATCTCCCTAAATACCGCGGCGAGGACACGCTGGTCACCCCGCGAGTGGCGCCGTGCCCGCGACCAGCTCGTCGAGGATCTGCGTGACGCCGCAGACGCGACCCAGAGCTGGGCCGACCACCACAACTGCGACGACATCCCCTGCCCAACCTACGGCGACGACTGCCCCGACAACCTCGCCGCCGACCTGCGCATGGCTGCCGACGAGGCCGCCGCCCTACCGCCCGCCGACAGGCTCGCAGTCGGGGGCACCTCACCGCATCTGAACCTGCACATGATGGAGGTCTGCTGCCATGAACGACCGGCTTCGCTTCGGCGTCAACCCGCCTGCGGGCGTCCAGACTGCCTGGGGCGCCCGCTGGATCATCGACCCCGACGGCCGGGTCGATCAGGTCTGGGATCGGACCGACGCCATCGGCCCCGACGACCGGCGCCGTGAGCTGCTGGGCTACCTCAACGACCACGTCGGCGACGCCCCGCAGCAGACCGCCCAGCAACTGCTTGAGCGCGGCGAACTGTCCTGGTCCGACAACACCCGCGTGACCCTGTACGAGGACGAAGTCGTGACCGTGATGGCCAACCCGCGCCGCTCCTACGGCTACGTGCGTCCCGAACAGGAAGGGAGCTTGATGTAGGTAGAGCTTCGTGACCTGGTGCTGTGCGGAGGTAGGCCCTCCGGAACCTCCCTGCGGGGGGCGGTTCCAAACCACCCACTGCTGCGTTAGTTGAAGCCTGTCGTGGTGAGCGAGTGGGAAAAGGCGCACTCGGATGTGTCAGGTAGGGGTCGGGAAGACGTGCGTCGCTGCCTATGAAGTGTCGAAATAGGAACGGTTGACATCGAAACCGGGGTGTGTATCCGATCCCGGGATGAGCCTGGCGGGTGCCCGCTTATTGGCCAGGTGGTGTCCGGCATAGAGGCAACGTGAGCCCGATCAGGCCGCGTTCGCATGGAACGGGAGAGAGCGTGACCCGAAACTGCCGCCCAGCCGGGGCGGGGAGAGGGAGCGTCCCTTACGGCTGAAACCGGGGGGATTGAGTACCGTGGCGGGCACGCAGGCGGACTGACTCATAGTAGCGACGAAACTCCTGCTTGACGCGGTAGGGGTGGAGCGAAGGGGTCAGGTCATTCGTGGCGCGTTTGTTCGATCAACCGGGGCGCTGACCCTGGGAGGAGTCGCGTGAGCGAGCTGAAGTCATCCGGCAAGCCGTTCGAGATCTCGAAAGCGGAGGTTTGGCAGGCGTGGGAGAAGGTCAAGGCCAATAAGGGTGCACCGGGGGTGGACGGGTGCTCCGTCGAGGACTTCGAGGCCGATCTGAAGAACAATCTGTCTCGTGTTTCGGGGTTATGCGGCGGGGTCGATGTGGGTGAGCAGGGCGTCTGGGAATAGGTCGAGGGTGTGCTGGTCGGGGTGACCCTGCGGATATTGGGCGGCCAGCAGGGCACGGCGGAGCGCGGCGAGCATGTCG
>WNGM01011012.1_pt1 | contig 11049 bp, 9 predicted proteins | sample 5400571 | NCBI WGS metagenome assembly WNGM01 (sample SAMN13153378, study PRJNA577476) | soil metagenome | isolation source: 100 cm soil or saprolite under Garry oak tree replicate 2 | place: USA:California | collected 2016-06-15 | reverse complement strand
CCCGACATCGGACGGCGACAGACGGTGCAGGGCGTGCGCAAGCTCGTCACCCGGAAATATCCCTACCTTGTTTATTACACCGTCGATCCGGCCGCCGACGACATCATTGTCCTCAGCATCCAGCATCCCTCGCGCGAGCGGGACCACGAGAACGGATAAAACATACGCCGCCAAACGGACGTTCGCGGACGACCGAGGGTCTCAAGTTCACGCACCTCGAGGTGCGCTTTGCCATTCTCGCCGACCGTCGCTCCCGCTAGAGCGGATTCCGGTCACGTTGAAGCATAGCTTTCCCCGCGATCCGACGGCCGGCCTGGTCGAGGCGGAGGGGGCGCTTTCGCTTCAACTTCCTGCGACGGGTCCGTCGGCGGGACCCAATGCAATCGATTGCCGGGTCAAGCCCGGCAATGACGAGATGAGATCGGCTTGGGCTGCGGTCGGGATCACACCCCGAACAGCTTCGTGTAGTGTGCCTTGATCTCGTCCGCCTGCTCCAGCACGGCAGCCGCGTCCTCCTTCATCGTCTTGATCCCGCTGAGCGGCTTGCGGCCCGCCTTCTCCTTCGCCTTGGGGTGCACGGAGCGCAGCGCGCCCGCGTCGATGATCAGCTGCTGCGCCTCGGGCGTGAAGCAGAAGTTCTGGAACAGGCGCGCCGCGTTCGGACTCGGCGCGCGCGCGAAAATCCCGTTCGGCCCGACAATGAGCGGCGACCCCTCCGTGGCGTAGACCGGCTCCACCGCCTGGCCCGCCTCCTTGAGGTGCAGGACGACATACTCGCTGCCGTCCACCTGCACGGCGCGCTCGCCGACCGCGAGCTTCTTCGGCGGGTCGGTCGCGGACTGCACCTGCATGACGCGTTGCTTGGCCAGCTCCGCGAAGTAGTCCCAGCCCAGATCGCGCGCCAACTGAAACGTCGCCGTCATCGTGCTGCCGCTGTAGCCGGGATGCGACTTGACCAACTTGCCGCTCCAGCGCGGATCGAGAAGGTCGGCAAAGCTCTTCGGCGCCTCCTCAGCCTTCACCAGATTGGTATTGTAGGCGATGACGCTGAGCGTGATGCGGAAGCTCGCGAACATTCCGTCCGCGTCCTTGTGCTCCGGCGGATAATATTGCGCGACGTCCTCCGGCACGTGAGCGGCGAGCAGGCCGTCGCGCTTCCAAACCAGGAAATGCGCCGCATCTGACGAGTTCACCACGTCGACCGCGTAGATGCGGCTGGCATATTCCTGGCCGATGCGCTGGAAGACACGCTCGGCGCCCGAGCGCTCCACCCCTACCGCAACGCCCGGGTAATTCGCCTCGAAACCCGCGGCGATTCGCTCGGCAGCGGTGAGATCGATCGAGGTGTACCAGGCAACCTTGCCCTCCTTCTGTGCAGCCGAGACGAGCTCGGGCGTGATGGCGCTGGCTGGCGGAGCGGCCGAGAGCACGCGGGTGGCAGTCGCGCTCAGGGCAAGGGCGGTGGAGGCCTTCAGCACGGCGCGGCGGGTGATTTTCGAACCCGGCATCGTAACCTCCTGCGGCGCGGATCGAGGCGCCAACACATGTCATGGGAACGGAAGAATGTTCAATTTCCCAAATCATATCCAAAGGACCTGATCAAGTAGAGCCGCCCGTGCGGCCTTGGGGCGGATTCCAGAGCCTCGAGGTGCGCCAAGCGCGCGTCAATAAGACCGGAATCCGCGCTAGAAGCAAAGGTTGGCCACGAAGTTTCCGCGTTTGTCTCTGATCGCGTAGCGACATTCCGCGCGCTTGAGAGCGGCCTTGGCAGCTTCATTGCCGAGCGCCGCGGCTCTATCGTAATACGCCTTGGCGGCATCTGAATCCCGCGGTCCGCCTCGCCCGCCTTGCGCGAAAGCGCCCATCCGCTCCAATGCCCCCGGATGACCTTGCGCAGCCGCTTTTTCAAACAACGCCCGCGCGGCGACATCGTCCTTCGACCCGCCGATGCCGTCCGCGATCATCAAACCGAGCTGATACTGCGCTTCTGCCGAATTCGTTTCTGCCGCTCTCGAAAGCAAGGCTCTGGCTTCGACAGGATCCGACGGTGCGCCGCCCTCGTAAGAGAGCGCCGCGAGATTGAGGGCGCCGCGGGGGTTGCCCGCCGCGGACGCGCGCTCGAACAGCTTGCGCGCCTCGGCCGGGTCCTTGGCAACGCCTGACCCGGTCGCGAGCAGCACGCCGAGTTCGACCATGGCCGACGTGCTCCCCTTGTCGGCCGCCTTGCGATAGGCGCTGACAGCTTCCGGCAATTGTCGATCGGCCGCGTAGGCCCGGCCGAGCTGGTAAAGCGCTCGGCGTGACGCCGCCGACGCAATTCTGCAAAATTTGATCGCTGTCGCGACATCGGACTGGGCGATATCGCTGGTGCCTTTGACGTCCGTCGGCTTGTCCGGATCGGCAGGGTCGGCGGCGAGCCGGTCGCAAAGCACAAGATCGGCTGATTGAGCGTGGGCTGAGGAATCAAGCGAGGTGATGGTCAGCGCCAACAGGCCGATGCCGAAGTTGTAAGCGATCGAAACTGCGCCAGATCGTTTGATCATGATCCCGTGTCGGTTTCTTGCGCGAGGTTTTTTGCGACGAACCACCTCCAAGTGAAGCGATCCGCGATGCGTTGAAGCCATGACCAACGTCGGCGGGGGTTTCGAGGCCCCGCGCTGGCGGGTCCGAGGCGGTGCGTTACGGTTCTCCCGCCGCAGCGCGCTAAACCTATTCCGCCGCGCTGCGGCCCGCGCCGGAAGCGCCGAAGCGGCGCTCGATATAATCGAGCACCAGGTTCTTGAAATCGGCCGAAAGCGTCGGGCCGCGCAGGGTGTGGGCCTTCTTGCCGTCGATGAACACCGGGGCGGTCGGCTGCTCGCCGGTGCCCGGCAGCGAGATGCCGATGTCGGCGTGTTTGGACTCGCCCGGGCCGTTGACGATGCAGCCCATCACCGCGACGTTGAGCGCTTCGACGCCCGGATAGCGCGTCTTCCACGCCGGCATCGAGTCGTGGATGAAGTCCTGGATGTCCTTGGCGAGCTCCTGGAACGTGGTCGACGTGGTGCGGCCGCAGCCGGGGCAGGCGGCGACCAGCGGCACGAAGGTGCGGAACCCCATGGTCTGCAGCAGCTCCTGGCAGACCTTGACCTCGAGCGTGCGGTCGCCGTTGGGCTCCGGGGTCAGCGAGATGCGGATGGTGTCGCCGATGCCCCGCTGCAAAAGAATGCCGAGCGCCGCCGAGGACGCGATGATGCCCTTCGAGCCCATGCCGGCCTCGGTCAGCCCGAGGTGCAGCGCGTAGTCGGAGCGCCGCGCGAGCTCGGTATAGACCGCGATGAGGTCCTGCACGGCGGAGACCTTGGCCGAGAGGATGATCCGCGATTTTTCCAAGCCGATCTCCTCGGCCCGCGCCGCCGAGATGAGCGCCGATTGCACCATGGCTTCGCGCGTCACCGCGCGCGCCTCGACGGGCTTCGGCGAACGCGCATTCGCGTCCATCAGCCGGGTCAGGAGCTCCTGGTCGAGCGAACCCCAGTTGGCGCCGATGCGGACCGGCTTGCCGTGGCGGATCGCGGTCTCGACGATCGCCGAGAACTGCCGGTCCTTCTTGTCCTTGAAGCCGACGTTGCCGGGGTTGATGCGGTACTTGTCGAGCGCCTCGGCCGCGGCCGGATGCTCGGCCAAAAGCTTGTGGCCGATGTAGTGGAAATCGCCGACGATCGGCACGTCGACGCCCAATTTGAGCAGCCGCTCCTTGATGTGCGGCACGGCGGCGGCCGCCTCGTCGCGGTCGACCGTGATGCGCACGATCTCGGAGCCCGCGCGCGCCAGCGCCGCCACCTGCGCGGCGGTCGCGGCCGCGTCCGCGGTGTCGGTATTGGTCATGGACTGGACCACGATCGGCGCGCCGCCGCCGACGGCAACGCGCCCGACCTCGACCGCCACCGACGTATGCCGGGGCGCCGGCGCGGCGGTGGGGGCGGTGGTTTCCATTCCGTTCTCCATGGCCAGCGCAGTGCCAGATCGGGGTTTCGGGGTCAACCGGTCCCGACGAGGGCCGGGGCCCGGCTGCCGGCATGGCTAATATAGGCCGAAAACGCCGGGAGGGCAGGGCGGGGCTAGGGACGAAGCCTAAGTGCTGACAGGGTCATTGTCGCTTCGCCTCAACCCCGCCACGCAACACCCCAGCGATCGGCATGCGTCACCTCCTCCACCGGCCGGCGCGCGAGCGGGCCGAAGCTTCCCTGCGGATAATAGCCGATCGGCATCAGCGCGTAGGTGGAGACGTCCTCGGGCAGGCCGAGCACCGCCTTGACCTCGTCCTCGCAGCGGATGTGGTTGGTCGTGATCAAGGTGCCGAGCCCGAACGCGCGGCAGGCGAGGATGATGTTCTGCACGGCCGGATAGATGCTGGCGCCGCGGATGCGGCGCTCGTAGGCGAGCTCCTGCTCGTAACGTTGCTGCACGGATGCAGGCAATGCCTCGCGCGGCGGCGGCGGTCTCTCGCGCAGGCACGGCACCAGCAGCACCGGCGCCTCGCCCATGTGCTCCCACAGGTACGCGCCCGAGGCGAGGAAGCGCCGATACTGCTCCTCGCTCATGTGCGCGGGACGCCCGCGCGCGCGATAGATCGCGCTGGCGATATCCGAGGCCTTGCGGTAGATCGCGCCCAGTTTCCGTCGCTGCTCGGCGTCGCGCACCACCACGAAAGCCCAATGCTGGGCATTGCCCGCCGAGGGAGCGCGGATCGCGGCATCCAGGATCTTCGTGAGAATTTCATCCGGCACCGGGTCTGGCTTGAGCCGCCGCAGCGAGCGGGCGGAATACATTGCGTCGAACAATCCGATTTCCGACATGGGCTGCCTCGCCGCGCTCGAACGAAAGACGGTCCCGATATCACAGCCGCTGCAAATTGCCGATCGAGCTGGAGGCGAGGAACAGGCCGATGCGGAATCCGGCTGCGGTTGTTTCGGTCCTGAGAATCACGCTTCCGTCGCTCGTGCGCCACAAGAAGAAATCCGCCTGCTGCTCCGCGGGTTTGCCGAGCTCCTCGACGCAATATCGAAAGGTCTCCGTCACGATGCGGTCCGCGTCCCGGCGGTTCGCCAGCAGCAAATACGGAGCGATCGCGCAGATTCGGCCATGCACCGCCTGCACCATCACCTCCCAGGGGCGTCCCAAAAAACTGACCGGCACCGCGTTGTAGTTCTTTTCGCCCACGAACTGGCGCCCCATGGCGGCATTCTCGCTCGGGGAGAACTCGATGAGGCCGCCGAGCCCCTCGACGGATCCATCGAGCTTGTACCTGCCGACCGCGAAAGTCTCAGGCGGAGCAGCTTTGCCCTGAAACGGCCAGCGCATCATCGGTCATTCTCGCCAATATTGAATGAACCAATAGGTCTCCCGCCGCGACCAATACTAGCGCTGACGACTCCTGGCTCGAGAGTTGCCGGCGTTGGCATGACGCTCCGATCAAGCCCGGCCGCTGTTGCATGGCACACCACGCATCGAGTCTGGCCGAGCCGAGTGCCCCAGGCAATCGCAAACCGGAATTCGGGGAGAAAGCGATGCTCCAGCAACACAGGCCCGGCGTTTTTCTATGCCTGGAGCGGGCCGGCGAATGCGAACGGCTGGCGGGGCTGGCCGGCGATTCTCGTTCCCGGGAGACCTACGTTCGCATGGCAAGCCAGTGGCGCGCGCTTGCCGCGCACCGGGAATTCGTCGAGCAGATCGAGGGCCTGCTTACCGCTTCCGGCGCGAGCAAACGAGAGGAGCTCGATGCTTCGTCGAGCTCGACGCCGGGCTGAGGCGACGCCTCGCCCATGCCGGCCAACGCCGAGCACGCGCAGATGCTCTCGGCCACGGCTTGCGATGCTCGTTGCCGCGCCGGCCGAACAGGCGCACCCTGTGAGGGCTCCAAGGAGGGAGGACAAGGTGCTCCACCGGCCGGTAGGATTTGCCGCGGCGTTGGCAGCCGCTTTGGTGCTCGTCGCGAGCCCGGCGTCGGCCCAAAAGCCGGGCGGCACCTTGCGCATGTATCTGTGGGACAACCCGCCGAGCGCCTCGATCCACGAGGAGGCGACCGTCTCCACCGTGATGCCGTTCATGGCCCTGTTCAACAATCTGGTGCTCTACGACCAGGCGAAACAGCTCAACACCATGGACGCCATCGAGCCGGAGCTCGCGACCAGCTGGGCGTGGAACGACGACGGAACCCGGCTCACGTTCGCGCTGCGCCGGGACGTGATCTGGCACGACGGCAAGCCGTTCACGGCCAACGACGTCGTGTGCACGATGGACAGGCTGCAAGGCAAGGCCGAGGACAAATTCCGCAAGAACCCGCGCAAAATCTGGTGGAACAATTTGAAAGAGGTCGTCGCCGACGGCGACCATGAGGTGAGCTTCATCCTCGGGCGTCCGCAGGCCTCCTTCCTCGCCTTGTTCGCCACCGGCTACACGCCGATCTATCCCTGTCACGTCTCGGCCCAGGACATGCGCACGAAGCCGGTCGGCACCGGACCGTTCAAGTTCGTGGAGTTCAAGGGCAACGAGTCCGTCAAGCTGGTCCGCAACGCCGACTATTGGCGCAAGGGCCATCCCTACGTCGACGCCATCGACTGGCGCATCGTCGCCAACCGGTCGACCCGGGTTCTCGCCTTCATCGCCGGCGAGTTCGATATGACGTTCTCGCTCGACCTGACGGTCGCGCTGGTGAGAGACATAAAATCGCAGCTGCCGCAGGCGGTTTGCGAGCTGCAGCCGACCAACAACACCACCAACCTGATCGTCAATCGCAACACGGCGCCGTTCGACGATCCCGGAATGCGATCGGCGCTGGCGTTGGCGCTCGATCGCAAGGCCTTCATCGACATCCTCACCGAGGGTCAGGCCAAGGTCGGCGGCGTGATGCTGCCGGGACCCGAGGGCAGCTGGGGCATGCCGGCGGAAATGGTCGCGGCGCTGCCGGGCTACGGCACCGACGTCGGCAACAGCCGGGGGGAAGCGCGCAAGATCATGGCGGGCCTCGGTTACGGTGCGGGCAATCCCCTCAAGCTCAAGGTCGCGACCCGGAACATCCCGCTCTATCGCGATCCGGCGGTGATTCTCATCGATCAGCTCAAGCAGATTCACGTCGAGGCCGAGCTCGATCCCATCGAGACCAACCAATGGTTCGCCAAGGTCGCGCGCGGGGATTACTCGGTCGGCCTGAACTTGACCGCCGCGGCGCTCGACGACCCGGATGTGAACTTTTACGAAAACTACGCGTGCGGCTCGGAGCGCAACTACCCCGGCTACTGCAATCCGGCGGTCGACAAGCTGATCGACCGGCAGTCGCGGGAGACGGATCTAGCGAAGCGCCGGAGCTTGGTGTGGGAGGTCGAGAAGAAGCTCGCCGAGGACGTCGCCCGGCCGATCATCATGCAGGGCGTCGCCGGCCTATGCTGGCAGCCCTACGTCCGGGGCTTCGTGCTGCACCACAACGGCATCTACAACAACTGGCGCTTCGACGACGTCTGGCTGGACAAGTGATACCAAATACGGCCTTCGCTGTGCCATGCCCAGCAGAGCTCGGGGATGAGCCGGGGATCAAGGCAGATTCCGTAGGGTGGGCAAAGCGCGAAGCGCGTGCCCACCATTAGAGATGTCGGTCAGAGGCCGGAAATCACAAAAAATAGTCGCCTGGTTTCCAGACGTCGGGCACGGCGCGCCTGCACGCGCCTTTGCCCACCCTACAGCACTGCCGTCCTCCTCAATTATGGTGGCGAATTGGTCTTGGAGCCCTGCTCCGCGGGTTGGGCGGCGTCGCCGGCCGACGTCTCGGCGGACGGCTCGCCGCCGATTGCCCGCGACGGGAACAGGGCGGCCGGGAAGTCCGCGGCATAGCGCGGCGCTTTCGGCCGCGGGCGATACTCCGGCCGGGGACTGAGGTCCGGCTCGACCAATCTGCGATACAAGTGCCACGTCGCATGGGCGAGGACCGGCATCACGACGGCGAGGCCGAGCAGGAACGGCAGCGAGCCGATCAGGAGCGCCAGCGCGACGATGAGGCCCCAGATCGCGATCGGCACCGGGTTGGCGAGAACCGCTCGCACCGAGGTGTGGATCGCCACCGCGGCGCCGACCTCGCGGTCGAGCAGCAACGGGAACGAGACCACGCTCATGATCAGCACCAGGACCGCGAAGACAAACCCCAGCGCGTTGCCGGCGATGATCAGCGTCCAACCGCGCGGCGTCGTGAAGACGTCCCGGGCGAATTGCGTGAGTGAACCCGGCGTCGAAAAACCGAACAGGGACTGATATAGCAGCTCCGCCGTCGCGAGCCAGATCAGGAAGATCGCCATCAGCAGGAACCCGAGCGCGAGGATGGCGTCGCGCGAGGGGGATCGCAGCACGTCGAACGCATTGGTCCACGAGGATTCCAGCCCCAGCTCGCGCCGGCGGCTCAGCTCATAGAGGCCCACCGCCGCGAACGGACCGAGGAGCGCGAACCCCGAGGCGAGCGGGAACAACAGCGGCACGACCTCGTAGCCGAACGTCAAACAGGCCAGGAACAGGCCGACGAGCGGATAGAGGATGCCGAGGAACAGCACGTGCGTCGGCATCGCCGAAAAATCGTCGATCCCTCCGGCCAGCGCCCCTTTGAGGTCCGTGAGCCCGATCTTGCGGACTTTGGGGTACGAGGGGGTTTCGCCGACACCGGCGATCACATGGAGGTTCGGCATCGTCCTGCCTCCGGAATTGGCCGCCTCGACGGCGGTATCGATGTCACCGCCGCTCGCATTGACCCGCGCGACCCCCCGCGAATTCCCGGCCATTGTACCGCACCGGCCGATTGCCGTCATCCGGGATTCTCTCAGATCCCAGACCGGACATATTCCGCAGCCGTTGCCTGCGCTTGGCTGCGTCGAGCGCTTCGGTGCAGTCCAAACATTCTACCGGCCCGCGTAGTCCGGAGGCGGTTCGAAGCCCCCGAACTCGCGCTCGATCAGGTGGGCAAAGGTGATCGTGGTGCGATCTTCGAGATAAGGCCCGATGATCTGAACACCGATCGGCAAATCGGTTTCCGAACGATCAATTGGTGCAGCAGTCGCGGGAAGCCCCGGTGCCGTCGCAACTCCCGGCCAAACCAACTGGTCGAAATAGGGGTACTCCTTGCCGTCGATTTCAATATGTCGGGCCCACATCGGCGACGAATGATCGTGGGGAAAGGCCGCGGTCGGCATCGGTGGGCAGAGCACAGCATCCCATTCGCGAAAGAGTTCGCTCCATTGCCACTGGAGCCGGGCGCGCGCCACATCGGCCGTCAGCCAGTCGCGATGGCTAGAGACGGCCCCGCGGATGCGGTCCGCCCCTAGGCTCTGATCGTCGGGCTTGAGCGCCTGTGCCGCACTTTGCGCTTGTTGATAGCGATCGGGTGGCCCGTAGCCGGTCGTAACGGACGATAACAGCCGCATGTAAAGCCGCGCTGCATCCGCAAGGTCGGGTAGGAGCGGGCTCTCACGCATTACTTTGACACCTGCTTTGACGAGATTCTGTGACAGTCGATCAAGCGCAGTCCGCACAGTTGTTGCCGTCGGCAATAGAGGATGGGTGTCGATGACGAGCACCCGAAAGCTCTTGAGATCCTCGTGTCTTGGGCTAGGTAATGCCAGTCGATACGCAATGCCCTCACGCGCCTCATCTGGACCAGCGATCACATCGAGGGCTAGCTCAAGATCGATCGCACTCCTCGCCATTGGTCCGACGACCACGAGATCGGGCTGGTAGGGCAATGCCCTTGGAGGGCCCGGGGGCGCATGGCCCCGCATGGGTACGACCCCAAAACTCGGTTTATGAGCGTAAACACCGCAATAGTGTGCCGGTACGCGCAGCGATCCGCCAATATCCGACCCAAGCGATATCGGCCCAAAACCGGCAGCTAAGGCAGCCGCGGAACCACCGGAGGAGCCACCCGGTGTGCGGTTGAGATCCCAGGGATTGTTGGTGGTTCCATAGACATCGTTGTAGCTCTGAAAATCCAATAGAAGATGTGGGACATTGGTCTTGCCGAGAACAACAGCGCCCGCAGCTTTGAGCCGAGCGACCGTAGTCGCGTCCTCGGCTGGCGTCCAGTTCCTGAAATTCGATATTCCCCAGGTGGTGGGTAGCCCAGTGATGTTAAAGGATTCTTTGATTGTAATCGGAATGCCGAGCAGCGGCTGCCGCGCACCACGCGCCAGGGCGGCATCTGCGGCCTTGGCGGCACTGCGGGCTCGCTCGAAGTCACGAACAACGACCGCATTGAGGCGTGGATCGAGCGCGTCGATGCGCGCGATGACATCTTCAGCGAGCTCGATTGCAGAAATCTTTCGGGCCTGCAGTGCTTCAACAAGTTCTTTGGTCGTTCGGTACTCCCACTTAGATCCCGCCATAGAAACCGGCTTCTGAGCAAAAGCTCGGCCGGTCCATGTATCCTTCGAGACGGCACCAGTGACCGCTACCGCGCCGGCCGCAATCAAAAAGTCGCGCCTGCTTCGACTTTTCATGACTCGGCCCTCCCACAGTTGTTTTGCGCTGGTACTTGCAAGTTTGGGCAGCGACCCGTCTGGATACAGCGACAACTCCGCATGACGCCTTAAGACGACCCTGCGGCTGTCGCTGATCAAGCCGGCAATAAAAGGACAGTCGGTGAGGATAGTGCCTGCCGACGGCATCACGGCTGCCCATTTGCCCGAACGGAGGCGTCGGCACGTCCCCGTTTCAAAGGGCAACTTCTTATAGCTTACACCGATTTAGCAGCCGATTGAAGGGTGGTTGGCGTCAGGGAGTGAGAAGCTCGTTATTCGGCGCCGATCTGCTGCACTGCGGCAGAGCGCGCGGCATTCCCGCGGAACGGGGTCATCAGGCTCAAGCCGTCGCTACTGGGCGAGGCCGATCGCGCGCAGGTAACGTGACGCGCCCGGATGCATGAGGTCCACACTCGGCGCCCCCGAGGCCGCACTCGCACTTCCGCAATCCGCGGCGAGGCGGACGTGAACCGAAGGCCGCCGTTCTTCGCATTTCGACCCGAAGCGGACTCTCGACAGA
>WNGM01004456.1_pt1 | contig 11051 bp, 7 predicted proteins | sample 5400571 | NCBI WGS metagenome assembly WNGM01 (sample SAMN13153378, study PRJNA577476) | soil metagenome | isolation source: 100 cm soil or saprolite under Garry oak tree replicate 2 | place: USA:California | collected 2016-06-15 | reverse complement strand
GAAGAAATCCACGCCGTCATAGCCCCACCCACGATTGCCCGAGAACTCGGCGACCGGCATAAGCTCGATGGCGTTCACGCCGAGGTCGACGAGGTGGGGGAGCCGCTTGATCACTCCGTCGAAGGTTCCTTCGGGCGAGAAGGTTCCGACATGCAGCTCATAAAGGACGAGGCCAGGGAGGGAGAGGCCGCGCCAGCTCGAGTCAGTCCACGAGTGCCGGCTGTGCTCGACCACCTGCGACAGGCCCAGCACGCCATCGGGCTGAGAAGGAGAGCGCGGGTCGGGCCGGGCCTCTCTACCCTCGATCGAAAAGCCGTACCGGGTACCTGGACCGGCGGCCGCATCGGAGACCTCCCACCAGCCACGGTCGAGCTCCGCCATCGGAGCCCGCCTTCCGTCCGAAACCAGGTCGACGTGATGCTTGCCGGGTGCCCATACCTTGAATGCATGCATCGCGCTTACTGTGGTCCGGGCCGCCGCGCGAGCACTGTCACCGGGAATTGGCGCATCAGTTCGGCGACCTGAATGCCAGGTCCGCCTTGCCGTTCCTCGCCGGTGATCAGGCTTTTCCAGGTGCCGGCAGGAATGTCGATCGTCGTGTCGGCCCAATCGCCGCCCAGCCCAGCCACTAGTCTGGGCACGACGACCAGAAGACGATCACGGACAAAGCCGACAGAGTGCTTAGCCTTCGCTCCGACTGCGGCGAGCGGTGTGTAGCTCGGGCTGCCAAAAACGTCAGGGTCGATACGGCGCTGCTCGAGCAAGCGGGTGATTAGCCAGAGCTTCGGGGCTCCCTCGTCCGCCCGCGCCAGCACGTCACTGGGTCTAGCGCTCCGAATCTCCGACAGCACTCTGGCGAGACGTTCATAGTCCACCGGCCTGCGATTGTCCGGGTCGACCAGGCTCAGGTCCCACACTTCTGAGCCCTGATACAGGTCCGGCACGCCCGGACACGTAAGCAACAACGTGGTCTGGGCGAGCGACGCGATCCGGCCAAGGGCCACCAGCTGGTGGCGGCCGATGAAGGACTCGAGGTCGCTCCTGAATTCGGCGTCGGCCATCACGCTGCCCGCGAATCGAGTCAGCGCGTCTTCGAACGCTGGAATCGGGTTGATCCATGAGGTGTGGACCTTCGCTTCGCGGGCTGCCTTCTGGAGAAACGCAACCAGCCGTATTTCGTCGACCGGCCACGCTCCGACCATCGTCTGGTACATGAGGTATTCGAGGTTTCGATCGGGATAGCCCTGGACGCGATGGCGCTCGCTGAGCTCAGCCCATCGCCGAACGGCAGACTCCCACTCGGACGGAATCTCCGACAGTACGTTCGTTCTCGCGCGGACGTCGCCGCTGCGCTTGGTGTCGTGGGTGGACAGAGTGAGCATGGTAGCCGGCCATTTCGCCGCGATTCTGGAGCAGTACGAATGAAACTCCTCGACCGAATGCCCGAACACCCCTGGATCGCCGCCGACCTCGTTCAGTGAAACGAGGCGGTTGTAGCGGTAGAACGCGGTGTCCTCGACGCCTTTGGCCATGACGGCAGGAGTGAGCTGCTGAAACCTCGCCGTGAATTCGTCCTCGGTCACCCCTTCGTGCCGCATCAGCAAGAGCTCACGGACAAACGCCAGGAGGTCGGAGTCGATGTCTGGCCGACGCCTAGCCGCTTCCTCGGCGGCGATCGAAATTTGTCGTTGGTCCTCTTCGGAGGCCGGCGAACCGGAACGTACGTACGTGCGGTACACGTGTAGGCCGGCGGCGACCTCGCGGATTGTCTCCTGGAGCTCGCGGCGGGTGCGGTCGCGGTGGCGCCGGTGGCGGTCGCAGATGTCTACCAGCAGGTTCGTCAGGCGCTCAACGTCCACCGCGAGCTCACTTGTCATCATCTCCTGCTTGCACGTGCGCACGACCTCGGAGAAAGGCTGCGAGAGGCCGGTGAACCCGTGATAAAGGGCAGTCATTGACCCTTCATTCCCTGCGTCGACGAAAAGGCCGTCGACCTGTGCAATGAAGTCATAACCCGTCGTGCCCTGCACGGGGAAGCTGTCTGGCAACTGCTCGTCGGTGGCCAAGATCTTCTCGACCACCAGGTAGGTGTCTGGCGCTGCGGACCTCAACCGCCGTAGGTACGCTACCGGGTCCCTGAGGCCATCCACGTGGTCGATGCGCAGGCCGGCAACGCTCCCATCGCCGACCAAGCCCAGAATCACGCGGTGGCTGTCGTCGAAAACCTGACGCTCCTCGACGCGCAGGCCAATGAGGCTGTCGATGGTGAAGAAACGCCTGTAGTTGAGCTGCTCCTGCGCACTGCGCCAGTAAGAGAGTCGATAGTGCTGGCGCTCCAGGACCGCGTCGAGCGCATTGGTGTCTTGATTTACCGCGTCGAGCTCGAGGCCGTCCAGGCTTTCAGGCGATAGGGGAAACATCTGGTCGTGGTACCGGACCACCGCATCCGAGCCCTCACGCTCGAGGGTCAGGGCGCCCCGCTCGAGCTCTTTGCCGTAACGATCGCCCAGCACGCCAAGAAGCACTTTGCCTTTTACGGCCGATATCGGCGATTCCCAGTCGATGTCGAAGTAGTTCGCATAGCGACTTGACGGGCCGTTCTGCAGCATGTCCCACCACCACGGGTTCGTCCGTCCCGCGGTGGCCATGTGGTTAGGCACGATGTCCACAAGCAGGGCAAGCTCGTGCTCGTGCAGCGCGGAGACCAGCCGTCGCAGCGCCGCCTCGGCCCCAAGCTCCGCGCTGACTCGCGTCGGGTCGACCACGTCGTACCCGTGGGTGCTGCCGGGAGCGGCTTGCAGGAGAGGCGAGCAGTAAAGGTGTGCGACACCAATAGCGGCGAAGTACCCGGCGTACGCGCCAGCATCGTCAAACCTGAACTGTTTCGAGAGTTGAAGACGGTAGGTGGAGCTGATCTGCAGCAGAAAGCTTCCCACAAGCGCGCTCGCCCGCCACGCGGGCATCGAATCCGAAGATTGAGCGGAACGTGCTACCGATGACGGTATTGATCGCTGCGCACGGGCCCGACGATCGACTTCCTCCCGGCCAACCAGCCTGATTTCGAATTCGGGACGAGGCACGCAGCGACCATTTAGTTAACGGTTGGCAGAGGCCCTGCCACACCTATACAGTTGCTCCTGCGACCAGGGATCGCTGTAGGCGATTCAGGTCGATGGCGAGGGGTAGGAGGGCCATCCAGCTTGATTCCCAGAAGTCGCGTCCTCTTCAAGCATCTCGGTACGCGTCCACGCGTTATCGCACCGGTCCTGATGGGCCAGATGGCACGACCGACTATCAGCATTGGCGACGCACTCGCGGCCGCCCCTGGTGGATCAGGCAACCTGCTTGCGCTCGTTGAAATCCATGCCGGACGGGACAACGGAGTGTTCGCCCAGGAACAGCGCCGCCGCGACATGCTCCGATGGGTGGCCGGCCTCGAGTATGCGAGTGACGTGCGGCGCCGATTGAGCGTGACTCTGCGCATGACCGCTAACCTTGCGAGCAGCATTCGCGATGCGGTTGTCGAAAGCGAAGCTACGAGTTTGGTGCTCGAATGGCCCACGACCGCAAGTCCGCGACGCCACGGATTGAGCGACCTGACCCGTCAACTGTTGCCTGACCGGGTGACCGACATCGCGTTCGTTCGTTCGAATAACCCGAATCAGGCGATCACACCCAGGTCCATACTCGCGTCGATCCGCGGAGGTGCGAGCTCTCGGGTCGTCGCGTCCACCGCTGCAATGCTTGCGGATGCGTACGGCAGCGCACTGACCCTGGTGCACATACAAACTGATTTGCAGCATCCTGACCGTTCACGAAGGGAGTGGGAGTCTTTCGAGCAAATCGTCGAGGAGCTCCAGCGGCCATCGACGATGGTCCGTCTGCATCGTCACGACAACCCAGCTGGCGGGATTCTCGAGGAAGCTGCGGGTCATGACCTGGTCATCATCGGATCGCGCCTCAGCCCATCGAACCCTAATGTCTTGGTGGGGCGCGAGCTTCTGCGCATGGTGCGGCGGCTGGACTGTCCCGTGGTGATGGTCAGACCGAAGCACGTCTCTCAATCAGAGCCTGCATACCCGATTGCGCGGAATGGTCACAGGGCATGAGCGCGGCGGAGCAAACTCCTGCGCTACAAGCGATTGGCCTCGACGCGTCCAGGCTGTTAGGTCAGTTTTCGCCGATCATTCTCAGCAACCGGGCCCCTGTGGAGCCCACGTCCGACGGCCGCCTGGTGCCGGGCGCCGGTGGCTTGGTCAAGGCGCTGACCTCACTCGCGAACGCTATGAAGGCCCCGTGGGTGTCCGCCGCACGAACAGATATCGAGCGTGAGCTCGCGGTTTCGGGCAGACCCCTCAATTCGGACATCGATCCTGACCAGGCATTTCCGATCTTCTTCGCTCCCACCGATGCGGACGCGTATCACCTTCATTACACGGTTGTCAGCAATCCAATGCTCTGGTTCGCTCACCACTACCTGTGGAACATCGCCATCGAGCCAGTCGTCGACCAGGCCATTTACAGGGCTTGGTTCGACGGCTATCGGGTGGTCAACGCCGCGATTGCAGAGCGTGCTCTGTCGGTAGCTCGCATGCTCCCTCGTCGACCGCTGTTCCTCACCCAGGACTATCAGCTGTACCTCGCTCCCGAACTCATTCGATCAGCCCTTCCTGATGCAGCAATGCAGCATTTCATCCATGTTCCGTGGCCAGAGCCGAGGTACATGAAGGTGCTCCCCGCAGCGATGCGTGAAGCGATATTCAAGGGTCTCCTTGCCAACGACATCATCGGACTGCAGACAAGCCTGGATGTACACAACTTCCTGCGCTGCTGTGTTGAGTTGATGGGTCTACGTGTCGCCGAGGCTGAGGGTGTAGTCCTCTACGGCGGTCGTTTGGTGTGGGTTCGAGCGTACCCGGTCTCAATCGATGTTGACGCCATGAGGCAGCTCAGCGAGTTGCCGAGAGTTCAAGAGCTCGAAGCCGAGGTGGCCAGTTGGCGACCGGAGAAGCTCATCGTCCGCGTGGACCGAACCGACCCGTCCAAGAACTTGATCCGTGGTTTTCTCGCCGTCGAGCGGCTGCTGGAAGACCATCCCGAATATCTCGGTCGTGTCACGCTCTGGGCCTTTCTTCAGCCCTCGCGGCAGGATGTCGTCGCCTACCGTCAGTACCTGGATCTTGTCCGCTCGACGGTTGACGGCATTAATTCGCGATTCCGAACAGGAACGTGGGAGCCCACTCGGCTCGACCTTGGCGAGGACATTCATCGCGCGCTGGCCGCCTACAGGTCCTACGACGTATTGCTGGTGAATCCGATTCTCGATGGCATGAACCTGGTCGCGAAGGAGGGACCTATCGTCAATCAGCGTTCTGGAGTGCTGGTCCTGTCGGAGTCAGCCGGCGCCCATGAGGAGCTGGGGACGCACGGACTCAGCATCAATCCTTTTGATGTCGAGATAACCGCGCAAGCGATCCACCGGGCACTGGAGATGAGTCCTTCCGAGCGCGCTCAGCGATCGCAGGCGATCAACCAGATAGTCACCTCGAACGATGTCGCTCGCTGGATCCGGCACCAGCTCGAAGACATTCGTTCTCTCACGCCACCACTCCGCAGGCGTTCGAATGGGCTGGACGCGCGGCCGAACGGGAGTCGCAACGGCCGGCCGACTGGGTACGTGCGCGCAGCCGGCAGGTCGGGGTGAGGGCCCGCAGGGCGCCGCGATCAAGGGCTCGCGCGCGTCCTTCTTCATGCGCCCCTAGAACCGATGCCACTGGTTCGCGGATTTGTCCGGGCCTCCCCGCCAGAACCGACCCCGCTCTTGAGGGTCGGGTACCTGCTCGTCGCCGGCTGGTCGCGATCGCGGGCGGTGGTTGCCAGTCGGCGCGAGCCAGATCTGATTACCGAATCGCAATCTCGACTGTGGGTCTCGACACGTCTGTCAGCCGCGTGGCGCAGGCACCCTTATGGGAGCTGAAGGTGCGATAACCATAAGCGCTAGCCGCCTTGTCCATTGGGACCGGCGAGCGCCCGCCTGCCGGTGTCACCATGTGCCGGTCCGATGGCCGCCGAGATCATAGGCAGGGAGCAGGAGCTCGCCAAGGTCGATGCATTCATCGACGCGGCCGGACGCGCGCCTAGAGGGCTGGTCCTCGAGGGTGACGCAGGGATCGGCAAGTCGACGCTCTGGAGAGAGGGGGTCGAGCATGCCCGCGCACGTGGAGTTCGCGTCCTTACGTCGCGCCCCGCCGAAGCCGAGCTCGCCCTGGCATTCGTCGGCCTCGGTGACCTTCTGGAGGGCATTGCCGACACTGTGCTGCCGAGGTTGTCGCCACCAAGGCGACGAGCCCTCGCTGGGGCGCTGCTCCGCGAGGACGCGCAGGACGACCGGCACGATTCGCGCGCACTCGGGGTCGCGATTCGTGATGCGCTCGACATTCTTGCCCGAGACCAGCGGCTGCTCATCGCGATCGACGACGTCCAGTGGTTCGATGACTCATCGGCACGAGCGTTCGCATTCGCGCTTCGTCGCATAGGCACCGAACAGGTTCTGGCTCTCGTTGCTCGGCGTGGCACCCAGGTCACTCACCTTGAACAGGCGATCGACACAGAGAGCATCGCGATAGGACCGCTCAGCCTCGGTGCGATGCAGAAGTTCCTGCACGACCGGCTCGACAGGTCGTTGCCGCGGCCCGCCGTCCTGCGCATCCACGAGGCATCCGGGGGCAATCCCTTCTACGCACTCGAGGTTGTGCGGACACTCGACTTGACCGACGAGCTGACAAAGCCGATTCCGATGTCGGAAAGCCTGGAGCGGCTGCTCGAGGTCCGGCTCAGGGGCCTACCCAAGGCTGCGCGCGATGCACTGCTGCTTGTGGCTACACATGGGCGGCCGATGGCGCGGCACCTTCCGATGAAGTCGCTGGCACCTGCATTCAAGGCTCGCGTGGTGGAGGAGTCCGACGGTGTTGTTCGCTTCTCGCATCCCCTGCTCGCGTCGGCTGTCTACGCCGGCGCGTCACTTGAGGACCGGCGAAACGCGCACAGCGCGCTGGCGAGGACGGTAGACGACCCGATAGCGCGAGCTCGCCACCTCGCACTCGCTGCCGCCGGGCCGGACGCAAAGATCGCCGACGCGCTCGACGCAGCCTCTGCAGCAGCCAACCTCCGCGGGGCAACGACGGCGAGCGCCGAGTTGGCCGAGCTGGCGCTGCGCGTGACTCCGGATGCTGATCACGAAGACAAGCGGAAACGGACGCTGGCTTACGCCGAGAAGCTTTGCGACGCGGGCGACGGCCGACGAGCGATCGCGCTCCTGGACCAAGCACGCAAGACCGCGCCGCCCGGAGTAGAGCGGGCGAGGGTGCTGGTGGCCCTCGCTCGCGCCGAGGAGTCTTTCGTCGGTGCGCGCGAAGGGGTGGTCCGCTTCCGAGCAGCCCTCGCGGAAGCCGAGGGCGACGCAGCACTCCTGGCAGAGATCCATCTGAGTCTCGCTGATCTGATGATGGACACCGAGGACGGAAAGCTCGCTCTCGAGCATTCCGAACTGGCCGCGCAGGCCGCAACGAGCGCGGGTGAACCCGCGCTGCGATGCCGGTCGCTCGCGATGTATTGCCTCCTCCATTCGCGCACCGGCCTCGGTTCCTCGGACGATGAGATGGAGGAGGCGCTGGCGATCGAGCGGTCCCTTCCTCCGTCACAGAAGACAAGTGCGGCAACCAATGCGCTCGTCTACCAGCTCATCTGGTCGGGCCGGCTTGACGAGGCGAGGCGGGTGCTCGAACGATGGCGCGCCGAGCTGGCCGCCGCGGACAGCCGCCAGCAGGAAGAGGCCCTCTGGTACCTCAGCATGCTCGAACTACGGGCCGGCAATTGGAGGCCGGCGGCTCGCCACGCCGCCGCGTCGCTTGCCATCCGGACAGAGTTTGGGATCGAAGGTTCACAGCCGATCGCGGAGCTTCCAGCCGCGATGGTGGCGGCCTACAGCGGGATGGTCGAAGAGGCACGCAGGCTCTCAACGCTTGCCCTCGCGCGAGCAGAGGCCGAGGGTGTTCGCATTGCCGAATCCGGGCATCGAGCGGTCCTCGGCTTCATCGAGCTCTCAAGTGGCGAACCCGAAAAGGCCCTCCAGTATCTAAGAAGGGGATGGGAAATCCGCGACACCGTGATGCTGCTCGAGCCGGGCCACCGTTTCGAGCTCGCGGATACACTCGAAGCGCTGATCGCAGTTGGCGACCTGAGGGAAGCAGAGGAGAAGCTGTCGCCGTGGGAGGAGCGCGCCCACGCGCTCGACCGTTCCTGGGCTCTTGCGATCACGGCGCGGTGCCGCGCGCTCCTGCTGGCGGCGCGCGGTGACATGACCGGCGCGCAACAGCAATTCGAGCGAGCCCTGCGAGAGCACGAGCGGACGCAGGACCCCTTCCAGCACGCCCGCACTCTCCTCGCCCTCGGCGCCACCCAGCGACGCGCCAAGCAGCGCGCAGCGGCGCGCGCGAACCTCGAAGGCGCCAAGGAGATTTTCGACCGGCTGCCCGCGCCGCTGTGGGCGGCCAAAGTGCGTTCCGAGCTGGCTCGCATCGGAGGGCGTCCACCGGCAAACAAAGATGAGCTCACCGAGGCCGAACGTCGCGTCGCCGCGCTTGTGGCCGAGGGCTTCACCAACCAGGAGGTCGCCGCTTCGCTGTTTCTCGGCGAGCGCACAGTCGCGAGCCACCTGACGCACATCTACGCCAAGCTCGGAGTCCGTTCGCGCACCGAGCTTGCGCGCCGCCTGCATTAAAGATCAGCGGTTCTTACGTTTCCTCCGTGTCGCCGGGGGTCTAGCTTGGCCGGATGCCGAGCTACCTCGTCGAGACGTATCTCCCGCGCGGCCGGGCGGGAGAGCGAACAGCTCGCACGCTGCGTGCGCGCTCGGCGGCCGATGAACTGACTCGAGAGGGAACCCGCGTCCTCTTCGAGCGCTCGATCCATGTGCCCGAAGACGAGATTTGCTTCTTCGTCTTCGACGCACCTTCGGGCGGCTACGCCGCGCTTGCGGCGCAGCGCGCCGACCTCGATCCGTTCCGCGTTGTCGAAGCCGTCACATCTGAGAAGAAGGAGAGCAAATGAGATTCTTCAAATCGAAACTGTCTTGGGCCCTGGTTCTGCTAGGCATCATGGGATTCGCGGCTTACGGCGGCGACGTCCTGGCCACACCACCGTCCGGCCTGAACAACGTGCTCCTCGCACGAGGCACCGACCAGTCTGAGGGGACCCTCCCGATTGAAGAGGGAACGGACATCGTCGTGTCGCAGATCACGGTGATCCCCGGGGGCTCCTCGGGATGGCACTCTCATCCAGGTGGAGCGATCGTCGTTGTCCACCAGGGCATCCTCACCGTCTACAAGTCCGTCGGCAGCCAGTGCCAGATTTTCACTTACTCCGCAGGGCAGGCGTTTATTGAGCGACCTGGCGAAGTCGACGACGTGGTTAACACCGGCGCGATTCCATACGTGCTGTATGTCACCTTCCCGCGCGTGCCTGCGGGCGGCTCGGCGAGAATCGACGTTCCCGATCCGGGCACCTGCCCCGGTCTGTGACGGTATGACCTGTGGCGGCGTCCTCCGTTGGACGCCGTCGCACCCTCTGCCGTAGGAACCCGGACACCTTTCCCTCCGCCGAGGCGCCGATCAGCTCAGAGCTATTGGGTCTTGCCATGGCTCGACACGTGATCCGTTTGCCAGCGCAAACATCGATTCGCTCGTCGCCTGGTACGCCCCGACAGTGCAGACGTACCTGACCAGGCCGCTGCCTTGAGATGAAAGCTAGCCCCGGTCGATTTCATCTCGTCCCCGTTGCGACCCGCCGCGTATTTTTGGGGCTAACGGAACACCATTGACGATTCGAGAAGCTCAGGGCTCGAAGCGAGGAGAAAAGTTCGAAGAGCGTCCACTAAGGGGAGCCAACTCTGAATACCAAATCTCGCTCGCGCAGGGCTGCATGGTGGGAAGTGCAGCAACCGTACATCAGCCGTACAACAGCGGGCCTGACTGGTTGCGCCGAGCTGATTGCCTGATCGCTTATGCGGGCCGCGGGGTGTCGACCTGATGCCAGTGCAGTCCCCCGTCTGAGGTGAGCGCAAGGCCGCTACCGACCACCGCGTCGCGGGCGGTGAACAGCTGCGCCCAAGCGTGCTTCCCATCGATGATTTGGGCCTGGTACCTCCAGTCATTGGGAAGCTGAGAGATTCTGTTCCAGCTCCGGCCGGCGTCCGAGGATTTCCAGAGCGTGCCGAGTGGCGTCGCCCACCAGTGCGCCGAGTCCTGAAAGACAAAGTCCGAGGCGGCGCCTCCGGGCGGTGGTGCGGCTGAATGCCACGTGGATCCACCGTCGAGCGACGTATACGCGAACGATTTGTCCGCACCCCCCTCGGGGTAGTCGACAATCGCGATGACTCCAGCCCCGGGCAGAAGGCTGACGTAGGTGTAGAAGGCGAAAACTTGTCTCGATAGAGGGTCAGGATTCGCTTGGGGGATGCGGGGGAGAACATGAGGATGCCACGAGGCGCCCCCGTCGACAGTGGAGTAGACCGTGGGTTGGGGAGCCGCTGCCCCCAGCCAGCCTTCGCCCCCCCGCCGGAATTGCAGGCCGCCAATTCTACCCCTGTCTGCCGAGCCTGACCAGCCTGGCGAGGCCAGCTCGGTCCAGGTTCCTCCAGCGTCAGTCGTGGCGAAGAAATGCTGCAATGATCCTGGGTCCGGTTCTGACGCTAGGAGCCAGCCGTTTGCTGGGTCGCTGAACCTGATCTCATCCACCTCATAAGGCGGAATCGAAACCGAGTCCCAATGAGTGCCTGCGTCGCTGGTTCGATACAGCTGACCGGGGCTCCCGATTGAGACCACGCCACGGTTGCTGTCAAAGAACTGAATCCCAGCGACGCCTTGGTTAGCGGAATAAGCGGTGAGCTGCACGTTCCAATGTTTCGCTCCGTCGGTGGTCCTGTACACAAAGGACCGGGCCGGTCCAGGCTGTGAGCCGACGACAAGAGCCCACCCAGTGTTTGCCGATACGAA
>WNGM01005266.1_pt1 | contig 11053 bp, 13 predicted proteins | sample 5400571 | NCBI WGS metagenome assembly WNGM01 (sample SAMN13153378, study PRJNA577476) | soil metagenome | isolation source: 100 cm soil or saprolite under Garry oak tree replicate 2 | place: USA:California | collected 2016-06-15 | reverse complement strand
ACTGCGCAGCCCCTCAAAGCGGCTCCCAGCGTCAAACTGTTGGACGGCCTCACCTGCGCCAAGAAACCCCGACGTCGGCGGGCGACCAACTAGATTTTCCCCACCCGCGGCGTCCCCAAGGGACCCAAGAACTGTTGGGACTTGGAGCCCGGCTGGGTGGTGACGACGGCGATGTCGGCGCCGGCTGTTGCGGCGTCGGCGAGCCGGGCCGACAGTAGCGCTGTCTGCACGCCGCGGCGGCGGTGCCCCGCCAGCGTGGCCGCGCCGGTAAGCTGCGCTACGCGCTCCGCGATGCCATGCTGGCGCCGCCGGCGACGACCCGTCGCGCAGGGCCAGGTAGCGGCGGACGCCGGCGGCGGCCATGTCCCGCATGGCGTTGACGACGATGTCGCGGGGAACTCCTCATGCTGCGGCACGCCCTGGGTGTCGGGGTGGGCGACAGCGTCGGCGACGACGCCGAGCCAGGTGTCGAACTCGTCGTCGCCGCTGGGTGGCCGGTGAGCAGCTCACCGATGGCGGGGTCGGCGAGGGTGGCGACCTCGACCTGTACCGGGACGCCGTGGGCGGCGAAGGCCCGTTCGATCCGGTCGAGGTCAGCCGGCGCCGGCACCCCGGCGAAGCCGAGCCCGACGACCTTGTTCAGCGGCGAGTCCGTCTCGGCGAAGCTCGCGACGCCGCCAGCGACGGGCATCACAAAGCCGGTCGCATCCGGCCGGCGACGGCGGGCCGCATCGTTGGCCTCGGCGATGAGCTGGGTCTCGACCCGTTCGATGCGCTTGGCGAGGGCGACGTCGCAGAACAGCGGCGACCGGTCGACGAGGTGCGTCATCAGGACTCCTCCAGGTCAGGTTCGTTCGGATCAGGTTCGTTCGGCGCACGACCGGCCCGGTCGGCGATGGTCAGCAGCACCTGTGCGAGCCCGTCACGGAACTGCGCGTCGGCCATGGTGCCGTCCGGTCCGATCGCGGCGCGGGTACCGGCAGGTGCACGCAGGCCGGCACGATGACGGCGGCGTCGACGTAGCGCAGGACCTTGGCCAGGTCGGCGGAGGCACCGGCGCCGCGTCCCGGGGCGGCGACGTTGATCCAGGCGACCGGCTTGCGGTACAACTCGCCGCTGCCGATGGTCCAGTCGATCAGGTTCTTGAAGCTGCCCGGCAGGGAGCCGGCGTACTCGGGCGTGCAGAACAGCACGGCGTCGGCTACGGCGAGTCGTCGGCGGAGGTTGCGTACGGCATCGTGTGGAGCCTGCTCGTCGGCATCGGGATTGAACGCGGGCAGGTCGGCCAGCCCGTCGAACAGGACGGCCGTCACGCCCTCCGGCGCCACCAGCCGGGCGGTGCGCAGGGTGGCCGTGTTGGTGGAGGCGCCGCGGGTGCTGCCGGTGACCAGCAGGACGTGCACTTCGCCGGTCACCAGGCGTCCAGGTCGTCGACGAACACGATCATGCCGCGCATGACGATCCCGTGCTCGCAGAGCGGGGGCTGGATGTAGGCGAAGTGGTCGGGTTTCACGGCGTGCATGCGGAACGCATTTCTGGTAGAAGGCGATGTTGTCCAGGGCGGAGTTCGCCGTGCCAACCAGCAACGTCCGGCCGTGCGCGGGCAGCTCGGCCTGGATAGCGGCGATGATCTGCCTGGCGTAACCCCTTCCCCCCGGTCGGCGGCGGTCACGGTGAGGTACCGGACTTCCAGCTTCTCCGCCTCCGCCCCCGGAGACCGGGATGCAGCGCATGCCATGGTCACAGCCTTTCCTACGTTCTCGCCGGAGGTGGAACAGAGTGCCGTGCCCGACCGAGGACCGGTCGGGCACGGCACTCTCTCGGGCCCGTCGGGTTTCAGGAGGCGACGATGCCTTCGCCGCCCACGGCTGCGGGTACGGTGACGGCCGCGACGGGGGTGAGGGATCCGTCGGGGTTGATGCGGTAGCCGTCGACGATGCCGGACGCGCCGGTCTGGACGTAGAGGAAGCGGCTGTCGGTGGTGATGGTGGCGTCGACGGTGCCCGGGGAGGTGCTGGTGTTGCCGAGCGCGCTCAGGGAGCCGTCGCCGTTGTCGTGGTAGCCGGACAGGCTGGCGCTGCCGGCGTTGGAGGTGTAGAACCGGGTGCCGGTACCGGTGATCCAGCAGGTCGCGGCCTGCCCGGTGGCGGCCTGCGCGATCGCGGTCAGGGTGCCGTCGCGGTTGATGGTGAAGGTGGCTACCGCGTTGGTGCCGGCTTCGGCCAGGACCAGGTGGCCGCGGGTGTCGAAGGCGACCGCGAACGGTACGGCGCCGGGCAGTACGGTCACGACCGGCGTGGCCGACAGGCCGTGGAGGTTGACGGGGAAGACGTCGATGTCGTTGCCGTTGGCCTTGGTGGTCACGACGAGCTTCGACCCGTCCGGGGTGAAGGCGATCTGCCCGGCGGTGTGGGTGAACTCGGGCGTCAGGGTCGGGTCCAGGCCCAGGCCGCGGTGCCAGGCCGGGACCCGAATCAGGGTGCCGTCGAGGCGCAGGTAGCCCTGGACGGAGCCGCCGCCGCGGGCGTTGAGTACGTAGACGAGGTTGCCATGCACGGTGATGCTGACCGGGAAGTCGCCACCGGAGGAGATCACCTGGCGGCGGTCGAGGTGGTCGCCGTCGACGGTGAATGCAGTGATCGTGTTGCTGCCCGCGTTGACCGCGTACAGGCGGCCACCGTCTGGGTCTAGGGCCAGGGAGCCCTGGGAGGCGAGGTGGTCGACGACCGAGCCGGTCAGGACCCCGCCGAGGCCACCGGTCGGGTAGGCGCCGGCTTGCCGCAAAGCGCCGTCGGCGGCCCGGTCGTAGGCGACGACGGTGTTGCCTGCGGGGTTGTCGGTCTGTACGAACACGGCATGCGCGTGGTGTTCCCCGGTGGAGGCGGCGGCGGGGCCGGCGAACAGGGCGGTGGCGGCCAGCACCAGGCCCCCGACGCTGGCCAGACGAGCGATGGTTTTCATGACTCTCCTACAGACGTGGCTGAGCGGACGATGACTTTGCCTCGCGCCGGTCGCGGATCCTTACCGGCGAACCGTCCGTTGGGCGGCTTGTTTCGCGGCTCGTAAGAACCTGCGCCCGCAGCTCACCGCGCCGGCGGGTGGTCGCGCAGATACCGCAGCAGCCTGACGACGTCGTCGGGGACCAGCCGGCCGATGGCGCCGCTGGAATACACCGACAGCAGCACCCGGCCGTCCGGGCCGAGTGCGAAGCCGGTCGACTGCAGATAGGGCGGGTCGGGGTTGACGAACGCTCCGGTCGCCTCGGCCACAGTGCGGGCGTCGGCGCTGTACCCGACCGGGAACGTCAACCGGTGCCCGGCGATCAGGTCCCTCGTGGTGGCCCCGTCGTCGACCGACAACGCAACTACCTGGGCATCGACGGCGGGGAGGCGGTCGTGTGCTCGCGCGAACGCGCGTAGCTGGATGTTGCAGTACGGGCGGGCATCACGCACCCCGCAGCAGCAGCACCACACCGAAGTGCCCCGCCAACGCACCTGGAAGCTCAAGCGTCCCGCCACCGGGAAGTGCCACGGTCAGCGCAGGAAACAGGTCACCCGGCCGCAACCTGGTCGTCAAGTCTGGCATGTCTGTTTGGCGGCGGCCCGCCGGCCGTCCCTTACCGGCCGCCTCCCGCTCAGCGTGAGACCCAGCTCACCCGGGTTGTCCCCGGGCACCCCCGGCAGGTGGGTAGCATCGCCACCATGGCGGCGGCGGAACCCACGGTCCACCCCACCGTGCCCACCCCGCTCGACACCGACTCGACTGAGTGGCTGCGCGTGCTCGCCGCGGCCGGCCGGGAGCGGGAGACGGGCCTGGCGCGACTGCACGCGCTGCTGCTGCGCATCGCGCACAACGAGGTACGCCGGCGAGCTCCCCAGCTGCGCATCGCCGGCCCCGAGCTCGACGACCTGGCCTACCAGGCCGCCGCCGACGCGCTGGTGGCGATCACCGGCAAGCTCGCCCAGTTCCGCGGCGACAGCCGGTTCACCACCTGGGCGTACAAGTTCGTCATCTTCGAGGTGTCGAGCAAGATGGGCCGGCATTTCTGGCGGACCCCGGGCGTGCGGCTCGACGCCGAGGACTGGGACCGGCTGCCTGACCGGTTCGGGTTCTCCCCCGCGCAGGAGTCGGAGTGGCGCGACCTGCTCGCCGCGCTGCGCCGCGCGGTAGACGCCGAGCTGACCCCGCGTCAGCGGGAGGTGTTCGTCGCGCTCGTACTCAACCAGATTCCGCTGGACGCCCTGGCCGCCAGGCTCGACTCCAACCGCAACGCGCTCTACAAGACGCTGTTCGACGCCCGACGTAAGGTGCGGGCGGCGCTTGCCGCAAACGGGTATCTGGACGAGCACACCGCGAGGCACCCATGAGCGACTGGCCGGCCCTGGACCGCTTCCTGCACACCGATCCCCGCGACGTCGGCTGCGGGCAGGCGATGGAGATCCTGCACATCTACGTCGACCTGGTCGCGGCCGACGCCGACGCCGCGCAGCGCTACCCCGACGTCACCGCGCACCTGCGCGCGTGCGGACCCTGCTCCGACGACTTCGACGGGCTGCTCGCGGCCGTCACCGGCGAGGCACCCTGACGAGCCGTTACCGTCAGGGTTGGTCGTCTGGTGGGGTGTCGTCAGGGTTGTCGCGGTGAGGGAGCGCAGCGCGGTGGTGACCGGCTTGTGCAGGTTCTTCGGCATGTCCTCGACGATGGCGACGAGTGCGTCGCGGCGGCGGGCCGGCGGGTCCAGGTCAGCGGCCCAGTCCGCGATAGCGGGCGAACGTGGCGGCCCCGGCCAGCACCGCACAGACCCCGCACGGCTCCGGCCTGGGCGTTCACCGCTGGGTCGTCGAACAGTCGATCGCCCTGCCGCACCGGTTCCGGCGGCTATGCATCCGCTGGAAGATCCGCGACGACATCCACAAGCGTTCATGGCCCTCGCCTGCGCCGTCGTCTGGTATCGCAGACTCACCACATGATCATTCTGTTAGGAGTTCTAAGGACGTGACCCTGGAGATGCCGCGCCACGGCGTCAAGGGCGGGCTGAACCGGATCATCGAATACCAGGCCCATGGCTGAAACAGCTGTCCGTGATGGACCGCCACGTCATCGCCAACATGGGGGCCGAATTGGGCGCGACCACGACGGTGTTCCCCGCCGACGCGTATCTTCCGGCGGGCCGAGGGCCGCGGCGACGACTTCACCGAGTTGATCGCCGGCGAGGACGCCGTCTACGACGTCACCGACGAGATCGATCTGTCCACGCTGGAACCGCTGATCGCCAAGCCCTCTTCGCCCGGCACTATGGCGGCGGTGGCGAGATCGCCGGGCAGGAGGTCAGCCAGGTGGTCGTCGGCTCCTAGGCGATGACCCTCACGGGGGGAGGTCAAGATCGGAAGCCAGTTCAGTCTACGACGCCCCTCAGACGTAAGATCCACCTCGCGCTCGGCTATTCGGCTGGTTCGTCGGATCGGTGGCGGACGACGCCTCCTTCACGGGTTCGCAACCCTCCGTGGGATTCCGGCGGTTGGACGGTCTGCTCGGTACCGGTACACCGTTGACCGGTAAGGCGTCTCGCACGACTCGCCGGCGTGGCGGGAGCGGCGTATGGTCGCTCTTGAAGCGTTTCGGCTGGCATGCCGGACCGCCTGACGGCACCCCAGCGGGCACGGAGCCGGGCCATCATGCACCGGTTGCGACCGGCGCGGGTGGGTCCGGCTATCGACGGAGTAGGTACCGGTGGCCATCATGCAAACGTTGACAGGCGGTCGCGGATATTGGCGCCAGCTGGTCGCGACCTTATCCGTGGTCGTACCAGCCCTCCTGCTGGCCGGGTCGGCGGTGGCGCCACCACGCGCCCAGCCGGACACCGAGAACGCCACGCCTGTGCAGGTCGCTCAGCCCGAAAGCCGCATCGTCGCCGGCCCCCCGTTGGCCGCGCCCGACCTGGCACTGCGCTTGGAGTCACTCCTCGGCGAACACTCCGTGCTGGCCGCCGACATGATGCGTGGCCGTATTCGAGGCGACGAGGACTTCGTCCAGACGGCGAACGCCGCGCTGGGCGAGAACACCGACGCGATGACCGATCTCATCGCGTCGAACTTCGGGACACCGGCGGCGACCCGGTTCAAGTCGTTGTGGGCGGCCCACGTCACCGCTCTGTTCAAGTACGCAAGCGGTCTGGCTGACCGTTCCGAGGGCGTCCGTGACGACGCTCGAGCAGCCCTGATCAGTTTCGAACGTGACCTTGCCGGCTTTTTTGCCGATGCCTCGCAGGGCCGGCTGAACCGGGACGCGGCCCAGGTTGCGCTATTGATGCACGTCGACCACCTGCTGCGCCAGGCTGACGCATACGCGACGCATGAATATGCGACCGCGGACCGGGTGTACCGCGAGGGCTACGAGCACACGTACGGCCTGGGAAAGGTCATCGCCGCCGCGCTTGTGACGCCGGACCAGGCAGCCGCCCTCGACGCGCCGGTCTGGCGGCTGCGATCCGAGCTGGGCAGGTTGCTCGCCGAGCACGTCGTGTTGATCGTCGACGCGACCCGCGCCGGTGTCGTGAACCGCGCCGATTTCACCGCCGCGGCGGACGCGGTGAACGGCAACACCGGCGACCTCGCCGGCGCCGTGGCCAGCCTGTTCGGCCAGGCCGCCGCGGCGAACTTCCAGTCCCTGTGGGCCGATCACGTTGACCAGATCATGGCCTACACAGCGGCCGTGGTATCGCACGATGCCCAGGGCCGGGACGCCGCCGTCGCAAAGCTGGGCACCTTCGAGAACCGGTTCGCGTCCTTCCTCGACGCCGCCACCGAGCGACGCCTCGACTCGGCGGCTCTGGCCAAGACGATGCTGATGCACGACCAGATGCTGCTTCACCAGACCGACGCGTTCGCCGCGAAGCAGTACCGGCAGGCCCACGAGATGGTGCACTCGATCTACACGCAGATGTTCGATCTTGCGGGCCAGTTCGCCGACGCGTTCGGCGCCACCGTCGCCGCCCGACTGCCGTCCGGCAGCCCGAAGACCGGGCTGGGTGGCATGGCCGGCGTCATGGGGGACCACTGAGCCATGGCGGTTGGCGGTCGTGTGCTGCTCGCGGCGCTCGCGCTGGTGATGGCTACCGTACCCGCGGGATCGGGGCCGACCGGGCCGGGCGCCAGCCCAGTGCGGGCAGCGGCGGCGCCGGTCAACACGCCCCAGGTCGACCGGTTCCACTCGATCCGTACCTTCGACATGGTTGTGGAGCCGGTTCGGCTGAGGATTCCGGCGCTGCAGGTCGACACCGCGCTCGAAGGGCTCGCCCGACAACCCGACGGCACTATCGCGGTTCCGGACAACCCGAACGTCGCCGGCTGGTACGACGAGGGACCGCGGCCGGGGCAACCCGGGCCGGCGGTGATTGTCGGGCACGTCGATTCGGTCAACGGCCCGGCCGTCTTCTTCCGGCTGGACCAGCTTTCCCCGGGCGCCGCCGTCTATGTCGACCGTGCCGACGGCATAACTGCGGGCTTCCGGGTCGTCAGCGTATCCCGGGTACCGAAGACCAGCTTTCCGTCCGACCTCGTGTACTCGCCGACTCTGCAACCGTCCCTGCAACTCGTGACCTGCGGGGGCAGCTTCGACTACCACGCGAGGAGCTACCGGGACAATGTCATCGTCTACACGGTCCCGTCCTGATCCCCGTGCCGTCCGGTCGACCGTGCCGGTGCTCGTGGTGCTTGCCGTGCTGTGGCTCGCCGCGCCGGGCGCCGCCGCGGTGCCGACCGGGCCGACGGAGGTCCCGCTGTCTGACGTCACGGTCCTGCCCGAGGCGGACCGGCAGGTCTCGCTGGTCGTCAACGTCGCGGGCGGTACGCAGCCGGTACCGCCGGATTCCGTTTCGGTGAGCGTGGCCGGTCTGCGCCAGCCGACGGCAGTCGTTCCCGTGATGTCCGACCAGCTCGCTTCCGGCATCGTGGTGGACGCGTCGCAGGAGGGTGCCAGCGAGTTGGCGTCATGGCTCAGCGGAGCGGCCCGATTCGTCCTGGAGGAGCCGGCTGCGGCCCGCACCGCGGTGGTGGCTGACACGACACCACCGCCCGTCCTGGCCGAGTTGCAGCAGGGTCCGGCGGATGTCGTCCGGGCGCTGAGTGCCGTGCGGCCGCACGGTAAGCGCGACACGTCGGACGCGTTGACGCTCGCGGTACACCAACTGCCCGCCACGCTGGCGGTCCCGCGAGTGGTCATCCTGTACACCGGTGCGGCCGACGCGGGTGGAGAGGCGAGCAATGACCTCGCCGCGCGCCTGGCCAAGGAGCACGTGCTCCTGGTCGTGGTCACCACCGCTACCGATACTCGTTACTGGTCGACCGCCACCCGCCCCACGGGCGGTTTCCTTGCGCCGGCGGGCACCGCCGTGGCAGGGCAGGCGTTGGACCAGGTGGCGTCGACCCTGCGGACCCGGTACCTGATCACCTTCCCGACTCCGGCGCAACTTCCCACGCTGGCGGCAGTGCGGGTCGAACTCCCGGACGTGACGATGTCCACGTCTGTCCTCGTGCCTGCGAAGGACGCTGGCACTCGAGTTGACCGCGGTCGCGGGTACGCCGGCTCGACGTGGATGAAGGCGATCCTCTGGGCGGCGGCGATCGGGGGCGCGCTGGCGCTGCTGATCTGGACGGCGCTCCTACTGGTGGGGAGGACGTTCCGACGCATGTAGCGCCGATCCGGTGATTATCGCCGGGCGGTGAGCTTGGCCAAGTCCCCGTCAGGGGCTCGGCAAGGTGTCGGCCTGTCGGTTTTTGGGTCATGTGATGCCAAGCCGTGCGAGGGGACGGGTGGCGTCGCGGGCGTTGTGGCGTAAGGCTTTGGCGATGTTGAGCCGGCCGGCGTGGCGCAGGACGCCGATGGCGAGGTTGCGCAGGCTGGCCATTGCTCGGGGTGTGTTGCCGGTGCGGACCCGGGAGGTGTCCTCGGTATAGGTGACATCGCGGATGTGAGGCTGGTGATGGCGTAACGGTGACGGTGCGCCATTTCTGGCCCTCCTGGTCTCGCACCCGGCGGGTGATACGGATGGCCGGGCGGCGTGCGGGAAGTCCAGCCGGTCACTGGACACAACTTGCAGGCGGCGGATCTCGTAGCGGCCGTGTCCGCGGTCGTGGGTCTCGTCCTGCACCGGAACCTGCCGCCATGGCAACGCCTTGAGCTGCCGAAGTGGTGGATGTCGGCGACGAACGCCTCGGTAATCTGCGCCATCAACGCCGACGAGGCATATGTGAACCCCCGATGCTTGGTGAAGAACTCCACCGCGCCGCCGGTGTGCTGCAACCGCGGCTGGTACACGTTGAGGTACATCCGGTCAATGCACTCGATCTCGACGCTGACATGCCGGGGCAGGACATCGGCAACGGTGCGCGGTAGCGTCATCACGAGGCTCCGGTCGGACGAGCGGTACCGGGAATATCGGCAACGTGACATATATCGCCGAAGACGGCCAGATCATCCGGAAGGACGGCGTCCCGCTGCCCTGGCGGTTGGAGCTCAGGCCGGCCCACCGGATGCCGTCGGTGGTCCTCGATACCCAGCGCACGAGCGGCGGCGACAACGGGCCCGGTCAAGTGCTCGATAACCGTCGACGGCAAGGTGATCAGCGAGACCACCCAAACGGGCGAGTACGCGGCGGCGGACTGCTTCGGCAACGGCTGACGAGTCCGCGCCTCGCTGGCGAGCCTGACCGGGCGAGACTGACCTGGGACGCCCGGTGCCGCGCTACGGCGGGGATGTCTCGTGGCTCCGGTTCCTCCGCTCCGGTACGCCGTCGAGCAGGCCACGGCCGACCAGGAACCAGCGTAGCTCATCGTCCTGCTCGGAGGTCAGTCCGGAGCGGGGCACGTCACGGTGGGTCGAACGATTGACGAAGAGGAGGAAGGCCTACGGCCGCTCCTCGACTCGGGTCACGGCAGACCAGGCGAACCAACCTGTCGTCACCGCCGAACTCATCGTGACACCGTCCTCGGTGATCGCAATGATGTTCGGCTCCAGGTAGTATGCCGGCCAGTCGCCGTCCCCTCGACGGAACGGAGACCACAACAGCCGCAAGGTGATCGCCATCAACCAGAGGTTGAGCAGTCCGGCGAGCACGGCCCGGCCGTCGCCTGACATGACGCACAAGATGCTCACCGCGAGCGGACCGGCCAGCTGGACGATCGCGAACCCGGTGCGGCTGGGCGCGTCGTCTCGCTTCAGCCGGCGTAGGTACTGGCCGTCCCGGGTGGCTACGAGGCTGACATTCACAAGCGAGCCCGCCATCCCCTCCTCGTCATGGACTACCTGAGCCTAGGCAGACGAGCCCATTCAGGGGGTGGCGTCGCGCCCCGGACCGCGGCCGGGGCGCGACGCGGCGTCGCTACGCCGATACGAGCGCGATCGAACTGACCAGAGGCTGGTCCACCGCGCCCCGGATGAAGTTGATGGTGACCGCACCGGTCGCCGTGAAGTCACGCTCCACGCCGAGGTACCTGCCGTCGCCACCGGCATTGACCGCCGCCTGGATGATGTCGAAGTCGTGCAACACCACCGAACCGTTGATGCTCACGTCAAAGACCCGCTGACCGACCTTCGTCCAGTACCAGTCCAGGAAGTACAACCGCACCTGGTACGAAGCACCCGGAACCAGACCGGTCACCCGGTACGTCGACTCCAGATAGCGGTTGGTGTTCCAGTCCGCCTGGGCGATGGGATGCGTGACCCCACCCGGCCAGTTCGGGTTGCCGTCGCTACCGGAGTGGTTGCTGTCCGTCATGCCACCCGTGAAGTACGCGTCACCCGAACCACCAGCGTCGATCTGGAGCGTGGTCGGCGGTACCAGCACGATCGAGCTGACCAGAGGCTGGTCCACCGCACCTCGGATGAAGTTGATGGTGACCGCACCGGACCCGTCCACGGTCGCCGTGAAGTCACGCTCCACGCCGAGGTACCTGCCGTCGCCACCGGCATTGACCGCCGCCTGGATGATGTCGAAGTCGTGCAACACCACCGAACCGTTGATGCTCACGTCAAAGACCCGCTGACCGACCTTCGT
>WNGM01018958.1_pt1 | contig 11054 bp, 8 predicted proteins | sample 5400571 | NCBI WGS metagenome assembly WNGM01 (sample SAMN13153378, study PRJNA577476) | soil metagenome | isolation source: 100 cm soil or saprolite under Garry oak tree replicate 2 | place: USA:California | collected 2016-06-15 | reverse complement strand
CCCGCGTCAAGGTCTGCGGCATCACCAATCTCGAGGACGCCCGGCAGGCCGTGCACGCGGGCGCCGACGCGCTCGGCTTCATCTTCGTCGAGAACACGCCGCGCTTCGTCACGCCCGAGCAGGTGGCGCCGATCGTCCGGAAGCTGCCGCCGTTCGTCACTCCAGTCGGCGTCTTCTGGGACCATCCGAGCGGCCACGTGAAGTCCGTGGTGGAAGCATGCGGGCTGCGCGCGATCCAGCTCCACGGCGACGAGAAGCCGGAGGACTGGCAGGGCGCGCCGGTGCCCGTCGTCAAGACGATCAAGCTGCCGCCCGCCTCGACGATCGAGGGTCTGCCGGAGTACCGCGTCCGCGAGCGGTTCGGCGCGTTTCTCTGGCGGCAGATCGCGGCGGCGATCCTGTTCGACAGCGAGGCGCGCTGGAGCGAGGGCGAGACGCGCGAGCCCGTCGAGTGGCAGACGATCCGGATGATGGGCGCCATGGCGCCGCCCGAGGCGCGGATGCCGATCGTGCTCTCGGGCGGGCTCACGCCGGGCAACGTTGCGCGCGCCGTCGCGGTCGTCCAGCCGTTTGCGGTGGACGTGGACTCCGGCGTGGAGGCGCGGCCGGGCAAGAAGGATCCCGACAAGGTCCGGCGCTTCATCGCCGAGGCGAAGGGCGCGCGATGAGGCTGCCCGACGCCCGCGGCCACTTCGGGCGTTTCGGCGGGCGCTTCGTGCCGGAGACGCTGATGGCGCCGCTCATCGAGCTGGAGAAGGCGTACCTCGCGGCGCGGCGCGACCGTACGTTCCAGACGCGCCTCGCCTCGCTGCTCGCGGACTACGCGGGGCGGCCGACGCCGCTCTACTTCGCGGCGCGGCTCACCGAGCACTGCGGCGGCGCGCGTATCTGGCTCAAGCGCGAGGACCTGTGCCATACCGGTGCCCACAAGATCAACAACGTGCTCGGCCAGGCGCTGCTCGCCGCGCGCATGAAGAAGCCGCGGCTCATCGCCGAGACCGGGGCCGGCCAGCACGGCGTGGCCACCGCCACCGCCGCCGCGCTCCTCGGGCTCGAGTGCGAGGTGTACATGGGCACCGAAGACATCGAGCGCCAGGCGCTCAACGTCTTCCGGATGCGGCTGCTCGGGGCGAAGGTCATCCCCGTGGAGTCGGGGAGCAGGACGCTGAAGGACGCGGTGAACGAAGCGCTGCGCGACTGGGTCACCAACGTCCGCACCACGTACTACCTGCTCGGCTCGGCGCTCGGCCCGCACCCCTATCCGATGATGGTGCGCGATTTCCACACCGTGATCGGCAAGGAGGCGAGGGCTCAGGCCCGGCGCGCCATCGGCCGGCTGCCGGACGTCGTCGTCGCCTGCGTGGGCGGCGGCAGCAACGCCATCGGGTTGTTCCATCCGTTCATCGCCGACCGCCGCGTCGGCATCGTCGGCGTCGAGCCCGGCGGCAGCGGGATCGCCAGCGGCAAGCACGGCGCCTCGATGACCGCGGGCGCCGTCGGCGTGCTGCACGGCTCGATGAGCTACCTGCTCCAGAGCGACGACGGGCAGGTGGCCGTCGCGCACTCGATCTCGGCCGGGCTGGATTACCCCGGCGTCGGCCCCGAGCACGCCTACTACAGGGACGCCGGCCGCTTCACCTTCGTGTCGATCACCGACGAGGAGGCGCTCGAGGGGTTCCAGGCCCTCACGCGGCTCGAAGGCATCATGCCCGCGCTCGAGTCGGCGCACGCCGTCGCCCACGCGATGCGGCTCGCGAAGACGCTGCCGAAGCGCAAGACGATCGTGGTCGGCCTCTCCGGCCGCGGCGACAAGGACGTGCACGTCGTGGCGAAGGCGCTCGGCATGGAGATCGCGTGAGCCGGCTCGAGGCGACCTTCACGCGGCTGCGCGCGCGGGGCGAGCGGGCGCTGGTGGCCTACCTCATGGCCGGCGACCCGTCGCTCGCCGAGACGCGTCGGCTCGTGGTCGAGGCCGAGCGCCGCGGCGCCGACGTGATCGAGCTGGGCGTGCCGTTTTCCGATCCGCTCGCGGACGGTCCCGTGATCCAGCGTGCCGGCACGCGCGCGCTCGCCGCCGGCACGTCGCTGGCGCGCGTGCTGGAGATGGTCAGCACGCTGCGCGCGCAGGTGCACGTGCCGCTGGTCGTGATGACGTACTACAACCCGGTGCTGGCCTTCGGGCTCAAGAGCTTCGCGCGCACGGCCGCCGACGCCGGCGCCGACGGCGTGATCGTGCCCGACCTGCCCTGGGAGGAGTGCGAGCCGCTGCGGGCGGAGACCGAGCCGGCCGGCCTCGACATGATCCAGTTCGTGGCGCCGACGTCCACGCCCACGCGCGTCAAGACGATCGCGCGCCTGTCGCGCGGCTTCATCTACGTCGTCTCGCTGACCGGCGTCACCGGCGCGCGGCGCGAGCTGCCGAAGGACCTCGACGCCCAGATCCGCACCCTGCGCCTCGTGACCACCAAGCCCGTGTGCGTCGGCTTCGGCGTCTCCACCCCCGAGCAGGTCGCCGCCGTCGGCCAGATCGCCGACGGCGTCGCGGTCGGCTCCGCGATCGTCCGGACGATCGAAGAACACACCGGCACCGCCGCCCTCGTCGACCGGGTCGGCGACTTCATCGCCGCGCTCAAGCAACCCCTCCGCGTAAGCTCGAGGGCGGGCTTTGCCCGCGCAATCGAGGGGGGAGGCACGGAGGAGCGCGCCGCGAGGCGCGCGACGACGGTCGGAAGGGGGGCGAAGCCCCCCTCCGAGGAAGACTAATGGCCTGGTTCAGACGCAAGCCCGAAGAGACGGCCGGCACGCCCCCGAAGGTCAACATCGCCGAGGGCCTGTGGATCAAGTGCGACTCCTGCAAGGAGATCGTGTACCGCGCGGAGGTCGAGCGCGGCGGGCGCGTGTGCCCGAAGTGCCGCTACCCGTTCCGCATCGACTCGCGCGAGCGCATCGGGCTGCTCGCCGACGCCGGAACCTTCGAGGAGCGCCAGACCGGGCTCACGCCGGGCGACCCGCTCAACTTCAAGGACTCCAAGCGCTACCGCGAGCGGGTGAAGTCGGCGCACCAGAAGACCTCGCTGGAGGAGGCGGTGGTCACCGGCCTCGCGCGCATCGGCGGCTTTCCCACCGTGCTCTGCGTCTTCGAGTTCGGCTACCTCGGCGGCAGCATGGGCTCCGTGGTGGGCGAGAAGCTCACGCGCGCGATCGAGCTGGCCATCGACAAGCACCTGCCGGTGATCATCGTGTCGGCCTCCGGCGGCGCGCGCATGCAGGAAGGCATCCTCTCGCTCATGCAGATGGCGAAGACCTCGGCCGCGCTCGAGCGGCTGGCCGAGGCGGGGCTGCCGTACCTGTCGGTGCTGACCGATCCCACCACGGGCGGCGTCACCGCGTCGTTCGCGATGCTGGGCGACGTCATCGTCGCCGAGCCGCGCGCGCTGATCGGCTTCGCGGGCCCGCGCGTCATCGCGGAGACGATCCGCCAGCCGCTGCCGGAGGGCTTCCAGCGCTCCGAGTTCCTCCTCGAGCACGGCCAGCTCGATCTCGTCGTGGAGCGCCGCGACCTCAAGGAGACGCTGCGCCGCCTCCTCGCCTTCTTCGCCGACCAGCCGACCGACCCGCCGCCCGACCGCGCATGACCTACGCCGAGGCGGTCGCCCGGCTCCTCGCCCTGCGCGGCGGCGAGCACGCGGGGATGCGCCCCGGCCTCGAGCGCATCGAGACGCTGCTGGAGGCGCTCGGCAACCCGGAGCGCCGCTACACGCTCGTCCAGGTCGCCGGCACCAACGGCAAGGGCTCGGTGGCCGCCATGCTCGCCGCCATCCTCAAGGCGGACGGCCGCCGCGTGGGCCTCTACACCTCGCCGCACCTCGTGTCGTTCCGCGAGCGGATCCGCGTCGACGGCGAGGCCATCGCGGAGGACGCCGTCGCCGACGGCTTCGACGCGATCGCCGCCCTGGTGGCCCGTCTCGACGCCACCATGTTCGAGGCGAGCACGGCGCTCGCGCTCGATCACTTCGCGCGTGAGGCCGTCGACGTCGCCGTGCTGGAGGTCGGACTCGGCGGACGGCTCGACGCCACCACCGTCGGGACGCCGGCGGTGACGGCGCTGGCGCGCATCGACCTCGACCACCAGGAGGTGCTCGGCGAGACGCTCGCCGCCATCGCCGCCGAGAAGGCCGCGATCATCCGGAGCGGCGTCGCCGTGTCCGCCGCGCAGGCGCCGGAGGCGGCGGAGGTGCTGATCGCGCGCGCCGCCGCCGTCGGCGTGCCGCTGCTCATGGAGGGACGCGAGCTGAGCGTGCGCGTCCGGGAGCGCGGCCTCGCGGCCCAGACCATCGACTGCGCGGGACCGGGCTGGCGGCTCGAGGGGCTGCGGCTGCCGCTGCTCGGCGTCTACCAGCCGTCGAACGCGCTCGTCGCGCTGGCCGCCGCGCGGGCGCTCGGCGTGGGCGACGGCGCCGCGCGCGAGGGGCTGGCGCGCGCTCGCTGGCCGGGGCGCTTCGAGGTGCTCCGCGCCGCCGAGCGCGTCGTCGTCCTCGACGGCGCCCACAATCCGGCCGGCGCTGCGGCCCTCGCGGCGTCGCTCGCCGAGTGGTTCGGCGATACGCCGCTCACCCTCGTCTTCGGCGCGCTCCGCGACAAGGACGCGCGCGGGATGCTCGCGGCCCTGGCGCCGCGCGCGCGCCGGCTCATCCTCACCGCCTCGTCGAGCCCGCGCGCCGCTCGGCCCGAGGCGCTGCGCGCGGTGGTGCCGCACGGTGTGGCCGTCGAGCTCGCGGCCTCCGCGCCCGAGGCACTAGCCCTCGCCGCGCGGGAGCCGCGGACCCCCATCCTTTGTGTCGCCGGTTCGCTGTCGCTCCTGGGCGACGTGCTGCGCGTGACGGCGGGCGATAAACCTTGCCCGACCGAAAAGGCGGCTGATAGCATAGACTCCCTTATCTGACGAGGACTTCTGGGACTCAGGGGCCCGTCCCCGTCCAGCCGTCGGGGGGGGACGTCACGATCGTGGCCGACCAGCTCGAGCAGGCGGCGCCGGACCTCTTCATCGCCACCGGCAACGTCGAGATGACGAAGGGCTCCGCCCGCCTGATGGCCGATCGCGTCGAGCTCAACCGCGCCACCGGCGACGCCGTCGCCCAGGGCCGCGTCATCTTCTACGACGGCGAGGACCAGCTCACCGGCCAGCGCATCGAGTACAACGTGAAGACGGGGGCGGGCGTCGTGTACCAGGGCGAGGCCCGCGGCGCCCCCTACTACCGCCTCTCGGGCGAGAAGATGGAACGGCTTGGCGAAAGCGTCTACCGCGTACAGAAGGGCGTCTTCACGACGTGCGACGGCGACCCGCCCGACTGGGCCTTCCACTTCGGCTCCGCCACCGCGGACCTCAACGAGTTCCTCTACGGGACCAACGCGTCGTTCTGGGTGCGGAACATCCCGCTCATCCCGTTCGTGCCGTTCTTCGCGGCCGCCATCCGGCGCGAGCGCCAGACGGGGTTCCTCTTTCCGAAGTTCGGCCAGTCCTCGCGCCGGGGTTTCTACGCGGAGCTGCCGTTCTTCTGGGCCATCGGCGACAGCCAGGACCTCACGTTCTCGCCGCTCACCTACACCAGCCTGGGCGAGGGGTTCAACCTCGAGTACCGCTACATCCTGCCCGACACCCAGCGCGGGCGGTTCGGCGGCTTCCTGATGCAGGAGACGGCCAAGCACGACGCCACGCGCTTCGTCGGCACCACCCGCCAGGACTGGACGCTGGCGCCCCGCACCTGGGGCAAGGTGGACGTCACCGGCGTGTCCGACGACAACGTCTTGCGCGACTACGGCGACGACCTCTACCAGCGCAGCTCGCAGCGCGTCGAGTCCAACGTGTTCGTGACGCGCAGCTGGGACGCCTGGAACCTCGTCGGCGACCTGTTCTTCTACCAGGACCTCACCACGCGGCGGCCGGTCGAGCTGCACCGCCTGCCCGACATCCGCCTCGTCGGCACGCCGCAGCCGCTGCACGACGTGCCCGGGGTGCTGTGGCAGTTCGAGGGCAGCGCCATCCGCTTCGTGCGCGACGTCGGCTCGGACGGCGGCCGCGTGGACATCCACCCGCGGCTGTCGCGGCCGATTCCCATGGACGTGCTGACCCTCACGCCGTTCGTCGGCGGGCGGCTCACCGGCTACGACCGCACCGTGACGGGCCTTCACACGAGCCAGGGCGTGAACGGATTCATCGAGGACACCAACGACCACACGCGCCTGCGCCGGCTGTTCGAGGCGGGCGGCGACGTCGAGACGAAGGTGTCGCGCGTGTTCAATACCGGTGGCGTCTGGAACATCGACGCCATGCTGCACACCATCGAGCCCCGCCTGACCTACACGTGGATCACGGGCAAGGGGAAGGACCGGTTGCCGCAGTGGACGCCCGCCCTCGACTCCATCGAGGACACGAGCCGGCTCGAGTACTCGCTGACCAATCGCATCCGCGGCCGCACGATCGCGCTCGCGAACGCCGAGCCCGTGCGCTGGGAGCTGTTCCGGCTCACCCTCGGCCACGCGTACGATCTGCGGAAGGACGACTGGGCGGAGGCCTTCGCGACGCTCATCGTCGCCCCGACGCCCCGCGTGCGGTTTCGCAGCGACCTCACCTACGATCCCTCGGCCAAACGATCCCTCGGCCAACAACGTTCCCTCCGTCACCGCCGACATCCAGACGGAGATCCCGCGCGGCGCGCTCAACGCCGGCTTCCGGTACAGCGACCCGGCGAAGATCACGTTCCTGCAGGGCGGCTTCAGCGTGAGCCCATGGGCGTGGCTCACCACGCGGGGCACCATCAACTGGGACCTCTACACGACGACCTTCGTCGAGAACCGTCTCGCCTTCGACCTGCACTGGCAGTGCTGGGCGCTGAGCATCGAGCTCATCAACCGCCATAACCGCGACGACGAGATCCGCTTCACGCTCAACCTCCTCGGCGTCAGCGGGCCCATCAGCACGCGCGTGGGCCTGGGCGCCATCGAGTCGGGGGGCCAGCGGTGATCCCGTTCCTCGACCTCAGACGGCAGCACGCCGCGCTCAGGACCGAGCTGATGGCCGCCGCCGAGCGCGTGCTCGACGGAAGCCAGTTCGTGCTCGGCGCCGAGGGCCGCGCGCTGGAGGCGGAGCTGGCGCAGGTGTGCGGCGCGCGGCACGCCGTCGGCGTCGGCTCCGGCACCGACGCGCTGCGCCTGGCGCTCACCGCGCTCGGCGTCGGGCGCGGCGACGAGGTGCTCACGCCGGCGTTTTCCTTCGTCGCCTCCGCCACCACCATCGTCATGGCCGGGGCCACGCCGGTCTTCGTGGACGTCGAGCCGGACACCCTGACCATGGACCCCGACGCCCTCACGCGCGCGCTCACCCCGCGCACGAAGGTCGTGATGCCGGTGCACCTGTACGGCCACCCCGCGGCCATCGACCGCATCGCGGCGTTCGCGCAGGCGCGCGGGCTCGCCGTGCTCGAGGACAACGCGCAGGCCGTGGGCGCGACGTGGCAGGGCCGGCCGCTGGGCGGCTGGGGCGACGCGGCGTGCCTGTCCTTCTACCCGACGAAGAACCTCGGCGCGTGCGGCGACGCCGGCATGCTCGTCACCACGCGCGACGACGTCGCCGAGCGTGTGCGCCGCCTGCGTCACCACGGCGACACCGGCCGCTACCACCACGTGGAGCTGGGCTACTGCAGCCGGCTCGACGAGCTGCAGGCCGCGCTGCTGCGTGTGAAGCTCCGGCGGCTGACGGAGTGGGAGGAACGGCGGCGCTGGATCGCCGCGCGCTATCGCGAGGGCCTGGGCGGCCTGCCGCTGCGGCTGCCCGTCGAGCGCTCCGGCGCCCGCCACGTCTACCACCTGTTCACCGTGCGCCACCCGCAGCGCGACGCGCTCGCCAAGCGCCTGGCCGACACCGGCGTCGGCACCGCCGTGCACTATCCGCTGCCGGTCCCCGGGCAGCCGCTGTTCGCGGCCGACGGCGAGAAGCGCTGGCCCGAGGCCCACCGCGCCGCGCGCGAGGTGCTCTCGCTGCCGTGTTATCCCGAGATGAGCGACGCCGAGGTGGAGGGCGTGATCGACGCCGTGCGCCGCGCCTGCGAGGACCTCGGATGACGCCGGCGGCGCGGCTGCGCGAGCGGCTGGCCGGACAGCCCACCCTGGGCGTCGTCGGCCTGGGCTACGTCGGCCTGCCGCTGGCGGTGGCGTTCGCGGAGTCGGGCGCGACGGTGATCGGCGTCGACTCCGACGCGCGGCGCGTGGCCGGCGTCAACGCGGGCGCCTCCTTCATCGAGGACGTTTCCGGCGCGACGCTGCAGACGCTGGTGAAGGCGGGACGGCTGGCCGCCACGGGCGAGGTGGGCGCGCTCAAGGACGCCGACGCCATCGTCATCTGCGTGCCGACGCCGCTCGGCAAGTCGAAGGAGCCGGACATCTCCTTCATCGTGGCCGCCGCCGACGCCGTGGCGACGATCATCCGCGCCGGCCAGCTCGTCGTCCTGGAGTCGACGACCTATCCCGGCACCACGCAGGAGATCCTGCTGCCGCGCTTCGCGGCGCGCGGGCTGACCGTCGGCGAGGACTTCTTCCTGGCGTTCTCGCCGGAACGCATCGACCCCGGCAACCGGGAGTGGACGCTGCGCGACATCCCCAAGGTCGTGGGCGGTCTCACGCCGGCCTGCCGTGAGCTCGTCGCCGCGCTCTACGCGCGGATCACGCCGCGCGTCGTCCCCGTGTCGGGCCCGGAGACGGCGGAGATGGTCAAGCTGTTCGAGAACACCTTCCGCTCGGTCAACATCGCGCTCGTCAACGAGTTCGCGATCATGTGCCGCAAGCTCGGGATCTCGGTGTGGGAGGTCGTCACGGCCGCCGCCACCAAGCCCTTCGGCTTCATGCCCTTCTGGCCGGGGCCGGGCCTGGGGGGCCACTGCCTGCCGTCCGATCCGTATTACCTCTCGTGGAAGGTGCGGCTCGCGGGCTATGAGCCGCGCTTCATCACGTTCGCCGACGAGATCAACCGGCAGATGCCCGCGTACGTGGTGCAGATGGTGACCGACGCGCTCAACGATCGCGGGCGCGCCGTGCGCGGCGCGCGCGTGCTCGTGCTCGGCGTCGCCTACAAGCCGAACGTCGCCGACACGCGCGACTCGCCGGCGCTCGAGATCATCGACACGCTGCGCGTCAAGGGAGCGCGCGTGGCGTACCACGATCCGCACGTGCCGGCCATCACCGTGAGCGGCGCCACGCTGGAGTCGCGCCCCGCGGTGCGCGCCGCGGAGTACGACGTCGTCCTCGTGCTGACGGCCCACGCGGCGTACGACTGGCGCGCCATCGTGAGCGAGGCGCCGGTGGTCATCGACACGCGCAACGCCACCGCCGGCGTCCCCGACGCGGGCCGCGTGATCCGCCTCTAGGCGCCGATGCTGGGCGCCGTCCTCGTCTCGCTGCGGCCGCGGCAGTGGGTCAAGAACCTGTTCGTCTTCGCCGGCCTCGTGTTCGGCCAGCGGCTGTTCACGCCCGCCGTGTGGCCGGCCCTCGGTGCCTTCGCGATCTTCTGCGGGCTGTCGGGTGCGGTGTACCTCGTCAACGACGTCGCCGACCGGGACCAGGACCGTCTGCATCCCAAGAAGCGCGAGCGGCCCGTCGCCGCCGGGCGGCTGCCCATCCGCGTCGCGCTCGGGGTGGCCATCGCCCTCGTCGCCGCCGGGCTGGTGGCGGCAGCCCGGATCTCGACGAGCGTCCTGCTGGTGGCCGTCGCCTACGTCGTGCTGCTCACCGCGTACTCCACGTGGCTCAAGCACATCGTCATCGTCGACGTGCTCACGGTCGCCGTCGGCTTCGTGCTGCGCGCGCTGGCGGGGACGCTCGCCATCGACGTGGCCATCTCGGGCTGGCTGCTCATCTGCACGATCCTCCTCGCGCTGTTCCTGGCCCTCGGCAAGCGGCGCCACGAGTACCTGGCCCTGGGGGCCGAGGCCGCGCGGCACCGCCCGATCCTCGCCGAGTACAACGCGGGTCTGCTGGACCAGATGATCGCGGTGGTGACCGCCTCCACGGTGACTGCCTACGCGCTCTACACGATGTCGCCGGAGACGGTGGCGAAGTTCCACACGCAGCTGCTGCCGGCCACCCTGCCCTTCGTGCTGTACGGGATCTTCCGGTACCTCTATCTCCTCTACCGCCGGCAGCTCGGCGGCAGCCCCTCGGAGCTGTTCCTCAACGACCGCGCGCTCCTGATCAACACCGCGTGCTGGGTCGCCGCCGTTCTGCTGATCGTCTACGGCACGCGCGCGCAGTAGTAGAATGATTCGGTCGTGAAGAGTCAGGTCGCCGTTCTCCGCACCCGCCCCGAGACCGTCGTCGCCGACTACGGCCGTCTGATGCGCCTGGTGAAGTACGACCGGGTGCTGCCGCGCGACCAGGATCTGATCGTCAAGCTGAACCTCTCGTGGACGAAGTACTTTCCGGCCTGCTCGAGCCAGCCGTGGCAGGTGGACGGCGTGCTCACGGCGCTGCTCGAGGACGGCTACGAGCGCCGTCGGATCTTCCCCGTCGAGAACAAGACCGTGGTCACCGATCCGGTGGAGGGCTGTCGGAACAACAAGTGGTCGCCGGTGCTCCAGCGTCACGGCCTGCCGTTCATCCCGCTGCCGGACGTGGAGTGGACGGTCTACCCGTTCAAGAGTCCGCTGCTCAAGCTGAACCAGATCTTTCCCGAGGGGATCGAGATCCCGAAGATGTACGTCGGCAAGAACGTGCTCCACGCGCCGACGGTCAAGTGCGTCCATCCCGACACCGAGATCGTCCTGGCCGACGGCAGCGTGGTGCGGGCGGAGGCGCTCGTCAAAGAGTGGCAGTTGCGTGAACCATCGCGCGTGCTGCCCGACGGTGACATCGTCAGCGAGGGTGAGGTGCGGGTCGTCGCCCTCGACGGTGCATCGCTCACACCCGGACATGCGACCCATTTCTGGAGGACGCCGATACCCGATGGCGTGATGTGGACCGTACGCAGCCGCACCGGTCGTAAGGTGATCACATCGAGTCGCCACCCG
>WNGM01005466.1_pt1 | contig 11057 bp, 12 predicted proteins | sample 5400571 | NCBI WGS metagenome assembly WNGM01 (sample SAMN13153378, study PRJNA577476) | soil metagenome | isolation source: 100 cm soil or saprolite under Garry oak tree replicate 2 | place: USA:California | collected 2016-06-15 | reverse complement strand
TTGCCAACGATTTCCGCCATCCCGCCCTGTTGGCGAAGACCGCCGCCACCCTGGACGTGATTTCAGGAGGACGGTTCGAGTTGGGCCTGGGGGCCGGGTGGATGCAGTCAGAGTATGAGCAGGTCGGACTCGCCTTTGCCACACCTCGTGTTCGTATCGATCGCCTGGTCGAGGCCCTGCAGGTCATCAAAGGCCTGTTCTCCGAAGACCCGGTGACTTTCGCAGGGATCCACTACCAGATCACCAACATGCGAGGCCACCCCTCCCCGGTCCAGCGCCCGCGTCCACCCATCCTGCTGGGAGGAAGCGGAAAGCGCATACTCTCGGTGGCGGCACGGGAGGCGGATATCGTCGGCATCATCCCCAGGGGGATGGTGGAACCGGGGAGCCTGCAGCGCATCGACCTGGCAGACATGGGATCCACGTCCGTAGCACAGAAGGTTGCGTGGATTCGCGAGGCTGCGGCAGAGAGGTTCCAGGACCTGGAACTCAACCTCTTCATCATGGACATGGCTCTCACCGGTCCGCGCGGGGATGGAGCAGACCAATTGGCCCATCGCTTCGCGCTCAGCCGTGAGCAGGTCGGGGAGATCCCCCATCTGCTGGCAGGAACTGTCGACCAAATAAGTGAGCAGCTGCGAGAGGCCCGCGAGGAATACGGTATATCATACCTGGCTCTGTTCGAAGAGCACATGGAGCAGTTCGCCCCGATTGTCGCGCACCTGGCAAATCAATAGCCAGGGGTCAATAGTGTTAGGATATTCCTCCTGGCGAGCCTGTTTTACAAAGACAACACGCCTTCGCCGGCCATAGTGATTCCCTCCACGCGGGTATATGCCACACCTCGTGACTGCAGGAGGTGGCTGCAGGAGCCACCTCTGCTCCAGCACACGAAATCCGCAGCTAGACATTTGGAGATACTGCCTGTCACCCTGAGCGCATGAGCCGCAGCCCTGAGCGCAGCGAAGGGGAAGGGTCTGGCTCGCTGGACGAAGAGATCCTTCGCTGCGCTCAGGATGACATCCCGGACGCCACTCAAGTAATGTCACCCTGAGCGCAGCGAAGGGGAAGGGCCGCTCAGGGGAAGCCTTATCTCCAAATGTCTAATTCGCAGCACCAGCACTTGACAACTGATATTCTGATCTATATACTTGTAGCAGGATATTCTGAAATAAATGATCACGACCAAGTAATACTGCGTTGAATAGCAACATGGAGGGATGAACGATAACGAAGCGCAAGGTGAACAATCCGCTCGCACTGGTGGTGCTGGCGTGTCTCTCGGAGCACCCGATGCACCCCTACGAGATGGCGACCACGATGCGCGAGCGGGGCAAGGACCAGAGCATCAAGCTCAACTACGGCTCGCTTTATACGGTTGTCGAGGCGCTGCAACAGCACGGGCTCATCGTCTCCCAGGAGACCGAGCGCTCGGGCCGGCGCCCTGAGCGCACCGTCTACCGCCTGACCGGCGCTGGCCGCATGGAGCTCATCGACTGGCTTAGCGAGCTCATCAGCACGCCAGCCAAAGAATATACTTGGTTCGAGGCGGGGCTCTCGCTCATCCCAGTGCTGCCGCCCGAGGATGCAGCCGCGCTCCTTGCGCAGCGGTGCAACCGCCTGGAGATGGAGATCTCCCAGGAGCGCTCCCTCTTGCAGCTCACCGCGCAGCGTGGGGTGCCGCGCCTGAATCTGATCGAGGGCGAGTACCTGCTGGCGATGCATGAGGCGGAGCTCGCCTGGACGCGCCAATTCGCCGAAGCGATCAGGTCGGGCACACTGGAGGGCATTGCCGAGTGGATTAACTATAGTGACCATAGTTCCGAATAGCAGCAAGAAAGAAAGGAGCCAGCCATGGCAGTGACACACAAGCCCTATAAGGGGCTGCCGATGGAAGGCATCATCGCCACGTGGTACGCCAGGAACACGGCGAACGACGTGCGTGGAACCCGGAAATGCGCAAGCTCCGTAGCTGACCGCCTCAAGCCAGGAGCGCGAGTGCTTGAGGTGGCCCCCGGTCCCGGGTACCTGGCGATAGAAATTGCCAGGATGGGCGATTACAGAGTCTCGGGCCTCGACATCAGCCATTCCTTTGTGCGCATAGCCGCCGGGAACGCGCGCAAAGCGGGTGTCAGCGTCGACTTTCAGCATGGAGACGCAGCTCACATGCCCTTCCCCGACGAGTCGTTCGATTTCGTAGTGTGTCGCGCCGCGTTCAAGAATTTTTCGGACCCGGTGGGCGCCCTCAACGAGATCCACCGCGTGCTCGTGCGCGGTGGCCAGGCATCGATCATCGACTTGCGCAAGGACGCGTCACTCGCGGCCATCGACGACGAGGTAGCTGGCATGCATCTGTCGGCATTGAACGCAAAGCTGACCAGGTGGACATTCCGCGCAATGTTATTGAAGAGCGCCTACACCAGGGAAGCCATCGATGCCATGGTGTCCCAGAGCAGGTTCGCGAAAGGTGAGATATCGCCGGACGGCATCGGCTTCGAATTGCGATTGGCGAAGTAGCAATGATGAGGGCACTCGCTCCAGCGCTGCACTATGACTTTCAGCTCGTCGTCGATATGAGTGATAAGCTGGAGAACTTCAGGACTGTGCGCGCCGAGGTGCTTTTGCTCGGCGGCAGCAAGAGCCCGGATTACTTGAAAGTTGCCCTTGACGCCCTGGAGAAGGTCTTGCCACATGTCACACGTGTTGAGTTCCCCGGACTCGGTCATGCGGCTTCATGGAATACCGATAGAGGCGGCCAGCCGCAACCGGTGGCGCAAGAACTGCGCCGCTTTTTTGCCGAACCGTAAATTTCTAAGTCACGATGTTCACTCATGTTTTGTCAAAGAAACCTTGACTGCCAGGTTCCCTTGCAGCAAGAGTGCCAGTTCACCAGGAGAAACAACCTCGAACCTGATCGCCATGAAGTCAGGCACCACCGCCTGAGCGCCCGCCTCCAGCAGAGGCACAGCATTATATGGTGACTGGATGCCAATACACAAAGCCCCAGCCGCGACAGCCGACTTCACGCCGCTGATTGCATCTTCAAAAACGACACAGGCGTGAGGAGGCTTCTGCAATGCTTGTGCCGCTCGCAGGTAGCATTCGGGATCGGGCTTGCCATGCCCAATATCCTCAGCGGTCACCTGGGTCGTGAAACAATCATCAATAGCGAGCTGCTGCAGCACCGCGCGGACCTTGGCCTTCGTCCCACTGGTCACCAGGGCCGTTGGCACCCCGTAGGACTTCAACAGGCGCAGGACCGTAGTGACCCCAGGTACTTCCTGGTAGCGCTCAATGCTTTCACCGGCATCGATCTCGGCCAGGATTGCCTGGCGCTGTTGTTCAGTGAGATGGGGGAAGAGGGACACGAGCGTGTGTTCCGAGGTACGCCCATACACACGCTGCACAAAATCTTCTTGCGTCAAATGCACGCCGTGTTCCCTGGCAAGCTGCCGCCATAACGCCGTGACGGAGTGGTAGGTATCCACAATCACCCCATCCATATCGAAAAGAATCGCTTCGTGCATCATCTCGTCTAGCACTCCCTGTTGTTTTTACTTCCTTGCTTTCTGCTTCAGTATAGCACCTGGCTTGCTGTCCCCGCCCTGGCGCACGATCTCCCTGGGGCATCGCGTTGGCGGCCAAGTTTGCTTCTCTTGAGGTGCATTAGCCGGGAGAACACTACGCGAGGATTACGTAAACAACCTTCAAGACCCAGGAGGCAGAGCCCTTCGTAAAGGTGATAGTTCCTTGATACGTGCCAATTGGCAGGGTGAGGGCCGCGACAGTCACGCTGGCGGTCTCGTTGCGATTCAGACCGATGTTCCCGCTTGATGGGCTCAGGCTTAGCCAGTTTCCTCCCTTATTGGTATGCACCGATGAAGACCACCCTGTACTACCACCGCAGTTAGTCAATGTCGCCACTTGCGGCGCAAGTGAGGGAGTGGTGAAAGTAAGACTTGAAGGAGAACCCTTGATACAATCCGCGACCGCTGTTGCCGTGGGCGTGGGCGTAGACGTGAACGTCGCCGCTGGCGTACCGGACGTCGAGACAGGTGTATCCTTCCCCACCGGCGCTGTAGCTCCGGCACTTGCCGTTGCTGGAGCATTCCCGACCGGCGCTGTGGAAGGACTCTGTTGTACTGTGACAGGGAGAGTAGGCTGCTTCAGATCACGTCCAGAAAGATAGCCGAGGCCGTACCATGCGCCCAGACTGCCCGCGATTACCACGAGCAGGGCGACGAGTAGCAGCGCGGGTCGCCAGAGAGATCCGGGACGCCGGGATGGCTGAGCAGTCGTGTGTGCTATAGATGCAGGCTGCTTACAGGCGTCCTGTAAGGCGTTGGCAAAGGCCACAACACTCTCATAGCGTAGGGCCGGGTCCTTGGCGAGCGCTTTGAACACCACCTGCTCCACCTCGAGCGGGAGGCCGGGAACTCTTGCGCAGAGCGAGGGTGGCATAACCAGCAGGTGCTGGCCGGCGATCTCAGAGAAAGCGCCGCTGAAAGGGTGTTCCCCGCACAACCATTCGTAGGTCACGATACCTAGCGCGTACTGGTCGCTGGCGAAACGGACCCTGCCCTGCAACTGCTCCGGTGCCATATAGGGGATTGTTCCAGCCAGACTATCGACCGCCTGCGAACTCGCGCTCTGGGCCACCAGGACAAGGCCAAAATCGCCCAGCAGCACCTGGCCGTTCTGCCCGACGAGTATATTCTCCGGTTTGACATCGCGGTGAATCAGCTTTTGCTGGTGTGCGTAGTCCAGTGCAGCAGCAACCTGTTGTACGATGATGACAACCTGCTCCTGCTCTATACGCGTCCCCTTGGGAAAGCGCTTGCGCAGGGAGCCGTTCGGCGCATAACTCATGACGAGGTAAGGGACCCCATTGTTGATCCCGTAGTCAAATACGCGCACGATATTGGGGTGTTCCAGCCCCGCAATGGTGCGTGCCTCGTTGAGAAAGGTATCTTCGGATAACTGCAGGTGCAACACCTTGAGCGCGCATTGCGTCTTCAGATAGATATGCTCTCCCAGGTAGACATCCGCGAAGCCCCCCTGTCCTAACCAGCCGGTGAGGCGATAGTTCCCCACCTGCTGCCCCAAACGACTCTTAGCACTCTCGAACATGACCAATGGCCTCCTTCCCATACTCCCACCTATTTTACCATTGATGCATCTTATCTCTCTTCACCATAGCAATTATGGCTATCTTTCGTCACGCTCTGGGACAGCATTTTCTACATCAGCGGAAGGACTATCTTTGCGGAACCGGCACTCCCTCCATTCCCAATTAGTTCTGATAATTATAATGATATTGCTGAAGATAAATATACCGATCTTATGAGTAAAGGAGGGAAATAGTGCTTGATCTCTTTCTGATCATTGTACTCGTGAGTCTACCTTTCGTCTTTGTCCTCGCGGGCCTGCCATGGATACACCATGACCAGGCAAGCTTCTTGCACCAGAGAGCCCCCAGGCTGCTAGGCATCCTCTTCCTCGCGGCGCTCGCCAGCTGCAGTCCCTCAATAAATCGGGGACCTACAACACCGGGCAGGGCGCGGGAAAATGTTCACCCGGTATCCTTACCGCATCATGCGCTTTCGCCCACGCCTCCTGCCCTGCAGAGCAGCGACTGGCCTACTTATCATCACGACAACTCCCGCACTGGCTACCTGCCAAACGAGCCTGATCCAAATCAGCTCAAACCTGCCTGGACAACAAAATTGGACAATGCCGTCTATGCCGAACCACTGGTCATTGGTGAGAGCGTCATTGTTGCCACTGAGGGAGATAGCATCTACTCCCTCAATGCTCGCACAGGGCAGGTGCAGTGGCGTACCAACGTCGGGCAACCCGTTCCCTTGTCAACGATACTCTGTAGGGGCACTGTCGATCCGCTGGGGATCACCGGTACCCCCGTCTATGACCCTGGAAGCGGGCTGGTCTTTGCCGTTGCTGAGGTCACCGGTCCCGAGCACCTGCTGGTGGGCGTCGATGTGAACACCGGCAAGCTGCGCGTACGCCGCTCGGTGGACGTGCCGGCACTGGTTCCGCCACGGATATATATGCAGCGTCCGGCACTAGCCCTCTCTCATGGCATGGTCTACATGGCCTTTGGGAGTTCTGCCCCTGACTGCGGGCAGTACCATGGGACGATCGTCGCCTCGCAGACAGATGGGCAGGGGCCTTTACTCTCCTATCAAGTCCCCAGCGAGGATCAAGCTGGCATCTGGGGACCTTCCGGCCCAGCGATAGATAATCAGGGAAAGGTGTATGTATCCACGGGCGATGACGAGTCAATCACCGGAAAGTGGGATTTAAGCAATGCCGTCCTGCGCCTCTCCCCGACGCTGCAGCTGGAGGATAGTTTTGCCCCCCCCAACTGGCGCCTGCAGGATACAGGGAATCAAGACCTTGGTTCAGAGGGGCCAGCGCTGCTGCCGGACGGCCTCGTCTTTATCGCTGGCAAATCTGGTGATGGCTACCTGCTCCATGCCAACGCCCTGGGCGGCATAGGGGGTCAGGCGGCGACGGTGAAAGTCTGCTATGGCCTGGCCATGGGGGGTGTTGCCTCGGCGGCCTCAAACGTCTTTGTGCCTTGCTCCGATGGCCTGCGACGGGTCCTGGACCCACCAGGAGCGGCACTGAAGGTGGATTGGCACACGTCTGAACAAATCAATCTGCCGCCCATCGTGGGAGGTCACACGGTCTACAGCCTTGATCCCGATGGCATCCTTTATGCCCTCGATAGCGATACCGGCCTGGTGCGTGCAAAGGTCTCGCTGGGCGTTGCGGTACCTCACTTTGCCACGCCGACGCTCTCGCGGGGTCGCATCTTCGTGGGAACGATGGTGGGGGTGAGCGCGGTGACCCTCGCGTGGCCCTAAGCACCTGCTTGTAAAGGGAGCCTTACAAAGAACGTGATGCCTTTCTCCTCTGATGATTCCGCCCAGATCTGCCCCCCATGGCGCTCGACAATCTCTTTACTGATGGAGAGACCAAGGCCCCATCCCTTTACAGGCGAGGTTTCAGCATCAAGCGTACGATAAAACGGCTTAAAAAGCTCCTCTAATTGCGTTGGGGATAATACTATGCCCTCGTTTTGGACCTGGAAGATCACGTGGGCATCCGCTGCACGCACACGCACATGAATCATGCTATGTTCTGGTGAATACTTCACGGCATTGTCTACTAAGTTCACCAGGACCTGGGTGAGTCGTTTCTCATCAGCTTGCAGCAGGAGACAAGCAGCAGGAAGCTCTAGCTCGATAGAGCGATCCGAAAGAGCCTGTTCGTCCTCGATGACGGCACGGCAGAGGCCTCCGAAATCACACGGCGCCAGCCGTAATGGGACCTCCCCCGAACGGACGCTACTCAGATCGAACAGATCATCAATTAATGCTCGCAAACGTTGCGACTGTACTACAACAATTTCTAAATGCTTACGCAAAGCTGACCAGTTCTCCGGTGTTCCTCCCGACCTGTTCAGACGAGATAAGATCAACTGCGTTCGACCAAGTATCGTGGTTATCGGGGTCCTGAGTTCGTGCGATGATCGTGTGATCACATAGTCTTTCAAGTAATTTGCTCTCTCAAGCTGTTCATTAACCTGTACAAGTCTCTGATTGGCTGCCTCTAGTTCTTGAGCATACGCTTGTGTCATTTGCCGAGCAGCAAGGATACGCCTTCGAGCCACCTCAAAGTAAATCGCCACAGCAACTGCCACGATTTGCAGGATGACGAAGGGTGCAAGGATAGCGGTATCCTTCCCTATGTTAGGCGTTATGAGGCCAGGAGAGATAAGTTCGACAATGGCAATCAGCCCCATCGCGATAGTGAACAAGGCGGGACCCAGCCCCCATATAAGGGCAACCAGAACCGATATAAGGCCAAAGGGAGCACTGTCGAAAATCGTTGATGGTGAAAAATAATCGACTATCTTATCCAAAGGCAGCATAGCGCCAACGAGGAGAAGACTCGCAATGTATCCGAACCAGGCAGAATGCAGCCAGGCGAGGGGCACAACCCAGTGTTGAGGCCTGTCTCCAGGGCGTTGAGAAGGCTCATGGAGAGGTTCTTCTTGAAGACGCTGACCGCTTATTCTTTTTTCCATAAGAGCCCTCGGCAATCAACTACCCTCTGAAAGGGGGTTCCTTATTACTTACTGGCTGCTGTCTCCTGCGGAACTATGTTCCATGAGCACGGCGACAAAGCGCCCGATTGCCAGCACGGCGACAGCCCCCAGGAAAGCCGCAATAACCGTGCCAAAGAAACCAAGCGTGGTATCGGGAAGCAAGAGGTTTATCACCAGCCCGGCAAAAAATGCGCCGGCGAGGCCAATCGCAATCATCCCCATAATCCCAAAGTAGGGGACTTTTACGAATCTGGTCGCCAGGAAGCCAGCAATCAAACCAATGATCAACCACACAAACCAGTGGGTTATTGAGAAGGCAGCGCCTCAACGAGGGTTGCGAGTTCCATGTAAATATCTCCTTCTCTCCAGTGCAAGTATAAGGAGGAAGCGTCATGAAAGCGTCATGAAGGCGTTATGAAGCGTCATGAATATGCACTTCCTCCGTAAGAGACCACATTGTTGCACAAATTCTTCTTGCGTCAGGACGAACTGCTTGCCTATAGTTTCCTGCCGTCCGACGCGGGATCGTACTGGAAGATTTCCTCGATAGGTAAATGGAATATGTGCGCAATCTTGAATGTCAGTGGCAGGCTGGGGTCGTATTTTCCCGTTTCGAGCGCATTCACCGTCTGGCGCGAGACTCCCAGGTATTCGGCAAGCTCAGCCTGCGACCAGTTGCGCTCGGCCCGTAGGACTTTCAGTTTGTTCTGCATCGCTCTCTCCGTCTGTTATTGATATCTCCGTGTGGCAACAGCGGCCCCGATGCCCCACAAGGCAATCATGAGCGGGAAAATGTACACCCAGCTGAGGTTTGGAAAGCCCACGTACACCAGGCAGCCGTAACTGAACGTCACCACACCAGTAGCTCCAAAACTAAAGGCAAAAGCCTCCAGTTGGATCCGCCGCTGTAGCTCATCCATGCGGCTAAAAAAGCGCAGAAATGCCCTCAGAGCGAAGAGCACGGGGATCACCGGAGCCAGTGCCAGCGGAAATCCGCCACCAGGCCGAGGGCGGACTGGCGATGATCAGAGTGATGGAAACGGGCAGCACAACCACATAGGCGGCCATTGCCGCCCAAAATTCTCGCATGTACAATTTAGATGCAGACTGATTCATAACAGGAAATGTCCTTTCTGGATAAGAAACATACTGTGGTATGTAAAGCACACATACCATTTTGTCAAGTTCACTTGTCTTAGCATAGACAATATAATTTAATTTGTCAAGTCTCTTTGTCTTTTTGTCATGGAGAGTTGACAAAGCGACTATCTCTATACGAGGATGTAACTATTCAACAGGGGGTGCAGGGGGACGGCGTCCCCCTGCCGGAGCGCGAGGTGTCCTCGCTTCCTTCTCTTGTTCCTCGCCTGCCGCCGCAGGCGGCACAAGCAAGCTACCTTAAGAGTTACACGAGGATATAGCTGTACATGATAGCGAGCAAAGTATAGCGAAACGAGAAGCGAGTATTTGGAGAAAGCCAATGACCAGGTTTGAAACAAGGAATGGACATTTCAGTTGCCGCACTGCGGCAGTCTTGCTCCATGAAGGCCGTATCCTCCTTCAAGGAGAACCGCGCGCGTTTCCGAGGGCAGAGGACTGCGGGTTGATTTCTGACTCCTCAAAGTGCCAGCCAAAGGCGACCTGGGGGCGAACAACATAGAAGGGTCCAGGCAACTGCTTTGGGTCTACGTCCCAGTTATACTTCTCGTTATAGAGGTTCACCACTCGCTCTACAAGGGAGAAATCGCCGACCGTCTTGGCCACGCCCTCGACGATCACCACCTCGTTCCCACTCTCCAGGTGGACCGTGATCGCGGGATGAACCGCCAGGTTCTGCGCAGCCAATGAGCCCGTGCTGAAATAGAAGGCCGTGTCGAGCCAGACGCCCCACACCGGGCGACTGTGTGGTCGGCCATCGGGACGAGTGGTTGCAATCCAGTAGTTACGCGCCTCTTTGAGAAGAGCAGTAGCCCAGCTCCACGGCAGCTCCGCCGACCCGGCGTAACTGCCAAACATGCGGGGTTGGCTGGGCTCAGGATCACTGCCCCCACCAGTCTGTGCTTCCATTAGCTCTTCATCCTTTCATGGGGAATTCTGCTCCATAGGGACTCGGTTCTCGCTCGTCCCCCTCAATTTCCGTAGGGGCGAGGGTGGCGAGGAGCGGCGGGGGACACCATCCGGGGGATGGTGTGCAGGCCTTTATGGTCGCCCGCTTCCCCTGTACATCTTCAATATACCCGAAGCTTCCTGACACCTTCTGTCATATTTTGAGAAGAGTGCTGCGGAAACGTCTATCAGAAAAAAAATAACAGCCCCAGTTTCCTGGAGCTGTTTTTGACGAGGCGCCTCCGGCAAGGCGCTGCCTACATCGCCTGGAAAGTCTCGTACACTGTAATCTCGCCGCCGCCCAAAACTGGGCAGCCCTTGGCCTTCTCGACAGCCTCAGCCAGCGAGTCAGCCTTGATAATAGAGTACCCGGTGGCCATCGTCCCCACCGGGCCGTCACTGACCTTTCCGTTGCTCGCGATGTGTTTGGCCTGCGGGGTAAACGGATTGCCCCCGTCTACCAGGGCATCTGCCGAGCTGACCAAACCAGGCCCCCCACGCTTGCATGACCGCTGCTTGTTCAGCTTCAGTCTCGGGCATGCTGCCGCCGCTATAGAGTAGGACAAAATTCGCCATGGCTAAACCTCTTTCTTCTCGCAGAACTTCTTAAAGGACGTTCAATCAGGCCCTTCTAATATAACGACGAATAACATCTGATTAAATCGACATCAGTGACGGCAAATTGATCATCCACCAAAAACTTGCATGAACCAGCCATACATCGGCGTTAATACATGTATGCTATTCTTGCCCCTCCCTATAATGAAGAAGGAGTACAAACGCTAGTTCAAGGGTTCTCTCTACGAAAACATTT
>WNGM01004450.1_pt1 | contig 11058 bp, 10 predicted proteins | sample 5400571 | NCBI WGS metagenome assembly WNGM01 (sample SAMN13153378, study PRJNA577476) | soil metagenome | isolation source: 100 cm soil or saprolite under Garry oak tree replicate 2 | place: USA:California | collected 2016-06-15 | reverse complement strand
CGGCTGACCGCCAGCCCGGCCGCGGCGGCCGAAGCGCGCGGCCAGGTCCGCGCGGCCATCCGGGTCTGGGACATCCCGGTCGATGAGGACATCGCGGTCCTGCTCACCAGCGAGCTGGTCACCAATGCCATCAGCCACGAGACGGGCACGAGCATCACGCTGGCCGTCACCTGCTCGTTCGGCCAGCTGCGCGTCGATGTCCACGACACGTCGCGCACCTTGCCGGTGCTGGTGGACGCTCCAGCGGACGCCGAGGCCGGCCGGGGCCTGATGCTGGTTGCCACCTTGTCGGCCACCTGGGGCATCTACCGCACCCCAGCGGGCAAAGCCGTGTACTTCACGCTCGCGTTCGAGCCGGATCCTCCCGGCGACGGACGCGCTCAGACGTGGGGACTGTGAGTCATTACCCCGGCGCCTCACAGTTCCCACCGAATTCCCCTGGAACCCCGCGCCCCGGCCGCGGGGTTCCAGGGGATATCCCTGGCCCGGGCCGGGTCACCGCGTTTCCCGGCTGCGTCACCTCGGCGGGATGGTCCGCAGCGCCGACTCCCTGGCGATGTCGATCCGCGAGTTGACGTTGAGCTTCTTGAGGATGTGGGAGACGTGCGTGGCAACGGTCCGGCGGGATAGCAGTAGCCGGGCGGCGATCTCCGGGTTGGACAGGCCCTCCTCCACGAACGCGGCGATCTTGATCTCGGTCGCCGTGAGGCTGTCCCAGCCGCTCTGCGCCCGCCGGTGCTTGGCGTGCGGCCCGCGCCGGATGCCGTGGGCACGGAACGCGGCCTGCAGCCGGGCGATGTCAGCGGCCGCGCCCAGCGAGGTGTAGACATCCACGGCGGTGGTGAACGCGGCCCGCGCCTGGGTCCGGTCGTCGGCGTCGACGAAAAGCCCGGCAGCCGCCTCGAGGGCCTTCGCCCTCAGCAACGGCCTGCTGGCGTCGTTATAGCGCTCCGCGGCCACCAGCAGCCGGGCGGCGTCGCCGTCCAGCAGGCCGCGGCAGTACAGGGCGTTGGCCAGCCGGTGCGGGATCGTCGATCCGGCGGCGAGGGTGTCGGCGTGGCCCGCGAGGGCCTGCGCGGTGCTCAGGTCGCCGGTCCGGGTAGCCAGCCGGACGGCGTCGGCCAGCAGGTCCTCGATCTCTTCGACTTCCTCGTTGCCGTCGAACGCATCGGTCAGTGCGGCCCGCGCCTCCGGCAGCGCGCCGTCCTGCTCGCGGTCAAGGCTGCGGGCCAGCGACAGCGGCCCGATAGGCCTGCGTCCGAGCCGCTTGGCGTGCGGGTCGGACGCGGCGAGGTAGCCGCGCGCCGCGCCGGTGTCGCTGCGGTGGAAGCTGATGACGGCGGCGATGCCGAGATCACAGCAGGCTACGCCGGGTTCGGTCAGGTCCTCGGGCAGGGCGCCCACCTCGGTCAGCGCGTCGTCCCAGCGCCCCGTCTGGAAGAGCAACTGGCCCAGGGCACTGTGCGCCTGAGCCAGCCGGAACGTCGCGCCGACCTGGTCCGAGAGCTGCCGGGCCTGCCCGGCCGCGGTCAGCGCCTCCTCGTGCCGGTCGAGATTGCCCAGCGTGACGGCCTTGTTCAGCTGCAGCAGGAGTCGCAGGTCGGTCAGCGTGGCATCGGACTCGGTAACGGTCAGAGCCCGGTCGAACAGCGGTAGCGCCTCGGTCATGTCTCCCCGCGTCGAGGTCACCAGCGCCATTACGAGCAACGCCGAGCCCATGGCCCAGTTGTCGCTCGCCTCCGACGCCGCGTCGAGCGCTTCGGCGGCGACCCGGCCCGCCTTTTCCACCTCACTGCTGTTGAGGTGGGTCCGCGCGGCGAACGCGAGTAGCCGGGCGCGGTGCCGGGCCGAGATACCGGGAGCAGCCAGCGCCCGGTCCAGCACAGCCAGGGATTCCAGGAACTCGCCTGCCAGCATGTGGCACTGGGCCAGGGTCCAGTACAGGTCCACGAGGAGATCGGGCTCGGTGGCGTGCTCCAGCGCGCGGTTGGCCACCTGCTCGGCCGCGGCCCGGTCACCGATGCGGAAGAGGGCGTAGGCGAGTTGGCTGGCCAGTCGGCCGTGCTGGGCCGAGTCGGCGGAGGTGCTGGCGACGGCCCGGGTGAGGATCTCGGCCGCCACCCCGGGCGCCTGGCCAACCAGAAGGTCCGCGGTACGCGCCAGCCAGTCAAGCATCCACTCGTCCACTGGCTCGGCCGGGACGCCGGGTCCGGCGACGGCCCGGAGCAGTTGCAGGGCTACCCGCTCCGTTGGCGCACCCGCCTCCGCGAGGGCGCGCCCCGCATCGCGATGCCAGGCGGCGCGGACGGACGTCGGCATGTCGTCGTACAGGGCCGCCCGGATCAGCGGGTGCCGGAACCCGAGGCCGTGGCCGGATTCGGCCAGCACGCCGACAGTGCATGCCTCATCTACCGCCGGGATCAGGTCTGCCACAGCGCGGTGCAGCACGACCGCCAGATCGGTGACCGCGAAATCCACCCCGAGCAGGGCCGCGGCCCGCAGGACCTCGCGCACCGGCCCGGTGACGAAGCCGAGGCGGTCCGCGATCGCCGCGGACAGCGACACGGGCGCGAAGCCGCCCGTGAGCTCGGCCGTTCCCGCTTCGGTGATGGTCAGACCGGCGCCGCGGGCCAGGGCGGCGACAAGCTCGGTGACGTAGAACGGGTTGCCCGCCGCCCCGTCGGCGAGCCTCAGCAGGCCGTGGTCAGGCCTGCCGCCCGCCAGCTCGGCCACCAGGGCGGCCACGGCCGGCTCGGCGAGCCCGGCGAGCTGGAGCCGGGTGGCGTCGCCCGCCACCCGCCGCAGCGCCAGCACGTCATCCCGCTGCGGCGCCGGACGCATCATCCCGACCAGCAGCAGCGGCACCTGCCGCGCCGACCTCGCCAGTCGGCCCCACAGGGTGATGCTGGCCTGATCGGCCCATTGCAGGTCGTCGATGACCAGGATGGTCGGTCGCACCGCGCATTGCTCGGCGACCAGAGCGAGCAGTTGCTCCGCCAGCACGGCGGGCATGTCCGTGCCGCGGTCGACGCTGGCCTCGCCACGCAAGAGTTGGACGATCATCTTCCGCCTGGGATTGGCAGAAGGCTCACGTACCCGCAGCCCGTCGAGGAACGGCAGCAGCGGCAGCGCCTGGCTCAGCTCGTCGCAGTCACCCCAGAACGTCTGACAGCCAGCTTCCGGCGCCTCCGCCACGGCCGCCCGTACCAGTGTGGATTTGCCGATACCCGGCTCACCCTCGATAAGGACCGAACCGCCGCGCCCCCGCGCCAACTCTCTTATCAGCCCGGTCAGCAACGCCATCTCGCTGTCGCGGCCGATCAGCCGACCAGCTGGGGTCACCGACTGCATGGAGCAAACTGTACTACCTGAACATTTACTGAACAAGCAGACATATTCGGACACCAATTCGGGTCAAGGTGCCTTTGCTATGCTATTAGGGTGCCGCCCCTGCGGCTTTAATGAAACTGTCGCGGCAACTTGCATCGCATGATTCGCTGACATTTTCCTGATTAATTACGCAACTATTGCAGTTCAATTAACGGCGCATTATGTTTTTGTTGACAGAAAGCATTTTAGGTAACACGCTATGTATATAAATAGCCGAAGGGCGGCTATAACTCCAAATGGTCAGATTCGCCAAGGCAGGACGACGGGGTCGCGCAATGGGATGCTGACCTTGGAAGATGCCATGGAGGAATCATGCGCAAGGGTCGGAGCATCCTCATTTCCGCCATCCTAACACTTGGCACGGCAGGGTCAATCCTGGCAGGGTCGGCAGCTGCGGTCGCCGTTCCGGCCAGTGCCACCACCGTGGTTGCGGGCGCTTACTCGCCCAATACTCACTTTTACGTCTAACTCCGTCTGGAACTTTCGCGATCGGCCTGTTTCCGGTTCGGAGAATCCGCGGCAGGCCGATCGCGTAATTGTGCCGGTCGCCGGGAACTAACGGAGCCGGTCCCGGAAACTATCCAGCCCGTTGCGACCGCCGACCATGCGTAACTCTAGGCGCTCTTCTTTTTCACAGTCTCTCTTGCCATATAGCTCTACAGCAGTCGCACCAGGCGTGTCACGCGATAGCTCGGTCAGCTCCGGAACGCCGGTGCGGGCATGTCGTCGTACCGGGCGCCAGGATCAGCGGGTGGCGGTACCCGAGGCCGTGGCCGGACTCAGCCAGGACGCCGGCGGCGCATGCCTCGCCTACCGCCGGTATCAGATCCGCCACCAAAACCCGCGCGATCCGGGGGGTAACTGTCCACGATCCTTACCGCCGCCCGGCGGGTCACGCCAGCAGCCACGCCAGCCCCGCGGGAACAGGCCGCGGCGGCCGAGCGGATCATTGAGTATCAAAGACGCCGTGGCAACTGCGGCACCTGAGGCTGGCACCTCCGCGGAACCAGGCATTTCATTGTCCGACGCGCCGCTCTTTTCCGACGCGCCGCAACAGCATGACCGCGGCATCCACGCCCAGGGAGCCCGGATCGCCGGTGCGTATCAGCGGTCACGGCAGTGCGCTCGGAGCGCACGGGCACCAAGAAGCAGGGCCAGGCCGCAATGCCGGGAGGCAGCGTCAATCCGCAGATGATTAAGGTGGGCCGCCGCGCCGTGGATCGAACGCCGCCGCGGGTACCCCCGTTGCCGGATTGCCTGGTTCATCCGGACTAGTTAATGTCGCAGCAATCGTTACGATGGCATGTGTACGGTTGACTAAAGGTTTCACTAATTGTTGTGATGAAATCTGCGTGACCGTCGCTCGTCCGCCCGCGCGGCGCCGAGGAGGAGGAACGCCCGATGATCGCGCCAGGAAGTCCCACGGTGCGGCGACGTCGGCTGGCCGCCGAACTGCGCGGCATCAGGGAGAGCAAGGGCAAGAGCGGCGATACCGTCGCCGCGGCGCTGAAGTGGTCGCCGTCAAAGATCAGCAGGTACGAGCGGGCCAGGACCGGATTGCGTCCCCGTGAGGTCGAGCGGCTGCTGGATTACTACGAGATCACCGGGCCCCGGCGCGCGCTCTTGCTCGGGCTGGCCGAGGACGCAGCCCAGAAGGGCTGGTGGGAAGAGTACTCCGACAGCTTGTCCGATGACTATAAGCAGTTTATCGGCCTAGAGCACGAGGCGACATCGATGGCCATCTGGCATGTCGACGTCGTCACCGGGCTGCTGCAGACGGAGGAGTACGCGCGGCACATCATCGGCAGCTACAGCCGGGTCGAGCCGGTTGCGCCCGGCATGATCGGGCGGCTGGTGCGGGTCCGGATGCGCCGGCAGCAGGTGCTGAGCCGGGACGGGCTGCAGTTGTCGGTGGTGCTGGACTAATCGGTCCTGAAGCGCCGGATCGGCGACGACGCGGTCATGTACGACCAGCTCAAGGGCTCGTGAAGGAGGCCGACCGGCCGAACCTGACGCTGCAGGTCCTTCCCCTTGACGCGCAGCACTCGGTGTTCGGGGAGTCCTTTGTCATCTTCAGTTTCGGGCAGGACGCTGATGCGATGCTGCAAGACGTGGTGAGTACCGAGCACTTGCGGAGCGGTTTCACCCTGGAAGGGGAGCGGGATACATATCTGCACCGGATCGCATTTCAAATGCTTTCCGAAGCGTCGCTCGACCCGGCGACGTCCCGGGCTCTTATTCTCAAGACCGCGGAGTCGTATTGGTCCGGTGCCCAGCGGCACGCGCACGCCTGAAAGCGGCGGCCGTTAATTCCCGTTTGTTGCGGTAAAAGCCATATTTCGCGATTCCTCGCGGGCTGTCCGGTGACCGGACGCCTGGCTTCCTGGAGCCGGACCAGCCGCGGCGCCGCCGCTTTGCCGGACCGGCCGCGACGTCACCGCCATGCCAGATACTCCCAGGTCAGCGCGGGGTTGACAGCAGCGGCACGTCGACGGTACAAGTGACATCCACCGGACCTCAGTGCTAATTGAGGCAAGTGGGATCCTAGGTGCCGGTGGTGCTGTTAGCCTTAGAGTTGGCGATTGCGACTGGTGATGATAACGCCACATTTCGTAGTCGCGCGTCGGGGTTATTCACAACAATCAGTGAGGTAAATGACATGGGTACACCTATGCACGAAAACCACTCCGAAAGACCAAATTCGGGACTTAACTGGGTCAAGAGCTCACTGAGTTTCTCCAACGGCAACTGCGTCGAGGTGGCCAGCCTAGCCGATGGCGGGGTCGGTGTCCGCAATAGCAGGGACGCCGGCGGGTCGGTTCTGGCGTTTACGCCGGACGAATGGCACGCATTTCTCGGCGGCGTACGAAACGGAGAATTCGACAGTTTCGGCCGGTAACGGACGCGGCGGCACGATGCTGTATCGCCCGGCCCGGTAACTGCCGATCACGGCAGAAGCGACAGAAGCGGTGGGCTCAGCCGGAATCGGCCTGGGCCCTCCGCTTCGTGCTGTCTCCGCTGTGTCGCACGCACGGATCCCTCATGCTCCGGCCCCCTTGCCCTTCGGGCGGTACTGGAGCCGCTGCCGCGCTATCTCGCAGATGCCCTTGCGTTCGTTTTCGGCCGCCACCTGCCTCGCCTCATCGAGATCGGCCGGCGTGAGCAGGCCGTTGGCGAGCAGGAAGTCGGCGAGATCACGGGCGTGACCGCGCTCTTTCCAGATGAAGCCCTGCAGCAGCTTCTTGTAGTCCGATACCGCGCCCTCTCCGCTCAGGTCCAGAGCGATCACCACGTCGATCATCGGAACGCTCTGCGGGGCGGCCAGGCCGAGGATGAACTCCTGGTAGTAGTAGGCCATCGCCAGCCGCGCCGTCACGTTGCGATCGAAGTAACCACGCACCCGGGCCACGGCGTCTTCGCCGGGTCCGCTGCTCCGCCGCACGATGGTCCCGGCCCGGGTCGTGATCTGCTGGCCAAGGTCAGGAGCCGGCGGCTCGGCGAGTCGGCGGGCAGCCATCTCGAGTCGCAGCCGCACCACCCAGGGACCGACACTGGCCAGCCACGAACCCTCCGCGAGCGGGACCGGCAGCGCCTCGTAGCGGGCCGGGGCCACCGGCAGCACGTGCCGCGCCGTCCGCTCCACGGCCTCGGCGCTGAGCGGTGTCCCCGGCGCGTCCGGCGCCAGGTAGACCCGGTACGTCGTGTCGCGGCTGAACAGTTCCCAGCGGTGGTGGACGTACCGGAAGCCGGCGCACCGCGGCGCCCGGTGCAACGTGACGTCCTCGTCGCCGCTGAGCGTGCGCCGGTCCAGCCAGGTGATCTCGTCGGGCGGGCAGTTCACCCACTCGCCGCGCGCCGCTGACCACAGGAAAAGCCGGCCCGTCGCCACTGGTTCGCCACTCCCGGACGACGCGCCACCGGCGCGGTCGCCCCGTCTCGCCATGTATGGAATGACAATTCTCGCACTCCTGGGCGTCAGATGATCTCAACGCGGGAGAGCGGGGCGTCGGGATTGGTCCCCCAGCGGATCGTGTCGCCGTCGCTGACCGGCTGCTCACCCGTCACCTTGGCGCCGTTGAGGGTGAGCCCGTTCCGGCCCTGGTTGGTGATCCACCAGCGGCCGTCAGCGAACGTGAACCGTGCGTGCTCCCTGGACACCGTGGGCACGTCGGGGAGCATGAGCTCCACGGGCCCGCGCCCGGCCCGGGCGCCTGACGTCCGGGTTTCCGTCACCGAGGAGCCGGTGACCAGCCGCAGCGCCGGGACAGCGGGCAGGCTCTGCTCCAGGACAGTGGTCATCCCGGCCGCTACCGTCCGGCCCGCGTCGTGCGTACCGGGGTCCTGCGGGCCCGGGTCCTGCCAGACGTGGCTGACGGGCCCGGCGTAGGGACGCCGCTGGCCGGCGTGCGCGAGCCCGGGCGCGGCGTGCGCATACGGGACATCGAGCAGGTCGGGCCGGGTTCCGGCCCGTACCAGATCGCCCTGCCGCAGCCGGTAGCGCCCCGGCGGGACCGAATCGCTGGCGATGACGTACACCTGGGCCCGGCCCGGTGCGGCCAGGCGGGCCTGGTACCCGGCCACCTGCTCTTCGTAGACCTCGGTCAGGCTCGAGCTGATGACGCCAAGCTCCATCCGCTCGCGCAGCGAATCGAGGTCGGCCGGGTTCAGCTGGAGTTCCACCACGCCCGGCGCGAGCAGCGACCCGCTGGGCGTGACCACGAACACGTCCGGCAGGTGCCGCATGGCCACCCTGAGCACATCCTGCCCGTCACGCCACGGCCGCGAGGCCATTCGCTGGAGCCAGGGATGATCCCTGGTGATGCCCAGGGCGCGCAGGCCGGCCAGGCTCGCGCCGCCGAGTGCCGCGATCGCGACCAGCACCAGGGTGGCGGAAACGGCCGAACCGGTCATGACCTCCAGAACCAGCCAGCCCGCCGCGACGCCCCCCGCGATCGCCCAGCGCCTGCGGCTTCGCTGCCGCAGCGGAGCACGCCCCCGCCGGGGTGCCGCTTCCTCGCCTCCAGCCATCGATACCGTCCTTGACCTGTCCTGACCCGAAGAATCCGTTAGTGATCGCCAGCCCTCGTCACAGAGGATGCGGTCCCGCGCGCCCGCGAGTCAACGAATCAGCGGCAGCTTCCAGGCATCTGGAAATTGCCAGCGGAACCGCCGGGGCCGGTAAGCCAGGGCGGGCGAGTCAGGGGCGGGTGAGCGTGGCCATCGCCCGTTCGGGCTCCCAGTGCGCCCGGATCGAGGTGATCAGCCCGTCCTCGTCGACGGTGTAGATGACCACGCAGTCGACCGTGATGGTGGCGCCGCCGTCGCCGAGCCACATCGTGATGCTGGCGATGTTGGCGCAGCACGGTCCGTTGGCGAAGGAATCGGTGATGCGGAAGCGGAACCGGCTCACCGAGCCGAAGTTCCGGTCCCAGAACCTCCCGATCCCGTCGTGCCCGTGGTGCCCGTGGCCGCCGGGATCCAGCCGCGACGGACCGACGGGATCCTGCACGATCGCGTCCGGGGCGAACAGGGCGAGCCAGTCGTCCTTGCGCCCGGCGGCGACGGCGGCCATGGAGCGGCGCGAAACGCGGCGCGCCGGATGATCGCCGTCAGGAGCTTCCCAGCTGATCGCGTCGGTCACGGCAAAAATGTAACGTGTTCTAGTTCGATGTCAAGGCTTCCTGCCGACTCCCCCCGCGAACTTCAGCCGGGTGGAAAGCGCTGCGTCCTGCCGCCATCGCTGGACATCGGTCAGGCCGGGCGCCAGGAAAATACGGGGAATCACTTCCCGGAAGACCGCGGCCGGGAACCGGGGCGCCAGTCAACGCCAAGCGTGCCTTCTGCTGCCGATACCCCGCTTCGGCCGCCGCCAGGGCCCCGCAAGACATAGGCGATGCCCACCGCGATGGCCCCGCCTGCCGCCGGGCCGACGAGATACGCCCACCACGAGGTCCAGTCGCCGAGCACCAGGGCGGGCCCGAGCGACCGGGCCGGGTTCATCGACGCGCCGCTGACCGGAGAGCCCCACAGCCCAGCCAGCGCTATATAGCTGCCCACCCCGATAGCGGCCAGCGGCCCGATCTGCTGGGCACCCGACGCGGTGCCCAAGATCACGCTCACCAGGGCGGCGGTCAGGACCAGTTCCCACAACATCGCGGTGGTCGTCGAGATACCGCTGCCGGGCAGGGTCAGGCCCGCGCTGCCCTGCTTGCCGATCAGCGCCCACAACAGCAACGTGGCCAGGGCGGCACCGATGAACTGGGCAACGACGTAAGCAGGGACACGCTTCCACGGGAAGTCGCCGCGCAGCGCGAAGGCGATGCTCACCGCCGGGTTCAGGTGTGCGCCGGAGACCGTCCCCATGAACAAGATGACGGCGGCCACCATCAGCGCCGGGGCCACCACCCGCGCGCCATAAGGGACCGCATTCCCGCCGAAACGGGCGTTGACCATGCCGCCGCCCACGGCGACAAGGACCAGGAAGAAGGTCCCGAGCAGCTCAGAGAACAGGCGCCGCCCCTCGTAACTGTCGTCCCAGAAGTCGAACTGACTGGCGACCGAGTTCGGCTGCCCCAAGGACCGCAGGGCAACCGCGGCGTGATGGGCTGCTTGCTCCTGGTCAGGCCCCGATGACGGGGCGAGCCCGGGCGGCTGGCTGGTCATATAGCCCCTTTCCGGCTTTCCTGGGCACCGGGGCAGCTGCAAGCGCCAGGATTCTGGCCCACCTGCAGCGCCTCAATTCCCCATCCAGAATCGCCTGGCCGCACTGCAACTGCATCACCCCCGAAGGATGAAACCACATCCAGGACCGGGAGCTAATCGCCGTGCCATTGGCGTGCCGTTAACCCCGGAACACCGGGTCTCTCACGGACACTCATGGACATCCCGTTCCGCAGGTCAGACGGCATGAGAGCCCGGACGCTGCAGATCCCGGGCTGAGAGGGTCAATAGTGCTATCGGGAGCGCGGGATCGCCGGCCGGTGACATCATCCGAACGGGCCCGCGGTTCTGCTCACCCGTCACAGCGAGCCCGCGTGCGCGGAACAGTGCCTGGCCGCCGCGGACCCTGAGTCATCGTAGAAGGCCTGGCTGCAGTGCGCCGCGGAGCACGACTTGAAGCGGAGCCACGCGCCGGAGGCGGCGGATCCGGCGACGGCGATGGCGACGACGGCCACCAGGTTGGGGTAGCTGGCCCGGGCCGCGCTGGCCAGCTGGACCGCGCTCGCGGGATCGACGGTGAGGACGAGGCGCCCGTCGGCCAGCGCCCGGGTCAGGCGGGCGGCGGCGGCTTCGTCCTCGCGGCCGGCGGTGTGGGCGGCCAGGACGTCCCTCATCGACTCGCGCAGGCGCAGCAGGGCGGCGTGCTCGGAGTTGCTCAGCCCGGCCTCGGCGGGCAGCAATCCCGCCGCGCGGAGCCAGGCAGCTGCCTCCTCCCGGGTGCCGAGCTGGTCCGCGCCAGGGGAGGCGCCCAGCGTATTGGCGAACGCCTGGATCATCTGTAGCGGACCGGTAACAGGCACGATCCGATGGTAACGAGTTCTCGGTCCGCCTGGCGCCCTCTCCCGGCTGGCTACTATTCGGTAACCCTTTATCCGCCGCATCTTGATGATCGGTCCGCTGCAGGACGCAATGGAACCGGGCCACGCCGGGAGGACCAATATCCGTCAG
>WNGM01004449.1_pt1 | contig 11058 bp, 9 predicted proteins | sample 5400571 | NCBI WGS metagenome assembly WNGM01 (sample SAMN13153378, study PRJNA577476) | soil metagenome | isolation source: 100 cm soil or saprolite under Garry oak tree replicate 2 | place: USA:California | collected 2016-06-15 | reverse complement strand
CTGTGGGAAGGATGGCCCGATTCGGTGCGTAGCATGTGGCCCATTTCGTGGGCGATGAGCCCGTCGAGCAGGCCCGACTCGATGGCCCGGACGGAGACGAACAGGGTGTGAGCCAAATCCTTCGACTTGGTCGCGCCCATGATCGCCATCGAGACGACTTCCGCGGACACGGGCCAAGAGACGTGAACACCGTGGTCCGCGTACCGCGCGGCCACTTCCTCGAACGCGGCTTTCACCTTTCGGGTGCCGCCCCGCCCCGAACGGTCCACGACGGCGGTGAGCACGGCGAACCGAGTCGACGGCTCGGGATAAAGGTTCGGGGGAGGCCTGTTGAAGCCGCCGACAGCTTCCAATACGTACCGAGCGATAGTGCTTGCAGGAGGAGTTCGGGATCTCGCAATCTCATCGGTTGAAGCCCGTTCGCGCAATCTTGTTATCCCTGGCCGGCGGGCTTGTGGTCCTGGCCAGTGGCCTTGCGGGGGTATACATCCCAAAACTCGCCGTGTTTGCGCCTGCCGTCCTGGTGGCTGTTGGCCTGATCTCAGGCACGCTCATTTTGGTTGGCGCACTCGGGTTGTGGATGGTTCCGCGACGCCACATGCTGTGGGGGCTCATCGTCGTTTTGTCCTCCGTGCCCAGCCTGTTGATCGGCGGCGGATTGCTTGGAGTTTTGTTTCCGATCGGGTTCATGCTGAGCTTGGTCGGGGGAATTCTGGCCATTCAGTGGAAGCCGCGTCCGATGGCCCCGCCGACGCTCCGTGCTCGTCGTGTGGCCAAAACACGATGACGGCCGTGCCCCAACTCGGCGGCCGGAATTCTGGTAATCCCCGTTGCTCCTCGCAAGAGCCGTTAGGTCTCCCGGAGTGAAGCAAGGACCAAAAGTTTAAGGAAGCCATCCCGTCTCTTCGCCCAACTCCTTTCTGGTGCTTTGATGGTGGCCACGAAGAAGCGCGCGGGTGGCAAGGATGTGAAGCCGCCGACGCCCAAGGAAGTCGAGGAGAACCTGAAGCGCGCGAACCTCCCGAAGGAACAGTCCGCGAAGTACCACCCGTACTATCAAGGAAAGATCGAGATCGTGCCCCGCGTGCCGGTGCGCAGCTTCAACGATTTTGCGATCTGGTACACCCCAGGGGTCGCGCAACCCTGCCTCGATATCGCCGCGGACCCGAACAAGGTTTGGACCCTGACGAACAAATGGAATCAAGTCGCCATCGTCACGGACGGCACACGCGTCCTCGGCCTCGGGGACATCGGGCCCGAAGCCGGATTGCCGGTGATGGAGGGCAAGTCCCTGTTGTTCAAGTACCTCGGCGGCGTCGACGCATTCCCGATCCCCCTCGCGACGAAGGACCCGGAGAAGATCATCGAGACGGTCAAGCTCATCACCCCCTCCTTCGGCGGCGTGAACCTCGAGGACATCGCGCAGCCGAAATGTTTCCATATCCTCCAACGGCTGCGGAAGGAATGCGAGATCGCCGTGTGGCACGACGATCAGCAAGGGACCGCGACGATCAACGTAGCCGGCCTGATCAACGCCCTGAAGGTCGTCGGCAAGAAGATGCCGGACGTCGCAATCACGCTCATCGGGGCTGGGGCGTCGAACATCCGGACCGCGAAACTCCTGATTGCGGCCGGTGCAAGGCCGGAGCACATCATCCTCGTCGACTCGAAGGGAATTGTCTGTCGCCATCGAGAGGACATTGAGGTGGCGGCGAACGAATACGCGGAGAAATGGGAGCTCGCGCTCAAAACGAACGGAGGCGATCGGGAGGGTGGAATCGCGGAGGCGATGCGAGACGCGGACGTCGCCATCGCGGCATCGAAGCCTGGACCCGGGGTGATCCAGAAGGATTGGGTCGCCTCGATGGCGGATGACGCCATCCTCTTCGTGATCGCGAACCCCGTCCCGGAGATCTGGCCATGGGAGGCCGCGGAGGCCGGAGCCCGCGTCATCGCGACAGGCCGGTCCGATTTCCCGAACCAGGTGAACAACAGCTTGGGTTTCCCCGGGATCTTTCGCGGGACGCTGGACGTGCGTGCACGGACGATCACGGACGAGATGTGCATCGCGGCGGCGGAGGAGCTCGCGAAGGTCGCGGAGGAAAAGGGCCTCGACGAGACGCACATCGTGCCCACGATGGATGAGATCGACGTGTTCGCCCGCGAGGCGACCGCGGTGGCCCTCAAGGCGATGGAACAGGGAATCGCGCGGGAGACGAAGACCCGAGAGGCCCTCTATCAAGGAGCCCTCGAGTTGATTCGAAGGGCCCGTGAGGAGACGAAGTTCCTGATGCAAGACGGATTCATCCGTCCTCCTCCCCCTTGACTTCCGGCAAAGGTTTCTTGTTGCATGCGATGTCGTAAGTCGTCGTGCCCGGGTGGCGTGACGGGGAATTCGCGTGAGCGCGGTGCAACCGGGAGTCGTCAGGGGGCGATCCCAGAAGAGAGGGAACGCAAAGCCGCAGCCGTAATGACCATTGTCTTCTTCATCATCGGGCTCAGTGTCATCCTGTCCTACGATTGGGGATCACCTACGCCTCAGTTTCGCCAGGACGCCGGTTTGGTCATCCTGCTCGGAATCCTTATCTCCGCGATCATCTACATCGCGGCTCGATATGCCGCGAGAGGTCCCGGCGCCTTCGGAATGGGGCTCCGGTTCTGTCCGGAATGCGGTAGGCAGATTCGGTTCGACGCCACGGTCTGCCCGTACTGCAATCATCTATTGCCCTAGGGCCGACATGACTGCGGAGCTGACGCCGCTCGCGACGCGCACATGTCCGCACGCGTTCGGGGGGAGCCGATGGTCAAGGTCAAGACCGTGAAACGCAGGCATGAGGCGCGCCTCTTGAGCATGCCCGGGGTCGTCGGGGTCGGAATCGGCCGAAAGGAGGGCCGAGACTGCATTTGCATTTACGTGAACGACGACAATCCAAGGATCCTCGCGGCGCTTCCACGCACCCTTGAGGAAATCCCGGTGGAAGTCATCGTCTCCGGACCGTTCACGACTCGGTGAGCGGCTCCCGCACGGCGGTCCATTTCGACAACGTTGTCTGGGGCGCGGCCCGCTCGAGGAGGTTGGACAACCGCACCCCGACGAGCCGGATCCTCCTCCCCGAGGCAAGGACCTCTTTGAGCATCGTCTGGCTCAGAATGAGGATCGGTTCGAGGTCCGTCGAATGGATCTTCAGGCTCTTCGAGCGCGTGTGGATCTCGAAGTTCGAGTATTTCGCCTTGAGCGTGACCGTGCGGTAGGCAAGCTTCTCGTGAAGGAGTTGCTCGTGCAAGGACTTCGCAAGGGCTTCCAGCTCCGGCCAGACGTCACCGTAGGCGTCTAGATCCCTCTCGAACGTCGTCTCCGTGCTGATCGACTCCGGTGGACCGGTCGGCTCGACGACCTCCTCGGCGTCGTGGCCCATCGCGACGTCTTGCAGGTACTCCCCGAACGCGCCGAGCTGCTCGACGAGGTCCTGGCGGTTGTACCGCTGCAGATCTTCGATGACCTCGAGTCCGAGTTCCTTCAACCGATCGGCGGTCTTCGGGCCGACGCCGAGGATTTTCCGAACGGAGATCGGAGCGAGAAATGCGGCCACGTCGTCTCGTGCTACCACCGTCAACCCGTCGGGCTTCTCGAAGTCCGAGGCGATTTTCGCGACCGCTTTCGTCGGTGCGATCCCGATCGTGCAGGAGAGGCGGTGCTGCTTGCGGATTGCAGCTTTGATTTCGCGGGCGAGTTCGTGGGCACGAGAGAAATTGCCGCCACTCCGGACGGTAACGTCGAGGTACCCTTCCTCGATCCCGGAGGGCTGCAGGCGGTCGGCGAAGGTGCGGAGCGTGTCCATGATCTCCCCGCTGACTCGGCCGTACAGCTCGAAATGCGGGGGCACGAACACGGCCTCCGGACAGCGTCGCGCGGCCTCGACGCACGACATCGCCGATCGGACGCCGAACCGGCGGGCCTCGTAGCTCGCCGTCAAGACGACGCCGCGGCGATGCTCCCGCGGGTCGGCTCCCACGACGACGGGTTTCCCTTCGAGCGCCGGATTCTCGCGGACCTCGACCGACGCGTAGAAGGCATCCATGTCCACATGGATAATGACCCGCGAACCCGAGGATGGAGAGGCCATTCGTTTCCTCATGGTCCGGGTAGGAGATAAAAGCCTTCGGAGGGGAGGCGTGCGCGAACCGGTCTTCCGCCTTCGCTCAGAATCCGAAGAATGACCGGGCCGCGTCCGTCAGGTATCCGAGGAAGAACACGGCGAGAATCGCGGTTAACATGACAATCGACAAGGCGACGAAGACCGCTGCCTCGATCGACCGGGGGACGGCCTCCTTCGCCGTCCCGACGTCCGGCTCGAGGATGTACATGTACCAGATCACCCGCGCGTAATAGTAAAGGGAAAGGGCGCTGTTCAAGACGCCGGAAACGGCGAGGGCCAAGTACCATTGGTTGAACGCAGACGCGTTCACCGCGCTCGAGAACAAGACGAACTTCGAGAAGAACCCGCCAAGCGGCGGGATGCCCGCGAGGCTGAGGAGGAAGACGAGCATCGCAAAGGCCATGAACGGCATGCGCCGGCTCAGCCCTTTGTAGGCCTCGATGTCGTCCGGGATCCCGCGGGACTCCGTGCCGGCGACGACGAGGAACGATCCCGCCTTCATGGCGCCGTAGACGAACACGTGAAGCATGCCCCCGACGAGTCCGAACGCCGCCACGTACGCGGCGTTGTCGGTGTGAGGCGGACTCGACTGGAGGGCGATCGCGCCGACGGCCAAGGCGATCAGGATGTACCCGGCCTGAGCGATGCTGGAGTACGCGAGCATGCGTTTGATCGACCGCTGGGGAATCGCGACGACGTTCCCAACGGTCTGCGTCACGATCGCGAGGATCGCCAAGGTCGCGACCCAGTCGACCTGGACACTCAGGAGGCCGATGAGGAAGACACGGAAGAGCGCGACGATGCCGACGTTTTTCGAGGCCGACGTGAGGAGGACGCTGATCGTCGTCGGCGAGCCCTGGTACACGTCGGGCGCCCACATGTGGAACGGCACGACCGCGACCTTGAATCCGAAGCCCGCGATCAGCAGGACGAGGGCGATGATCAACGGCGGTTCGATCTCAGGATGGCCGGCGAGGGTGAGGCCGTTCCGCAGGAGCAAGAGGTCGGTCGTCGTCTTCCCGATTGACGTCGTGCCGGCGATCCCGTAAATCAGCGAGATGCCGAACAGGATGATGCCGGAGCTGACCGCGCCGATGATGAAGAACTTGACCGCCGCCTCGGTGGCCTGCTTGTCCCGCTTCCGGAACGCGACAAGGGCGAAGGTGCTCAAGCTCGACGTCTCGAACGCGAGGAACAGGACAAAGAGGTCCGTGGCGGCCGCGGTGAACATCATCCCGACGACCGCGAGGAGCATGAGGGCGTAGTACTCCCCCTGGTGCGGCTCCTCGGGCCGGATGAACCCGCGGGACGCGAGGATCGCCAGGAACGCGACGAACTCGAACATCAACTGGAAAAACAGGGCGAAGGTGTCGACTTTCATCTTGAGCTCGGTGGCGAAATTCCCCTGCGTGCCGACGGGGGACGGCCAGACCGTGAGGTTCAGGGCCCGCCCGATTCCGAGGCCCATCATGTCGAGGGTGACGAAGACCGCCAGACCCGTGCCGATGACGGAGAACGCCCAGAGAAGGTCCGGCCGCTTGTGCCACGCGAACCCAAGGACCGCGGAGGCCAGCGCGGTGGCGACGAGGATCGCCTCCGGGAGGAAGACGCCGTAGCTCGACACGTCAGAGGCCCCCGAGAATCCCCTGGGCCCAGTTCGAAAGGAAGGAGAGGAAGAGGACCGGCACGATCCCGAAGACGGCGAACGACGCCACGAGGACCGCGAGCGGCGCGACCTCGAACCGATGCAGGTCCGGCATCGTTTCCCATTTCGGATTCAGAGGTCCGAAGATCGCGCGCTGCATCGCCCAGATGTAGTACGCCGCCGTCAGAACGACGGTCAGGATCGGGACGAAGACGAGCAGGCCGAACGCCGCGTAGACGCCGATGAACACGGTGAACTCGGCGACGAACCCGACGAGGCCCGGGAGGCCGAGGGACGCCATGAAGGAGATCATGATGAACGTCGCCATGCGCGGCGCCCGCTTGGCGATCCCGCCGAGCTCCGAGATGTTCCGCGTGCCGATCTTATGGCCGAGCGAGCCGGCGACCATGAAGAGGGCCGCGGACACGAGGCCGTGGGCGAACATCTGGAAGATCGCGCCCGAGAAGCCGAGGACCGCGCCGCGGCCGCTCACCGTGAAGCCGTACACCCCGGCGGCGATGCCGAGGGTCACGAATCCCATGTGGCTCACGCTCGAGAACGCGACCAGCCGCTTCAGGTCGTCCTGCGCGAGGCACACGACCGCTCCGTACAGGATCGAGATGACCCCGGCCAGAGCAAGGAGCCAGTACATGTCGATCGCGGCTTGCGGGATCATTTGGACGTTGAATCGAATCAATCCGTAGCCGCCGAGCTTCAGGAGGATCCCCGCGAGGATGACGGAGCCTCCGGTGGGCGCTTCGACGTGGGCATCGGGGAGCCATGTGTGCAAGGGCCACGTCGGCAGTTTCGTGCCGAACGCGATCAAGAGGGCGACGAACATCAGGTCCCCGATCGTCCCTGCGGGGATCGGCGTGGTCGCGATGATCGCTCGCATGTCGAACGTGTGCGGGCTCGAGTAGAAGTAGAATGCGAAGATCGCCACGAGGAGCGGGAGGCTCGCGAGGAAGGTGTACATGAAGAACTTGATCGCGGCGTACTTCTTGCGAGGCCCGCCCCAGACCGCGATGAGGAAGTACATCGGAATCAGGCCGACCTCCCAGAAGACGAAGAACTGGAACAGGTCGAGCGACAGGAAGACGCCGTTGATCGTCGTCTCCATGAACAGGAACATCGCGAAGAACGCGGGCACGCGGTGGTGCTCGTCCCATCCAATCGCAAGGGCGAGCGGCGTGAGGAGCGTGTTCAGGAAGACGAGGACCACGGAGAGCTCGTCCGCCCCGAGGATGTAGTTCACGCTCAGGGACGGGACCCACGGGCTCTCTTCGACGGCGAAATAGGTGTGGTTCCCCGCCGTCATCATCGTCGGGAGCGATATTACGTTCGTCCACAGGAATCCCATGAGCAGGACGGTGGACAGGCCGAGGACGATGAGGGAGAACGTGAGCGCGACGGCCTTTGCGGCGCGATCCGATCCCGTAATGAACGTGAAGACGGCTCCGACCGCGGGCAGGAGGACGATGTACGTGAGGATCGGGAACTCGATCAACATCTACAGTCCTCCAAGCCAGGGGAACGACGCGCTCGTGTATGCGTTGATCATACCGAGGAACGGCACGGGGAAGAATCCGACGAGGAAGACGAGGGCCACGAGGACGACGTACGAGATCCGCTCCCACGGAAGGATGTCGTGAGAGTGACCGAGCTTCTCGGGCACCTCCCCGAACAAGATTCGCTGCATCGTGTAGACGTAATACGCGGCCGTCACCACGATCGAGATCAACGGGATGATGATTAATCGACGCATCTCACCGAGATTCGGGGATCCGTACGCTCCAACGAAGACCATGAACTCGGACCAGAACGAATTGAGGCCCGGGAGACCGAGCGACGCGAAGAAGCCGATTGCGAGGATGAGAGAGAACTGCGGCATGACTTTCGCGAGGCCTTGAAGCTCGGGAATGTCCCGGGTCCCAGTGGCATGCTTCACCGAGCCGGCGAGCATGAACAGGATCGCCGTGATAATCCCGTGGTTGAACATCTGGAAGATCCCACCTTGGACGCCGATCACCGTGAGGCTCGAGGCGCCCAGGAGGACGAACCCCATGTGCCCGATCGAGCTGTATGCGATCAGTCGCTTCAGGTCCACTTGGGCGAGACAGACAAACGCCGCGTACACCATCGAGACGGTCCCGAGGACGGCGAGGACCCACCAGAGGTTTCTTGCGGCGTCAGGGAGGATCCCGAAATTGATCCGGAAGATCCCGTACCCTCCCATCTTCAGGAGGACGCCCGCCAGGAGAACGGAGCCTCCGGTCGGCGCCTCGACGTGAGCGTCCGGGAGCCAAGTGTGGAATGGAAAGGAGGGGAGCTTCACGAGGAAGCCAACCAGGAAGGCTGCGAACATCGGAATCTGGAGGCCAACGGTGAGATAGGTCGCGAGCGCGCCGGTCTGATGCCTCAGGGCGGCGTGGAGGAACGCCGTCATGTCGAGGGTGTTAGCGTTCGGTCCGTATACGGCGGCGTTCACGCCGGCGCTGTTGAAGTAGAGGGCAAAGATCGAAAGCAGCATGATCACGAACCCAACTTGTGTGAAAATGAGGAATTTCAGCGCCGCGTACCGGCGGTTCGGCCCACCCCAGATGCCGATCAGGAAGAACATCGGAATAATGACGAGTTCCCAGAAAACCGCGAAGAGCAGGAGGTCGAGGGCCATGAAGACGCCGACGAGCGTCATCTCAAGGAATAGGAAGAGGCCGAAGAACGCACGCGACCGGTCCTCCTGATCCCAGTGGAAAACGATCGCGAGCGTCGTCAACAGGGTGGTGAGCCAGATGAGCGGGACGCTCAGACCGTCGACACCAACAATGTAATTGAAACCAAACTGGGACCACCCCGAATACCGCTCCATGTAGTACAGCGGGACGAAGGCGCCTGCCGTTGGCGGCGGAGTCGCGGTAGGAGCTCCGAAGAGCACCCCCCAGCCCGGGTTGATGAAGCCCAGGAGAAGGAAGGTCGCGAGCGCCGTCTCCACCAAACTGAAGGCGAGCGCAACCACTTTCGTCAATCGCAGTGACGTTCCTGCGACCCAGGCGATGACTGCGCCGATCAGTGGGACGAGGATGAGGACGCTGAGGATGTACGTCATCTCATCGACCTAGACCTGCCCACCAGCGCTGGAGGAAGCTCAAACCAAACATGAGCGCGATGACCACGACGATCCCGAGGACGACGACCCAGGCGTAGCTCTGCACCTGGCCGGTCTGCCGTTGGCGCAACCGAAGACTCGTTCGCACGGTCTCGAGGCTGACGGCATTCACGGCGCCATCGATGACCTGGCGATCGAACCGGTCCGTCCCCGTCGCGACGATGATCCCGGCGCGGCCGACCCCGTTCACGATGCCGTCGATGACCTTTCGGTCGAACCAGTCGAGCGCCCGGGCCATGCCGTACACGACGGTCCGTCCGAACGCGTCGTACGCGTCGTCGATCCAGTACCGCTTCGTCAGCATGCGATGGATGAAGGCGCCGCCCCGCGACGCGGTGAAGCGTTCCGCGGGGACGCGCTTCGTCGCGTACACGGCCCAGGCGAGCGCGAGACCCAAGGCCGCGACGCCCATCGACACCCCCTCGAGGACGTAGTCCGACAGCGGGATGCCCACGAGCGGGAAGCCGGCCTCGGGCCGCCCAAAGAAGACGAGGTTTCCGAAGCCCTGCATCGGATACGCGAGGAGGCCGGAGACGAGCGTGAAGCCTCCGAGGATCATCAGGGGCACCGTCATGACTCGCGGAGACTCGTGCGGGTGAACGTGGCCGCGGTACGTCCCGTGGAACGTCATGAACCACAGGCGGAAGGCGTAGAACGCGGTCAGGAACGCGGTGCCGACACCGAGCGCGTAGAGCCAATAGAACCCGGGGTGGTCCGCGCCAGCCTCAAAGGTGACCGACAGGATCTCGCCCTTCGAGAAGAATCCGCTGAAGGGCACGATCCCCGCCAGGGCAAGGGCGCCGAAGAGCATGACTTTCGAGGTGACGGGCATGGGTTTCGCGAGCCCGCCCATCTCCCGCATGTCGTTCGTCGCGACCGCGTGGATCACGCTGCCCGCGCCCAGGAACAGAAGCGCCTTGAAGAACGCGTGGTTGAACAGATGGTACAACGCCGCGCTGTATCCGGCGGAGTTCGTGGCCTCCCCGCGGGAGACCTCCGTCGCCATGATGTACGCGCCGGCACCAAGCCCGAGGAACATGTAGGCGAGCTGGGAAATCGTCGAGAAGGCGAGCACCCGCTTGATGTCGAAATTGACGACGGCCATCGTCGCGGCGAACAAAGTCGTGAAACCGCCGATCCCGGCAATGATGAGGATCGCGGTGAAAGGTGGCGGAACGGCGGCGGACAGGGGAACGAGGAAGATGAACGCCCGCGCGGTCAGGTAGACGCCGGCCTTGACCATCGTCGCCGCGTGAATCAGGGCGCTGACCGTCGTCGGGCCTTCCATCGCATCGGGCAGCCAGGCGTGGAGCGGGAACTGCGCGCTCTTGCCGACGGCCCCGCCGAACAGGAGGAGCGGGATGAGGGTCAGGAGCTGCGGCGTGAGGGGGTTCGGGTACAAGCTCGCCATCTTGCCCTGGATCTCTCCGAACGTCAGCGTGCCGAACACATTCCAGATCACGAGGACCCCGACGAGGAACAGGACGTCGCCGACGCGGGTCACGAGGAACGCCTTCTTCGCGGCCGCGGCCGCCTCGGGCTTCGAGTACCAGAACCCGATGAGCAGGTACGAGCACAGGCCCATGATCTCCCAGAAGATCAGGAGCTGGAGGAAGTTGTCCGCGCTCACCGTGCCGAGCATCCCGGTCGCGAAGAGGCTGACTTCCGCGTAGTAGCGGGGCTTGCCGTCCTCCTCGTGCATGTAGCCGAGCGAGTAGATGAAAATCAGGAGGCAGAGAAACGAGACGAGGACGAGCATCAACGCGCTCAGGTTATCGATCAGGAGCGAGATCTTGATCGAGTTCTCCGGGAGGAGGCTCGGGATCCAGACGTACCCCTCGATCGTCTGCGGCGCGAACCCTCCGCCGAGGCCGCCTTGCTGCAGGACCTGGATGAACACGTAGAGCGAGAGGACGAAGGAGCCCGCCATCGCGCCGACGACGACGTGACCGCCTCCCTCCGGCAGACGCCGGCCCACGAGGCCGACGATGACGAAGGCCGCGAGGGGGAACAACAGGATGAGCCAGACGACCCACTCGAACGCGATCACGGCTCACCACTTCAGGAAGCGAATCTTGTCCAGCTCGATC
>WNGM01012647.1_pt1 | contig 11060 bp, 9 predicted proteins | sample 5400571 | NCBI WGS metagenome assembly WNGM01 (sample SAMN13153378, study PRJNA577476) | soil metagenome | isolation source: 100 cm soil or saprolite under Garry oak tree replicate 2 | place: USA:California | collected 2016-06-15 | reverse complement strand
GGAGCCGGGGAAAATGGCTCCACCTGCCCGACCGCTTGGTCGGTTTTCAGGGATGGCGGCTAGGGACTGGCGCGACGCGGACTGGCCGCTCGGAAGGACGGGCGCGGTCTGTCAAGTGGATAATTCCGTATTTTTCTGTTTATTGTTCAGTGACTTAAGTTAGAATTTGCCCAACCTCGCCGAAACCTCTGGCGCGCAAGTCCGACTGAGAGATTCCGAGCTGGTACTCGAATTTGCCTTCAAAGCGCGTGCCCGTCTCCCGTGGCTCGCGCGGGGAACAGTTTATGACCCGTCCCACCATGCGCCGGCGTGACCGTCTATTTCCCGGTGTCCGGCTCGACCGTAACGTCGCCAGTTCACATTCGGGCTGCGGCCACCTCCACTTATCCGATTACCTACACGCGTATTTACGTGGACAACGTGAGTGTGTGGGGGTCGGCGGTAAGCCGGTTCAATACTTATCTGAACATGAAAGCCGGAAACCACTACGTCGTGGTGCAGGCGTGGGACAGCAGCGGCGCGGTCTTCAAAACTCCTCTCAATTTGGTCGTGCATTTGTTGGACGGCCGGCATCAAGTGCTCTCGATGCCGTTCCTCGCGGGAACCACCCACGTGAGGGGTCGCTATGGCTTCACGCAAAACAATTTCCTGCTTGAGGGCGCAAACCGCATCCGAAACTTCGCCGCCCCCGCCATTTTCGTTTATCTGACTCCTTCTTTTCGCGAGGCATACCCAGATAAGCAGGCCAACCTCTGGCCTTCCGTTACCCCCGCTTCGCTCACCCAACTGGCACAGACCGCGCCCTATAAGAGGCTGTTCAATATGCCGTTCAGAACGTTCGTGATCACTGCCTACACATTCGCCAACGACGGCAATGTTGCGGGATTCGCCACCAATCCCAGCATGGCAGTCACAGAAGAAAAGGAGTTCTATGACCTGACCCGCTATCTTTACGCGACCTATGCCGGCACCGGAAAGACTTTCATTTTGAAACACTGGGAGGGGGACTGGGTAGGATTGCAGGGCTACGATACCTCGAAAAACATATCGCCCACCATGGTGAACGCCATGATCACGTGGCTCACGGCCCGACAGAACGCAGTGGCCAATGCACGTCGAGACGTAGGCGATCCGCTCGGCATCGGCGTTTTCCATGCCGTGGAAGTGAATCGGGTCATGGATTATGTTCTGTACGGCATGGTACGCGTCATCAATGCAGTGGTTCCGGTAGTGAAGCCCGACATGGTTACATACTCATCGTACGATTCCAGCGTCGCCGGTACGAGCTCCACCACGACCGCCGCCGTGATGAATCAGGCGCTGAGTGCCATTAAGAACCTCACACCCGATCCTCTGGGCTTGGCTAGCCACCGGATTTTGATTTCGGAGTACAGCTTGTCTGAGAACGTATTCCCCACGGAAACCATTTGGCGCAGCCAGACTATTCTTCAGACATCGAAATCCGCCGGTCTGCTGGGCGCATTCCTTTGGCAGATCTACGATAACAATTGTAAAACGTCCAGCGGCGCGTACTATCCCGCCGACTCCAGTTGGGGCAGCCCTCGTCCAACCAACAGTCAATGTCGAGGTCAGTGGCTGGTGCGCCCCGACGGAAGCGGCAGCAGTGTACTCACCGTTCTATCACCGTACTGGTCCACACAGTAATCGTTTTTCTAGGCGGAGATCTGTTTAGCTTAGTGGTCTGGAAACGACCTGTTGACGAATGCGAAGCTGCCGTGGATGCATGCAGTTCTGATTCGGTGCAGTCGACGCCCCAGGAGTTCCTCGACAATGTCTTGAAATCTCAATTGCGTAACTTGCTGATGCCGTTGCTGGAGCGCGCAATGGGCACATTCGTTTTCCTTTGTTGGGCTTGGAAAGCAACGAGGAAGAGGTGTTTCCTCTTCGGTGCCGTGGTGGATTTGCGCCGAAGATCGATCAGCCAGGATAACTACTGATAAATCGCCGGGTAAACACTCACTGTCCGAAAGGCGGAACGACACGCAAAGTTGGCCCGTCAGTTCAGCCATGAGAATCCGAATCGCCTGTAATAGCGAAGCGACCCGCTAATCCGACAACGACGAGCAGAAGGACCATGCCGACGAGCGCGAGCACCATCTTCTTGAATCTCTGGTTGGTTGGTCTACGTGCTTTGGACGCCGCGCTAGGAGGCCAGGCGCAGCAAGGCTGCGCTCGCTGCCAACCACAGTCCAAATCCGACCACGTTCAGGATGATCCGCCACCGCATGCTGTCTATGATGTAGTTATATTTTGCATCCATAACCGACCTCTCCTCTTTAGCCTATTGGACGCTGAGGCCAGCCCAACGTTAGCTCCCTTGCATCACCTTCGTCATTCACACATGTTTAGATACGAAACCCGCGACAAAAAGGTTCCCGTCAGCCCGGTCGTACTGTCTGTTGTAGACGGATCGCGATCCTCGCTTGTGCAGAATGGGTGCAGTGACGGAGGAAAAACCGAAAGGCCCGCACGCCGTCTATTCGTGCGAGCCTCCGGCAGCCCAAAGGGCGTGTACGACCTCATTGAGTATGCAGCATACCGCACGAAGGTTAACGGCAGGTTAAATTTTCGCGGGACTGCGCACTAGTTCCGTCAACCTCTTAAGCCCCAGTTCAACGAGTTTTGAGCTGCTAACTGGATCTCACCTGTGAACCGGTTCTGAGCGCAAAAGCCTGATTGCGCCAACTGACCACGAGAGCCATTCCAGCGTTGCACCTAAGGAGTGGTCTGTGAGATGACGGGTCTATTGTGCAAATCTGCTGGGCGCGGGGATTCAAGCGAGGGCGGCAGCTCGACACGCTAAGGACCCACGACCCGACCATGAAACGCTTTTCACCCACGAACGTGCCATGTGGGTGAGGTCGCCCTTGCAATAAACTTCTACTCCCCCCTGGAACTGCCCTTGGCAGGACAGGTTATGCAAAAGCGTCACGTCGATTCGCTGCTGTACAGCTCAATTGCGCTGTTGGCATTTTCCATCCTCGGATTCGTCTACCTTCTCTGGGAGACCTACAGGATGGCCGCGAAATAGCTACTTGCTAAAGAATTTTGCAGAGGTGTGTGAGAGATCGCGGGCCGATGGGCGAAAAAATCCCCGCACGGCGAGGGTAGAAAAAACCATGCGGGGATGGAAGGTTGAAAATGAGTGGGAAGCGTAGCACACTCTGGCTGTGAATATCTTTGCGGAGCGGATTATGCAGAGAATCAAGAGTGGAAAGCCCCGTCGCCAGGAGAAATTGTTCGGTGCTTGGGAAGAACGGGGCTTTTTCCTTCGCGTTGGGGAATAAGGGGGATTCTAAGCCCCGCCCGCCTGTGCAAATCTCAGCCCTATTGTGCAAATCGGCGCTGGCTCTGACATAATCTCTGCCCGTGAATCTGGCGCTCGTAATCTTAGGTGTACTGGTAATAATCGGCTTGGCGGTTGCCCTTATTCTGAGCGATTCGCCTCGCAGATCGAGAAGGCGTTAGGGCGAAGGTGAGCGAAGTCTGAAAAATGGCGAAGTTATATCCGCAAGTGGAATCATTTGGAGATAGCCGGTCCTTGTCGGGCGCTTCGGTTGGAACAAGAGCGACCCGCTTTATTCCGCACTCTCACCGGGGTACTTCTCTTTCGCAATTCTCTCGGCAATGGCGAAGAACTGTTCGCGCTCAAATTGCCCATTTCGGTCTACCGGGGCTGAGGCAGTTGCTTCAACGATGGCCGGATGTAGCATCACTGAATCGTCAACGTCACTTGGTTTCATCCACTTCTTGAAGCCTTCTTCGCCGACATCGTTGACAAGAAAATAGAACGCCAGCACCCGACCGTAGAAGAATGGCTGCCTTGGATCATCTTTGTAGTGCTCTAGAACTGCGAACACGCTGCGATTCAGTGGATTGTCAATCGGTGAGACTGTAGTTCCAGTTAACACAAACTGATCTCGGACTTTCGCGGGCATGTGCTCGTACAGAAAACGCGCGGATGGATGTTCGGCGATATTAACTCCACGCTGAGACGGATTCTTGGTCGGCAATCGCTGCGATAATGCTCCTTGGAACAGTGAAAGGGCAAAAGCCATCTCACGTACATCTACAGCCTGGATTTCCGGCACGGGCGGTGACGATATTCTCATGCAATTATCCTGTTCGCTGAAACTCTAAAAATAGCAAAAGTTATGTCCGCTCATGTAACTTTTTGGAGAGGCACCAGCCTTCGCGGGCGCTTCGATCCGGTTGGTCACGTCGCTTTGGTCGGTTTTACATCAATCCCGTACAACGAGAGGAGTTCATCGACTGTGCGCCCGTAAACAACTGCGAGCGTATACAAACGCCAGAGGCTAGGACTGGCGTTCTTTGCTTCGATGGCATGCAAGCGGCTAGGAGCGGTGACAAAACGATGATCGTTGTGTCGTTTCGCAATCTTCAAACTTGCGGCGTGCACATCACGCATGGACAAGCCAAGGTTCTGACGAATGCTCCGAAGTGCTGGGCCGGGTTTTGATCGCTGACGGCGCACGTTTCAAAAATGGCAAAGTTATGGATGACGCTATAACTAAAAATCGACCCCAACCCTTCTCGCGCCCGCTTGGATCACCCCGTGTCTATGTTCCAGTCCTCGATGAATTCCTCTCGCCGTCGTCCTACCCTGCCCTAGCTTGAGCTGTTGCGTGGCATCGCGGACGGCTTTAGAGCGTCCACCTTGCCATCGTATCCAAGGCGAGATCAATAGCGGAGCGTTCTTGAGGTTCGGGTTCTCGATACCGGCGGACGATTGCGTGAATGACAATTTGCACCCGTTCTCGGATTTGAGAACGGTCAGGATCGAGCAGGAGTTCCATGAACAATTCCTGCCATGTGGGAAGCATGGGAAGGCACCTTACTAGGAGGCAAATTCTAGGAATCAGGCCAAGTTATAAGATGCCTGTGATCGGGGGGCGTGCTTGGATCGGCCCGGTGGGGGACGCCGCTATCTCTGAGCCGCTCTCCATTTGCGCCAACGAGCCCTAGTTGCCTTTCTGATATTCGCTACCCCTGCGGCTGAGATGTGGCGCTTGGGAGCTATTGAGACAACCTTCTGGCCTCGTGTTCGTGCCCAACGTGCTTTTTGAGATGCCGAAATTCTGGCGCGAGCAGCGGCGCTCATTTTGCGCGGTCCATGTGACACACGAGTGCTGTTTAATTCGCTCAGTGCCCTAATCGCGGTATCCAATGCGTTCACTTGCTGTGCTGCCTTGTCCCGCTCAGCCTTCAATAGTTCGAGTATGTTCATGCGTGCTCCCTTAGGTGGAGGATTGTAACAGACAGGAAATCTGCACAGGATGCATGCAGAGTGCAAAGCGAAAAGGATGCCTCGCTAGGAAATGGAAACATTTCGTCTTGGTTTGAACAAAGATTGCAAGCGGAGCCCTAATCTACTCCAGTCCCTCGATGATCAGGCATGTTCCCGTATTACTTACACTCATAGTAGCAGGCATACGATCCACGCCTTGCTGACGTGCTCGGTGCCGGCGGATCCGCTCCGGTCGAGCCTGGCCTGCGACAACTGATTCGAGAAGGTCCTCTTCCACTCCCGTAAAGAGTCTGAGATTTCGGGCACCTAGTGCTGGAAACAACTGCTGTTCGAATCCTCGAAAAGTTCCGAGATCGGTTCTCTTGGTGTCCAGTGGAAGGTTTACCATTTCCATCGGCGCGTGCTGAATTCGTTCCAATCGCCGATCTCTGCTGTCGGCAGATTGATACTGTCCTGCCCCCTACAAATTTGACTCCTCCTCAAGCACCGTCCGCTCACGAAATGCGTCAGGATCATGTATTCTCCAACTGTGCTTTCCTGTACGCTTGGACACGCTTCCCGTCGACGGCCCAAAAATACCTGCGCGTAGCCCAGCTAGCACTCAGGCGAGACATGTTTACACCCTTTGGTGTTGTCAGGAATCCAATTTTATGCAGAAGATCGATTGCTCGAATGCTCCAGTTCACTTCGGGCTGGAGAACGCCTACAACTGCACCAGTCTTCGAGACTGGAATGGGTTTCCCGTTTGCTTGGAGCGCTTGCCTGCGCTCATCGATCTGAAGGTTGACTCTGCCTAATAAATCATTGCTGCTTTCGATTCTTACGCGGTAATTTGCTTCCAAGACTCGGCGCAGTCTTTGAAGTGCCATCAAGTCCTCTTTGGCTATTCGATCAGGTCCGATTCACGCAGCGGCTCCAGAACCCCATTCTGTAGCTTGTTCCGGTCGAAGCCCTCTGCGGAATTGGCCCGCACCGTGACATTAAGCTTTCCCGCAAGGTCGGCGAGGTTTGCGATGGCGTTCCAGGCTGAGAACAACTGGTTGCGGTCGGCGGAGAAATTGATCTCGATAGATCTCTGTGGGGCGTACCCCCGGACTGATGACACGCTCGGCTCAGGTGGCGGAGTGAGGATCAGGTCCGAGTCGTTACCTGGCATAACTGTCAGCCCTGCGGTAGCACATTTGCCAATGTGCGCCTCTTCCACATTCACAAACTGCTTGTTGTTGGTCACCAGCCATGTGTCCATGAGCCGGGATTCCGGTATTGGCCGCACCGTCGGCGAGACTTCAAGGTCAACATCAAATGCGGCAGCAATATCCACCTACAGGGTGCGTTATCATCCTCCAGCCTTTTATCGCATCCCGGTTGCCGTATCTTTTATGCTTCCTCAAATCCTTGGTTGTCAAACTTCAGCGTCCGACAGTTCTCGGTGACAGTGCGAACCACACTCTCAGGAGCACCAGAGGGAAGCTCGGCCTGAATTTCAATTGTGATCTTAACCTTGGCATCTAGCAATCCAGTCAGGTGTTGAACCACAGACGTAGCTATCACATCGGCGTCGCGCGAAAGGCGGGTGGAGTTTAGCGTTGCCGAACCGTGAAACCGTCGCAGGACGGGGGCGTTCAGCGATCCGACTTGGGTCGTGGCTCTGCCGCTACCCGTCGCACGTCCCGTGACGCCAGCACCCGTCAACCCCGTCACGGTCGCTGTCGAGCCACCAGCACTGGGATCGGGTATTGCTGCAGATACAGCAGACTCTCTCTCGATCTGTTCCGCAGCGACTTCTGGCTTAACGACAACAGTCTCCGAATTCAACTGAACATTCGGGCGACGGCCGGCTTCGAGGCCGCGATAACGACTGGCCGCTGCGTCATACCAATCCGCGTATGCAAATGTGTCCTGCTTCCAAGTCAGGCGGGCAACGCCGTCCTGGATCGCATCCAGAATAACCTGAGCGTTCTTCACACGCGGCAGGTACAGGTACTTGGCGAAGTCGTCTACGAGCTGCTTCACACCTACGTGGTTCCCGCGCCATAAGGGAATCTGGGTGATCTCCAAATGCAGCCGCGTTCCCGCCATGCTTGTGATCAGTAGTTCTTCGTTCTTCAGCTTCTTTGATGCCCGATCGGCCAGTGCTTCTTGGCCTTGAAGCCGGATCTCCTGCCATTCGACATTAGGGAATGCCCGGCCTGATTCTGGCCTCTTCTGTCCAGGCACGATAAGCCAGACGTACGTCTCAGGGATTCGACCCTTGACCGCCTGATCCGAACTCATTTTCTTCTGGTCCACTTGATTCGCCTGGAATGGAGTCAGATCCAAAGACACTTTCTCGCTCTCAATCGATTTCCATGCCAGGTAGAGACGTACGGCTTTGTCTAGGTCCGCAAATCGCGTCTTATCGGCTGCAAGAAAAACCAGCATGTTCCCGCAATTTCGACCTGCCGAACCGCGATTCAGAATGTCGGCAGCCAACTGGCGAGCTGAGCTGTCGGCATCCTTGGCACTGTGCAGGTAGTCAGGCGCGAGGATCACCAACTTCGCTTCGGGTTCGTCCACGACTTCGTTGTAGCTCCCAGGACACGGATGTACCTTCGAAAAGTCCCCGCGTTGCTTCGCCTCTTCGAGGAGCCGGCGACGGATCTCCTCCACGATATCCTCGGGATGGAACCGGTCGGCGCGCTCTTCTGCCATTCGGTTCACGCTTGGTTGCGTCGAGTACCAATACCGCCCTTCGTTTACGTAAAGGTACGTGGCTTGATCGGCCATTTTTCGCAGCGCATCGCCGAACGTGCCTGACGTTTCTCCAGGTTGAACGCAGCCAAACTTGACCTGACGATCGTCCAAGCCCTTGTTGGCAGCATCCTGCATTGGTGCTGATCCCAAGTACAGAGTCCGCGCCACCCGGCGACATGCCGAGTATCGTCCCAGCATCGGATTCTCGCGATCAATCCGCAGCGGAAGCGAATGCGAACCATCGATGTCCTTCTCAATTACCGGCGACCATGTTGGTGGTAGATAGCGCGTCAGCTCGCTCTGTACTGCGACTGCGTCCAAGGGAACGTTCGCCGGGAGAATTATGAGTCCGCGATCTTCGCGCTCCCATAGAGCGTGTATTACCGCTGACATCAGCCTCAACACGCCGCGCGTCCGCTGGAATTTGTCGAGGCTCGACCAATCGTTGTAGAGCCGGTCGAACAATTCGGGGTGGATCGGGTACGCAGCACGCATCCGACGTTCATAGTCCCCCTTGCTGGCTTCCGACGGAAACTCTTGGGGGGACTTTCGATATTCGTCCGCGAATGCCCGCACCGCTGTGTCCCGAGCGGTAAATAGCTCCGCATCAGTGATGGGCTGGAAAAGGCGTCGCCGCACAATTTCAAAACCCTCTTCCGTACTGGCAGGACGCCACGAAGTTTCCACGCGTTCGAGAACGTTTTTGAGTCGCTCCAGCGCCGCTTGACCACCCTCGCCGCCAATCTCGTTTTGTGAGGCCGGTATGCTGACAACCAACAGAGTGTTTCCCGCAAGTTTGGCTGACTCGCTCAGCGTTTGGGCGAAAGTAAAATGGGCATCGAAGTCGCCGGCTGGCAGGTCTGACTTGTTATAGAGTTGGCGCGCATAGGCAACCCACTCATCAATAAGAATTAGGCAGGGTGAAAACTTCTTGAAGAGTAACCGCAATGAATCGCCTGGGCTGACACTTTTCTCGTCGGCGGTGCGAACCATCTCGTAGCCTTCTTTGCCACCGAGTTGCCACGCCAGTTCGCCCCAGAGCGTCCGGACCACCGTGCCGTCCGGCTTTTTGTGGAGATCAGCGGGGGAGATTCGATTGCCGACCAGTACCGCTCGACGAACCTTGGGTGGTTGCGAGACACCGGCAATCTTGGTAACGGTTTCCATTCCGGGGAGTTGACTGGCCGGCACATTGGCAAATAGGTGATACAGCGCCAGCATGGAGTGGGTTTTGCCACCGCCGAAGTTGGTTTGTAGCTCAACGACGGGGTCACCCCCTTGCCCAGCCATCCGCAGGAGTGCATTCGACAGCAGCTTCTGGAGGCCTTCCGTTATGAACGTGCGCCGATAGAATTCGACCGGGTCGCGATATTCGTCCGATCCCTCGCCAAGGAAGACCTGCCACAAATCGGCGGCAAATTCCGCCTGCTGGTACCGTCCAGAGGCAACATCGGGATGCGGAGTAACGACCTCACGCCAGGGACGAAGGCCAGCTGCGGGCTTTCCCTCAACGGCTATGCTCGATTCCTTACGCTTCTGGCCGCGCACCTGCTCGTCGAATTTCACGCGGAGAGTCTCAGCCTTCATCTGGTCGAGTTGCTCTACCTCTGGCGCCGCAACAGCGGTGAGCAGTCGCGAAATGCTATCAATAGCGCGGTATGCGTCGTCCGTGCTGAAGGCTTTCTGGTGAGCCCACTTATTTCGGACGTCACGAAGCTCGCTGACAAGGCTACGGTCAGAGGGTCCGAGAATCTTCCTGAAGCAGTCGTTCCAGAGATCCCACATCACGCTGAGCAGAGCTTGTGTGTCCCAGTTCAGTTCTGTAGCGTTCTTTCCGGTGTGTTGCCAGTTCGGGAAACTTGGTCGGGCGGTATCCGCCCATCTTTCTTTGTAGGTAGCCTTCAGCTCGCGTTCGACGAAAGGCCGCAGCCCGGTATTCAAGTGTTCGAGTGCCTTGCCGACCCGTTCATGGTTTGTGATCGCCATATATTGATCCAGTAAAAGTCTCAGGTCAATGCAAACGCCTTAGGTGCGATAGCTGGCCAAGAGACGACCAAGCTGTTGTAGTATCCCGCTTCTTCCGCCCAACCCCTACGCTCACTCAGGACATAAAGTCGGTACGCAAGATCGCGAGCGATTTCGGCCAGGCCTCCAACTTTGTTCGCCAGTGTCGCGGTTGCCGTTTCTCCATTTTTATCGAGCGACCGGATCAGGTGTTGGGTGACAGCCCAAACCGTTAGCCGATGCTCCGTTGACGGATTCCAGTTCTCTGAAAGTTCATCTCGCCGAAGCAGCCGAACTTTGCCAGCACGAGAATAAAGAATTCCGCTCTCCCCAAGACCAGAAATACTGAGCGCCTTTGCCGTGGCCAGCACTTCGGCTTCTCCATAGAGCCCCTCGTCGAAAGCGTGTTGCTCAAACCACGCTAAAGCCCAACGCGTATCCGGGTCGAACTCGCCCTCTTGCTCGGAGAGAACCTCGTCGAGTGTCTGGTTGATCAGCCCAAGGGCAGTGCGCACTCGCATAGGTGCCCCATCACTTTCCAAGACTTTCTTGTAGCGGGAGAAAACCGCCATACCGGGGCCGATTGCCGCTTGCGCAAGATCGACAGGTGCGATATTGCCCTTCTGAAGGTCACGAACTGCACGGGGGAGCTCCTTCTTGATTGAAGCAAGGAAGTCTTTGCGGGTTGTGATAGCCGCCGATTCGGGAAGTAAACGACAGGCGAGGACGATTGAGGAAGCAAGGGCATTGGTGCCACGACCCACGTTGCGGGTGCTCATCTCAGACCGCATCGGCCAAGTGCCGGTAACTTGAAAGCCGGAACTGAGGAGACCTTCCAACATCGTCTCCCAACCAGTGGACGCGATTGCCGGACCACCAGACCCATTTTCATCATCCTCGGACTCAGACTGTTTGAAGGCGTAGTAAACAGTCAACGGGTATTCGGGATTCTGAGCCACCTGGATTTTCTCAAACGCCTTACGGAAACCGCCTTCGAAAAACTCCTGAGCTTTCACCCTACTACCGCCAAAGC
>WNGM01005960.1_pt1 | contig 11062 bp, 9 predicted proteins | sample 5400571 | NCBI WGS metagenome assembly WNGM01 (sample SAMN13153378, study PRJNA577476) | soil metagenome | isolation source: 100 cm soil or saprolite under Garry oak tree replicate 2 | place: USA:California | collected 2016-06-15 | reverse complement strand
GAATATCAATCCGGCCCGCTCCGGATATTCGGCCGTCGTTGATGCGGAGGACCTTGCGGCATTCATTCACGCACTCCATCTCGGCAAAGTCGTGGTGATCGGCCATTCCTACGGCGCGCTCACCGCGTTGTTTCTGGCAGTAAAACACCCGGAACTTGTTCACGCTCTTGTTTTGGCTGAGCCGCCCGCTATCTCTCTTTTGGCCCATCTGCCGGGCGATAAAGCGCAGACCGGCAAGGCAACGTTTGAAGACATCCAACGGAGAATGGTCGCGCCTATGCAGCAAGCGTTTCGCAGAGGCGATCGCGATGCCGGGATCGCGGCATTTATCGACTACGTCTTTAATGATCCCCATGGGTGGGACAACATGTCGGAATCGGCTCGCCAGGAGACGCTGCGCAATGCGCACGAGTGGGATTTGATGATGACGACTGGGATTCTCTTCCCCAATATCGAGCCCCCGGCGATTCGAAAGATCACCGCTCCAGTGCTGCTGCTTTCCGGCGCCAAATCGTACCCATTTCTGGGACTCATTACCGAAGAACTAGCGCGCCTGCTCCCGAACCGAGAAACGATCGTGCTGCCCCACGCCGGACACCAAATGTGGTACCAAGCCCCCGACGTTTGCAGAAAGGATGTCGAGACATTCCTCGCGCGCATTGCCATCCAGTCGAGCGCAGCTTCTGGCCTGAACGCGCCGGCTCGGTTTCGGGTAGACGCTCGCTAGCCTTGAGTGCAGGCGGGGGGCATAGAGCCAAGCTGAAGATTCGCCGAGAGCCGCGCGTAGGCAATCTGAAGGAGTTTCTTTACGCGGCAGTGTCTCGCGAAATGCTGGAGCCTTTCGCGGCTACATTTCCATTGAGGAACACTTTCTCGCAGTGCTTGAATCGCGAGGCGTATGCGAATCTTCATGCGGTACTTAAGGCAGTCGGCAATTGTTTTGGCCACGCTGTAGATGCGAACGGGTACGTCATCAATTCTTGTATTGATCACACCCTGGGTTAGAGCATCACTTCACGACGGGCTTTCTTGTGTGCCAAGACCTTGCGAACTGCTCGAAATCGCCCCCTTGCAGGATTGAGGCCGGGTCCTTGTCGTTGTTCGGGCCCCAAATCGGAAGTCCAATTGGTCTATTGAAGGGTTTTTCGTCATGCCGCCTACCACAGGACTGACCGATCGATACTCGCGATAGTCGGGCGTCCAGTCAACGCCATCGCGATTTCAAATTCCTTCCGAAGAATCTCGACCACGCGGGTGACACCTTCCGCTCCGGAAATCCCCAGACCCCACAAGTAGGGACGGCCGATCTGCACCGCCGACGCGCCGAGCGCAAACGCCTTGATAATGTCCGTGCCGCGACGAATGCCTCCGTCCACAAGCACCGGCACACGGCCTGCGACCTTCTCGACCACCAACGGAAGCGCATCGATGGTGGCGGGAACGGTATCGAGATTGCGTGCACCATGATTCGAAACGATGATGCCTGAGGCTCCAGCCTTCACGGCGGTCGCTGCGTCGTCGGGATTCAGAACGCCTTTAAGCAGCACGGGCCTGCGCGCAAACGACCGCAAGCTCAGGCAACTCCTTCTTGGCGCGATCCTCCCGATTGCGAGTACCAAACGTAGGCGAATCGACGGTAACGCAAAGAGCGCGGCAGCCTGAGTCTTCGGCGCGCTGCACCAGGTCGCGGGTAAATGCGCGGTCCTTCTGCACGTACAGTTGGAACCAGACCGGACCTTTTGTGGAGCTCGCAATGTCTTCGACCTTCATGGAAGCACTACTGCTGATCACGTAGATAGAGTTTGCGGCGGCGGCTCCGCGCGCGGCGGCAACTTCGCCCTCAGGGTGGATGAATCGCTGGCCCCCAGTAGGTGCGAGCAAAATCGGGAACGGTAGTTCCTGCCCGAACAGCCTCACGCGCGTGTCGAGCTTCGACACATCCACTAGAATGCGAGGCTTCAGGCGGATGTGTTCATACGCTTCGCGATTCCAGCGTAGAGTGATCTCATCCGCGGAGCCTCCGGAAATGCGTTCCCATGCTCCATGGGGGATGCGTGTGTGAGCCTCGGTTTCAAAGTCGAAAAGTGAAAGCAGCGGTTCGAGCTCAGACCCAGAGGCGGCCGGGCTTTGAGCATTTAGGCGGATCGCCGCAGAAGCGGCCGAGACCGGAGAGAACTGGATGACCCGCGCAAGAGCTCGGGTGCCCACCATCGCGCCCGCTTGGGCCAGGAAGCTTCGGCGTCTCATAGCATCTCCGGATTTTTCCGTGGGCTAGGATTTCCATTTTTCGGACACCTAGTTAACTGTGACCGTACACCCGCCCGCCTCTTTTTGGCAATTCGCATCCGAAGGTTCGGAAGTTGGATCTGCGGTATCACCCTTCTTCTGATTCGGGCACCTTTGCTTGCGCCCGGAGAAAAATCTCAATGCGACTTGTCGTCCAGACGGCTATTCCGGTTCCAAAAAAGTCCGCGTCTTCGCTCCATATCGCACACGCTAGCTGCTGGTTGGTTTCAGAACGGCTGGCCGCGTCGCGAAAACGCGATGAACACTGCTGCGAGAGAAACAAAACCGCTGCGTAACAATGCACGGCAAGCGAGCACATGGGGCGGAAGGCTAGGAGAGATCCTGCTCAATTATGCGGGCTGGAAGTTAAGAAAAATCTGGCCATGGGTGAGGTATTTTTCTTGACTTCTCCTTCTATAGAACTACCCAGGAGTTAAGGCCCACTCGGTCTGTTGCAAGGACCGATTTGGGGCTCAGATGTCTTCAACCGGGTCATGTCGAGATTCGCATAATAATTCCCGCACGTGAGGAGCCTTTCATCCATTCGCTACTACTCTCATTGCGTCGCTGTGGCCCGTGTTATACTCCACTTCTTCCAATCCTTGGATGCCAGTTCCACGAACTGGTAACTGGGGGATTTATTCATGGACCGAGATCCAGAAGAGATTAGATCTTTCCCGCCACTCGGACCTGCGATCAAAGTTCTAATGGTCTGGCCGCGCTTCCCCGCCTCGTTTTGGAGCCTTGGGGAAGTGATGGAAATCGTCCCGGAGCGCTCCCTCGTGCCTCCGCTCGGGCTCATCACCGTGGCCGCGCTTTGTCCCAGACAATGGAAAATCCGCCTGGTTGACCTTGCGTTCGAAGAGTTGAGCGATGAGGACCTGCTTTGGGCCAACCTTGTGATGGTCAGTGCGATGGGGGTCCAGCGCGAGGGCGTGCGTCAAACGCTCGAACGCGCCTCCAAGCTCAATCGGCGCACTATGATCGGAGGTCCTTACGCTAGCAGCGAACCGTATGCATTATTGCCACTAGCTGACCATGTGGTCGTTGGTGAGCCGGACGAAATCTTTCAGGGAATCGCCACGGATCTCGAGGGCGGCTCAGCCCGCAGGCTGTACCGTGTTGCGGAAAAGCCTGATGTCACTCGCACCCCAGTACCGCGTTTCGACCTGTTGGCGCTGAACAAATACTCTTTCATGTCGGTGCAATTTTCGCGGGGTTGTCCGTTCACGTGCGAGTTTTGCGACATCATTACGCTCTACGGACGCCGTCCGAGGACCAAGTCTCCGGCACAATTGATTGGAGAACTCGACGCGCTCCTGCAACTCGGCTGGCGGAAAGAAGTATTCATTGTCGATGACAATTTTATCGGAAATCACAAAGCGGCTTTGGAGCTCACCTGTGAATTGGAACGATGGCAGCGCTGCAAACGGTATCCGTTCGGGTTTTTCACAGAAGCTTCCATTGATCTTGCTTCGCGGCCGGGATTGCTGGATGCGATGGTCAAAGCAAATTTCTGTCGTGTGTTCATCGGGATCGAATCGCCCTCAGCAGAGTCGCTAAAGGAGGCAAAGAAATTTCAGAATCTCCGCCGGGACCCGCTGGACTCCATACGCCTCATTCAACAGCATGGCCTCTGGGTCATGGGCGGCTTCATCGTCGGCTTTGATAGCGATCCACCGGATATTTTTGACCGGCAGATTGAATTTGTGGAGCGTGCCGGTATCCCTTGGGCGATGACAGGTCTCCTGCAGGCGCCGCCCACCACCCCGTTATATGACCGTATGAAAAGAGAGGGCCGGCTCGTTCAAGAGAGCTCCGAACCGAGCAACTTTAGCCCCCCGAATTTCCGGACAGTACTACCCCTGCCCGAGCTGCTCGCCGGCACGAAGCGGATGCTGCTTACGCTTTACGACCCGCGTCGCTTCTACGAACGTGTATTCGATTCCCTGGAACGCTGGCAACTTCAACCGGAACAGAAAACTCCGGCGCTTTCCTTGCTGTACCTGTTGAGGGTAATGTTCAAATCCGTGTGGAGGCAAGGCGTGCTCTCCGGCTATCGTCGCGCTTACTGGCGCTTTTTGCGCCGGCTCATGATTCGCTGGGGACTGGACCCACAGAAAAGGCGGCTTGGGTTCGAGCTTGCGCTCTCCGGGCACCACTTCATCCGCTATGCGCGGCACGTCGCCGAAACTCTGGAAGCTGAGGGCCATCGGGCAATTCAGGTCAAACGTCCCGGATTTGTACCTCCATCAGATGGACAACTGCCGAATCTGGTGCAGATCAACGGACTGCCGGGACGATCGTAGCCGAGTCCGCTTGCTCAGCCCGTGCAGCTAGGATGAGAAGAGCAGCATTTGGTCGCCGCCAGATCGAAATGAGGTGGCAGATTGCGCTCGATATTTCCGGCGATTGCTATGAGGCGCGAGGAAATCGAGGGCGGAGGATTTGGAGGAAGAACTCTTCGAAGGACAAATGGCTGTTCCTGATGATTGATTGGTCTTCCTCGACACAACGGAGATTTAGGGGCCAGATAGTCTCTCGCTGGTAGCGGCGTCTTGAGCACCTGCCAGGGCGTGGGGTAGCTACCCGGATTCGAGAAAAACAAATGCGCAGGAGCTTCATCGACCAGCTGTTGTTGCCGGCCATTCTGGGCCTAACCACGGTATTGGCTGCGCTAATTCTTTGGCAGCGGCTGCTTACCGAGCAGCGCGCTACTATCCAAGCCGCGACGAAAGCGCAGACCTTGTTTGTGAAAAACAAAATGGAGTCAGAACTAAACGCTAGAATTCTGCTGTTGAATCGCTTGGCCGGGCGTTGGCAAGCTCGTGTCCTGTCAGGTGATGAAGACAACGAATCCGATGCAGCGCTGTTGATCAGTGACTACGGCGGCTGTCAAGCTATCGAGTGGGTGGACACGACGTTCCACGTGCGGTGGGTGGCGTCAGAGAGATGGAATGAAGCCGATGTGGGCACCGATTTGGGCGCCGATGCGCGGTGGCGTGTGCCCCTCCAGCACGCCGAGGACAGCGGGCGCGTGACGCTTACGCGGCCGGTGGATCTGCAAGGGGGCGGTCGTGGGCTGCTGGTCTTTGTGCCCGTCTTTGCGGAAAACAAACTCGTGGGCTTTCTGCTAGGCGTATTCCGTTATCAAGAGCTGTTTCACTCGATCCTCCAAGACGTGGGACAGAACTACTGGGTTGCGGTATACGACGGCGATGAGGAAATCTACGGTCGCTCTGGATCCGACCCGCGCCGTGCGGAGGTATGGGCCCAGGAAACGGATATCGAGTTTCGAGAGTTAACTTGGCGAGCTCGCGTCTGGCCGAGACCCGAAACACTCGCCAACGTGCGATCTTCTTTGCCGAACGTTGCCTTTCTCGGGGGAATCCTGATGGCTGGTTTATTAGCGTTCGCTGTCTATATGGCGGAAACGGCGCATCTTCACGCTGAAGTACTAAAGAGAGAAATTGCAGGACGGGCGCAAGCCGAGGAGGCGTTGCGGCAGGTACAGCAGATGGAGGCGGTCGGGCGGCTGGCGGGTGGCGTGGCCCACGACTTCAATAACTTGCTCATGGTCATCCGCGGCCATGCCGCGCTGTCGCTCTCTTCCTCCGGCCCTGATAATCCACTGCGTCAGGAGCTGAACGATATCCTGACGGCCGCGATCAAAGCTTCCTCATTAACACGGCAGCTCTTAGCCTTCAGCCGCAAACAGGTACTTCAACCGAGGGTGTTAGATCTCAACTCCTTAGTCACTCAAACGGCGGAACTGTTACCCGCTGCCCTTGGCGAGGACATCAATCTGTTTTTGGATCTCGATTCCAACTTGGGACGGGTAAAGGCCGACGTCGCGCAGGTGGAGCAGGTCATCATGAATCTGGTATTTAACGCGCGGGACGCCATGCCTGCTGGTGGCAAGTTAACGATCCAGACCGCGAACAGCTACCTAGACGAGAACTGGGCTCGTCGTTATCCGGAAATTAGACCTGGCCCGTACGTGATGCTGGCAGTGCATGATCGCGGGCACGGGATGGACGAGGAGACGCAGTTGCATATCTTCGAACCATTCTTCACCACCAAGGAGAGAAACACAGGAACAGGGCTGGGCCTGGCAACTGTCTACGGGACAGTAATCCAGAGCGGTGGATGCGTCTCCGTATTGAGCAAACTCGGTGAGGGAACAACAATTCAAATCTATCTTCCGCGCGTTGAGGAAACGGTTGAAATGGCCGAGAAACCCAAGGCACTTCCAGGGTCACTGCAGGGCAATGAGACCGTCCTCGTGGTAGAAGATGATGACGCGGTACGACGCATGATACGCATGTTTCTCGAAATAAATGGGTATACCGTGGTTGACGCGAGGAACGCCGCTGACGCGATTCAGCTCATGGAATGCCACAAGGGATCAATTGAAATGGTGCTGACAGATGTGGTCATGCCTGGAATGAAGGGCCGGGAGTTGGTCGAACGGTTGGTGAAACTGCGCTCTGGCTTAAAGGTGCTCTACATGTCGGCTTATACAGAAGATGCCGCGATCAATTCCGGCATTCTCGGCCCGGGAAGTGCCTTCATCGAAAAACCGTTCAATGCAGATGAACTGACGTGCAAGGTTCGCGAGGTCCTGGGCACAAGTATAGTGGTTTAGTTCACATCAGGCCCCCGCGGCCTCCCATCATGCTAAAAGTGATGCATAGGAGGGTCGGCATCGATGAGAATTCGCCTCTGACCGAAAGCATCGCGAGGCTAACTTGCTGTATTCAAAGAAATTGTAGAGGATGGGGGGCGGCTCCCAAGTGTGCCGGTTTGGATCGGGACTTGCACAACAAAAGGCAGGCGGGTAGGCTGTGTTGCCCACTGTCCTGCGCCTGTCCCTGTGGTCGAGTCTGGCAGGGGGATGCCGGGCCGCTAAGAAGAATAAGCCAATTATGACTTACCGCAGCTGTCAAAATATTGTGTTAATCGGTAGTTTTTTCCTGCTACTTGACATTCTTTTTCTTCCTCCTCTTGTTGAGAAGTGGGGAGGTGTGGATCGCGTGGATCGGCTACCTCAGTTGAACACACCGACTGTAGGTGCGGCAACAATTGTAAAGGTTTGGACTTATAAAAAAACTGGGCTGTATTACTGTCCTGACAGTAAGCTTTACGGGAAGGTGAAACCCGGTGTCTATATGACTCAGGAGAAGGCGCTAGAGCGTGGATATCGACCCGCCGGTCAGGATCCGTGCCGATAGATCCTCGCTTCAGTTTCCTCAAAGCGAGAAGCAGAACTTTAGCTTCTCGATTCCCCTCAATCGTAATTCGTCAACCCTGCAGACTCGCTCCCGAATTGCAGCACTTTTAACACACGCGCGAGAATGGACTCGCGGACCAACTCCAAGCGTATCCATCGTCAGGTTCGACCTTTCCAAACAAGGAATCCGTGGTTGGGATTCCGTATTCGTCACAGAGCTAATCGGCAGCAAGAAGAAAAAGGACATCGCAGGGGCAGTTCGATCGTTCGCTCCGCTGTAGTGGCGCACGTAGTTCAGTTCCAGAGCGTTAAGGGGCGTCGGCTAGCGTCGTCTTCCAAGGCGAACCAGATTTCGTTTTCAATCCAAAACGGTACAGGAATTCAGAGAAGGACGGTGCGCAATACGCAAAATCCAATCCACTTAGGTCAACGCGCTCGGATTGACGCATGAATGCAGCGATTTCCGTGAAATCGCCTTTTTCCAACAGCGCTTTATTGGGATTCATGATGACCCCTGAGATGAGCTTTGCGTGTCCGTATATTGTATCGAAATCTTGGAGAAGGTTGCGTCGGTCGCGCCATGCCGATTTGGGCGGAGATGCGAGCAAGATGTTGTGCACTCAGAGGTAGCCGGCGACTGAACGTCAAAAATGCAGGCTGTCAGCTATTCAATGCTGGTGCCTGATTACATTGTGGCGAAGCGCGCCCACGGCGATTTTAAATTGGACGGTTGGGATCACGGGCGCAGCCTCATAACTCTGAGCAGAGTCTCCTGCAGCTTAATGAGGTCTGCCTGGCGCTCATGTTCTTCCTTTGTGCGGTCATTTAACGCCTCTTTCAAGAGCATCAAGTTACGCCGAAACTCGAGTTGAGCCAGAACCAAACGACTGAGAGCCTTGAGCGCCGCATGCTGGTCGGGCCCAAACTTCCGCGGGATCCGATCGATCACGCAGATTGTGCCTAGCGCATGGCCCTCCTCGTCGATCAGCGGAGCCCCCGCGTAAAACCGGACGTTTGGTTCCGACAACACGAGTGGATTATTTCGGAATCGTTCATCGTTCAGAGTATCCGGTACGACAAAAACGTCGGGTTGCTGAATGGCTGTGGCGCAAAACGCGATTTCGCGCGGAGTTTCCGAAATGGAGACTCCAACCTTCGACTTAAGCCATTGCCGATCCTCATCAACGAGCGAGATTAGCGCAATCGGTGTCTTGCAGATGAAGGAGGCTAACAGAACGAGGTCATCAAAGGCCTGTTCTGGCTCAGTGTCGAGAATAGCGTATTTATGGAGAGCCGCGACCCGAGCAGCTTCGTTCTTTATCGGCTTAGGAGTTGCCATAGTTCATCCCCTGCCTGCCCGTGTTTGCTTTTTTGGGGCGCTCGGATGATAACGTTCGTCTTCCAAGGGGTACACAAAGCTTTAGTCCTTTTCCTTTTGGGCACTCAGAGTTTTTCGCAACCCATGGAACCGTGCCTGCGATGGTCAGATGGCAGTGGCGGCTCTGTTGAAAGATGCGGCTGCGTCCTCCGCTCTCTCGAATATCTCAAAGACCCTCACGAGCTTTGTAATCTGAAGCACCTCCCTTGTATGGTTGCCGAGGTTGGCAAACTTGATGTCACCGCCGACCTTCCGAGCCGACGCGTGCATCGCCACGAGAGTACCCACGTTGCCGCTATCGATGTGAGTGACATTTCCAAGATCGAACACGATTTGGCGGGATTTATTCAATAAATCTTTCACAAGAATCCGCAGAGATGCTGACTCTTCGCCAAACGAAATGTCGCCGCTGAGATAGACAACAATGACCCCATCTATCTTGCTGATAGTGGTGTTGAGGACCATGAGAAACTCCTGCCCGGATGCGACTGTCGGTTGGTCCATCAGGGAAAGGGCCGATAGTCAAAACGTATTCCCTCCGGAAGCGGATAGCAAGTCCCCCTCCGGGCTGATCGCCGAGTCACAGGGTAGCTTTGACGAAGCTTCCTACCAGCGCCAGCTTCAACACGGCTTCGAGGAATCACACCGATAATTTTGTCCTGTAGTTGAACGGTCTTCACACCAGTTCTCGGGCTGATGAATAAACAACAGGGCGAAGATACGCCGAAGATAGCCTCAAATCCGCGTTTTCTGCGGTATGACCCTAATCCGCCACTAAAACAATGCAGACTTAGTGCTACGCCCGCAGCGAGGCGGCGTACGACCTGGCGTGACAGCGATCTGCGTTCGAAAAGGCCGCGATTGATTAGGACCTTCGCCCTTCCATCAAGCGTGAGCTATCTGCAGCCGTTTCGTTCCCATTTATCTTTGGCCTTCGCGTCGGTCTTCGTTTGCCACTGCATATTGCTCGGGCTGTCGGCGCCACCGCAGGCAAGAGCAATTTTGTGATCCACGACATAGCCTTTTCTTGCCTTCGGGTTGCGCGGTAAGCAATTTCAGTACGTCGAAGGTGACCCGCCTAAAGGCGTAAAATTCCACGGGAGATTGACGGACCATGATGTCAGGACCGTTCAAGATCACGCAGGTAAGGTCTTAATCCTCGAACCAAAGTACAGTGTTGCCGATCTTGAAGAAGCACGAAAAGGGTGTCGGACGCTTTAGTTTGAGTCAGGTATTTGTCTCGGAAATCAGTCTGCGAAAATGCGTTCGTTGTGCCACTCAAGCAGGCTAGGATCTGGAAGAAACGCAATAGATTCGGGAACACCTAGTTTGGTGCCGTGCATCGCGTAGTATTCCTTCCCGTTGTTGAATTCTTCCTTAATTCTCTGACTAACCTCGACTTTGTATTCAGGCGTGACGGTTAGGTATCCCCGGTCAAACAGGGTGTGGAGATCTTGGCGAAGCAAGAGGCCATTGTTTACGACGTGCTCTCCACCTTTCGAGTAAGGCTTGATATGAGCCGCGTCAAGAACGTGCAACACGTGCGAACCGCTCATCGCGCATGTTCTCTTGTATACGTCCGTAATAAGAATGCGAAATGATCCTTGTCCTAGGCGCGGAAGAATTGTCTGAGGTGCTCCGAACTTAGGTTTGCCGGACAGAAGGGCGGCTTCCTCCTGCGGGACGAGATGTTTAGCACGCAAGACTGATTCGACTCGGTCCCAGAGAGATTTCCCGGGCTCCGTTTCAGCTTCGAATGCTTTTCCTCGTACGATTTGTTTTTGCCAGTTGGGAAGCGGTATCCAGTCATTTCTGTCAAAGAAAAATGGCGATTCGAGAAGGATGCATCCAACGGAATAATCTTCTTTAGGATTTGGCGCTGCTCTTCTATACCGCTCCATGCGGACACGCATCTCTTCCTGAGTTTTCACGCCGTTCTTCGTCTCAAACGCAGACCAAGCAAGACTGAACGGAAGGATGCTGTGGTGGCTGAAAAATCCTCCTCCAACAATAAAATCATTCGGACTGTGCAGTTTAAATAAGAAAGGTTCTCCAGGAAGAAGCGCTTTGAAGTCGACGCTTCCGCGCGGTTGCCAAAAGTTGACTTCGTCTAACGAGATAAGCGAGGAAAGGTACGAGAACCAGTCACTGTCGGTGATGGCGAC
>WNGM01014155.1_pt1 | contig 11063 bp, 11 predicted proteins | sample 5400571 | NCBI WGS metagenome assembly WNGM01 (sample SAMN13153378, study PRJNA577476) | soil metagenome | isolation source: 100 cm soil or saprolite under Garry oak tree replicate 2 | place: USA:California | collected 2016-06-15 | reverse complement strand
AGAAACGGCGCGCCAGGTTTCCTCGGGAATGACGGCTTTCAACAAAAATGCGGCGACAGCCGCGCCGGCAAGCTGCGCGGCCCAATAGAGAACTGTGTCTACCGTGGTCACACGCTTGGTGACCCAGAAGCCGATGGAGACGGCGGGATTGAAATGTCCTCCGGAAATGTGGCCAAGCGCGGAAACCATGATGCCGATGGCGAGACCGTGAGCGAGAGCGATGCCGAGGAGACCCAGGCTGCCGCCGGCGCCGTGCAAATATTGATCCGTGCAAATCGAGCCGGCGCCAAAAAAAATCAGCGCGAACGTGCCGAGAAATTCCGCGGTCAGCTTTTGCGAGGTGTTATACATCGATGATCCTCCCGAAAAGGAGTGGAAAGCGCGCCCGATTCGAACGGCTGCATTCTAGCCGGAATACGAGGCAGAACGCCAGCGTTTGGAATGCCCTTCTCACCAGATGGTGCGAACGAGTTTGGAGCGATGGATTTCACGGTCAGCCGTGATCAGAGAAAGTCCTTCGACCAGCGCGGTGGCTCCAATAATGCGATCTGCTGGATCTTTGGGATAAGTCGCCGGAAATGACATGGCGCGCGCACAGGCCCGGCTTTTGATGGGCAGGACGACAAAGCGGGCTTCGATTTCCTGCAGGAGGGATTCGAGGCTTAGACCGAGAAGGATACGGCCCTTACTCGCGAGCGTTGTTAACTCCAAGAGGGTGATATCACAAACGGCTATGCCTTCTCCATTCCTACGCGAAATTTCAATTGCTGCTCTGGCTTTGCCCGACAACTTGTCAGGATCAGACGTCAACCAGAGCACAACATGCGTGTCCAGCAAATTCAATCGAGATCACCCCACTCCTCTGGTGTCAGGGCGGGGGAGACTATGTCTCCTGTAATCTTGATCTTCCCGCGAAGGAAACCGAAAATATCATCTTTTTTTGACTCGACCGGGACGAGCTTGGCCACGGGCTTGCCGTGTTTAGTAATCACGACGGTCTCGCGCTTGGCTTGAACTTCATCCATGACTGCAAGGCAATTTGCCTTGAAGACACCCGCTGCCATCTTTTTCATGCCGAAGCTCCTTATATGGCTATGGTCATTATACCATGGTCATATGAGAGTTGACAGTCCACAGTTGACAGTCAGCAGTAAGAATGGAACAGAGAAATCAGAAGAACGGCGTTCCTTTATTCGAACCCGATATGGCTAACGTGAGGTGGCAGCGACGGGGGCGTTTACGGGCGTTAGCCAGTTGTGGTGATCGGGCTTAGTGCCGCCGGTGATGCCGAAGAATTCGGCCTGCAACGTCAGCGTAATTGGACCGGCGACGCCTTTGCCGACTTGGATGTGATCCACGGAGCGGATGGGCGTGATTTCGACGGCGGTGCCTACGAAGAAGACTTCATCGGCGATGTAGAGCATTTCGCGGGGGATGACGGATTCCTTCACGGGGATGTTCAAGTCTTCGGCGAGCTTGGTGACGGCATCGCGGGTGATGCCGGGAAGAATGCTGGTGGCCAGCGGCGGGGTGTAGAGTGTGCCATCGTGAACGAGGAAAACGTTCATGCCGGAGCCTTCGCTGACGTGGCCATCGGCATCGAGGGCGATGCCTTCGGTGTACCCGTTGAAGGTGGCTTCCATGCGAATGAGCTGCGAGTTCATGTAGTTGGCAGCGGCCTTGGACATGGCGGGCAGGGTATTCGGCGAGATGCGCGTCCAGGAACTGACACCGACATCGACGCCCTTGGCCAGAGCCTCCGGACCAAGGTAAGCGCCCCAGCTCCAGCAGGCCATGTAAGTGTCGATGGGAGAATTCAGCGGATTTACGCCCACTTCGCCGTAGCCGCGCAGGACGATAGGCTTCACGTAACAGGAATTCAATTTGTTCAAGCGGACCAGCTCGCAAGCGGCGTTGGCAAACTGATCGACGGAGTAGGGAAGCTCCATGCGATAAATCTTCGCGGAGTTGATCAGGCGCTGCATGTGTTCGCGAAGGCGGAAGATTGCGGGGCCCTGCTTGGTTTCGTAGCAGCGGATGCCTTCGAAGACCGCCGAGCCGTAACTCACTACGTGCGAAAGGACGTGCAGCTTGGCGTCGTCCCAATTGATCCACTTTCCGTTGTGCCAGATTTTCTCGGTCGCCTGAATCGGCATAATTACTCCCTGTTCGAAGGTGCCACTCGGTGCGTGCGGCTTGAATTCGCAGAATACGGCACACGGGATAAGGCGTCAATGCGCGGCGTGCGTCAAAAGGCGCGCTGCAAAACCAAATTGGCGCGAAAGGCAATTATTTTGGCGAAGGCTCAGATGGTTTTACGCTGGACGCGGGTGCAGACATCGGCGAACTCATGGAGATAAATGCCGACTTGGCCTCGAGGAGGATGCGATCCGTCCTGTTCTCCACGATACCCAGAATTAGAAATGGGATCGCGGTGGCCGCGACCAGCAACTTTGCCCGTCGGGGAATTCTGGCTTCCGGCTCCCAGCGAAAGAGCTGGGAGGACAGGAAAAACGTGAGGCTGGCCCAGACGGCAAGGGAAAGGATTTCGGCATAACGGCTCCAGGCAGTGGCGGAGTTCACGATGGTCTGCTGAAGACCATTTACGAGATAGGTGGCCGGAAGGAACAGTCCAACGCGCTGGACCGCACGCGGCAAAAAACCCAATGGGAATGTGGCGCCGGAGAGAAAGATTAGAGGCAGCCAGAGCAGTTGGTTAAGCACCTGGGTTTCCTGCATGGTATTGGTGACGCTGGCTACGACCAACCCGAGTGAGCCAAATGAAACAATGCCGACGCAGATCAGCAAGAAAAGCGAAAGGGGATCGCCAAGACTCGGAACGTGAAAAAAGGCACGGGCCAGAAACAATTCGACGACCACCGTAGGAATGGTAAGGACGAAATTGGCGACGATGCTTGAGGCGAGCAGGTCGCTGGCCGTCACCGGCGCCACATGAAAGCGCCGCAAGATTCCTTGTTCCCGGAACGCGACGAGCGTGGCGCTGAGCCCCCAGAAACTTCCCATCACGTTAAACGCGAGGACCGGACCGAGATAAAACGCCGCCACTTTCGGAGCGCCCTTGGCAATTACTCCCAACCACAAGAAGAAAAAGGCGAAAGGCATGACGAGGATAAAGAAGAAGAACATTTTGTTGCGCAACGCCAGGCGGATGCGCATGCGCGTGAGTGCGACAAAGTTTTTCAATCGCGTAGCCTCCTTCCGGTCATTTCGATGAAGACGTCTTCGAGAGAGGGGGAGGATATTTCGAGGCTGACGAGTTCATTGCCTTCCGCTTCCAGATGTTTGACGAGAGAAACGATGGCTTGAGGCGGACGCGTGGAGTGCAGCACATAGGTGCCGCCGACCTCCCTGGCGTCGGCGACTCCTTCGAGATTTTTCAGGGCGCCGTTTGATTCCGGCTTGGAGAGGCGGACTTCGATGCGCGTGGAGCCGCCGGAATGGGCTTTCAATTCGCGAGGTGTGCCGAGGGCGATGACTTTGCCTTGATCCACGATGGCGACGCGGTCGCAGAGACGCTCGGCTTCTTCAATGTAATGAGTGGTCATCAGGATGGTTTTTTTTTCGCGGCGCAGTTCCTCGATGATGTCGTAAATCTCGCGGCGGACTTGCGGGTCAAGGCCGGCGGTGGGCTCATCGAAGAACAAAACTTTGGGGTCGTTGACCAGGGCCATGGCGAGAGCGAGCCGTTGCTTCTGGCCACCGGAGAGCTGGCTGTAGAACGTATTGCGCTTTTCCTCGAGACCGAACCGCTTGAGCAGTTCTTCGGGTTTGCGGCCGCGCCTGTAGAAACTGGCGAAGAGCCGCAGAGCTTCCATGACGCGCAACTTGTCGGGAAGGGAAGTGGATTGTAGCGCGGCGCCAATCTCATGTTTGAGAGCAACCGACTCGCGTTGCGGGTCGAGACCGCAGACGGAGACACGCCCGCCATCGGGATCGCGCAAGCCTTCCAGAATCTCGACAGTGGTGGTTTTGCCGGCGCCATTTGGCCCCAGGAGGCCGAAAACTTCGCCTTCTTCCACGTTGAAGCTGACACCGCGGACGGCTTCGACGTCGCCGTAACGCTTTACGAGATTCTCTACCTGAAGAATGGAAGTTGACATTGTCAGTTGCCCCAACGGCCGGGGTTGTCAGGGAGCGTATAGCATACTCCTCATACTTCACAAGGGCGTCTGGCTTGCAAGTCGAGAACAGAGCGCCAGCGTGTTCACTTTTGCATACGTTTTTTCGGCGCTCTGTATTTCAGTGGAGATCTCTTGGGCGGTTTCCAGAGGTGGCGCTTCAGGTCCACGCGCGACTCGAAGACTGTGACACCTTCACTCTCGAGGAGTTTTCTTTGCAGCGAAGCATAAGGCTCGCGGATGAGGATTTTGCCGCGCTCGCCGATGACGCGATGCCAGGGAATGCCTTTTCCAGAGGGAGTTGCCGCCATGGCGCGTCCGGCGCTGCGTGCGCCGCCGGGCAGGCGCAAGGCTTTGGCCAGGGCTCCATACGTTAAAACCCGGCCGCGGGGAATTTGTTTCACGAAGCGAAACACAGGATCCCAAGTCATTGCGAATCAAGCTCCAAGGAGGGATGGGGAGAATCTCGTGCGACATGCTAGGTGTCCGCCGCCGGAAGAACAAGAGAAAAATGGCGCGGCAGGGTTTGATGGCATAGCTGGCTTGCCGCGACAAGATAAGAACCATCGGGAAACAGCAAACATCTAATACAGTAGCAAAAGACAAGGGAAGAACAGCGCGATGAAACGAGAATGCGTTTTTTCGATGAAAAACAGCAAAATTAGTGATGAGGATTTCTCCGGTGTTTGCTCTACGTTGAAAGCCGTTACTGATTGGATGCAACTTTTTACTAAAACATGTGTCTAATGTTGTAGAGCGTAGTGGAAGAGAATTACACTACACAGGTTGAACGGCAGTTTGAGGTGACGTCGTGGCTTTTGTCCGCCGCAAAGGAAATTCGTTCTACCTGGTGCACAACGTGCGCCACGGCGGAAAAGTGCGCCAGCTCCATCTGGCTCGTCTGGGAGCCCGGGCGCGAATTACGGAAGACCTCGTGCGTGAAGTTTCCAAGAAGCATCCCTTCGTGGAGCTGAATTGGAAAGTGCTGCGCGAACAATTGAACGGTCAAGTGGACCTGGCAAATCCCAACTCGCCGGCGGTCCAAAAGCTAGTTTCTTCTCTTCGAGCCCTTAACCTCGACTTAGCGGATGTTTTTCCTCCGCTCCTCCGAATTTCTGAGTCCCCGGTTGTGGCACGGGAGCTGCTTGTGCAATTGCGGCTTCTGCAGTCAACGATTCAGGTCAAGCTGGACCAGTTTGGCCGTGGACGCGGGCGATTTGGCAGCGCGAGCCCCGCATCCCGGGTTCGCTAGGAGGCGGTCATGACTGACTACATTCTTCCGCTCGATCCCAGCAAGCGCAGCACGGACACGATCGATTTCCAGACCGCGCTGAAGGGGAAAATCGTTGGACAGGAAGAGGGTGTGCAGGCACTGGTGGACTTGTACCAGGTCTTTCGCGCCGGATTGAATTCGCCGGGCCGTCCGGTAGGGAATTTGCTGTTTCTCGGGCCGACGGGTTCGGGCAAGACACGAATTGTTGAAGCCGCCTCCGAGATTCTCTTTGGCGACCCTCGCTCGGTGATCAAGGTCGATTGCGCAGAGTTTCAGCACTCCCATGAAATTGCCAAGTTGATTGGCTCGCCTCCGGGATATTTGGGACATCGGGAGACGCATCCGCTGATTACGCAAGAGACTCTGGCGGCTGGCCATCGCGACGACCTAAAGTTGAGTTTTCTTCTGTTCGACGAGATCGAAAAAAACGGTGATTTTCCTAACGTCCAACCTGGGCGGCGGCGAAATCGCGGAACTCATGGAGGGTGGCATGGGCTTCGTCCAGCCGACGGACAAGCCGATCGTCGGTCTCGACGAGAAGGTGGAAAGAACGGCAGTGGAAGCGGCGCGGCGTAAATTTTCACCGGAATTCATGAACCGCCTCGATAAGGTGGTGGTATTCCATCCGCTCAGGCGCGAGCAACTTCAGGAAGTGCTCGATATTGAGCTGGGAAGAGTACAGCAGCGCGTCCTGGACACGGCTAAGGGGCAATTCCTATTCCGGGTGACCGAGGCAGGCCGCGAGTTCCTTCTTCAGGAAGGCACGGACCAGCGCTATGGCGCCCGGCACCTGAAACGCGCCATCGAGCGGCACGTTGTCTACCCGTTGGCGAATCTCCTAGCAACGGACCAAGTCAGCTTAGGCGACCTAGTACGAATCGATTGGGATGAGAGCCACGAGGGGCTCACGTTCGTGCGCGAAGGCGAAGGGGCAATCGTGCATTCGGCTTCGGCGCGGACCGCCGCGGCTGCCGCCGGCGAAGCGAAGGACGGCAAGACTGCGGACGCACCGGCCGAAGCGGTGGCAGAAGAGAGGAAGTCGCGAGCGGCACAGCCTGCCGCAGGCCCTGCAGCCGCTGCTCAAGGACGTAAGAAGCAGGACAAGACGAATTCTTAAAGCAGAACTTTAAGTTTGGCGGGGCGCGTCGAGAGATGCGCCCCTTTTTGTCGTTTGCACACTGACACAAACTGTTTCGTCTCTAACAATTTTCCTGCGGATGAAACACTGTCTCAAGGGTTGAGACAGTTTCCAGAGGTGCAAATCCCGTATGTTGTTGAGTTTGGGCTGGTTCGCAAGAGTAACTGACAGGGAAAAAGATTGGCATTCCCCATGCATATGCCAAGCATGGCGCGAAACTGAGACGCGCAACGCGTTTGGGGGAAGTTAGACGCGAGAAGGGTTGATGAAATGAAGGCAGCCGTCCGACATCAACTGGATCCAACCATCCGCAGCACGGATACGTGCGATTTTCAGTCCTCTTTGTGTGCCAAGATCGTCGGGCAGGAAGAGGGCGTCCAGTCCCTGGTAGACATGTTTCAGGTCTTTTGCGCCGGTTTGAACTCTCCCGGTCGTCCCGTGGGAAACCTGCTGTTCCTGGGTCCAACCGGTTCGGGAAAGACGCGCATTGTGGAAGCGGCAGCGGAAATCCTTTTTGGGGATGCTCGCGCGGTCATCAAGGTTGATTGCGCGGAGTTCCAGCACTCGCACGAGATTGCCAAGTTGATTGGCTCGCCTCCAGGCTACCTGGGCCACCGCGAAACCCATCCGTTAATCACCCAAGAGGCCCTGGCCGCCAGCCATACCGACAAACTGAAGCTCAGTTTCCTGCTCTTCGACGAGATTGAAAAAGCCAGCGATGCCCTGTGGCAATTGCTCCTGGGGATGCTGGACAAGGCCACGCTGACACTGGGCGACAACCGCCGCGTGGACCTTTCCCAGACCGTCATTTTCCTGACGTCGAACCTCGGCGGAGGGGAAATTACCGAGCTCATGCAGGGCGGCATGGGATTCATTCAGCCAAAAGACAAGCCCGCCGCCGGGCTTGATGAAAAGGTCGAGCGCACGGCCGTGGAAGCGGCGCGCCGCAAGTTTTGGCCGGAATTCATGAACCGTCTGGATAAAGTGGTGGTGTTTCATCCGCTGAGGCGCGAGCAACTTGAGCGTGTGCTCGAAATCGAGCTTGGCCAAGTGCAGCAGCGCGTTCTGGAGACCGCCAAGGGTCAGTTCCTATTCCGCGTGACCGACACGGGCCGTGACTTCCTGCTTCAGGATGGCACCGACCAGCGTTACGGCGCGCGTCACCTGAAGCGAGCTATCGAGCGCCACGTTGTGTATCCGCTGGCGAACCTGCTGGCGACGGAGCAGGTGCACCTCGGCGACCTCGTTTGCATCGATTGGAACAAGGATCAGGACCGCCTGACCTTCGTCCGCGAAGGCGAGAACCTGGCGATACCGGCGCGCAAGCCCGAGCCGGTTGTTCCCGCGCGCACGGCTCCCGCAAAGAGCGGGAAGTCCGCGGATGTCCCCGGTGTAACGCTCTCGCCGGAACCCACACCGCGCATGGCGCGTTAAGTTAATTTTCTTCTATCTGATCCCGCCCGGGTGGCCAACCACCCGGGCTTTTTCTTTTCCTACACAGCGGATGCTAAAGTAACCCTGAAACGAGGAGCGCCATCCTACTCCGCAGGGCGATTTGGAGGACGTATTGAGTGTCCGAGAGACAAAACCGAGTTCCGCGGAGTGGAAAGTCAGCTGGCCAGTCCTGGTCAACAGAGTGCCATTCGCGATAGCGGCTGGACTCTTGCTGCTCGCGCTTCTTGTTGCAACTCCCCATGCATATGCGCAGCGCACAGCACTCCAGCCCGGATGGAACAAGTTTTCTCCGCAAGAGGATATAAACCTCGGCAAGCAGGCGGCCACGGATGCCCAACGGCATTTGCCACTCTGCAATGCCCCAAGAGTGGATGCTTATTTGAGGCAACTTGGGACGCGTCTAGTGCAAAAGCTTCCCACCGGTGGCGTGCAATATCCATTTGAATTTCATTGTGTGAACGACAAAGCCATCAATGCGTTTGCTTTGCCCGGCGGATATGTGTTCATAAACCGTGGCGTCATTGAAGCTTCGGACAACGAGTCGCAACTGGCTGGAGTGATGGCGCACGAGTTGTCGCACGTCGCTCTTCGGCACGGCACGAACCAGGCCACCAAAGCGATGCTGGCTGAAACAGGATTAGGAATCTTCGGAGCAGTTTTTGGAGACAGCACGGGCGGTGCGCTACTGACGACACTGGGGAGTTTCACAGCGGGCGGCGTGCTTCTGCGCTATTCACGAACGGCTGAATCGCAAGCCGACGTCATGGGCACTCAAGTTCTTTACGACGCGGGGTACGATCCGCGCGCCATGGCCCAGTTTTTCGAGAAGCTCGAAGGGGAGTCGAAAGGGAAGAATCCGCCGGAGTTTTTCTCCGACCACCCGAGTCCGGAGCGCCGCGTCGAGCGCGTCGACGAAGAAGTTGAAAAACTCGGTGGAGCCCAGCCGAACGCCCGGCGGGATTCCGCTGAATTCGAAGCTATCAAGCGCGAAGTCTTGGCTCTGCCCGTGGTGAAAAAGCTGGTGCCCGGGGCGGCCGCCGCTGCGCCAGCCCCGCCATCCCGCAACTTCGCTACTTACCAAGCGCATGCGTTCACGCTCAAGTATCCGGACAATTGGAAAAAATATCCCGATACCGAGGGCAGCGGCGTTTCGTTTGCTCCCGAAGGTGGCGTCCTGGATGACGGCAGTGGTCACGGCGCGCTCGGATATGGATTGATTGTCAGCGTGGCGAAGGCGCAAGGTGATTCCAACGATTCGAACGCTCTGGATAACGCCACGCGACAAGTGATTCAGGAGCTTCAAAAGGCAAACCCGAGTATGAAAGTCGCGCGGCAGGGCGAGCGACTACGCTTGAACGGCCGGCCTGGCCTTTCGACGTACCTGAGCAATGTTTCTCCAGCCGGTGGCCAAGAGATGGATTGGGTCGTTACTGTGCTGCGTCCGGAAGGATTGGTGTATTTCGTGTGTGTCGCGCCGCAATCCGCGTACGACAATTACGACAAGGCGTTCTCGGCGATCCTCGATTCCGTGCGCTTCACCAAATAGCGGAAAGAATAAACGCAGAGTCGCCGGGACCGCGGTAGCGCCGGGGGCAGAGAAGGTAACGCGCGAACAATTCTGTACAATGGAAAGGGCGTCCCGACGGGGGGACGCCCTCTTGTTTTGGCCCGCTTGTGAGCGACAGCTAATTCCCGCTGTTGCCGCCAAAGAGGAACGGCAAAACGGTGGTGCCCTCTTTTTGTACGGCTTGAAGTCCGCTAGGATCGATGCCCAGCGCTTTCAGGATCGACGGCGCGACTTGAGATGTGGCAACAGGAGTCTTCACCACTTTGGCACTCAGGCCCGGGTTCGAGACGATGAGCCCCACGTTGGTGTCGCCAAAGCTGAATCCTCCGTGCTCGGCATTTTTCTTGGACGAACCCGTGTAGGTCGTCCCATAGATCGGCTGCACCAGGATATCGGGCGTGGCGTTGTCGGACAGCGGATCGTTGAACTTGAGTTTGATCTCATTGCCGGCCAGCACTTCATCGATGAAGAGCGCCGCGGCATTGGCATTCAGATAGGCAGCTACGGCATCCGTTTGACTCTGGTCCTGCAGCCAGATCAGCGCGATATCGTCGTCCTGAACGAACCCGCAAGCGCCAGTGCCGCAGGCATTGGCGCTTGCAATGGCCATCGCAGCCGCGCTAGTTCCTGCTTCCGGAAGAGCGGCAACAAGGTCGGCAAAATGGCCAGGCTTGTTGACCTTCGCCGGATTAATGGGCGACTGCCCGTGCTTCGCGCTGACGATGAACAAGGTCGAATCGTAGATGTGCTGGGCCTTGAGCGCCTTGATCATGCTGCCCAGCGCCTCGTCAGTCTTCTGCAGTCCATAGGCGAGGACATCGGTTGGAGTGCCAGCGCCATCCTTGTATCCGCCAGCCTGTCCGGTGAACATTGTGTCCGCCACGCAACTGCCGTCGGAGTTGTCATTCTCCAGCTTCTGCCCCACGCTGACGGCCTGGAAATTCATGCCGAACACTGCCGGCACACCGGGTCCCGGCGTGCCATCGTGTCTTAGTCCCTTGATTTCGTTGAGGATTCCTTGAACTTTTAGAGCGTCATTGTTCACGGTGCAAACGACGCTTACGGTGTTATCGAGTCCGCCGACGTTGGTGATTTCCGGCGTGTAGAGATCCTCGACGCCTTTGCCCGAAGGCCCGTTGACGAGATCATAAAGCTGGATGCTTGTCTGCCCAAGCCGTGTGACCACCTTGGCTCCTCACGACTTCGAAGATGGTGTTGGTCTTCAACGCCTGGTGAGGCCAAAGCCGAACACACTTTCCAGTCTCGTTCAGGTGATTTGGAAGCAAGTCGGGATTTATCTTGTTCAAAGAGACGGGGGGAGTGCCGCTGTACTGGTCAATACTTTCGTCAAAAACCTGCATGTTACCGGCTTGCCCCGAGCAAGTCGTGTTCGTGGGGTCGAATATGCCGCGATTGTAGCTTACGTCGTAAAACAATCCGTGGCTGATGGGCGATCCACCGGTCACCAAAGCAAGGAGGCCGGGGAAGGAA
>WNGM01004444.1_pt1 | contig 11064 bp, 9 predicted proteins | sample 5400571 | NCBI WGS metagenome assembly WNGM01 (sample SAMN13153378, study PRJNA577476) | soil metagenome | isolation source: 100 cm soil or saprolite under Garry oak tree replicate 2 | place: USA:California | collected 2016-06-15 | reverse complement strand
CACCCGCCTCGTACGTCACGGGCCCCTGGTTGATGCCAGAGCCGGTCTGGAAACGCCACAGCACGTCACCCGTCTTCGCATCCAGCGCCTTCAGTTCGCCGTCCATGTTTCCGTAGAAGACGAGACCGCCCGCGGTCGAGAGAGCGCCACCGACGAAGGGCTTCTCCTCCTTCACGCCCCAGACCTTCTTCTTCGCCACGGGATCCCAAGCCACGAATTCTCCGCCGTTGCCGCCGGGGCCATACTTCCCAGCGTCGAACTCCGTGCCCAGAAAGAAGATGCCCTTCTTGGGCTCACCCGTGTCGCGACCGACCTCGTCCATGCAGATGTTGAAAGTCGGGATGTAGACGAAATGCGTTTGCGAACTGTACGAGACGGGAGGGAAGTTCTTGCCGCCATAGAAGCTGGGGCATACGTCGCGCGCCCAGATATCCTTTCGCGGTCTCTTCTCAGGGTTCTCAACCGGGCGGCCGTCGGCATCGATGCCCTTGGCCCAGTTGACGTGAACGAAGGGGTCGGCGGAAATCAGCTTTCCATTCCTGCGATCGAGCACGTAGAAGAAGCCGTTCCGGTCGGCGGTCATCAACACCTGTACGGTGTTGCTGCCGATCGCAAGGTCGGTAAGCACCTTCTCATTGACGCCGTCATAGTCCCATGCATCGTACGGAGTCTGCTGGTACGCCCAAACGATCTTGCCGGTATCGGCGTCGAGCGCGAGCGTCGAGGACGAATGCAAGTTGGTGAACTTGCCGTACTCGCTATTGTCAGTGCCGCGCGCGTGAGCGGCCCAAGGCGCAGGGTTGCTGGTACCATAGTAGATCAGGTTCAGCTGGGGATCGTAAGAACCCACGAGCCAGGCCGCGGCGCCGCCGCGCGCCGCAACGTCCGCGGACGGCCAGGAGTCGTTGCCGGGCTCTCCGGCATCGGGAATCGTATGAGTACGCCATACCTGCTTGCCGCTTTCCTGATCGAAGGCGGTAATGGCGCCGCGCGTGGCATATTCACCACCGGCATAGCCAATGACGACCAGATTCTTCACAATGGTCGGTGGCGAGGTGATGTCGTCTCCCGCCTTGTAGTCGGCGACCTTTGCTTTCCAGAGCTCCTTTCCGCTGGCGGCATCCAGCGCGACAAGCATGCCGTCGAGCCTGCCGACAAACACCTTGTCATTGGCGTAGGCGACGCCCCGGTTGACTAGTCCGCAGCATACAGCCGCCGCAATGTCGGCCGGCATTTCCGGTGCGTAGCGCCATTTGACGGCGCCGGTCTTCGCGTCGAGCGCGAACACGAACTTTGGCCCCCTCGGAGACGTGACGTACATCGTTCCGTCAACGACCAGCGGGGTTGTCTCCTGTCCCTCGAGCACGCCGAGCGGAAATGCCCAGGCGACCTTGAGGTTCTTGACATTGCCCGTCTTGATCTGATTGAGCGTGCTGTAGCGCGTGTTCGCCACATCACCTCCGTAGGTCGTCCACTCCTTGCCACTTTCGGCGCGGGCCGCGTGGACGAATAGTTGCGACGCAAGCAGCGCTACCGCAGCTCCGATGAAGACTCGCGATGAGCCCCGAACGCATTTTGTTTGCACGGCATTTCCTCCCTGTTATACGCCTCAGCTGAGTTATGAATCGGTCGCCGGCACTTTCCTCTGCGAAAAGCGCGAGCACGATTCTCTCGATGGCGAATTGTCGTTTGCTGAACCTGCCGCACTGAGATCGCGGGCCAAGGCTCAAGCCGGATTCAAGAGCCGACCTCCCCTCCTTCCTGCAATTCACGATTAGGCCGTGGCTGCATTACTTGAAGGAGCGTTCTGCAGCGCGCCTTGGAAACTTACTGCCGCGCATTATTGAGATACAATATGAAGAAACGAGGGCCGCTCTTATGCAGCTTGATGGCCCAAATGAAGCCTATGAGATGATACCCACCCGCGCGAGCCCGCCGATTTCTACGCTGTGCTACGCGACTACCCTCTCGTGAGCAGATGGTGGTTTTCGCGGGGCGTTGGTTCAATAAGGATGCGACGACCGCAAGAGCAAGCATCGGACCAAGACGCGCGAGATCAAACAGGGGAAGGTTACGCGGAACGAAAAACTAACGCTCGCTGTGAGTAACAATGTGGGAGAAGGATCGCTAAAATATTTTTCGTATCAACGACTTATGCCGCGTGGTGCGCTCGGAGGGACTCGAACCCCCACGATTTTACTCACTGCCACCTCAAGGCAGCGCGTCTACCAATTCCGCCACGAGCGCATTTTTTAGGATCGGCACAGGATTGCGCCACACCGCATCAAGACCGGATCGAGACCCGATCAACGGCGCCGATGTAACAAATCAACGATGGAGGGACAAGGCCTGCGAGCGTGCTGGTTTTCAACGGGATCCCATGGGTCGTGGCAGCATTTGCTTGACTTCGACCGCGATACGGTTGCGGTCGACAAGGACCACGCCGCTGGCGATCGGAAGGTTGTTGGCAAGGATTTTGACCTCGTCTGCCTCGGTGGCATCGAGTTCGATGATGGCGCCACGGCTCAGGCGCATTACCTGATGAATGGGCATCGAAGTGGTACCGAGGACCACCATGAGATCGACGGTGACTTTATCGAGGGTTGGCACTGGTGAAGCGACCCGTACGGACGACTGCGAAATTGCGTGGTTTGAGATCAACACGTTATGGTTAGCCAATGGTTAACGACCGCCAAAGCCTCGATTTGACGACCTTCGCCAGCCCTGCCGGCGGTGGCGCGGTCGAATGGCGGGTTTCCGACGCGCCGGTGCCCTATCTCGACGCCGTGGCGGCCATGGAGGCGCGTGTCGCGGCGATAGCGGCCCATGAAGCGCCCGAACTGGTCTGGCTGCTGGAACACCCTCCGCTCTATACCTCGGGGACCAGTGGCAAGGCCGGCGACCTGCTCGACCCCCGCTTCCCGATGTTTGCGACGGGGCGCGGCGGGCAGCTCACCTATCACGGCCCTGGCCAGCGGGTGGCCTATGTGATGCTCGATCTGAAGCGTCGGCGGCCGGACGTGCGGGCCTATGTCGCGGGTCTCGAGGAGTGGATCATCCGCACCCTGGAAGCCTTCAATGTGCGGGGCGAGCGGCGCGAGGATCGGGTCGGTGTCTGGGTGAAACGGCCTGACAAGGGCACGGGGTTCGAAGACAAGGTTGCAGCCCTCGGTGTGCGGCTGCGGCGCTGGGTGTCGTTTCACGGCATCTCCATCAATGTGGAGCCCGATCTGACGCACTTCGCAGCGATCGTGCCCTGCGGCGTGGTGGAGCCGCGCTATGGCGTCACGAGTCTCGTCGATCTCGGCCATCCCGTGACCATGGCGGATGTCGATATCGCGCTCCGGCGGGCGTTTGAGGAGGTGTTTGGCGCCGTGCAAGCGCGCCTGCCGGAGGCGACGATCTGACCATGCTGCCCGCGGTGCGGCGGGCTACTTCGCAAGGCTGGGAGCGATGCGCATCCTCCACAGGTTCCAGATACGGTCGAGCACTGCCAGGTTGACCGTGTCGGCTTTCGCGCCCTCTCCCGGCGTCAGATAGTTGATGTCGCCACCCAGCGCGATGGCTTGCGACTGCAGGCGGGCGTTGACGTCGGTGTAATAGGCGCGGAAAACGGCCACTTTGACGGATGGCCCCACGGTCACGTCGCCGTGGCCGCGCATCAAGACCACCGACTTGTCGCCGAGCGTCTGCGCCAACGATTTGCCCAGCGACGGATCGCGGACCAGCATGTCTGTCTCGCCAAAATCCTTTCGAATGTCCCATACGGGTGCGCCGGCCGCCAGGAAGGCGGCGTTGTGATACATCGGCCGTAAAGGCGCCTGGCTCACCGTGAATGGAATGACGCCGGGAGAATGCGTATGAACCACCGACATCACGTCCGGCCGCGCCTTGTAAATTTCGCTATGAATGAAGCGCTCGAGAAACACCGATCGACCACTGCTGCCCACGGCGTTGCCATCGAGATCGAACTCCATGATGTCGGCAGCGGTGACGAGCGCCGGCGCGAGCGACCGCGACAAGAGAAAGCGATTGGGATTGGTCGGATGACGCGCGCTGACGTGGCCGAAGCCGTCGAGAACGCCAAAGTCGGCGAGGACGCGGCTGCCAGTCACGATATCTTCGATCAAGGCGGCATCGACGCCTGAAACCGGGACCGAAGGCGCCTGGGCGCGTGCCGCCGCGAAACCGAACAGGAGCGCGAACACCACCGTCGGGCCGAGTCGAGCGAGCCAACAGTTCGGTCGCGTTTTGATGGGCTGGCCAAAGCGGACAGCCAATAACATCTTTGGTGTCGCGGTCATCGTCATCTCCAACCAGGCCGCCGAGCCATCAATGGCCTGTTGCAGCAGCAAATGATATACGCCGCGCCCCGGGACGCCGCCGGAGAGCCGTCGCGGCTAGATCGTCGGCAGCATCGAAAACCGCTCCCCTGCCCGCCGCAAATTCAGTGCATCGGCACTGCCGGGGCATTCGTCGACGGCGTCAACGCGCGCCGATGACGGGCCGCGCCGGCACGCCGCGACCATGTTCGACACGACATCCTCCGGTCCGGCAAACAGCGCCTCGACGCTGCCGTCGCGGCGGTTGCGCACCCATCCCTCCACAGCGTGCGCCGTTGCCTGCTGCTCGACCCAGTACCGATAGCCGACGCCCTGCACCCGGCCCCGGATCGTCACCTGACGGATCGCGACGCTCATCTATCGCTTGAGCCCCAGAAATTCGGCGCTGCGCGTCTTCATGTCGGCATCGCGCGTGACGCGGCCGGTCAGCTCCGATGACGCAACACCCTTCAAATTCTTCGGAAGCTCGCCGTCACGCAACGCCTTGAGCGTCGCGTAGACCGCCTGCGTCGCCGCTGCGAACGGAGCGTGACCCTGCAACGCGATCCGCACCCGCTGGCTGGCGAGGGCGTTCGGGTCGATCAATTCCTCAGGGAAGCCTCCGAGCACGATCGGCAGTGTCGTCGCGGCGGCGATGGCTTCCAGTTCCGCGCGGGTTTTCAGGCCGGTGAAGAACAACGCATCGACGCCGGCGGCCTCATAAGCCCGGGCACGCGCGATCGCGTCCTCGACTCCGGAGACGGACGCAGCCCCCGTGCGGCCCACGATGACAAGCGATGGATCGCCGCGCCCGTCCAGCGCGGCCTTCATCTTGCCGACCCCTTCCTCGAGCGAAATCAGCTGCGTTTTCGTCTGCCCGAAGGCCTGCGGCAGCAGGGTGTCCTCGATGGTGAGGCCGGCGGCGCCGGCCGTCTCCAGTTCCTGCACCGTGCGGCGGACATTGAGCGCATTGCCATAGCCATGATCGGCATCGACCAATACCGGCAACGCGGCAGCACGCGACATCCGGCGCATCTGTTCGGCCAGTTCGGTCAGCGTAATCAGCGCGATATCGGGATCTCCGAGCACCGCGAGCGAAGCCACCGATCCGCCGAACATGCCGACCTCGAAACCGAGATCCTCGGCAATGCGGATCGAAATCGCGTCATAGACCGACCCCGAACGAATGCACCCCGATCCCGACAGGATCGAACGCAACACATCCCGGCGCTTTCGGAAAGCCATCTCAGGAACCTCAGGCAAATTCGAGAATGAGCGCATCCACCGCCAGCGTCGCGCCGGCGGCAGCGTGAATTTTCTTGACCGTGCCGTCGCGTTCGGCGCGCAGCACGTTCTGCATCTTCATCGCCTCGACCACCGCCAGCGTCTCGCCTGATTTGACTTCCTGGCCTTCGGCAACCGCGATCGAAACCACAAGCCCGGGCATCGGACACAGCAGTTTCTTGCCGGTATCGGCCGCGGCCGCAATCGGCATCAGCCGCGCGGCTGTGGCCTCGGATTCGGTGAAGACATTGACCGCGACCTCAAATCCCTGATGCGCGAGACGGAAGCCGTTGGGAATCGGGCGTACCTGCATGGCCACCGGATGGCCGTCGATGCTGCCCTGCCAGACCGGATCGCCCGGCACCCATGGCGAGACCAGCTGATGCGGAAGGCCAAGCGTGCTGTCGGCGCTGACGAAACGCACGGTGATAAAATCATCTTCCCGCACGACGTCGAGCCCGATTTCGTTACGGTCCAGCCACACCGCGCGGCGGCGCTCGCGCTGCACCAGGCGGCCGGTCAACTGGCCGGAAATCTGCCGCTTGCGTTCGCCGAGCACGTGATCGATCGCAGCCGCGACCGCAGCTAACCGGCGTGCGACCTCGCCTTCCGGCACCCGAACCGCGAACCCCTTCGGGAACTCCTCCGCGATGAAGCCGGTGGAAAGGTTGCCCTCGCGCCAGCGCGGATGAAACATCAAGGCCGACAGGAACGGAATGTTGTGGCGGATGCCGTCGATGTAGAACGAATCGAGCGCGGTCGCCTGCGCCTCGATCGCGGCGGCCCGCGACGGCGCGTGGGTCACAAGCTTGGCGATCATCGGGTCGTAATAGATTGAAATCTCGCCACCTTCCTGCACGCCGGTATCGTTGCGAACGGTGATGCCGTCGATCCGGCTCTCGACCGGCGGGCGATATCTTACCAGCCGCCCGATCGAGGGCAGGAAGTTCCGGAACGGGTCTTCGGCATAGACCCGCGTCTCCACCGCCCATCCGGTCAGCGTGACGTCCTTCTGCGCCAGCGATAGCCTCTCGCCGGCCGCAACGCGGATCATCTGCTCGACGAGATCGATGCCGGTGATCAATTCGGTCACGGGATGCTCGACCTGCAGCCGCGTGTTCATCTCCAGGAAGAAGAAGCTTTTGTCCTGCCCTGCAACAAATTCGACCGTGCCGGCGGAATCGTAGTTCACGGCCTTGGCGAGTGCGACCGCCTGTTCGCCCATCTTGCGGCGGGTGGTCTCGTCGAGCAGCGGCGACGGCGCTTCCTCGATCACCTTCTGATTGCGGCGCTGGATCGAACATTCGCGCTCGCCGAGATAAATCACGTTGCCATGCTTGTCGCCGAGCACCTGAATTTCGATGTGGCGGGGATCGACGATGAATTTCTCGATGAAAACCCGGTCGTCGCCGAACGACGCCTTGGCTTCGGCCTTGGCAAGACCAAAGCCTTCGGCGACTTCCGAGGTCGAATGCGCAATCCGCATCCCCTTGCCGCCGCCGCCTGCGGAGGCCTTTATCATGACGGGATAACCGATGCCGTCGGCAATCTTCACCGCGTGCTTCTCATCGGTGATGACGCCAAGGTAGCCCGGCACGGTCGAGACATCGGCCTTCGCGGCGGCCTTCTTGGACTCGATCTTGTCGCCCATGGCGGCGATGGCGCCAGGATTGGGGCCAATGAAGACGATCCCGGCCTTGGCGAGCGCACGCGGAAAGGCTTCGCGCTCGGACAGAAATCCGTAGCCGGGATGCACCGCCTCGGCGCCGGTCTTGCGGCAAGCCTCGACGATCTTCTCCATCGCCAGATAGCTTTCGGCCGCCGCCGGCGGCCCGATCAGAACCGCCTCGTCGGCCATTTCGACGTGGAGCGCATCCCGGTCGGCCTCGGAATAGACGGCCACGGTCTCTATACCCATCCGACGGGCGGTCTTGATGACCCGGCAGGCGATCTCGCCGCGGTTGGCGATCAGAATTCGCTTGAACATGAGCTATTTACTTGTAACCGAAGGGCGGGGTCCAGCCCCGCGGGACGGGGTATGGACGGGAGGGTACGGACGGGGACGATGTAACAAATCCGTCGTACAGCAAAACTAAACAGAGGCAACGGCTGTTTGAGTCGAAATTTGCCCTTGGGAGACTATCCATGCGCTTGAAGACCGCGATCCTGTCCGCCAGCTTCGCTATTCTGTCCGCGGTTACGGCTTCTGCGCAGAACAGCACGCCCCGCAATCTGATCCTGTTCGTGCCGGACGGATTACGCGGGCGGATTGTCACCCCCGAGACCGCGCCGGCGATGGCGGCAGTCCGCGACAAAGGCGTCAATTTCAAAAATCCACACTCGCTGTTTCCGACCTTCACCATGGCGAACGGATCGACCATGGCGACCGGGCATTACCTCGGCGATACCGGAACCTTCAGCAACACGATCTATACCGGTTATCCGTCCGCGCCCGCCGGCGATACCGTCGTTCCCTTCATCGAGAACGATGCGGTATTGGGCGATGTCGATGAGCACTTCGGCGGCGATTATCTGAACGAAGAAACAATATTGAAGATGGCGCGCGCGCAGGGCTTCAGCACGGCGGCGATCGGCAAAGTCGGTCCGACACTTCTGTTCGACCATACTGACCGCGCCGACCGTCCCGGCCTGCATTCGATCGTGATCGACGATTCCACCGGCGGCAAAACGGGCGTGCCGCTTTCAGATGACATGAAGGCCGCGCTGACCAAGGCCGATCTTCCGCTCGCGACACCGTCCCGCGGCGACAACGGCAAGGCCGGCGACGCCAAGACGCCGGGCACCGTGGTACCTAATACCGCGCAGCAGGCCTATTTCGCCGACGTCGCCAGCAAAATCGTGCTGCCGATGTTCAAGGAGCGTGCGAAACCGTTCGTGCTGGTATTCTGGTCGCGCGACCCCGACGGCAGCCAGCACAACACCGGTGACAGCCTCAACACCGTGACGCCTGGCATCAACGGTCCCACTTCGCTGGCCGGCATCAAGAATGCCGACAACAATCTGGCGCAATTGCGCAAGGCGCTCGACGATCTCGGTCTCTCTGCCACCACCAACGTCATGATCGCGGCTGATCACGGCTTTTCGACCATATCGAAGGAGAGCAAGACCAGCCCGTCGGCGAAAGCGGCCTATGAGGACACCCCCAGGGATTTCCTGCCGATGGGTTTTCTCGCGATCGATCTTGCGAAAGCGCTGAACCTGCCGCTGTTCGATCCGAACGACAAGAACGTGCGCATTGCCGATAACGCTCATCCCAAGGCCGGCAACGGCGTGCTCGGACAGGATCCCGCCAAGCCCGATCTGGTGGTCGCCACCAATGGCGGATCGGACCTGATCTATCTGCCGAACAAGGACAAGAAGCTGGCGGAACGCACGGTCAAGGCGCTGCTGGAACAGGACTATGTCAGCGGGCTGTTTGTCGACGACAATCTCGGGCGTTTTCCCGGCACTCTGCCGATGTCGCAGCTCGGACTGAAGGGCAAGGCGGCGACGCCAAACCCGTCGATCGTCGTCAATTTCCGCTCCTATTCGACTGGCTGTAACGAGCCGACCAATTGCTCGGTCGAGGTCGCCGATACGGTGCTGCGGCAAGGCCAGGGCATGCATGGCAGCTTCGGGCGCGGCGACACCATGAATTTCATGGCTGCGATCGGGCCGGATTTCAAAGCCGGCTATGTCGATGCGCTACCGGTCAGCAATGCCGATGTCGGAGCCACCGCGGCGCGGCTGATGGGCCTGACGCCCAAGCCCAAGGGCGATCTGATCGGACGGGTGATGACGGAAGCGATGCCCAACGGCGCCACGCCAAAGGCATCTTCCGACACCGTCAAGTCGGAAGCCTCGGCAAACGGCTTGCGCACCGTGCTGAATTTCCAGCGCGTCGCAAAGCAACGCTATTTTGACGCGGCGGGATTTCCGGGCCGGACCGTCGGGCTCGATGCGGAAGGCGGCAAACAAAAAACGGCGGGGAAATAGCCGCCGCCGTCCTGACCCGCCCGAAGGAGCCGAATTTACATCCCGATATCGAACACGTTCGGCAGCCCGAAGGGCGAAGGCGGGCCGCTGCGCGCAAGCTAGGGCTCGGCAAGGCATCCTGCGATCATCATCGGGAAAGACAAAGACAGCGGCAAGGCCGACGCGGTGCCCGCTCCCAACTAAAATATCGAAAACAACCCCATGCAAAGTAGCATGGTGGTCGCTGGCATGGATGCTTTGGGCGACCCCGCGAAAACATTTTGACACGTCGGGCAAATCACCGGCACTATTCCATCATCGCGCAATTTGTAAAACCGCCCATGGCCCTGCCCATCGGGCTCTCGGCGCGATTACAGGCCAAAAATCCCGACAATTGAAATTGCACCGGAATTTCGGTGCCAGTGCACTTAATCCATCGGGTTCGGCGATAGCGCGCTCGTCAACGGCTTTCCGGTGCGAGCGGCTTCGAGTCGATTGAGAGCACTGTCACCGTAATTCCTAGAAGGGGATATCTAGGCCTCACCAACAGATCGGCAGGGATTTTCCACGCTTCGCTGATCCTGTGAATCATCTCGACCGTCAGAGGACGGCGGCGATTGAGCAGTTCAGACGCACGTGATCGAGAGCCAAGCAGCTCGGCGAGTTCGGCCTGTGAGTGTCCGAGTTCATCGATCTCATAGTTCAGCAGGTCGATCGGATCCGAGATATCAATATTCGGCCAGCTTCTATCCTCGTATTTCTCGACCAGCATCGAGAGGATATCGAGCTTGTCGCCCTCTTCGGTTCCGTCAGCAGCACCTCAGAGTTTTTCAATCTCCCGGAGAGCCGCGGCAAGATCGTCGTCGTTTCGAATAGGATGAATTTCCACGCTGGCCAATATGTTCCGAAACGGGAACATTGCAAATAGCGACCAACAAAAAAACGGCGGGGAAATAGCTCCCGCCGTCCTGAAATCCTCCCCACAGGGCCAAACCTACATCCCGATGTCGAACACGTTCGGCAGCTGCGAGAGCGGCAGCGCCGCGGCGCCGACGATGGTTGCGACCATTCTCATCAAGGTACGATTGCTGCGGCGCTTGCCGCGCATCTGGCTGGCGATCCATTCCAGCACTTCGGTATCGACGCCGACCGCCTTGGTTGGCGCCCAGCTTTCCATCGCGGTGTCCGGCGACAGCGCTACGGTGCGCGACGGCACCGGCAGACCGGACGCGGAGGCCGCATGATGCACGACTGCCTTGGCCAACAAATCGTCGAACCGTCCATCGTCGCTGCGCTCAGCGGCGGCGTCGTTGATCTCGAACAGTGCTTCGGCTTCGGCACGGCTGACCGGCTGATGCTCGACCGCAGTCGCGGTCAGGATGCGCGCGCACCAGGCAGCGTCATCGGCGTCCAGCGCGCGGGAAAAATGAACGCGCCCCTTGGTGGTCGGGCCTTCGCCGGTAATCACGCCATCGCGCACGAT
>WNGM01004442.1_pt1 | contig 11065 bp, 10 predicted proteins | sample 5400571 | NCBI WGS metagenome assembly WNGM01 (sample SAMN13153378, study PRJNA577476) | soil metagenome | isolation source: 100 cm soil or saprolite under Garry oak tree replicate 2 | place: USA:California | collected 2016-06-15 | reverse complement strand
CATCAGGTCGCGCCGGAAGGCATGAGAGTCGACCTCGATCGCGTGCCGGGGCGACGGATCGAACCGATACTGCGGGTGTGCGACTTCGTGGCGGATGCGCGCGTCGATGTCGGAGGGGCGTTGCAGCCGCCCGCTGAGCTGCAGCGCCGCGATGCGCGCCTGGTAGTCGGCGAGCTGCCAGATGCAGCCGATCGGCTGGAACAGACCGATGAAGAACAGGCTGGGAATCGTCGGATGCATCATCTTCAGATACAGCGGCGGTGTGGTGGCCATGTCCCAGTCGGCGACCCGCTTGGACAGGAACGGGAAGCTGGTGCGAAAGCCGGTTGCCATGATGATGGCGTCGAATGCTTCCTGGGTGCCGTCGGTGAAGTGGACGGTGCGGCCGTCATAGCGCTCGATGCCGCGGCGCGCGACGAGCCGGCCATGGCGTAGCGCTTCAAGGACGCTGGAATTCACCGTCGGATGTTTCTCGAGCGGCGCGTTTGTCGGAGTCTGCAGGCCGTAGTCTTCCCACTTGCCGACCGCCAGCCGCAGCCACAACTTCAGGGCCGACCGGAGCAGCGGCGTTGGAAGCTTGCGCTGCCAGAACCCGTAGACGATGTCGACCGGCTGCCCGAACATAGTTTTCGGAATGAGGTAGGTTCCCTCGCGCATGCTGAGCGCGGCGTGGGAGGCCAGGCGGGCGACATCGACGGCAATATCAGCGGCGGAGTTGCCCGCGCCGACCACCAGCACGCGCTGGCCGCGGAATGGGTCGGGGCGCTTGTAGGCCGAGGAGTGCACGATCTTGCCGGTGAACCTGCCCGGATACTCTGGTAGGAACGCTTCGCGGTGGTGGCCGGAGCAGACCAGCAAGCTGTCGAACCGCTCGGCGGTTGTCTGGCCGTTGGCGATCACGCGGACCGTCCAGCGGCCATCGCCGCCAAGCGCGCACTGCTCGACATGTGCGCCGAGGCGGAGGTGCGGCGCAAGCTGAAACGCGCTTGCGTAGTCGGTGAAGTAGGCAAGCAGCTGCCGGTGCGAGGGAAAATCTGGATAGTCGTTCGGCATCGGGAAATCGTCGAACGATGACCTGCGCCGCGACGAGATGATCTGCGAGCACTCATACACGCTGATCCGATGGGGATCGTCGGTGAACGCCCAGTTGCCACCGATGCCGCTGCGCTCCTCGTAGCAGACGACGTTGCGGCAGCCGGCCTGCAGGAGATTCTTCAGCGCGGTCAGACCGCAGGGCCCCGCGCCGACCACGCAGATCCGCTTTTCGCCGGATGATTTCACAGCCTCGGGCACGGGCGCCGGTCCTTGTTCAGGTTCCGCTCACCGCGCTGGCCGGCACCCATTCCACTCGAAGCCTCCAGCGAACACCAGCGACGGCACCGACGAAAACTGAAAGTCGAGCGGCAGCTCGGAAGGCAAGCTCGCCGCGGCGCTGCGAACCGCGCGACGGGCCGAGGCGACGAGCGCGCCCAGGAGAATGTACGCGACGAGCGGCACGCGGCCATCGTAGCGGCCGATCAGCTGCGGAAGGCGACCAGAGTCGCGGCAAGCACGACGGTCGCCAGCGACAGCAGCCGCAGTCCGGTCTCGGCCGGCGCGGTGAGTCGCCCGGCGTCCAGCGGCTGCTTGCTCGCGTCGGCGAGCTCGAGCTCGCCGCGAACCGCGATCACCCGGCGTCGCAGGTACCGCACGTGGTTGGAGAGCGCGCGCTGGGCCAGCGAGTGCAGCACCGCAAAGACCGCGGCGAGCACCGTGACGCCGCCGACGTCGCCCCCCACGGCCGCGTAGCCGCAGAGCACGGGGAAGCCGCCCCACGCCAGCCCGAACCAGACGTCGGAATGGAAACGCCCCCCGCCAAGCTCCAGGTTGTAGGCCAGCACCAGGAACAGCCCCAGGGGGATCAGCAGCGCGAGCCAGGCCTCGAAGGTCAGCGCGCCCACCAGGCCGATCGTGCAGGCGCCCACGAGCGAGACAGCGGCGAGCGCGACGAGAACCCGATCGGGGATCTTGGTGCGCAGCGGTCGCCCGTTCAGCTCGTCCAGGGCGTGCGCCCCGACCCCCACGGCCAGCGCGAACGCGGCGACCACGGCACCCAGCCTTCCCCAGGCGCCGACAGGCGCGTGCCGTTCCCAGGCGCCGACGGGCGCCAGGCAGCCGCCGATGACCACGTACGACAGATGCCACGCCGTGTAGGGAGGATGCAGCAGCGTCACGTAGTCCCGCCAGCCGCCCCGCTCCAGCGCATACCAGGCAGGACGGGAGACCGGCCCAACCGCCCCCGCCATGGCGCCCTGGGCCGCATGGTCGGGCGGGCTCACGGCTTGTGTCCCCAGATGACCACGGCGCCACCCAAGCTCAGCCGCCGCACCTCGACCCCCTCCAGGCCCGCCGCGTGCCACCACCCGAGCTGGCGCTCGAGCGGGTGGCGCTGCCAGAAGTCACGGATCGACCCTCCCAGGAAGTCGCCGACCTCCTGCCAGCCGTTGCGGAGCAGGCGGCCGGCCAGCGGCAGCACCGCCTGGACGTAGAGGTCCCAGAGCGGGCGGGCGAGACCCTGCGGGACGCCGAACTCCAGCGAGGCGACCAAGCCACCCGGACGCACCACGCGCGCCAGCTCGGCCAGCGTCGCCCCAGGGTCGGCGACGTAGCGAAAAAGGTACGTAACCGTGAGGTGGTCAAAGGACTCCGAATCGAGCGGGAGCGCCTCCGCCGACGCATGGAGCAGCTCGACCTCGTCGCCGAAGCGACGGTGTGCGACCGCCAGCATCTCGGGGCTCTGATCGAGGCCGGTCACCCCGAATCCCTGCCGCAGCAGCTCCGCCGCGACCAGCCCCGTCCCTGTCGCCACGTCCAGAACGTGACCGCCGCGCGGAAGGCGCGAGACGAGGAAGCGGCGCCACAGCGGGTCCTGTCCCAGCGAGAGCGCGGCGCCGACGCGGTCGTAGGTCGGCCCCAGCGGGGCGAACAGCTCGCGGGCTTGCGCTTCCAGGCTCTGTGCCGGCATCCGTCCAATCACCCCTTTTCGGTCGTCGGGGGGGAGCGTGCGGCCACCTCGGCCCTCTGGAACGGAACGCACGCTGCCTCACTCCGCTCGCAGGATCGCGGCGGCCCGGCTGCGGGCGGCTCGGCGGGCAGGGAGAAAGGCGCCGGCGAGGGCGATGGCAAGCCCTGCCAACCCCAGCGGGTAGAGCGTCATCGGGTGGAACACATCGAACGCGAACGCCGGGAGCCTGCTGTTGCCGGTCTGCCGCGCGAGCTGGGTCATCAGCCAGTGGTGGGTGCGGACGCCCGCCGGCATCCCGACCAGCCCGCCGATCACGCCCAGGACCGCGCTGGTGGCCATCACCATGGTCAGGAGCTGCCCGGGGCTCATCCCGACCGCCTTCAGGATGGCGATGTCGCGGGACCGCTCGCGGACCTGGAGGAGCATGGTGGAAAGGACGCCCACCGCCGCGACCAGCCCCAGGACCACGGCGAGGACGGACATGATCGCGGTGATGGCGTCGGCGTCCGAGTCCGACGCAGCCGGGGTCGCGGTCACGGTCAGGAAGTCCGGTTCCTGGGCCTGGACGGCGGCGGCATAGGCGTCGGCGTCGGCGCCCGGTCGGAGCTGGACGGCATAGCGGTCGGGCTCGGCAGCCGGGTCGGCGGCGGTGAGGGTGGACCAGTTGAGCGCGGCCCCGAAGTCGATGGAGGCGAGCTCCCCCACGACGTGGAGGCGGAGCGGCCGACCGGCGATGATCCCGTCGAAGGTGCTCCCCACGTCCAGATGGGCCTGGTCGAGGACGCTTCGGCGCAGCAGCACCTCGCCGGGCCGCTCGCCCAGCCACCGGCCGCGAAGCACGAAGGTCGGCCAGCCCAGGCTGCGGGCGACGTCGCGGACGGCGACGCCGTCGACAGGGTCGGCGAGGCCCGGGACGACGACCGACCCGTGGCCGACCGCCAGCACCTGCTGGGTCTGGGGCTGGCCGTTGAGGATTTCCATGACCCGGCGGTCGCTCACGGTGCTCCCGCGCGATACCGACACGTCCCCGTCGAGGCGGGAGACGGCCCCCACGTACTCGGTCGCGCTCCCGCGGAGGCCGGAGGCGAAGACGATCGTGGTCACCCCGACCAGGACCGCCAGCACCGTGAGACCGCCGCGCAGCGGACGGATGAACGCGTCGCCGGCGCCCAGGCTCAGCGGCCGGGGCAGCCGGAGCTGCTGGAGCCGCCGGGACAGCCGCCAGGCCCGATGCGAGCGGGGCGCGCCGCCGGCCGCGATCGCCTCCACCGCGCTCATCCGGCCCGCTCGCAGGGCGGCGAGCGCGGTCGCCACCACCACGCAGACGAGAATCCCGGCCAGCGCCAGGAGACCCGCGAGGGGCGACACGGCGGCATGGGCCGGCAGGTCCATGCCCCGGGCCGCCCGGTCGATCAGGGGCAGGCTGAGGGCGGTTCCCGCCGGGATGCCGACCGCGCAGCCGGTCAGCGCCGGGATCACCATGCCGACCACCAGCGACGCGACCACCTGAAGCGGGGTGAAGCCGAGCGCCTTGATGATCCCGATCTCGCGGTAGCCGGCCAGCACGGTGCCAAGGACCAGGTTGACCATGGTGGCGAGGCTGGCGGCCAGGGCGATGATGCCGAAGGCGATCATCAGGGTGAGCAGGAACTGGTTGAGGGCGTTGTAGGCGTCGCGCATCGCCAGGTAGTTGAGCGATCCGCTGACGGCTCCCGGAGGCAGGCTGCCCTGGAGCCGCCCCATGCCGTCCAGAAGCTGGGCCTGGGTGGGGGCGGACCGCAACCGGTAGGCCATCTCGTAGCCGAGGCCACTGCCTCCCGCCAGGTCCGCCACCTGGGCGGGCAGCACCCAGGCCCGCTGGGTGGTGGTGATGCTGGCGCCAGCGGAGGTCTGGCCGATGTCGACGGCCACGCCGACCACGGTCAGGACCGGCTTGTCGGCCGTGTGGAGCGAGACGAGCTGGTCACCGAGGTGGACCCGGTTCGATTCGGCGAAGGCACGGGTGACGACGACCTCGCCCGGCGCCCGGACCCAGCGTCCCGAGGTCATGCGGAGGATCTCGGCCGCCGCTTGGGGGCTGTCCCTGCCGACCAGGTCGAGCTGGTAGCGCGACCGCCGCTGGGAGGATTGGCGGTGGAGCAGGGTCAGGTACACGTCGGGCCATGGCCCGGCGAACGAGCTGGCTCCGATCGTCGCGGGCGTGGACGCCAGCTCGCCGGGGGCCACCCGGCGGGCGTCGTAGAAGACCTTGAGGTGGGCGCCGTTCTGCGCCTCGAAGGCGCGATCGTAGGGGCTGCTGGCTTCCTGGAGGAGGTTCAGCCCGAGCGTGATGGTGCCGCTGGCGAGCGCGACCATGACCACGATCACCGCCGACTGCAGCCGCCGGCGGCGCACCTCCGACCAGGCCTTGGTGAATATCGCCCTCATGACTGCCCCTCCCGGATCCGGACCTTGACCACGCTCTGGGGTGCCGGGCTGGCACCCTCCAGCCGGGCGTCGTCGTCGATGCGGCCGTCGATCAGCGTCACGACCCGGCCGGCGTGGCGGGTGGCCAGCTTGGCGTCGTGGGTGACCAGCAGCACCGTCTGGCCCTCGTGGTTGAGCCCCTCGATCAGCTCCATGACCTGCCCGCCGCTATGGGTGTCCATCGCCCCGGTCGGCTCGTCGGCGAGCAGCAGGAGGGGCTGGTTGATCAGGGCCCGGGCGATCGCGACCCGCTGCTGCTGGCCGCCCGAGAGGCGGGCGGGGTAGCGGTCGGCGAGCTCGGCGATGTCGAGCTGGGCCAGCAGCTGCATGGCCCGGGCCCTGGCCGCGGCAGGGCGGGTGCCCTGGAGCTGGGCGGGGAGCAGGACGTTCTCGAGCACGGTCAGGTTGCCGAGCAGGTTGAAGAACTGGAAGACGAAGCCCAGTCGCGCGCGCCGGAAGCGGGCGAGCCGGGCTTCGCTGAGCCGGCCCAGGTCCTCGCCTCCCACCCGCACCCGGCCACCGGTGGGCCGGTCGACCCCGGCGACCAGGTTGAGCAGGGTGGACTTCCCGCTGCCCGACGGCCCCATGATCGCGGTCAACTCGCCGCCCTCGATGGCCAGGCTGACCCCGTCCAGCACGGCCCGCCCGCCGGCCCCGTCGTAGGTCTTGCTGACCTCTGTCAGCTCCAACAGCGCCGTCATCCCTTGTCAGCTCCCTTCCTGATCTCCTGAGCGCAGGCGTCCACCCATTTGAGGTCGGCCTCGGTGTGCAGGAGGGCCCCCTGGTACAGCAGGACCAGGTCACCTCGGCCCTGAGCCTTGGCCTTCTGCTCGAGGACGGCCAAGTCCTTGAGCCGCTGGAGGTAGACCCGGCGCTGGCGGGCGAGGAGCGCGGGCAGGTCGCCGTTGGCGACCCGGGCCGCCAGCAGCAGCTTGAGGTAGATCTCCTCCCGCAGCTGCTGGGGCTCCGACTCCGGCTCGGCCAGCCAGGTCTCCAGCGCCTTGCGGCCCACCTCGGTCAGGCGGTAGGGAAGCCTGCCGCGGTCGCCCCGCGGCTCGGCAGGCGCGACCAGCCCGTCCCGCTCCAGCCGCTGCAGGGTGGTGTAGACCTGGCCGATGTTGACCTCCCAGGATCCCCCCAGGAGGTCCTGGAAGCGCGCCTTGACGGAGTAGGCGTGCAGCGGCTGCTCGGCCAGCAGCCCGAGAATCCCGAACTTGAGCGACATCCCTCCCCCATACATTCTCAGCAACGGTTCCCCAGTATGCATACTGGAAAACCGTTGTCAATCCCCTGGGATGCGGGAAATTCCGGCCCTTCCGCAGCAAGGGAATGGTTTTCTGCGGTAGGCTACAAGGTCACCCGGGATGACACCCTCACTGGGTGAGGGCGACTCCCGCAGCTTTGCTGCGATACCGAAGCGAGGATGCTCCGTGGCGACCGTGCACCGCCTCCGCAGCCACCCCACCAGCCCGACCGTGGCCATGGCGGTCACGGGCTACCTGGCCACCCTCGGCCATCCTGAGACCGCCGGCACCCGCCGCGTCTACGCCGGCACCCTCGGCGCCCTCCAAACCGCGCTCGGCGCCGACCGACCGATCGCTGACCTGGCCGAGCCGGCGGCCGCCGAGCAGCTCGCCGCCTGGTTCACCGGCCGCTGGGCCCAACGAGCGCCGGCGACGTTCAACCGCAACCTGGACGCGCTACGCGCCGCGGTCCGCTACTGGCACGACCAGGGCTGGCTCGGCCCGGACGTCGACCCGATCCGACGCCTGCGCCGTCGCGGCCGCGCGCCCGACCGCACCAGGGCGCTGTCCCGCGACCAGGTCCAGGCGCTGCTCGGCCGCGCCGACCTCGCCCTGCGGGAGCGGACCCTGTGGCGGCTGTTGTATGAGACCGCCGCCCGCGCCGGCGAGGTCCTCGCCCTCGACATCGAAGGGCTAGACGTGCGCAACCGCTGCGCCAAGGTCCGCCGCAAGGGCAACGCCGTCGACGTCATCGTCTGGCAGACCGACACCGCCCGGTTGCTTCCCCGCTTGCTCAAGGGCCGCATGTCTGGCCCGGTGTTCCTCACCGACCGGCGCGCCCGCGTCGAGCTGCCGCCCGGCGACCTCGACCCGACCACCGGCCGCGCCAGGCTGTCATACCGCCGCGCGGCCGAACTGTTCGAGCAGGCCACCGCCGCCTGCCCCGGCGGGCCGTGGACGCTGCACCAGCTCCGCCACTCGGCGCTCACCCACGCTGCCGAGGCCGGCGCCAACACTGCCACCCTGCTGGCCTACTCCGGACACACCTCGGTCGTCTCGCTGGCCCGCTACGCCCGCGTCTCACCCGAGGCGCTGGCTGGCTGGCAGCAGCGACGCGACCCCGCCCGACGTCGGCACTGACGCTCGCCACCTTGCGGTTGGTGACAGCACCAGAGCAGTGGCGGCTTCCTCGAGAAAGGACCTGAGCGCGTCTTCGAGGCCGGTCCGGTAATAGTCGCCCGAGAGTGCGCGGCCAACGATCGAGCGAACCTCGTCGTCATGCGGTTCGAGGACTACCCGATACCCGTTCTCTTGCGCCCGGAAAGGAATCATCTGCTGATAGACGTCCTGGTACAGCATGGACGCGTAATAGGAGCGCACCCTCCCGAGAGGACGGCGAAGACGTTCCCACTGCCGATCGTCGTGCTCACCCCAGACCGGAACCGAGAGCCGCTCTTCGGCCCGGAATTCTCGGGGTGGCCGGCGCCCGGTTCGGCGTCTCATTCGAGCCCTCTCTCCCGCTCAAGCTGTTCGGCAAGGGACTCGGCCCGCCGCGTCAGCTCGAACCGCCATTCTGGCCGTTTCGACAAGTACTCGACGGTGAACAGGTCTTCGGGGTCCTCAAACCCTGCGAGGTCAGAGGGGGCGAAGACACGCACGATTGGGCTCGGGTGGGCGGGAGGGTCAGAACGCTCGTCGAACGGGTCACTCCAGCGCTCGTCTGTGATGCTCCTGGAGCGAAGGATCTGGTCGAACTGCTGTTTCCTTCTTGTTCTCTCGATGTCACGAGGCTTGAGCATCCCGAGCAACAGGTTGTCTTGTGCGTCCAGAGCGCTGGCAAGCTGCTGCACGAGCACGCCGCGCTCGGGACCTGCGTCCAAGTTGGCGTCCCACTTGGCGTGGCAGTTGTCCCAGAAATTCTTGCCATCAAGCTCGGAGAACAAGAGCGTGTAGCCGGAGATCTCGAGGAGATCAACCAACGGCTCGGTCACGAAGGCGAGCAGCACATGCCAGTCCCGCTTTCCCAACTCGGCAGCGATTCGATCACGCGCAGCGAAGGCCGCATCGAAGAACGCTGGGAAGAGGTGCGCAAAAAGCTCCTCGTCTCCGTCCCGCAGACCACGAAACAACCGCTCGACCAGGAGGGAGTAGGCGTGGCCGAACCAGTCCGGCTCGTCATTCTCTCGTGACGTGGCAGCAAGCGAGGGCGTCAGGTTCGCCAAGAGAGCGACGAGCCAGCGCTCCTGTGACGACACTTGCGACCGCCAGTCGGGAGGATCCGGCGGCCAGAACTCATCTTTTACCCGTCGCAGTTCCGTGAGCTGTTCGATAGCGCGCTTGTAGCCTGCCGCTTGGTGCTCAGTCTTGTTGCAGAACTCAAGCCCGCCCTGCACAACAGCTGCCGCAACGGCGTGCTCCTTGCCACCGGCGGCCTCGCGAGCCCGCTCGGCTACTCTTGCTTGGATCTCCTGTAGGAGGAGATCCACGGCCTTCCGGATGAGGTTGGCCGCTGCACGCGCAGCAAGCTGACGCGGAAACCAGGCAGGGGTGACCTGGCGGCCCTCAACCTCACGCTCGAAGCGGATGCCCTCATCCATCGTCTCGAGGACCTGAAGGACCTTCACGGGCAAGTCAAGGGCATAGATCCCGGCAGGGGCGACGCAGTTCCCTGTCAATGGTCTCAGCGAACGCTGTCGCCGTGAGGTTCTCGACCCGATCCTGAAGCCCGAGCCCGATGTTGATCAGCAGCAAGACACAGGTGTTGGCAAGGCCGGCCCTCTCAAGCCGATTGCTTGCGGCGGGCGTCTGCGGACGGATTGCCTTCCAGGTCTCGTCGACGACTCGGCGCCAGATCTGGACGGCTTCCTCCACTTGCAGTTGCCATCCCATGACCCGCATCGGCGAGACCAACGCACTGCACACACCGAGCGCCCGTCGCACCTCTCCGTCATCGAGCAACTTTCGTAGCGCTCCTGTAATGACGCTGGCGAGAGCGTCCTCCACCCAGAAGTGATCCGGCACTTCCTCTGGCTGCATCGCCGTGGCGAACGCGGTTGGCGAACTCACACGGAGAGCGGCTTGGTGGCCTTGAGCGAGAAATGCAGCGGCAGCTCGCCGTCAGTGTCGTCGGGCAACGTCCACTCACGCTCAGCGCGCTGCTTGAGGAAGGACAGCGGCCGGTCCGCCCATGGGAACTCATGAAGGAACTCGATCCGCAGACCGGCGGCAGCAATGGCCGTCACGACCTCGCCCATGCTGTGCGGCCACAGATACTTGTGTGACTGCTCGACGTGGGCGGTCGGGTCGGCGTACGAGCCTTGCACCGGCAAGGCCAGCGGGCTGGAGCGCGGGAAGTACGGATGGCCGACCACCGGCTCGGTGACGCCCTCCTGGTTGACGAAGACCTTGGCGACCGGATGGACATCGGTCAGGTAGAAGACCCCACCTGGAGCCAGGAAGTGCGCGACCACCGTCGCCCACCGGTCCAGATCGGGAAGCCAGCCGAGCACGCCGCGTGAGGTGTACACGACATCGAACTCGGCTTCGAGGACGTCGGGCAGGCGCAGCACGTCAGCGCACACGAAGCGCGCGTCGACAGCCAGCTCGCGGGCGAGATCGGTGGCGATAGCGACGGCACGGGCCGAGAAGTCGACCCCGGTCACGTCCGCGCCTCGGCGCGCCCAGCAGATCGTATCCGTCCCAATCTGGCATTGCAGGTGCAGCAGGGTCTTGCCGCCGACGTCTCCCACTTCGTCGATCTCGTAGGGCCGCAGCTTGCACTCCCCTCGCCGCACGGCGTCGAGGTTGTACCAGTCCGAGCGTGCATGGATCTCAGCCCACTCATCCCACAGCGCCCGGTTCGTGTCTACGTACTGCTGCGCGTTGTGTGCCACGGTCCCTCCGCCGGTGTTGCTAGGTGGCGCCGGTTGGACTCTCACGTCGAGCACGAAGCTAGGTCACGGCATCGCAGGCGTGCCACACGCCATGGCACTGGCCGGAACGACCAGTCATGCCAGCATACCCAACCGCGCGGCGAGGCCACGCAGGTTGGGGTTCAGTGAACGGCGCTCGCGCTCCAGCATGGCGCGCACCAGCTCACGCGCCATCGGGTCCCATCGCACCAGCTCCGGCGCGACTTGCTCGGCCGCCAACAGCTCTCTGACCGCTCCACGGTCTTGGCGTCGCAGCCCGTACGCCCTGGCGGCGTGGAGATGGAGGGCCATCGCTCATTCCATGCGCTGCGTTATGAATGGCGTCGTAGCGCATGAGCACACGCCGGAGCGGATACAGCCCCTCGCTCTTGCCGCCCCGCTCGCCAGGCTCAGGGAAATAGGGTCGCCCCGTGAGCTTC
>WNGM01004441.1_pt1 | contig 11066 bp, 11 predicted proteins | sample 5400571 | NCBI WGS metagenome assembly WNGM01 (sample SAMN13153378, study PRJNA577476) | soil metagenome | isolation source: 100 cm soil or saprolite under Garry oak tree replicate 2 | place: USA:California | collected 2016-06-15 | reverse complement strand
AATGGAATGGCATCTTGACGGCGCAATCGGGGTTACCCTTTACGCCGACGGTGGGCTCGAACCGCTCCGGCTCTGGCGACACGGCCAATCCGGACGTGCCCAACCGGAATCCTGCGTTCAGCGGTCCAGTAATTACAGGAGATCCCAATCGCTGGTTCAACCCCCAGGCCTTCCTGCTCCCCATGGCCGGAACATATGGGAATGCGGGGCGTAACCAGTTTCTGGGACCGAACCTGATTGATTTGGACACCTCATTGTTCAAGAGGATCCGCATCAAGGAGACATTGAATTTGCAGTTCCGGGCGGAGGCGTTCAATATCCTCAATCGGGCCAACTTCGGGCAGCCAAGTATCGGAGTCTACGCCGGTACCAACATCAGCCCCTCGGCGGGGGTCATCACCAGCACGGCCACGACTTCGCGCCAGCTCCAGTTTGCGCTAAAACTCAGCTTCTAAAGCGTGGGGGCGGGTCAGGGGACTAGCACAGCGCGAAGGGAAGCGAAAGGACCCAGTTTCACGGATCTGCCTTAATCCCGGCGTAACCCCCGCTCGAGCTTCTGAATCTCGATCGGGCCTTTGCCCTGCAGTGTGTAATCCGCCGGCACCTGAAAGAGACCGGGCGCGGGATCGGCGCGATTGACGTTAACCAGCGAATACACTGTTTCACCTATTCGTGGATCGCTGTGCCGCGAGAGCACGATCACTTGCAGATCGGGCGATCGCCACTGCTCGTCCACGATTTCGATAGGACGGTCGTTCCCGATCTCTCCCGCGGGAATCGTGATCGTTGTACGAGTTCCTTCAGCTTGCAGGCCTTCGATCAATTTCCATCCGAGTTGATCGACCTTCGGTGGTTCGTTGGAGTTCGGAGCCGCCCCGCGGAAGAAAATCATCGTGGGAAGCGCCGGCGCGGATTGGATTGCGGGCCCGGGTCCGCTGACCATGACGTTGAATTCCTTCGTCACGCCCTGGTTGGGCAGGTTGGGCAGACTGGGCGGGCTGGGCAGCTTCACCGCAATGCGTTCTTTCGGATTCAAGGAATAGTTCACGCCTGCAACCGGATCGGAGATCGAAATGATCTGCGGAGGATCTCCTTGCGGCGTAAATGGCCCGATCGCTGGAAGCGTCTGCTCGCGCCGCTGGCGGCCGAGCGAGTCTCGATAAATCATGGCTGTCGATTTTTGCACGATTCGGGTGCCATCGGCTAAGGTTTGGGTCGTTTCGGTCACCGCCTGAGCCGAATAAGGTGCGCCTTTGACCGGATTGCCGCCCACCAGTACATCGGAGACAAACCCGAAATTGCCCATGGGGGCAATCCTCACCTGTCCCCTCACGCCGGCAGGTGGTTCCTGAGCGTAAAGCGTCATCGTCGTCAGCAGCACCGTTACTATGCTTGCGATCTTCATGTCAACTCTCCTGAGAATTTCGGCTATTCCTTTTCGATCTTTACGAACCGGATGGCGCGTGCGAGTCCTTCCTCGCCGACGAGCACATCCGCATGAATCGGCCGCGCAAGATATTCTTCGCGGACCGGTAATCCGACCATCTGCATCGCCGATGCGGGCAGTTCCACGCGCAAAAGCTGTCCGCGTTCGAACGGCGGCGCGGGATCCATCAAGGGAAAGAATTCCGTCACAATCTCGAACGATTCCGGCATTCCAGCCGCCGTGGAGTTTCGCGAACGCGTCGTCTGCGGAAGAGGTTTGATCGGCGCAATGGGTTCCGGCAAACTCGCTACGGTTTGTTCCACCGGCGCGGATTGGGTCGCCGGCGGCTGGGTCTCTTTTCGATTCGCGAATGCGAAGACGAGCACGATTGACGCGGCCGTCAGGACCCATGGACTTGTTCGCCGTATGATCCGCCGTCGTTTCCATGAGTTGAAATTCTTGCGCAGCCTCACTTCGATTTGAGGTGACGCTTCAATGCCGGCGTCCTCTTCAGCCAGAGCCCGCAAAATATCTCGGACCGGGTCTTCACTCATACGCATTTCGAACCATATACTTTATACTTTGCGAGCTTATGTGCCAGGATCATACGTCCCCGGCTCAACCTTGACCGCACGGTCCCGACGGGACATTCCAGTGCCAGTGCCGCCTCCTCATAGCTCGCATTTTCGAGATCGCAAAGCACGACCGCTTCGCGATATACCGGCGGCAGGCTCACGACCGCGCGGCGCACCTGTTCAATGATTTCACCCCGCGTGAAGTCATGGAACACATCATTATTGCTCGCATACTGCTCGGCATCGTCCACGGGTTCGTCTCGCCACTGTTTTTGAATTCGCTTCAGCACGCGGTTTCGCGCGATGCCGTAGAGAAACGATAATAGAGTACCGCAAGAGGCGTTGAACGACCGGCCATTCTCGAGTAGCGCCAGAAAGACTTCCTGAGTGACATCCTCAGCGATGGTTCGATTTCGCGTCATATGAAGGGCAAAACGGTAAATCGGTCCCTGCCGCCTCCGGTACAGTGCCGCGAAGGCTTCTTCATCCCCCTTCAGTATCCGCGCCAGGAGTTGCTCGTCGCTCTCGCTCATTTGGTTCTTTTAGCGTCGGGCCCACCGTCCGGATCATTTCGGTACACGCCTTTCGGCGCCTCTTTACTACCGGCCGGTCCACCCCACGCCCTTGGACGCCTTCGCGCAGCTTCCGTTATGAATTTCGTTGTGGACCGTGAAAAGTTCCAAAAAAACGACGTACGCGCCGGGCGTTGCCATCATATCCTCCGAGAGGGTGTATTTGGCTTTTGCGTTGGGTAAACAGTGTATTCGCATGGGGGATCGCGATGATGAAAGTTGCAGACTCTCGAATTGTGATGGCGCTGACGTGCACAGCAACGGTGCTTGTGATGCTGGCTTCGCAAGTTCTTCTCTTCGCCCAGTTCCAAATCCAAGTTGCGCAGATCGATCTCAGCCCGCCGGATGCCGCGGACAACGATGTCATCACCTTTAGATTAACTGGGATCTGGTCGAACGGCTGTGTTCCGCAGTCGCCCGTGGTTTCGGTATCACCCGGCACAGTTCGAATCGACACGACGAATCCAGGAGTCGTGTGTACCTTGTCTCTCACGCCCTGGACGATTACTGGAACCATCGGGAAGCTGTCGCCCGGTCGCTACGATGTTATCGTTGGGTTTTCGGGACCAAGCATGAGTAGCCCCGTGGAACTGGGCCGGCGAAGCTTAACCGTAGCGGATTCCTCGCTGCTGAATGAGGCGATCTTGCCCATCGTGATCAACGGAGCCATCGCAGAGAAGCTGCACTTCCAGACCATCTTCACAGTATTGAACGGGTCGGCGGGCGACGTGAAAGGAACTTTGCAGGTATACAGCAATGCGGGCGCTGCTTCAGGAGTCTTCTGTTCGCCGCTCGCTCCGCCGCCGTCGAATGCGACGTTCGCCCTCAGCCCGAACGGTCAATACCTGCAGTTCACTTCCGCCGATCTTGCTTTCCTGAACGGCTGGGCGCGATTAAGGTGGGAGGGCCCGGCGCCGGTTCTGGTCTCCGAAGAATTGACGTTAGTGGCGGCTGCTCCGGCGCGATGCCAGCTCGTTTGTGATCGCCCGTCCACTGAAAAGTTGTCGAGCGCACAAATCGCTGCGGTCAAGCCGGCTCGTGAGTTCAAGATGCCGATGACGATTAATCCAAACCGGCAGACCGCTGTAGTCCTCATCAATGCTTCGTCTTCGGATCCCGTGACCGTGAAGGTTTCGATTCTCGACAGTACAGGGCAGAGCGCGCAGCTCGCTGTTCCGAACAGCTTCGAAATCACGCTTCGCCCCCTGGAGCGAGTCAGCAAGTACTTTTGGCAGATGGCGTCCGAGCAATCGCCTCTAAGTATCGCCCCGAATCCGCCAGACTTCTTCCAGGGTTCCTTGGTATTCAGCTCCGACTTGCCCTTTGTCGTTAGCGGACTTCATATCATGTATCCGGAAGGAAAATTCGTGCCGGTGCCCGCCGTCTCCACACGGTGAATTCCAGCGAGCGCACTGTCTAACGCCTGCAAAACTGAATGTCATTTGTTATGCTGCCGAAATGATTGTGATGAAGTTTGGCGGCACGTCCGTGGAGGATGCGGCCGCAATCGAGCGTTCCTGTAAGATTGTCGGCCAGCGGTTCTCCAGAAGGCCATTCGTTGTGGTATCGGCTCTCGGCGGCGCGACCAACAGCCTGCTTGAAGCTGGAACGCACGCCGCCCGCGGCGAAATCGGCAGAGCCATGGAAATTGCCGAGCGGCTCGAGAAGCGGCACGCCGAACTTTTAGAGTCAACGGCGGAGCACTTTATCAGGCTGCGTGAGCTTTTGAAAGCCTTGAGCGCGATTGGCGAATTTTCGCCTCGTACTCAGGATCTGGTCGCGTCATACGGCGAGGTGCTGTCGTCGTTGATCTTTGCCGATCGAATAAAACGGCTCGGGTTTGAAGCAGTACACCTGGACGCCCGTCAATGTGTGATCACCAACGATCATTTCGGAAAGGCATCGCCGATCGTGGATCTCATAACGATCCGGCTTGAAGAGACTGCGCGGCCGCACCTCAATGCCGGCCGCGCGGTCGTCATGGGTGGCTACATCGGGGCGACGTCGACGGGCATCACGACGACGCTCGGCCGTGGAGGATCCGATTATTCCGCGGCTATCGCAGGCGCTGCGTTGAATGCCGAGGAGATTCAGATCTGGACCGATGTGGACGGCATGATGACAACCGATCCCCGCATCGTACCCGACGCCTGGAAGGTCAGAGAAATATCCTTTGGTGAAGCGTCGGAACTTGCCTACTTCGGCGCGAAGGTGCTTCACCCTCTGACGGTGCTGCCTGCCGTGGAAAAAAACATCCCTGTCTATATTCTCAATTCCAGAAAACCCGGCGGTACCGGCACTCGAATTACGCGCGAGGCCCGGCCGTGCAGGAATCTGATTAAATCAATTGCGGTGAAAAAAGGGATTACTGTCCTGACGGTCTCGTCCTCACGGATGCTAATGGCCCATGGCTTCCTCAAGGCGCTTTTCGAAGTCTTCGATCGTCATCGGACTTCGGTCGACATGGTTGCCACCTCCGAAGTCTCCGTCTCTCTTACGCTCGACAGTCTTTCGTCTCTCGACGCCATTTTGGAAGATCTTCGACCCCTGGGCGATGTCGAGATCACATCCGAGGCCGCGCTGATATGCCTCGTCGGCAACAATCTAAAGTACACGCCCGGTGTGGCGCGCCGTGCGTTCGGCAGCCTGTCGGACATCAACGTCCTCATGGTTTCTCACGGAGCATCGAACATCAATTTCAGTTTTATTGTCGATGAGAAGGACGCCACAACCGCAGTCCGGCGGCTTCATGCCGATTTCTTTAGTGATGTTGATCCCGAGGTCTTCGAGCCTGCAGGCTGAAATTAGCCACAAAAAGGCACAAAAAACACAAAGGAAGTCATCTTGTGTCTTTTGTGCCTCTTTGTGGCTAATTTTCCTCTTCTACAATTGAATCTTCCGCAGCCTCAATGCATTCGTAATGACCGATACCGAACTGAACGTCATCGCGGCGCTGGCGATCATCGGACTCAGTAACAATCCGAACACCGGATAGAGAACCCCGGCGGCGATGGGAATGCCGAGCGTGTTGTAGACGAATGCCAGAAACAAATTCTGCCGGATGTTTCTCATCGTCGCACGGCTCAGGGCGCGTAGGCGCACGATGCCGCGAAGATCGCCCTTGATTAACGTGATCCCGGCGCTCTGCATGGCGATGTCGGTTCCCGTTCCCATGGCGATGCCGACATTGGCTTCGGCCAGCGCCGGTGCGTCATTAATACCGTCGCCGGCCATGGCCACTATCCGGCCTTCGTTTTGAAGCCGCTTCACAATCTGACCTTTATCTTGGGGGAGAACTTCGGCCATGACCTCATCGATGCCCAGCCGGCCGGCTACGACGTTGGCTGTCGTAGGGCTATCGCCGGTGACCATCACAATCCGCAACCCTTCGCCGTGGAGCGCACGAATCGCTTCGGCTGTAGATGTCTTGATGGGATCGGCAACTCCGATGGCTCCTGCGAGTTTGCCGTCTACAGCGAGAAACATCACCGTCTGGCGTTGTTCGCGTAATCGGTGCGCTCGATCGCGCAAACTCTCCAAATCAAGCGCATCCTCCTCGAAGGCCTTCATGTTTCCCAGGATCACTCTGCGCCCTTCGATTTCGCCCGCCACACCCTTTCCCGTGATGGAGCGAAACCCGCGAGGAGCAATTGCCGCGATATTCCGCTCGGCCGCAGCCCTCATAATCGCTCCGGCCAGCGGGTGCTCGCTGCCTTGTTCAATACTCGCCGCCAGCCGCAGAACTTCGGATTCACTGAATCCCGGCGCACTCACGATGGCGGCGACCGCCGGCTTTCCTTCCGTGAGAGTACCGGTTTTGTCCACGACGAGCGTGTCGACTTTTTCCATTACTTCGAGGGCTTCGGCATTTTGGATCAATACTCCAGCAGCGGCGCCGCGGCCGACTGCAACCATAATCGACATCGGCGTCGCCAGGCCGAGCGCGCACGGGCAAGCGATGATCAAAACCGCAACCGCGTTCAACAGCGCGTGCGAAAACCGCGGTTCGGGCCCGGCGTTCCACCACACGATGAAGGTGATAATCGCCACAACCACGACGCCGGGAACGAAATAGCCGGACACGACATCGGCAAGTCTTTGAATGGGTGCGCGGCTTCGCTGCGCCTGGCCAACCATCGCAACAATTTGCGCCAACAGAGTGTCTTTCCCGACACGGTCCGCGCGCATGATGAGGGCGCCGGTTTCGTTAATCGTTCCGCCGATGACGCCGTCGCCCGCAGTTTTTTGGACAGGAATAGGTTCCCCGGTGATCATGGATTCATTAACGGAACTTTGGCCTTCGACGACCACGCCGTCCACCGGGATCTTCTCGCCAGGACGGATTCGGAGCCTGTCGCCGACCTGCACCTGGTCAAGAGACACATCCTCTTCCGAGCCGTTCGGCAACAGCCGCCGCGCCGTTTTGGGAGCCAGTCCGAGAAGGGACTTGATTGCTGCGCCAGTCCGGCTTCGTGCCCGGAGTTCAAGAACCTGGCCGAGCAGGACCAATGCAGTGATGACTGCGGCGGCCTCAAAATAGACGGGTAAAGAACTGAAACCCTCACCCTGCCCGCCAGGCCGCTGGCTGCTCCCAGGGGGAGAGGGTAAGAGCAGAGCTATTGCGCTATATACATAGGCCGTTCCGGTTCCCATCCCGATCAGTGTGAACATGTTTGGGCTGCGATTCACCAGCGATGCCCAGGCGCGCTGGAACAAAGGCCAACCGGCCCAGAGGACGGCGGGAGTCGCCAGAATCAATTGAACTATAGGAAGCGTCTCCGACATCCCGAGGACAAAAACGGGCACGCTCAAACCTGCGGCAATCCAGAACCGCCGCGTCATGTCGGTAAGTTCCGGATTCGCCTCCTCCTCCACGATCGCCATTTCCGGCTCGAGCGCCATTCCGCACTTCGGACACGCACCAGGTCCCATCTGGCGGACTTCCGGATGCATGGGGCACGTGTAGATCACATTTGAAATTCGGGATTTCGAATCGCTCGTTTCCAATTTGGCGGGGCCGAGGAACTGCTCCGGATTGGCTTTAAATCGCTCCAGACAGCGCGGATTGCAGAAATAGTACGTCTTGCCTTTGTAGTCGTAACGCGCGGCCGCGGTCTCCGGCATCACTTGCATGTGACATACCGGGTCGGTCTCAAACATAATTGCCACAACCGGTGGTTACGTCTGGTAGGAATACGGATTCCGCTGGCGCTGCTTTCTTTTCCGATAGGCGCGATAAAGGATGAAGCCAAAAACGGCGAAGAGCGCGTAAGGCAAGGCTAGCATCAGGAGGATGCCGTGCGCAAAGCTGCGAGCAACGAATCGTCCTTCGGCCGATGATTCCAGCGCTGCGCGGCACATCGCGCAACCTTGGGCAAACACGGCCGCTTCCATCAAGGCCATCACTACGACAGACGAAATCAAGCTCAGCAGCTTTCGCATATCACCGGACCGTGATCAGATGAGTCGGAGTGCCCAAGGTCTCCGGAAAGGTGAATGAAAAAAGAATCACAGCCAGCACCAGCGGTGCAAAGGTAATGAGAATGAGATTGATGCGTTCATACCGCAAGTGCATAAAAATCGCCGCAATGACCAGGATCTTCGCCAGCGTCGTGCACACCAGGAGCATGGCCTTCAAGCGTTCCCCAATCGGCGCATAACCAAGGCCTAACGCGAGGGAGGTCAATACCAACAACCAAAACCATGTCCATAAATAAGTTTTATAGGTAATCGAATGTTCGTGCTGTTCCGCCACTTCTGCCTCCCGCGTGATAATGCCACCCTATAAAAGGTAGAAAAACGCAAAAACAAAAACCCAGACCACGTCCACAAAGTGCCAGTACAGGCCGGCATTTTCGACCTGATCACCGGAGTACTTCCCCACTACCGCGCGTAGCGCCACAATTGCGAGTATCGTTACGCCGCTGAAAACGTGGAAACCGTGGAAGCCGGTGATCACAAAAAAGGCCGCGGCGAATTGCGGCACACCCCACGGATTGCTTGTTAAACGCGCTCCTTCCTCGATCAAGTGCGTCCACTCGAACGCCTGGCAGCCGAGGAAAATGAAACCACCGACAAGCGTCAGTCCAAGGAATCGAACCGCGAGCTTCGGATTCCGAGTGCGCGCTGCGCCCACGGCCATGGCCATTGTCGCGCTCGAGGAGATCAGTATGAAAGTCATGAACGTGATCAGGACCATGTTGAAGACTTCGGTCTGCTTCGGCCAGCTGGGGCTGATGCTGCGCATGAAGCCGTAGGCAATTAAAAACCCGGCAAAGGTGAGCGCGTCGGAGATGATGAAGATCCACATCATGAATTTGCTCCACGATGTGCCAAACGGGGATTTTCCGCCGCCCCAATCGGACGCAAGGATGCGTTGTTGTTCAGCAGCTAGGCTCGATTCCATGAATTCTCCAATCTAGGACAACAACAATAATAAGAACAGGTAAACCCAAAGCGCGTCCATCACGTGCCAATATGTCGAGCACAGCTTGAGCGGTTCATAACGGAACGCGCTTAGACGATTTCGAAACGCCATGACCAGAACGATGCCGAGACCGGCGATTCCACCCAATAAATGCAACCCGTGCAATCCGCTCAAGATGTAAAAGAAACTGCTCTGCAACGTCGACGGAAGGTATACACCCGCCCGCACCAGTTGCCGCCAGGCCGCCAGCTGACCGGCTAAGAACGTCAGACCGAGAACGCCTCCCGCAGCCAGCCACCGCTTCGTACTCTGAATGTCGTTCCGGCGAATGGCGCGGCGTGAGAGCTCGACCGCCAGACTACTGAGGAGAAGCACTGCAGTATTTGGCCACAGTAGTGAGGGAAGCTCGATATTCTGCCACGACGGTACGCCACGCAGCACGATATAGGCGCTGGACAGGCCGGCGAAAAGCATGAAGACTGCGGTCAGCAGAATCCAAAGCCCAATCTGTCCTTTCGAAATCGGAAACGCAGAGCCGGAATCACCAAAATCTCCATCGCCGCCGTGACCGGCGGGTTGGATCGGTGGAGGTGGGCTGACTGGCCGCCGTTCTTCGATTACTATCGGCATAAAAATCGCCTACTTTGCGACGACAGTTGCTGGAACCGTCTGTGGGACGAAATCCTCCTTCTCGCCCGGAACACTGTAGTCAAACGGCCAACGGTACACGGTTGGCAGCTCTTCTCCAAAGTTACCATGTCCCGGCGGGTTGGGGGCAGTCCACTCGAGAGTAGTGGCATGCCAGGGATTATGCTCCACTGCGCGCTTTCCCGCGAAAAGGCTGAAAAAGAAGTTGAACAGGAAAATCAACTGAGCAGAACCGAGAATAAAGGCCGCAATGCTGATGAAGACATTCACCGGCTGCTGCGGCACCAGGAACATATACTGCGTTGGATCGTAAATACGCCGCATCTGGCCGCCAATGCCGATAATATGCATCGGGAAGAAGACCGAGTAAACACCGATGAAACTCAGCCAGAAGTGAATTTTGCCGAGCGTTTCATTCATGAAGCGGCCGAACATCTTCGGGAACCAGAAGTATAAGCCGCCGAATGTGGCGAACAATGGAGCGATCGCCATCACGAGGTGGAAGTGGGCCACGACAAAATAAGTATCTTGGAGTTGAATATCCGCCGCAGATGTTCCAAGGAAAATTCCACTCAAACCGCCGCTCACAAACATCGACACGAATCCAATCGCAAACAGCCCTGCAGCGGTAAATCGGATACGCGCCCCCCAGACGGTGCCCAGCCAGTTGAACGTTTTTATAGCTGAAGGGACTGCGATTAACAGTGTGGTGAGTGTGAAAACGGAACCCAGGAATGGATTCATTCCGCTGACGAACATGTGATGGCCCCAAACGATAAAGCTCAAAACGGCGATCGCCACCATCGAGTACACCATCATGCGGTAACTAAAGATGGGCTTTCGACAAAAAGTCGACAAAATGTCGGATGCCATGCCCATCCCAGGCAAAACAACAATATAAACTTCAGGGTGGCCGAAGAACCAGAACAGGTGCTGCCACAACAATGGATGACCGCCGGAATGGTCGATCGGCATCTGGTTCATGATGATGCCTGCCGGAACAAAGAAGCTCGTTCCACCCGTCCGATCAAAGATCAGCAAGATCCCTGCTGCTAGGAGCACCGGAAAAGCGAGCAACCCTAGAACAGACGTGACCAGGAGCGACCACTGCGTCAAGGGGAGTCGCATCATCGACATGCCCCGCGTCCGCAAGGTGAGGATCGTCGTAATGTAATTCAAAGCACCCATCAAACCGGACGCACTGAAGAGCGCAATCGCTGTGATCCACAATGTCATGCCCAGCCCCTGTCCGGGACCCGCTTCGGGAACGGCGCTCAGTGGAGCATACGCCGTCCAACCTCCCAGGGGCGCGCCGGTGGTAACGAACAATGCTGAAAAGATGACGATGCAGGAGGCGAGGAAGACCCAATACGAGAGCGCATTCAAAAAAGGAAACGCCATGTCGCGCGCGCCAATTT
>WNGM01004438.1_pt1 | contig 11067 bp, 11 predicted proteins | sample 5400571 | NCBI WGS metagenome assembly WNGM01 (sample SAMN13153378, study PRJNA577476) | soil metagenome | isolation source: 100 cm soil or saprolite under Garry oak tree replicate 2 | place: USA:California | collected 2016-06-15 | reverse complement strand
GAAAATCTTCACAGCCGGCCCGATGAAGATGCCCCTTCCGAAACCGCGGGCAGCTATTATTGGATCAAGAAAAGCTTCAGAACGAGGTCTAGCGACTGCCACCCGCATTGCAAAAACCCTCACGGACAACGGAGTTGTGATAGTGAGCGGGCTTGCTGAAGGTATTGATACGATGGCTCACGAAACGGCCATCTCGGAGCGAGGAAGGACCATTGCGGTCCTTGGAACGCCTTTGAACCGCACCTATCCTCAGAAAAACTTGCAGCTTCAAAACGAGATAATGAAGAACCATCTTGCAATCTCGCAGTTTCCAATCGGTTATCCCATTCAGCGGAAGAATTTCGTCATTCGAAACAGGACCATGGCTCTCATTTCGAACGCATCAATCATAGTTGAAGCAGGAGACGCTAGCGGGTCACTTCACCAGGGTTGGGAAGCTCTGCGACTAGGCCGGCCTTTGTTCATCTGGAAGTCAATCGTGAACGACTCGTCATTGAGCTGGCCGGAGAAGATGATGAGATATGGTGCCACCGTGCTCAACGACCCCAAACAGGTCTTGGAAGCACTACCATCATCCAAAGGTCTAAGTGAGATAGTCCTGCAAGTTCCGAAACGTGCGCATAACGCTTCTTGACTACGGGTCACTTCTAAGCTACGTTCCTCGAGGAGAATCGGCAGATATGGACGAGGCAAGAGAACTGATGAAGATGATCAAAGCTGAAAGATACGTCGGAAACCCGCCCAAACTGACGTCGCAATGGATCGCTGAGACGGTCCACGATTTCAGAGAACGACTGCCATTCGCCTCGTTTTTTCGAGACGACCCGGTCTTGGTTCCTTTGCCGAGCAGTTCATTGATGCAGCGTGACACTCTGTGGGTTCCCGAACGGATTTCAACCGCGCTAGTAAAAGTTGGCTTAGGTAAAGAATCGATCCCGCTTCTTGTTAGAGAAACACCTGTACCGAAGGCAGCTTGGAGCAAGCCCTCGGAGAGACCGAAGGCCAAAGACCATATTGGATCGATGAGCGTTCAGAAGCGTATCCCCGAGCCTCCGGCCCAAATCTTACTAGTTGACGATATCATCACCCGTGGAGCGACCGCGCTAGGGGCTGCCAACAAGCTAGCTGAAGCATTCCCACTTGCACAGATACGAGCCTTCGCCGCGATGAGAACAATCAGCGACCCATCTGAATTTCAATCATCGTTCAATCCCGTCATAGGAACAGTTCAATACATCCCCAGTACAGGAGGTACCGTGCGAAGGCCATAGAGCAAGAAGCGAAACTTGCATTATCGCCTTCCGAAAGAACAATTAACAGGTTATCCTGCTTCATCATGATCCTGTTTGCCGTCCCAAGCTGTCGTTAGACAGGTTGATCGTTGGATAGATGCTCACAAGAAAGACCTAGTTGATCTTACCTGCCGCCTCGTCAGTATTGATACGACTGTTCCTCCAGGCTTGAATTATCCGAAGATCTCGCAGGTTCTTGCTCGGGAGCTCAAAGAGCTGGGTGTTACGCCTTCCGTGAGCCATATTCCCGAGGCCACGATCAAAAGAAGGGTCAGCCCCGAGGTCGGATTGAAGGGTCCTAGACCGAATACGTATGCGACTCTCAAGGGCGAGGGCGACGGCCCGAAGATTCTTCTCAACGGGCATGTGGATGTGGTCCCAGCGGACCCGTCAGGATGGACCAACGACCCGTTCGAGCCTACTATCAGGAACAACCAGATCTATGGGCGGGGCGCGGCTGACATGAAAGGGTCGGACGCGTGTACGATTTTCTCTCTGAAAGCCTTGGTGGAGACTGGTGCAAAGTTCTCTGGGTCGATTATTCCGACTTTTACCACGGATGAGGAGGTGGGCGGGTATACTGGAGTAAATTATCTGGTCGATAAGCATGTGATTACGAAGGATATCGATTATTGCATATCGAGTGATAGCGGGATAGAAGTGCTCCATGTAGCAGCCTTAGGAGATTCCGAGTTTGTCATCACTGTGAAAGGTGTGGCGGCTCACTCGGGCCGGGGCTGGACGGGTGTCAACGCGATCGAGGAGGCGGCTGGTTTGATCGCGAAACTGAAAGCTCTTGGAAGCGAAGTTGGCAAGAGAAGATCGAAGATTCCGGCGGAGCCTATGTACGGGACCAAGAAGATGCGGCCAGGCCTCTACGTGAACATGATCAAAGGCGGCTTGAAAGGCAACATCATACCCGACACATGCGAGATCCTGGTCGACAGACGATTCATACCAGAAGAAAAAGCCGCAATAGTCGAGAAAGAGATCAACAGGGTCGTCAAAGAGTTCGCTAAGAATAGTCCTGCTAAGGTTTCGATGAAGAAGATTCTCGGATACGATCCGATGCTCACGGATCCCAACCACAAGCTGGTCAAAGTTGTCAGGAAACAAGCGAGGAAAGTTCTGGGACGGGATACACCGCTGGCGGGAAGTCAAGGATCTACCGATATGGCGGTTGTCACTAACCTAGGAATCCCCGTAGCCGTGCTAGGCGCCACACGACAAGACAGCAACATCCACGGAATAGACGAACACGTACGCATAAACGACCTAGTAAGCATCACAAAAATCCTAACACACTCATACCTAGAACTACTACCAGCCTCCAGTCCATAGTGCTCTTTCGACCTGAAATCAGTAATGATTCCTCTCGTTCCAGCCATTACGTGCGCGCCCTATGCAAAGAATGAGAAAGACGTTCGCTGTGGCCTCACAAGTCTGTCGCGAAAGAGCGGTTGTAGCTTTTCTAAAACATAAGACCACGCCATTAGGTCTGTATCGCTCTTCCTTAACACGACCACCAAGGATTCGGCTAGGGAATGACCGCGCTTTGCCCAGCCCGTTTTCGGGCTTACCTCGCTATGTCTCTTGAGAAACCCTCGAAAATATCGCTTGAATGTCTTTGGAAGGGATTTTCGCGTCATTTGGCGTTTAGACCTAACCCTCACGCGATTTCTCCAATCAGATCCCACCTCGCCTATTCCTAGTTGATGATAGAAATGACGCCCATCTTTTGTCTCAAAGAAATTATGGTTCTTTCTGTCTCCCCAGAATTGGCTATGCTTGAAACTTGTGAATTCCGAACCGACAACCTTCACAAGTGCCTTCGTTTCATCTTCGTGCACCTTTACAGAAATCAGCCATTGTCCAGACCGATTTCCCTCAGCCAGATAGAGCCAGACGGTCCCACGCGTTCTATAGGTCTGCATATCCCACCAGACTCCTTCGCTTTGTCCTAGAAGGCGGAGCTGAGGGGGGTAAGGGACCTTGGCCATAACGGTGACGCGGATACCGACTTTCTTTAGCTTTCGCGCCCTCATTCGAGAAAAGATTTAGATGAAGTGCGGGGTGGCTAGTTGGAATCCCATTGAGCGCTCCTCGTTTTCGAGTCGACCCCCTCTCTGCCACGTACGTAACGCTTGTCGACATAGTGTTTGGTTTTACCGTTTCTCAGGGTTTCATAAAATTCGTCTCTAGCATCCAATCATTGGATCTATCAATTTCGAATCTGCTTGTGTTGCTCGCGTACGCGGTTGTCATACTGAGCTGGCTTGGATACCACCAGTCTGTTTCCCGCTATCCCTACAACAAGTCGGTTTGGAGCCGCCTACGGTTAACCTTCGACTTAATCATACTCGCCTTGTACGCGTTCTTGATTTCTTCTATTTCTGATGTCACGAAAGTGCTACTCGGCCTGTCACTGATCTACTCCGCTTATGTGATAACAGGAGTATTCAGGATAAGAGAGTGGAGTAATGACCGAAAAGTAAGTAGGCCGGAACTCTCTTTCGGATTCGGCTTACTCTTCGGATTATTGACCTACGTCTCCGCATTCTATGCGACTGCAGGGTGGGTCCCGTGGTTCCTTGTGATTTTGTCATTGATAGCAATATTCGTCTATAGGGATATCAGGAGAAGGCTCGGCTATCCTCGCTTACTGGTTGTCGGGGTTGACGTCGATGGGGTCTTAGGAGACCAAGTGTCTCACGTTCTAAACAGGCTCCATGGTCAAGGAAAGGCCGCAAACCTTCAGAAACACGACATAACCGACTGGAACTATCCCCTCGATGGCAGCGACATAGCTCTCGAGATTGAAAAAGCTCTGCTCGACAAGACATTCGTGAAAGAGATGCCCGTCGTAGCGGGTTCTATCGACGCAATGGAAGACCTCTATAGGAAATTCCATGTTGTCGTTGCAACCTCAAGACCCAAAGAAACCGAATCCGAAACCATTGAGTGGCTGAGAAGGAATTTCCGATTTCACGAGTACGTTAACGCACGAGATATTGGAAAGGAAAACCTTGGACTTGACGTCCTCATTGACGACAACATGGATAATATCAAAGCTTTTGCGGCCTCATCGCACTATGCCCTTCTTCTCTCACAAGAATGGAATCGCATTGAAGACAGTATCATCAAAGAACTTTTGAAATCGAAGAAAGCGATTCGATGCTCGGACTGGAATGAGGTGAAGAAAAGACTCAATGAGATCGAGAAGATTATGTCTGAACATGCTTGAGTTAGGAAAGGCAAGTCGAATTCATGATGTCAAGGTCCGCAATTCGCGGGTTCACTCGTACTCCAGCGGGTTATGAGTGAATGACTGAACCACGCAGGGAGGATGTCGTACTAATCGCATCAACCCTTTATTCGATAGTTGCTGGGCTGGCGATCACAACAGCAATCGCTGCGCTACTCACTCGAGTCGCGCAAACCCCTAGCAACACGACTTTGGTTCTCTCGCCCGTGGACCTGGTGGGAAATATTGGACGAACCCTTCTGGTATTATCCTTCTTTCTATTTGCCATTCCCTTCTACCATGGGGCAACGTTGGTTCTGGCTACCACGATGAGATCTTCTTCCCATGAGCCAGTGAGTAGTCCAATGCTGGATTTCTTCGCGTTGTTTCTTGAGGCGGGAATTCTCTATGCAATGTCTCTCTCAGTCGGCTTGTCGAACATTTTTCTCAGTTGGATTATTGCCTTACTTGCCGTTGATATGGTCTGGGCCGGTCTTGCCCGAAGACGCGATACTATCTCAGCAACCCTTCAACGAACTCTTCGGTGGTGGATAATCTTAGATGTGCCAGCAGCCGGGTTTCTCATAGCGCTTCGCCTTTTTCCACCGCTTCTCGCATTCGACGAAGGGTCTAGAATCGCTATCCTTTTCGCGTTCGCACTGGTCAGGACCGCATTGGACTATGGGATTTGCAGAGACTTTTACTTCGCTAGGGCTTCAAGAAAGAGATAATGCAAAAAACCTGAATACGACTTTTTACGCCCCAGTTCTTCCTCTTCTTTATGCAATTAGATATTGTCAAGTTTGGTTTGACCTAACTTGACCTGTCGTTGTTCTTCTCCATGTCTAAGATAGAGGACAGAAACGATCATCCAGATCTTCCACCTGTGGTGAGTTCCCATCATGAAATAGGTGTCACGCTCATCCTTCATCCAATCGAACCACTTTTGACGCATCTTTCCCGTTATCTCAGCAGGGTCTTTTGTCTTCTCCAAGATATGCCGATACAACTCGTTCACTTCCCAGTCGAGAATCTCCATCTTGTGTGGTTGGTTTTTGCACGAGCATCCAGAGCTATCTTGACAATTGAAGAAATAAGTTGATTCCTGTTTCAGCTTTATCATATCTCGTGTGCCTAATCCTTCCTGTGTGATTTGCATTTGCTCATCTTTCACTTCAGTGCTTATGATATTCAGCTGATAATCCACGAGCTTGGGCCTGATGAATCCCAGTGATGCTCCGGATGCTTCAATGGAAGCTATGTTGATCGAAACATGCGGTTTGATTACCTGTCTCACCTCACTGTCTTCCGCTTTCCTCAACACCGAAACCGAGTGGATGTCTACCTTCCTGCTCTCTGGTCTCTTGTCTCGTTTGTCGTCAGGCGGCCGTAGGTCCGCTTGAATCCACTCTTTCTTGTGAAAAGGTATGCCTCCACCAGACGCAAACGGTTTGAACGGAACTGGATACAGGCGACGTAGCTCGGCCGTATCTGTGATACCCGCTGCACAGACAGCCTGAAAATACTTCTTGCTATCTTCAGGTATGGCTCTACAAAGAACGAGGACTTTTTCGCTTGCGAAAGCTAGGGCGACGGGCGCATGTCACCACCCTTCTCAAATGTCAAGGCTTTTCATCCTCTTACCTTCGAGTTCTAATGCAATTCTATGCCTGTGGCATTTCTGCGGGTCTTTTTCCACGCACATGAATGCGACTGGTTTGGGTAGTGCTGACTTACCGTTCAAAACTGAGTCGAGTTTTGGTATTACGTTGTTGTCATACCATCCGAAAAGGCCGGACCAGTTACCAGTCTTAGCCAACTTGTCTCTCTGTTCCTTAGGAACTCCAAGTTCGGGGTGATGCAGATACTTGATCCCCTTTGCTGTCATGGTCTTGGACAGACTTTCCTTGTTGAACTCTGGCCTGAATTGACTGAATGGCGTGTCTCGAATATCGATTAGAGTCTTTACACCGTTTGCCTTTAGGGTCTCCGCAAATGTTCCAATGTCCTTTCCTGAGTAGTGAGTAGTGAAGAAATCGAACTTGCCTCCAATCCTATCAAGATTCCACTTCCACCAGTTACCGACTTGAACGGACATTGGCTCTTGGGTGAGTTCATCCGCCCAATGCTTCATCAGAGGTTTTTCCTCTTGCCCTGTCGCAGGCATCGATTCGAGCCCCCTCTCTATGACCTGAGTTATGCCCTCTTCGATTGAATGACCAGTCCTTTCTTCTATCTGTCTCGCCATTGTCGGGGGAAGATAGGTCTTCAGAGCTACGCCAGCTTGTGCAACTAGTGCTTCCTCCTTGAGTTGCCGAATTGGTTTCTCAGGATACATCTTCACGCGGTCAATGACCCTAACCGCGTCATCATACGGCAAGTCTAACACGGCTTTTGCGAGTTGCTCTCTCTTCTTGTCTCCTTCCTTTTCCGACAAACCACCTGTGGAAACCAGAGACCGTACGCCTTCTTCGATGCGAGTTAGATGTGTAACTGGTGCGATACCTCGCTCTCTCTCTTCGTCTCTAGGATACGAGGTCATACCCTTGACCAATCCTGCATCCTTCAGTTTCACCAAAGTTTGGTAGGCTGCCAAGAGTCTGGAGAGCCATTGTTGAGGTTTACCTAACTTATGTGAGAAAGCCTCTTGAGTCCATTTCTTCGAGTCGAAGTCGTGCAAGAGGTTGTAAGCTGTCACAATCTCCTCCTCTTCCAAATCGCCTCTTTGCAAATTCTCCGTCAATGACTCAACCAATGCCTCATCATCGCTCAATGTCTTGATGATGGTTGGCACAGTCTTCAGACCCGCCTTCTTGGCAGCCGCGAACCTTCTTGATCCAATAATGATCTCGAAATTCTTTCCAATGGGTCTCGCTATTACTGGCTCGAGAATTCCAACGGATCTTACGGAGAGGACCAGTTCTGATAGATCTCCGACTTTCTTTCGCACGTTAAACTTGCTAATACCGAGTAGCCCTATCGGAATATTACGAACTGTAACTTGTTGAGACATGGATTGTTGAGACATCATATCACGCCCGAATCCGTCAAGATGTCCCCTATTTTGACATAGCCCTCTTTGGTTGAGTAGGTCATGAGGCGGTTACCTCACTCTCCAGAGTACACCTTTCACACTTTTCACTCTAAGTAATCCGATGTCCTTTTCCATCGCCCGCACCCATTTGTTGTTAGGAACCTTTTGAGGCAGTTTCAATTGCGCCTTTAACTCCGTCCAAGTCAAGCCGTCCGGCTTCGCCTTCAGTTTCTTTTGTATCGCATCCCTGAACTCCTCGTAAGTCATTTCAGGCTCCGCCTTTGACAATTCTTGTTGGATGTCCAGCATACCACACATCGACGAAGAGTAGACTTTCGGCCATGAATACAATCCAAGTTGGCCAATAGAAAATGAGTGGGAGTAGGATCAAGTCGAGCGTGAAGAACGTTTTGAAAAGCCCGACGAATGCAAACGCGAACAGTGACTCACGTACCTGACTGAGAATCCCATTAATGCTCTCCTCATAGGGTTTGAACCTGCGAGGCCAGCAACGCGAGACATATGCAAAAACACTGAGCCCTGCAATGACCACGCCGGCAATCGAGAAGTTGAGTAGTAACGGCAGACTAGTGAGCCACCGCAGAGCATCGTCTGAGAAGAGAATGTATGCTGAGACAAGCAAGTACACTGCCCTCCCGACTGATTTGATGCTCAAGTCATCATCTCCCTCTGTCTCCAATACCGTCCCAGATTCCCATTGACTGATAATGCTATGAAGAACTTCAATAAAAGTGGTCCTAATAGAGCGGGAGAGACTTCCGAAACTATTCCTCAATTTCACTATGAGGGGGAACTAGTAACCTGTCCTCGAAGATAATCGGGGGAAGAAGAGTTTGGTCCGATCGTCTAGGGGGCTTTAACTTCGTGTGTTTTTGCTGTGAATCCGTTTTTATCGTGTGTGCCGTCGCAGGAGAGCATGAGGGTGGACAGCCAGTTCCATTGATTCGAACAACGGCCGGAGATTTTCTATGGGTCTATGGCGGCTCGCGTGTTGTTGAGAGAGGAGTTCGGCTCGGAGCCGGTGGAAGGTGGACGCGCTGGACTGCTTAGGGACGGCGTGGACGATGGTAATGTTGATGGTAATGAGGGGTTGGCACGGTTTCGCTTCACCTCTACCCTGTAGAGGGCTGCGAGCGTGACGGCCGTTGCGAGGAGCATGACGGTGATGGCGAAGCTCCAGGTTTGCCAGATGCTTGGAGGGGCGGCCGGGAAGAAGCCTGCAGCTTGTAATAGCTGTCGTGATTTTGTGAGGTTGAAACTGTACGGTGTGAGAGCTGTGTTGAACCCGTCGGTGATCGCGAAGCCTGTCCGGTAGTTGCCGACGACCGGAGTCGTTATCCCAGGATTACCGTATCCAGCGAGAAGCTGTTGTATTATCAGATCTCTAGGGATCGCGTAGCTGATAGCCTGCCGAACATATTTGGCGGCAAGAGAGGCCTTCGAAGGATCACTAAGGCCTAGCGGGGTATTGACGCCTGTTCCAAATATTGGGTGTTTCATGTTGAAGCCTAGCTCCTGGACCCCGAACCCGTCGTAGGACGTCCACTGGCTAGATGGCCAGGAGGCGAGAAAACTCGTCTGGGTCTCCAGAGCATACTGTGCGTCGAGAACGTTTACCGTCCCTGTCTTGAGAGCAGAGACAGCATTATCGGAACTCGGTATGTGTTTGACGTAATAGTCCTTAACCTCAAAAGCTCCCCTGCTCTGGAGAGCAGTCTTCCCGTTCTGTGGAAAATCAAAGTAGTTATCATTCCTTGTCAGATGATTTGTCTCGGTTGTAGAATTATAGCTGACAAACTTGTAGGGTCCCGTTCCGATAGGCCCGCCACCAATTCCGGTGTTGAACGGGTTCGTCCTCCAGTTTGCATACGGAACACTCGATAACACGTGGGCGGGAATAATCGGTGTAGTGAGAATATTCTCCACGAAGTACGCGTAGGGATTTGGTAGAGTGAACTTGACAGTGTACGGGTCCACGATTGTCACGTCGGTTTTTCCGCCGACTATGCCCTTGATGAAGGCCTCATTGTCCGCTGCCAGAGTATCATCCTGGAGCGCGTCAAATGTGAATTTCACATCTGTCGCGTTGAATGGAACTCCGTCATGCCATGTCACCCCTGGACGCAACGTTACGGTCCAAGTCCTCTGATCCGACCCGACAGACCAGCCAGTGGCAAGCTGCGGGATCATGTTCTTGAAGATGGTATCGTTCCTCTGCGCCAACGCGCTGAACAGTGCTCCGTACACTGTCTGGTCGTAGTAGGAACTGCTCGTTGCCGGGTTGAAACCCTCCGACGGAGCCGGTCCCGTCTGCGCCAGCGTAATCGAGCCTGTTGTAGACCCGCCCAGCATCGACAATTGTTCGATCGGCGGCCAATAGGGTGAGTGGTAGGTGCTGAACACGTACTGCCCGTTAGTTATGGTGTAGTCAAAGGCGACGATTTCCTTCGTGTACAGTATCGTGGCGGAGGGTTGCTGGTCATAGGCGAGCGCCTGCCACTGCTTCACCAGATCCAACCTCTGCGTCTTGTCCAGCGTTCCTTTGATCTGCGTGGTCAGCTGGTCATTCTGGCTGTTATTCCAGAGATAGTAGTTTGAACCGATCGGAGCATACTGTGAGCTGTGATAGTGAGAATATGGATCAGCATCTATCCCGAGAGCATAGCCGAGGAATAGCGCGTCAAAGCCGCCATTGTCATAGCTTCTCCCCAGAACATCAGAATCAGGCGTAAGCGCCCTATCGTATATCGTGGGCCAATCAAGAACAACCCTCTGCGCATCTATGCCCAACGCCTGAAGATTGCTCTGGACGAGCAGGGACCAGCTCTGTCGGGCCTGATTCGGCAGCGGAACCATCAGCGTTATTTTGAATATTCCGGTAGGTGCATTGACTGCATGGACCCATATTGGACTGGTCGAGGTTAGAGAGAGCCCGAGAAACAACAGTGCCAGCGGCGTACGTAGGGTGCTAGATCGGCCAGTCATTTGCGAAAACACTGAGCCGAGCAGGCGATCGGGCGTTATGGCTACTGTGTTCCTCTCTTCGTCAGACTATGAGTACTAGACCGTTTTTTGTAAAAACCCGACTTCCGCGGGCGCAGCTAAACACACACACTCTTCCAGTATGGCTCTGTCAGCGAACCTTGACCTCGTGAGTTTTGGCCATGAACCCGTTTCTCTTGTGTGTACCATCGCAAAACGGCATCAGCGTAGATCCGCCGCACCGGCACCAGGCCTGAACAACCTTCCCGTTGACCATGACTAGGTTGGGACCGTTCTCGGTTGATTTTATCACAACTTCAGACATGCTAAACTATCACCTCTCCCAGATTCTATCCTAGGACCTTGGCCACACGGGTCAGGACCACCAGTTGCTCTCCATGGACCAGATTGTTCCCACCGTATTTCCCAACGACACGCAACAATGCACCCACGACCAAGTCGGTTGCTCCGCCCATGATCAGTTTACTCGTTGG
>WNGM01011010.1_pt1 | contig 11069 bp, 10 predicted proteins | sample 5400571 | NCBI WGS metagenome assembly WNGM01 (sample SAMN13153378, study PRJNA577476) | soil metagenome | isolation source: 100 cm soil or saprolite under Garry oak tree replicate 2 | place: USA:California | collected 2016-06-15 | reverse complement strand
AACGAGCTCCGGAAGGGGTGGCCATCGATCGTGCCGCGGACCTTGACCAGGCTTCGGGTTCCGAAGAACTCGACCGACTTGGGCCACACCACGTAGGTCCAGCCGCCCTTGGCCGGGCTCTTCTGGAGCGTCGCCGTGAATCGTTTGTTTAGCATGCTCGGCTCCTCACTCATCTGCGGGGGCGGCGATGGTCTCCTCGGCGATGCGGTCGACCACGGGGCCGAGCTCGCCCGTCTTCCAGTACACGGCCAGCTGGCGGTCGGCGCTGGTTCCTTCATCCAGGATCCGCTTGACGTACTCCACGGCCCGGCGCGAGCCCAGTTCGTCGACCACGTCGTCCACGAACTCGCACAGCTCCTCCGCCAGGTCCCGGGCCGGCACCTCGGCCTGCTTGCCGAAGTCGATGAGCTTGCCGTCCAGGCCGTGGCGCATGGCCCGCCACCGGTTCTCGGCGATCAGGTTCGGCATGTACTTGCGGAACCCGAGGTTGCCCTCGCGCAGCCGGAGCAGCTTGGCGCAGATCCCCTGGATCAGCGCGGCCAGGCAGATGGTCTCCTCCACCCGGGTGGCCGCGTCGCAGATCCGGAACTCCAGCGTCGGGTACAGGTAGTGGGGCCGGAGGTCCCACCAGATCTTCTTGCCGTCGTCGATGGAGTTCGTCTTGACCAGCAGCTCGACGTAGTTCTCGAACTCGTCGTAGGAGGAGAACTCGGGCGGGATGCCGGTGCGGGGGAACCGGGACCAGATGACCTGGCGGTAGGACTTCAGCCCCGTGTACCGACCCTGCCAGAACGGGCTGGAGGTGGACAGCACCAGCAGGTGCGGCAGGAAATACCTGGCCTCGTTCAGGATCTCGATGCGGATCTCGCGATCGGGGATCCCCACGTGGACGTGCATCCCGAAGATGAGCAGCTCCCGGATGACGTCCTGCATCTCCTCCTCGAGGGTGCGGTAGCGCTCGTGCTCCGTCACCAGCTGGTCCTGCCACATCGCGAACGGATGGGTGCCGGCCGAGCCCAGCCGGAGGTCGGACTCCGCCAGGAACGAGGCCAGCGTCCCCCGGAGGCGGAAGATCTCGTTCCGCGCCTCCTCCACGTTCGGGCTTGATCTCGTCGCCCATGGTCGCCTGCGCCTTCGCCAGCAGCGTGTCGATGTGGGCTCGGAGGTTCCCGTCGGCGTCGAGGATCTGGAACTCCTCCTCGATCCCGATGGTCAGCCAGCCCTCCTTGAAGCTCACCGCGCCCCCTCCACCACGAACGTGGGTACCACGCTCCCCTCCCCCGCGGTCACGTTGAGCAGGGCCGAGGAGGACAGCCGGGTCAGGCAGCCCGACGCCTTTCCCTCGAACACGTACGGATCCATGTCCATGGCCAGGTCCAGGAAGTGCACGCCGTCCAGGGCCACCGGGAACGGCTCCCGGGGGACGGGCACGGCTTCCTGGACCACGGAGGACTGGGTGAGCGCGGACTCCAGGGCCTGCTCCCACTCGTGCTGGTCCACCGTCCACCCCAGCACCACGCCCTTGCCGCCGTACTCGTCGTTGGGCTTCAGGACCAGGCGGTCCCGGTTCTTGGCGATCCACGCGGGCAGGTCGTCGATCCGCTCACCGTCGTGCGTGGTGGGATGGGCCGCGACCTTGCGTGTCCACGGGACGTGGTCGGCGATGGCACGGCCCTGCGCCGCGGTGTACAGCGAGGCGTACCGGGGATCGGACAGCAAGGCCAGGCTCATCTTCTTGTGCAGCAGCTTGGCCCGGAACGTGTTCACCACGCACACGGCGCCGTCCAGGGCGGCCCGGGCCAGCGCGCCGGCCTCCTCGCCGCGGGCCAGCAGCTCACTGGTCAGCACCCGCCGGTACACCAGGTTCACCGGTGTGCCGTTGGCGTGCAGTCCCCGCCGAGGCCGGTACTCGAGCTCCATGGGGTCGCAGATCACCGCGGTCACCCCTTCCGCGGCCAAGCGGTCCCGGAACATCTCGAACTCCGACACGGTGGGCAGGCCCTTCCAGTCCACGATGGCCACGGTCGGCTTGGCGCCGCGCCCCCACTCCCGGAAAGCCCGCAGCATCACCGCTACCTGCCGGAGCTGGACCGGCAGCCGGCGAAGGCGGAACCGCTTGCGGAACGCCCGCATGACCGGAAGGGACTCGAACACCTCCGCCAGGTGGTCCGAGTAGGCGATGCCGGCCGGCGACTCCGCGTTGTACTCGACGTACCGGATGCGGTCGGTGAAGAACCCGTCGATGCGGGCCGAGGGCGAGGAGTGCCGGCACCCCGGGTCGGCCAGGGCCAGCTCCTCCTCCTCGGGGGCCAGGTCCAGCTCCGCCCGGAGCTCCGCGTCGCGCAGGAGGGCCCGCTCCAGCGCACCGAGGGCAGAGGCGACCGCGTTCGAGGCGGCCACCGCCTGGTCGTACCGCTCCCGCGAGGCCAGCTGGGGCCGGAGCGAGACGCACAGCGGGTGCTCGCCGAACACCAGCCGGTGCTCCCGCTGCCCCTCCCGCAGCCGCTCCAGGCTCTCCTGGAGGACCGCGTCGTCCTCCAGGAGCTCGTGGTAGGCGGCGTACGGTTCCATCAGGACTCCACGAACCTCCACCATCGCTGCTCCCCCTGCCACGGGGACTGCGCCTCTCCCAGCGCGTACCGGATCACCAGGTCGCTCATCCGGTCCAGGACCCAGCCGAAGTTGTCCTCCTTGATGGAGAAGTTGTCGAAGTCCGGCGCCGGGTTCAGGAAGTCGATCGCGTAGAGCACGCCGTCCCGGACCGCGAACTCCACCGTGTCCATGTCGTAGCCCAGCGCGTCCACCAGCAGGCGCGACTGCTGGACGGACTGCTCGTACAGCTCCGGGGACAGGGGCTCGTCGATCCGGTAGCGCTCGTGGAACGGCCGCCGCGGGTCGTAGCGGATGGGCAGGACCTCGGTCCGCCCGACGCAGATGCACCGCACGTAGTCCTGCCAGTCGATGAACTCCTGCAGGATCATGGTCTTCTGCCCGGAGGTGTCGTAGGCCCGAATCAGCTCCTCGATCGAGCCCACCACATGCACGTCCTTCCACCCGCCGCCGGTGTTCGGCTTCAGCACGGCCGGCAGGCCCGTGTACGCCGTGACGCCGATCTTGCGGGCCAGGGTGCACTCGAAGAACTTCTCGTCGGCTTCCCACCAGAACGGGTCGTTCACCACCACCGTTCCCTGCAACGCGGCGCTCTTGAGGTGCGCCCGGTAGTACGGCACCTCATGGGAGATTCGGTCGACGATCACGGCGTACCGCTGCGGATCCTCCAGCTCGCGGGCCCCACCCAGCACGGCCATCTCCGCCCGCACCCCCACCACGGCGCCCTTCGCGTTCACCACGTCGAGGAACGGCCCCGGGAACGTGTTCTCCCGTCCCACCAGCAGCCCCACCACCCGTTCAGACATACCGGCGCATCATCTCCTGCCAGTAGGACCAGTCGTGGGCCCATCCCAGCCACACGTCCAGCCACACGTCCACGCCCTTCGCCTTCAGCAGCTCGCCGCACCGTAGGGAGTCCGCCACGTTCGCGTCGTCCTGCCCGGTGGCGATGACCTTCTTCTCCATGGACCGCAGCGGCCTGAGATACGCCTCGTCCATGAGACCCGGCAGGAAGGCCAGCGGGTTGGTGAGGTACGCATCCCGGCCGCCCTGGCCGTCCAGCCACCGGTTGGTGTCGTAGGCACCGGACAGCCCGATGAACCCGTTCACCCGGGCGGGATGGCGAAGGGCCAGCAGCACGGCGTGGAACGCGCCGAAGGACGTCCCCGTGGTCACGGGCCGCCATGGGATGCGCGGCATCAGCTCGTCCAGCAGGTAGCGCTCGTACCGGAGGTGGCGGGCCACGCGGTCCTCCGACGACTTCCCGTTCGCGTACCAGGATTCCCCGTCCACGCTGTCCACGCACCACAGCTGGATGAACCCCGCCTCGATCTTGTCCGAGAGCGCGCCGACCAGCCCGAAGTCCTCCCACTGGTAGAAGCGGCCCATGGAGGTGGGAAACACCAGCAGCGGGAGCCCGGCCGAGCCGAACCGCAGGACCTCCATGTCCCGTCCGAGCGCCTGGCTCCAGTCCTTGAAGTACTCCCGCACGGCGATCCGAAGCCTAACCGGAACGCGGCGGGGGACCTACCGCGACAGCAGGTACAGGGTGAGGGGATCGGTGACGGTGGTCAGGGTGACCGGTCCGATCTCCTCGTAGGTGAGCCCCTCCATGCCCGCCGCCGACATCACCTCGGTGGTCACCGTACTCCCCGTCGCGGACCACCACCGGTCCGGCGTGGATGCCCACCCGCGGGAGCGCCAGTCCGGCGGCGGGCGCTCGGTCCACCACGTCCAGCGAGCACTCCACCGCGCCTGCGGGAGCGGGGAAATGAAGGACGACGGCGTCTCCGACCAGGCTCTCCGGCCGCCCCCCGCTGGCCAGGGCCAGCTCGTGGACCAGGTCGCGGAATCGGGTGGCGTGGGGGGTGTGGCCGGCCTCGCCGGGCGGATGGTCGTGGCCGGAGCCGTCCACCACGGCGATGGCCGGCGGGGCGATGACCCGAGGGCGGGTGATGCCCGCCCGCTCCAGGATGGTCTCCACGTGCTCGATCACGTCCTGGAAGAAGAAGTGCTCCTCGCCCCGCCGGTGGAGGAGGTGCACCAGGCGTGCGGACATCTGCTCGAGCTGGGCCCGGATCAGAGCCATCCGGTCGAGCAGCTCCTGCTCGCTCTCCCCGGCCACCAGCATGGGCTGTTCCACCTCGTCGCGGAACAGCTCCAGCTCGAACTCCACGATCCGGTGCAGGTTCTCCGCGAACACCCGCACGGCCCGGATCACGGCGTCGTCGGACAGGCCCGCGCCCCGGGCGGCCACGGCCATCCGGATGATCTCCGCGTCGTCCTCCCGGATCGGTTCGTCCAGCCGCACCGAGGGGATGCCCAGGGCCACCCGGAGCCGCTCCAGGACCTCCGGAGCCAGGCCCAGCTGGCCGGCCAGCTGGCGGTGGGTCACCGGCAGCAGCCCGATCGGTTCGGACATCGCGGCGTCGGCGAACGCCAGCGACAGGTGGCCCTCGCGGATCCCCCGGCCCAGGTCCTCGGGGGCCAGGCCGGAGTCCGCCAGCGCCCCGGCCAGACGGAGTCGCAGCACGTCGCTCGCGGAGTACTCGCCGCCCGCGCGAGGCTCGATGACCCCGAGCTCGCGGTACCGCCGGACCCCGTCCACGGTGGTCCCGGCCCGGATCGCCACGTCGGCCTCGGGCAGCCCCATCAGCTCCCCCCGAGCCGGACCGACACCGTCCTGGGCCGGGCGGCCCGGAACACCCGAACGGGTTCCCGGAGGCCCTTCAGCAGGGTCGGCCCCACGTCGCGGTACACCACGCCCGGCGGCGGCGGGTGGCCGGCCACCTCCTCCCCCACCAGGACCTCCCGGGGACGGGCGTAGTTGACGATCCGAGAGGCCACGTTCACGGTCCGGCCGAAGTAGTCCCCGTCCCGGAACACCACCGGTCCCGCCTGGACACCCGCCCGGGCCGGGGGAAGCCCGGCCTCGGCCACCCGCTCCACCAGGTCGATCGAGCAGGCCACAGCGAAGCTCGGCGCCGAGAAATAGAACATCACGCCGTCGCCCAGCAGCTTCACCACCCGTCCCCCGTACATCTGGGAGGTCTCCGTGACGAGGTCGCGGAGGGTGGACGCCAGCTCCGCCGCCGCCTCGTCGCCGGACTGCTCCGTCAGCCGGGTGAATCCCGAGAGGTCCATGAACGCGATTGCGGGCGGGCTGGTGATCTTGGCTTGTACGTGTCCGGCCCGCTCCAGCGCCTCCTCCAGCATCAGGACGACCTGCTGCATGACCAGCGACTCGAAGTGCCGCTGGTGCAGCCACCCGACCAGTTCCCGGCCGGCCGGCGTCAGGGCCGCCGACAACGGCGCCACCATCTCCAGCACCTTCGAGGGCGGCTCCCCCGCCGCCAGAAGCGGCTCGACGATCGCGGCCATGAAGAATCCCACCTGCGACTCGGCCACCCGGCGGAGGTTTTCGCCGAAGAACCGACTGGCCCGCATGAGGAGATCCGCATCGAGGCCCTGGTCGGGGAACGCGCGCAGGGCGGCCAGGGTCCTGGCGTCGTCCCCTCGGATCCGCTGTCCGGGGACGGGGGCGGGGAGGCCCCACTCGACGTACATGGCGCGGAGCTGCTCGAACCCCATCCCGAGCTCCGCGGCCAGCTCGTCGGCGGTCTGGTCGAGCAGGGCCATGGGGACGGGGAACAGGTCGTCCACGTACCCGAACGACAGGTCGCCGGCGGCGGTGGCACGCCCCAGGTCGTCGAGCGAGACACCCTCCCGCAGCAGCGCCTCCACGATCCGGACCCGGTTGACGTCCGCCGGCTTGAACGGCGCCCCGTCCGGCCGCCGCCGGAGGATCCCGCAGTCGGCCAGACGGAGCACCAGGTCGGTCGTGGTCCCCGACAGCTCGGCCAGCTCCTGTTCGGTCAGCCGTCCCGGCTCAGGCACGCGTTCCGGCTCAGGCACGCGTCCCGACCAGCGCTCGTCGGGGCCTCCGCTCCCGGATGGCGTGCACTACCACCGCCGTCCCCAGCGCGATGGACGTTCCCAGCAGGACGCCTCCCACCGAGTCCGACAGCCAGTGCGCCGCCAGGTACGTTCGCGACAGGCCCATGGCCAGCGAGAACACCGCCGCGGCGGCCCCCCACCAGTACCGCCTGGGACCCTCCGGGAGCAGCGCGATCACGATGGCCACCACGGTAGCCGAGGCCGCCAGCGCGTGTCCCGAGGGGAAGGACCCCCCGCTCACCTCCACCAGCGGGTGGGGCGGCCGGGGCCGGTCGTACAGGCTCTTCAGCGTCCCGATGGCCGCCTCGGACAGCACCACCGCCGAGACGAACGCGGCCAGGTGCCACCATCGCCGCCGTACCGCCAGGTACGTCGCCACCACCAGCCGCACCGGCCAGATCACGTACACCAGGCCGAGCACGTTGAACACTTTCGCCACCGCCGTGAGCGGACCGGAGCGCACGTCGAGCATCAGCCTCAACCACCGGTCGTCGACGCGCTGGACGGCCGATCGGGCTCCGTGGAACGCCATCGCGACGAACAGCGCGGCGGTCAGCAGGGCCAGCACGGCGGTGGTGACGGCATCCCGCCGGGGCACCCCGAGCAGCGGGTGCTCGTGCGACCGCGATCCCGACCGCGTCACCGGTCGGGCGAGGGGGTGGGCGGCGTGTACACCCGGAACCCGATGCTGGCCGCCATCCGTTCCAGCTCGCTCCGATCGACAGTTCCGATCGCCGCGAGGGCGTCGGTCAGGAACACCGTGGCCCGCTCCGCCGGGAAGTCGAACCGCCAGGTCACGCACCCGCCCGGGACCAGGTAGTAGCGGGTTCCCCGGGTCCTGCCGGGGACGCTGTAGTCGAGCAGGAGGAACACACGGGCTCCCGGCTCGTCCGATGGGACCTCGGTTCCCCTGGCCCGGCACGTCTCCGTCAACGTGACCTCCAGGGCCCGGGAGCCCGCCCGGTCCGAGTCCATCCAGAACGTCGCATTCCCCGACCGCACGTCGCTGAAGTCGAAGCTCCACCCGGCGGGGAACTCGGAGATGCACGGCAACAGCCGGGCCGTGGGCACGGCCTGCGCCATCAGCGCGACGGCGTCGTTGGGGAGCACGCAGGTGGGCTGCCTGAACTCGCGCTGCATCTGGGTGGGCCCGCACGCGGCCAGCCCAGGGCGCCGACGGTCGCGACACCGAGGAGCCACCGCCGCTTCCTCACAGCAGCCCCGCCCCGTGCAGGTTGGAGAGGACCAGGACCACGACCAGGAAGGCGCCGAGCAGCGTGCCCAGCGTCAGCCCGATGCGCCGCAAGCTCCACCGCTGGATCCGGACGGGCCTGCGTTCCGGCACCAGGGCGCGAAACTCCGCCAGCAGATCGACGTTCGACTTCTTCATCTCGCCACGGAGCTGGCTGGGGCTGGCCACGCCGCGGGCAGCGGCGAACGCCTCCGCCAGGTCGTGCTCCGTGAACAGCAGCTTCGCCCGCTCCACCACCAGCGCGGGGTCGGCGTGCAGCCCGAGGACCAGCATCATGTTGGCCAGGTCCACGGCCTGCCGCCACGGCGTGGGCCGGACCTCCGCGAACGCCACGTCGATCAGGAGCGCCGTACCGTCGCGGACCAGGATGTTGGCCGGCTTCACGTCGCGGTGGGCGATCCCGGAGTCCCACAGCTTCCGGATGGCCTGCAGGGCCGTGTCGACGATCCCGACGTCCACCGGGTCCTTGCCGACCTCGCGGGCTCCCTCCAGGAATTCCGTCAGAAGGAGGTACTCCCGTTCGGGGGTGATCTCCACGAACCCATACGTTCGAGCCACCGGGATCCCGGAGTCCCGCATCACCCGGAGCAGGTAGTCCTCGTACTGGACCAGCTGCCGGACCGAGTGGAACGACTTCTCGTCCTCCAGGGCGCCGTAGAGGATGGCCCGGGTGAACTTGTAGTTGCGGTCCGACCGCAGGTGGGTCGCCGCGTAGAGCTTCCCGAACAGCTCCACGTCGGGTTCCCCGGCGACCCGCAGGCGAAGGGGCGTCGAGCCTCCCGAGCCCGCCCACCCGAACGGCTCGATCGACGTGACGTCCAGGCCGAGCTGCTCCCGGACGGCCCGCCGGATGGCCTCGCCGCGTGGCCCCTCAGTGTCGAGGTGCGCAGCCTTCCCCCGCCGGTAGGTGACGGGAAAGACCTCCTCCGGCGTGATCAGCCGGAACATCACGAACGTGATGCCCATCCCGAACAGCGCCCCGAACAGCCAGTCCGAGGGGTGGTCGACCCCCAGGTAGATCCGGGCCAGCCCGAGGGCCAGGATGACGCCGTCCGTGGCCCACAGCCACCGGTTGCGCCACTTCCCTTCCGGCAGCAGGGCCAGCCCCATCCCCACCAGCGTGGCCGACAGGAACATCACCGGGGCCGACGGCATGGAGAACCCGGACCAGTCCCCGATGATCGGCACGGTCAGGGGCCGGATCCGTCCGAAGAACTCGGTGAGCGCGGTGCCGAACCACCCCACCACCAGCACCGCGGCGATGAAGGTCAGCAGGTGCCGCCACCGCCGGAACGCCACCAGCAGCACGATGGTCCCCCACCGCAGGGCCAGGTCGATCTTGGCCGAGCCCAGCGCGGCGACGTCGCGCGCGACGCGGGTCAGCCACCCGGTCCGGACGGAGACGAACCGCTCGGAGATCCACGTGTCGACGCGTTCCATGAACCGAGGAGCGGCCTGGAAGAACAGGACGGTGACCCCGACCACCAGGGCGAACGCCAGCATGACCAGCCAGAACTTCCCGCTGGCTCGGAGCTGCCTGGGGAGCGGTGGGGGCTCGCCGGACGGTCGCCGGCGGCGTCGGGAGAGGCGGGCCCGCTGCGGTGCGGTGGGGACCGGGACGGGCGCCCGGGGCGCCTCAACCGACAAGGCCGTGCCTCTCCAGCCATTCGCGGGCGACGGCACCGGGGTGCTCCCCGTCCAACACCCGTTCGTTCATTCTGATCAGGCCGGTGGTGGTGAGCGCCGCCGAGACCGCGTCGAGCACGTCGATGACGTCCGGCCCGTACGCGTCGATCACGGCCTGCCGGAGGACCGGGGTCACGTTCTCGGCCGGCTGGAGCCCCCGATCGTCCCGCAGGACGACGAACTCGTTGGCGGGGATCGCTCCGTCGCTGGTGAACAGCAGGGCCACGTCGACGCCGCCGTCCTTCAACGCGTTCACCGTGTACGGCCCGCTCGCGTCCAGGGCGACGAACTCCCCGAAGTGCAGCCCGTACGTCTGCTGGAGCCCGATCAGGCACAGGGGCCGCTGCGGGCATTCGGGCGGGCCGCCGAACCGCAGGCCCCCCGCCACGGGGGCCAGGTCGCTGATCGACCGGATGTGGTTCTCGAGCGCCGTGGTCGAGGTCACCGCCACGGCGTTCTGGTCCTGCGCCGCCGACGCGGCCAGGACCGCCACACCCCGTGGCCGGAGGGCGCGCACCAGCAGGTCGTGGGTGGCGACGGGGTCGGCCGTGGCGTGCTGGCGGCCCACCGTCACGAAGTCCAGGGCCGACCCCGCGTACTCGGGCACCAGATCCACGAAGCCCTGCTGGAGGGCGGGCTGCACGATCTCCCGGGACCCCAGGTCGAGCGACAGCGTGACCGGGAGCCCCCGAGCCCGCAGGGCCTCCCCGTAGACCTCGGCCAGCAGGACGCTCTCGGGGAAGTCGAACGAGGCGATCCTGATGGGAGCGGGACCCGCGAGCGGGGCCGTGGAGGTCGACGAGCCCCCCGAGCACGCTCCCAGGACCAGCGCCAGGATCACGGCCACGGCCGGCCTCCCGGCGCGGGAGGCGAGCCCGGTCACGTGGCCAGGGGCGCGGCGGCGGTGACCAACTCCGGCTCCTGGGCCGGGACCGGCTTCCGCCAGCTCTTCTTCCGCTGCCAGATCGCGTAGGTGATGGCGCCGAGCGGGATCTGCGCGCCGTAGGTGAGCGCGCGGAACATCAGGACGCCCGCCGCCACCTGGGCCTTGAACTCCGGCAACGGGACGGTGGCGTGGTCCCGCCCCGCCAGCACCAGGCCGGCGATGTAGGCGAACTCGACCACGCCGAGGCCTCCCGGGGTGAGCGGTAGGGCGGTCAGCAGTCGCCCGAACGCGAACACACCGAACACCTGCGCCCAGCTCACCTCCCGCGCGGTGACGCCCGCGAACCGGAGGGACAGCAGGAGCACGCTGAACAGGGCGACGTGGCTGACCACGGTGGAGATGGTCAACCCCGGCCACCGCTTGCTCACCACCCGGATGGTCTGCTTGCGGAACCGCACGGCGGCCTCGTCCCAACCCTGGACGGAGCCCTTGCGGAACAGCCGCCGGAGGGCCGTGGCGGCTCGCCCCAGTCCGCGACCGATGGAGCGGGCCAGCGATTTCTTCCACAGCGTGAGCGCGAAGAGCAGGATCACCCCGATCAGCGCGGCCAGGCCGACCAGGGCCGGGATCAGGAGCGTGGCCGTGCGACTCCCCTCGAACACCAGGATGACCACGGCG
>WNGM01004436.1_pt1 | contig 11069 bp, 10 predicted proteins | sample 5400571 | NCBI WGS metagenome assembly WNGM01 (sample SAMN13153378, study PRJNA577476) | soil metagenome | isolation source: 100 cm soil or saprolite under Garry oak tree replicate 2 | place: USA:California | collected 2016-06-15 | reverse complement strand
ACCCGGCTACCGCCTGTTGCCATACATGATGTCTATCCCTTGACCCCTCCGGCGGTCAGTCCCCCGACCAGGTATCTCTGGAATGTCATATACAAAATCACCACGGGCAGCGCGCTCACGACAGCTGCGCCCATTAACTGGCCGTACAGAGGCAATGCCCCGCCTTCCTGAGCCGAACTGAAGGCTTGCAACTGCACGGCGAGCGTTCGGGTCTCCGGAGAGGTCAGCACGCTGGCAAACAGCACATCGTTCCAGCCCGTCAGGAAGGCGAAGACCAGCGCTACCACCAGCCCTGGGAGTGCGAGCGGCACGATAATGAGCCAGAGGGTCTGCAGTCGTGTGGCCCCATCGATGAGCGCCGCCTCCTCGAGGTCCACCGGGATGCTTCCCAGATACGAAACCAGGAGCCAGGTTGCGAACGGAAGTGCAAACGTCAGGTAGGTGATGATCACTGCTGGGTAGGTTCCCACCAGCCTGAGATGCAATGCTGCCTGAACCGACGCAAACAGCACGAAGAGCGGAAGCAGGAGCATCACGCTCGGAACGGTTTGCAGACCAATGAGCGAGTAGAGGTAGGGGCGTCGCCCGCGGAACGTGAACCGTGTGAGGATGTACGCTGCGCCAACGGCCAGGATCACCGCAATGACGCTGGCGATCCCCGAGATGATCAGACTATTGCCCAGGCCTCGGGCAAGGCTGACCGTGGACCACATCTGAATGTAGTTCCCAAAGGCCCATTGGGACGGAAGCAGGCTCCCGGCGCCGACCTCAGCATCCGGAGTGACCGAGAGCAAGAGCGTATAGGCGATAGGGATCAATACAAGAACCGCCAGAACGGCGGTCGCCACAATTCGGACTGGCGGCGGCAGAATTTCCTGCGCATTTCTGTGTCTACTCATGATGCTGTCACCTCTCCTAATCGCAGAGCCCGGAGATACAGGAAGCCGGGAATCAACATGATAATGAGTGTAATCACGGACATGGCACCCCCTACCCCAAAGTTAAACAGCTGGAACGAGGAGACGTAGATATTGAGCGGTAGCCCATCGGCCTGAATGGGGGGCGGTGTGCCAAACATCACGAACGGCAAGGTAAAGTTGTTGAAGTGATAGAGTGTCGAGAGCAACAGGGCCAGCCCCAGGATATGACGTAACTGTGGCAAGACGACCCTTGTCAGCTTCTGCCAGGAGTTGGCTCCATCTATATCAGCAGCTTCATAGTGGTCATGAGAAATCGACTGTAACCCTGCCAGCACCATGATGTAGATGAAGGCCCACGAGGCCCAGACATCCGCGATGACCATCGCCCAGAAGCTGTTGGGCCCCAGCAACCAGTACGTGTTGATATTGGCCACCTGGATCGCCGCAAGAAAGTGATCCACCAGCCCGGTTCCGTTCAAGAACATCTGGCGCCATACCAAGGCGGTCACAAAGGTGGGTATCACGTAGGGAACCAGGTACAGCGAGCGAACGAGCGTACGGCCACGATACTGGGTGTTGACGGTGAGAGCAGCCAGTATACCGATGGGCGTGATGATCAGGGTGGTCAGCAACGAAAAAGCCAGGCTCACCCCCAGCGATGTGAGGGCCGAAGCTCCGATCACGTTACCGGCGGTGATGGCTGTCACGTAGTTGCCCAGCCCAACCCATGGAGCCTGAATCCAGCTCCGCAGCGTGTACTGATCGAGATTGAGGAAGCTGATGTAGAGGGCTATCAGCAAAGGAATGCCGATGATCACGACGAGCAATACGATGCTGGGCCACATGAGCCACATTGGCCGCCCGCTAAGAATGCCCCTTCTGCCACGCTTAGGTCTCAGTACCCCAGTAGTTGTTGGGACGGTTTCTGGGAGAGGTTGTTGTATGGACATATTTGTCACCTCCAAGGTCACGAGACTCGCGCCCAAGCGCGAGTCTCTCTACTCGATGCAGGAGTTCATTCCTCAATGCAACTGGCTTTGAATCTGCTGGTTGGCCTGGTCCAGCAGTGGCTTGATGTGAGACGGATCATAGCGGTTGGTCGCCACCTCATTGGCCAGCTTGGAACTCACACCGGCCAGTGCGACCTCAAGTGGCCCCCATACACCCGTAAAGGGGGTGGGACTGGCTCCTGCCTCTGCCTTGATAAAGGCGCCCGTCTGAGGATCCTGGCTTGCCAGAGAGTTCGCGGCCTGCACGTTGGCCGGCAGATCACCGAAGGTCTTGGTCCACTGAATCTGGTGCTGCTCATCGGTGACCAGATTGATAAATTTGAACGCCAGGTCCTTCACATTCGAGTAGTCGGCGACAGCGAGCATATCACCGGAAACAATGGTCGCGTCGGGGACGCCATTCGCTGGCCTCTGCTGCATCCCGTAAGGAATGGTAGGCATGGGCGCGAAGGCGTACTTGCCCGCTACAGCCGATTTCTGAAGCGTCGGCGTGATGGTGGGAGTCACCATAATAAACATGCCCACCTTGCCATTGGCGAAAGCCTGCGTGGCATCGCCCGTTTTCCACGCCATCGAGTTTGGATTGACGATCTTGTACGTCGTGGCCCAGTCAAACCAGAACCGGACGGCTTGCACCGCCTCTGGCGTGTTCATCTGTGCGGTCTTGAGGTCCTGCGAGATGAAGCTCCCGCCCAGCTGTCCTGCGAACATCCACCAGATCTTCCAGGGGTCAAACGAATCCGAGGGGTCGATCTCGGCCCCGTAAACTCCGGCGGAGGGATTCGTCATCTTTTGGGCGTCCTGGACGAACTCAGTCCAGGTCGTAGGGGCAGTAGTGATACCTGCCTTCTGGAACAGCTCCTTGTTATAGACCATGGCGAAAGGACGCATCACAAAGGGGACGGAGATCAATTGGTTGGGTGATGACCCGGCCATCGTGAGCTGCTGCTGGAAGAACCTGTCCTTTCCACCCACCGCCTGCCAGTCCTGATCGGTGAGGACGGTGAAGCCTTTCGTGGCCTGAGCGGTCGGAACAAACGTGGTACCGAAGCTAAATATATCGGGACCGCTCCCGGAGACAATAGAGGTCTGGAGCTTTGTCTGTTCCTCACTGCTACTACTGTAGGTGTCCCAGGCAATGGTGGAGCCGGTCGCCTTCTGAAACTCGCTGGCAATCTGCTGCATCCACTGCCGCTGTTGCGCGGGGTAGGTGGAGTTATAGCCTATCAGCACATGGAGCGTCTGGCCCTGGCTGCTAGTGCTTCCACCGCCGCATGCTGCAAGCACAAGCGACAGCAGCATGAGCAAAGACAGCCAGGGGCAAGCGCTTCGGATGTTTGCTTTCATTGTTTTGTCTCCTTCTCGGACATCAACCTGAGGTTGATCCGTTTTCATAGAATCCAGATACTTAGGCAAGGTTCAATTTACGTTCAATCAGACGTACTCGAGCTGCTGAACATCCGTCATAATGGGGAACTGTTCTTGTAATTCCATGGTCATCCTCCTGTGTCGCTAAGCTGGGAGGTCGCCTGCTGTCCGACGGCCACCGCCAGCCTCACGCGCCAGCTGGTGTACCTCGCACGGCCTTCTGGACTAAGGCTGAAGAGTGAGACGCGCTTGTGCATACCATATGAACTCATGACGGCTCCTCCCGTCTGTTAGCGAAATACTCAGCTAATCGTTTATCTAATCGTTTCGCTAATCATCATATAACATATTTCTCGCGCTCTGTCAAGGCTTTGTGAGGGAGATTTCCAGGTCTATGAAAGCTCCCGAAATGCGCGTATTGTCATATACTACCCCCTTATGGCTACCACGAGCATTCATCAGCCCTGGAGGTAACTTCAGGGCCATCGTATCTCCATGTGGGACTGAGGCTGGAAACCACCTGAGCATGGGGCAACTGACCATTCTCTACAGCAGAGATGCGCTCGGCACACCGAGTGGACACGATAGCCTTGGAGGAATGGGTGTGGAAGAACTTGACAGAGGATGCTAACTATGCTACCTTTAAGTGAGCAAAACGATTAGTGGAACGATTAGCAAGACGCTTGTTGAAGCAGACCCAGTGTTCGCTCCTGCGTGCCAGTGGCCGTCCTCTCTTGTCTTCAACGAGCAACACAACAACACTCTGAGACAACTTGTGGGTGAGTTGGAAGAGGAGGCATCATCCGGACAAGACACGTCGTTCCACATGGAGGAAGCAAAGCAGATGAAAGATCTCGTCGGGTCGGCTGGCCACCCAGCCACGATCAAAGATGTGGCGGCCCAGGCCGGGGTGTCGGTAGCAACCGTGTCGGCTGTCATCAACCGCAATAAGTATGTGAGTCCAGAGCTGGCACACCGGGTGCAGGAAATTATCGCTGCGCTTGGCTACGAGCGCAATAGCCTGGCACAAGGCTTAAAGAAGCAAACCAGTCAGACCATTGGCCTGATCATCTCCGATATCACCAATCCCTACTTTACCAGTGTTGTGCGCGGCGTGGAAGATGTGGCCAATGCCCGCGGTTACTCCTTGATCCTTGGCAATACGGACGAAGACCAGACAAAGGAAATAAGCTATATGCGCCTGCTGGAAAGCAAGCGGGCTGACGGGCTGATCGTGGCACGTCACGCGCCGGGTAATCACGCGTATTTACGCTCCTGGCCGACCCACCGATTGCCCCTGGTGAGTATCGGCTATCTCCCGGAGGACGAGAGCATCGATGCCGTGCTCATTGACAACGTGGCGGGTGCGCGCCAGGCGGTCGAGCATCTGATCACGCTTGGGTACGAGCGCATTGGCATCGTGACGGGTCCGCGCGGTATCACCGCCACAGAAGAGCGTCTGACCGGCTATCAGCAAGCGCTGGCTGCCCACGGCATCCCCCTCGATCCGGCCCTGATCGCTGAAGGCAATTTGCGTATCGATGGAGGAGAGCACGCGGCGCTGCACCTGCTGACCCAGGGAGCCGCACGGCCCACGGCGCTCTTTGTGATGAACGGCCTGATGGTCATCGGGGCGCTGCAAGCCATCGATCGGGTGGGACTGTGCTGCCCAGAGGACATAGCGCTCGTTGGCTTTGATGATTTCGAGTGGGCAGCCGTCATGCATCCGCGCTTGACCACGGTTCGCCAGCCGACCTACGAGATCGGGCAGAAAGCCGCTCAGCTCTTGTTTGAACGCCTGGAGAAGCGCGATACGGCGCCACAGGTGATACGCCTTCAGCCCCAGTTGATCATTCGTGAATCGTGCGGGGCCACCTTGCAGTCATCCACGACGCCGAAAGAGATGTCTGGCGATATACACCCATAGTTCGAGACTCACGAACTGTCATGCTTCGGGTTTCACCACTTCGTCAGCCTTCATCCCTTGTGGGCGGGCAAGTCCGAGCATCTGGCGCATCTGCCCAACAGCCTGCATCAACTCTTGTGGCTCTTTTTGTTCCAAGCTTTCAGTCACCGATCATATCCATGAGGATGGACCTGCTGCCACTTCCAGGCATCACCAATCATCGTGGCGAGATCGGGCTTTCGGGGAATCCAACCCAGTTCATCCCGAATCTTCTGGCTGGAAGCCACGAGGACGGGCGGGTCTCCTGCACGCCGGGGAGCTTCAACCGCGTTGATAGATACTCGGGTTACGCTACGGGCAGTCTCAATCACCTCACGGACAGAAAAGCCCATGCCGTTCCCAAGGTTATAGATGCGATGTTCTCCGGCACGCACGCTGTCCAGCGCGAGGATGTGGGCACGGGCCAGGTCCTCCACGTGAATATAGTCACGGATCGCGGTTCCATCGGGTGTGGGATAGTCGGCTCCATAAATCTGCACCTCGGCCCGCTCTCCAGCCGCCACTGCAAGCACGATGGGAATCAGATGGGTCTCCGGGTGATGATCTTCTCCCAACGGCCCACTGGCTCCGGCCACGTTGAAATAGCGCAGACTGACGGCAGCCAGACCATGGGCAGCGACGGCAAAGCCAATCAACTGATCAATGGCCAGTTTGGATCCTCCATAGGGATTCGTCGGACGTGCCACGGCGGTTTCAAGAATGGGGATATCTTCAGGCTCCCCATACACCGCAGCCGTCGAAGAAAAGACCAGGCGTGGGACGCGTGCAGCACGCATGGCCTCCAGGAGATTGAGTGTTCCGCAGACGTTATTTCGATAGTAACGCTCTGGCTGCTGGACAGACTCGCCTACCAGGGATAACGCTGCGAAATGCAACACCCCATCGAAGCCTTGTGCCAGCACTTGCTTGAGCCGTTCTTCATCCAGCAAGTTCCCCTCGACAAAGTTTGCCCCTGCTGGCACAGCCTGGACGTGCCCTTTCAACAGGTTATCAAAAACGGTAACCTCATGGCCTGCTTCGAGCAGTTGAGCAGTCATCACACTCCCGATGTAGCCAGCTCCACCTGTCACGAGTAGTTTCATGTCGCCACCTCTGCGCCAGCCGCTGGCTGGAATGAATAGAGGACCGGTGGTTTGAAGCCTCGCTCTTCGAAATAGTGCTGAACACTCAGTACCAGCATTCCCGCGTCGTCACTCCTGATCAGCGCAAGAGCACACCCTCCGAAACCTGCCCCGGTGAGCCGCGCCCCAAGAGCCGATGACTGCATAGCTATCTCGACAAAGGCATCCAACTCTGGCGTCGAGACTTCGTAGTCGTCGCGCAAGGACCGATGCGACGCGTACATCAGGCGACCAAAAGCAGCAAAGTCTTGCCTGCGTACAGCGTGAACAGCCTCCAGCACCCGTATATTCTCCGTTACAACGTGGCGGGCCCGTTTGAGTTCCTCGCCAGAAAGCTTGTCCAGGTCCTGTATGTGGGCATCACGCAACTCTTTGACGCCCAGAATGTGGGCTGCTCGCTCGCACGCCTCTCGACGAGCGTTGTAACCTGTGGCACCCAGTTCCCGCGAGACGCGCGTGTCGCAGACGAGCAGGGTAAGGTCAGCCCCTACTAGGTCTAACGGAACAGGTTCGGCTTCCAGGGAGCGACAGTCGATCAACAGGGCCGTTCCCGCCTGACAAAGAAGCGAGGCATACTGATCCATGATCCCACTGTTGACCCCCACGAAGGCATTCTCGGCACGCTGGCAGAGTACGGCGAGGTTCTTCTTCGCAATTCCGAGATGGTAGAAAGCATCAAGGGCAAAGGCCGTGGCCGCTTCGATCGCTGCGGAAGACGAGAGTCCACTTCCCAGCGGGACATCGCCCACAAACGCCGCCCGAAACCGCGAAACGTCAGAACCTTGCTCTTGCATGGCCCAGACGACCCCGCTCGGATAGTCTGCCCATGAACCCTCACGCTTGCTCAGCAGTGGGCGGACCTCGTGAAAGTTCGCGGAGTAGAGCTGCGTCTCCCCAGGTCCTACCGCGACGGCGACCCGGCGGTCGACGGCGCAGGGCAAGACAAAGCCACCATTGTAGTCGGTATGCTCGCCGATGAGATTGACCCGCCCAGGGGCACTGGCTACGACCACAGGCTCCTCCCCAAACTGCTCGCGGTAGGCCTGAGCGGCCTGTTGCTCAATTGGCCGCATGACTCCCTCCTTTCGTTCCATCATGACTCCACCTTGGCAATAGCTTCACGCAGCTCTTGGGCTTTCTGCGAGGGCAGCGAATCATTAGTCCATAAGCCCCACAGGGCTTCAGACGAGGCGGCAAATTTGAGCTTGCCAGGGGCCCGACCTATGGCCTGAATTTCGACATGCAGATGGAACTGCTCATCAGCCAACTGGTGAATCCCCAGCAGATAGGGCATAGGAGCCATCGCGCCATCGAAGAGCGCATTATAGCCACGAATCACACGCAACAAGATGTCGGCGAAATCGCGCAGTTCATTATCTCGCATCAAACCCAGATTGGCGACATGCCGTCTGGGATAGAGGTGGGTTTCATAGGGGTAGCGCACATAGGGCGGCAGGAAGGCTTGCCACGTGGTGTTGGCAGTGACTTCATGCACATCATCGGAAAGCTCAGCACGCACACGGCAAAAGGGGCAACCCCGCCCTGCCGCCTGGTCCTGAACGACCGTTTCCAGTTCGCGTTCCAGCGTCGGCGGGATGATAGAGACGCCATAGGCCTGCCCATGGGGATGATACTGGGTCTGGCCGATGGATGCGCCACTGTTCTCGAAGATCATGACTGCCGCATAGCGCGAGGCCAGATCGTTGTAGAGATCACGCCACAAATGGGTGACCGCGTTGACCTCATCGACGCTCAATTGCGTGAAGGTCCGATCATGATCGCGGCTATAGATGACCACATAGGCTTCTCCGGTGGGCGGCTGCACCGGCGGAAAGTCGTTTGGATGGAGCCAGACCTGCGTCTGCGCGTCAACCCGTCCATTGGTCATATCGGCACAGAAGGGACAGGCTGTAGTGCCCTCGCGCCGATTCATGCGATGCGGCGCGTTGACGAGATGCTGGCGCAGAATGGGATTCCAGATCAAAGCAGCTTCATCTTGCATATCTATCCTCTGATCCCTTTACTCTTCAAAATATAATGAGCGTATCTAGTTTACCATGTCTGCTCAGTAAGCGCACAGGCACTGTGCGTTTACTGAGCAGAGGGGGTACGAATCAGATGAACTATACGACTGTCGAAGTCGCCTACCAGGTTCATTGGTAGCCCCCTATGTGCAAGGTATGCGCCACTGTACGTGGCACCGTTTATGGCGTCGGCATAGTGCGCTTCTTCCTCTAAGCCGTGCAACAGAAGTGATACCGGCGTCTGCCCAAATTGCTGTGAGTGCCCCCACGCAAACACGACAACCTCACTGCCATCCTGTGCTACATACTGCGAGGCTGCAACACTTCCTACTCGCGGTGAGCGCAAACGATAGAGCAGGCCGTTCTGGATGATCGGGCGCACGCGCTTATACGTTTCAATGAAGCCACGCGCCTCTTCTAGCTCCTGCGGCGTCCAATGTGAGAGATCGCCACCGACGCCCAGTGAACCAGCCATCGCGACATGGAAGCGGTAGCGCAACGACACCGTTCGGCTGGTCGAGAAGTTAGGACAATCCGTCACCCAGCACATCATCACCCGCGGCACATAAGCGTAGCTGAACCCTTCCTGAATGCGCAAACGGTCAAATGCATCGGTGTTATCACTTGTCCACACCTGCTCAACTCGCGATAGAACGCCCAGATCGATACGCCCACCACCGCCGGCACACGACTCAAACTCCACATTCGGATGTTGACGACGCAACTCATCGATAACCCAATACAGATTGCGCACATGATCGAGCGAGACCCGCTCTGGGTTCTGACCAACTTCATCCGGCCACCCCGGCTCACAGATAGAGCGGTTCATATCCCACTTGATAAACTCAATATTATGCTCTGAGAGCAATCCATTGAGCGTCGCAAACATCCAATCCCGTACATCTTCCCGTGCAAGATTCAGCACCAGCTGGTGGCGCCCCTCTGTACGCGATCGATGGCGAAAATGGTAGACCCAATCCGGATGCGCACGATAGAGATCACTATCCGGATTCACCATCTCTGGCTCAACCCATAAGCCAAAGCGCATCCCTAACTCATTTACCCGTGCTATTAATGGGTTCAAGCCATGCGGAAACTTTTGAGGGTTGACCGTCCAATCGCCGAGCCCGGCGTATTGACTATTGCGTGCGCCAAACCACCCGTCATCAAGCACAAATATCTCGGCTCCAAGCTTGGCCGCCTTCTCAGCAAGTTCCATCTGGCTGCGCTCAGTGACGGCGAACATCGTGGCTTCCCACGAATTATACAGAACCGGTCGCACGGCATCAAGTGCCTCGGGTATTACATGTTCACGTTCATAGGCGTGCCAACCGCGACTGATGCCTCCAAACCCCTTGTTTGAGTACAACCCAACAAATGCTGGCAAATCCAACTGCTCGCCTTCAGCCAGCTGATAGCGAAAATCAAAATCATTCAGGCCACCTACACAGTGAACTTCACCATAGGGCGTCGTCTCCACCACGATCTTCCACGATCCGCTCCATGCCAGTGCCGCGCTCCATACTTCTCCGCTCTCCTCCGTGGCACTCGCCTCGGGATCCAGAGCCACCCACGGATTGAACTGATGACTGGTCATCCCGCGTCGACTCTCCAGCACGGCCTTCCCTGGGCCCAATACGACCTCTGCCACCTGCATCTCCTTCATGTGCTGTCCGTAGAGATAGGTCAGCCGGTAGCGTTCTCGACGTGGCAGTTGCCAGTCCGCCGAAAGCGCTTGTTCGATGGTCACAGGACCGCCCCCTCCGCTGTTCTCCAACCGGACCCAGCGTTCGATCACATCATGACCATCGTAGATCCGGTAGTAGAGCGTCACCCTGAGAGGATACGCTTGGTCGCGAAACCGCAGCCAGAGCGTCTGGCCCGCTCCCGACCGCTCAACGCCGTGCTCTTCAAAGACCCACTCGATTGTTCGCGTGCCATCGGCGTACTCCACCTTGAGGCTCGGCTCGCTGAAGCGCATCTCTCCCCACGGCGCATACTCCTCACGGGAAACGCCCGTTGGAGACTCAAACGGTACTATTAAAGGTACTGAGGCGTGAGCCATCTCGCTGACAGCTTCTGAAGCAATGCGGGGACCCCAGTAGATATGCTGTAACGAAGAACTATCCTCACTGAGCCCAATACAGTACGTCGATGCTTCCATCTGGAGAATCCAACACTTGCTCGACACATCGTAGGTAATATCCACCAGGACGTTCCCTCTCTTCTACTGCTATCATTTTGTATCAACGAACATGCGGTGACCGTTGGGCGACCACCGCATCGATCACATCTTGCTCGGGCCTGATTCTGGCCTCTTGAGGAACAACGGAACGAAAAAGGGGTAAGAAGCTAAGTGTGCAAACTTTTCTAAAATGCTATCAGTACTCCTAGCGAGACCCAACCCGAGGGCTCGTCGCGCCAACAAGCACGGTCGGTTGCTTTACACGAAAACTTGTCCATCGCGTTAGTCGGAAGACTGTCTGGGAACACGAAAGTCAGCAGGCTTGCCCGGATAAGGGGCCAGGCCGGCGGCCGGTCCCAATTCCTCCACCGGCACACTGAGTCGGCTCGCCTTGCACGCCAATGCTAGACAGATGAGATCAACAGCGCTGTCCAGATCGAGCACAGCGGTATCGATTACCAGATCATAGAGGTGC
>WNGM01004435.1_pt1 | contig 11069 bp, 16 predicted proteins | sample 5400571 | NCBI WGS metagenome assembly WNGM01 (sample SAMN13153378, study PRJNA577476) | soil metagenome | isolation source: 100 cm soil or saprolite under Garry oak tree replicate 2 | place: USA:California | collected 2016-06-15 | reverse complement strand
CAGAACGAAAGGACATTCGTTGATCGCGACCCCCTCGGCAACCCGGTCGACAAACGCCATCCCTGGAATCAGACGACGATTCCCAAGCCACAGAAACGCGACTTCGACGGGGCGTATAGCTGGACGATGGCGCCGCGCTGGTTTGACAAGCGCACTGGCGACTACCTGGCCCTGGATACTGGCGGTGGCCCTATCGCTCGCCTGTGGGCGACGGCCCTGGCCGGCATAGTTGACCTGGGAGGCTATATCAAGGCGACCGGCAACAGTGTCAAGATTCGGCTGCCCAAGTCTGCCACGAAGCCGGAGGTGGAGTTCGAGTGGAAGATTCCACAATGGAGCAACGCTATTGAGCGTAACCGTGCGCGAACCTACTTCCAGGCCTATTCTGCTGCTGTCGCGCTGCACTGTATCGATAAGGCACTTGCTGAGATACGTGCTGGTCGCACCAAGACATGGAACGATTTCACAGTACCGAAGGAAGCCATTGGCTGTGGATTCCATGAGGCTGTGCGCGGCGTGCTTTCCCATCACATGGTCATCGAGAACGGAAAGATTGCCAACTACCATCCCTATCCTCCCACACCCTGGAATGGTAGTGTACGAGACGTCTATGGCACGCCCGGTCCCTACGAAGATGCTGTGCAGAACACACCTATCTTTGAAGAGAATGGCCTGGACAAGTTCAAAGGCATCGACATCATGCGAGCGGTGCGCAGCTTTGACCCATGCCTGCCATGTGGTGTGCATATGTACCTTGGCGAGGGGAAAGAGTTGCAGGTAGTTCACTCACCGACATTTGGCGTGACGCTATAGGCCCTATAGCGTTACCGACCCCATAAGAGGTGTTAGCCCGGGGAGTTGCCAGGGCAAATCTGCCCTGGCAACTCCCCACGGCTGAAATCAGGGGTGTCCGCAACGCAACTGCAGTGGAAATGTAGTGGTAACTGCGGGTGCCGGGTAGCCGGCACATCATACGTTAGAAAAGAGGAGGATGCCTAATGCAACAAGACCTGCAGGAGCAACAGCGCCGGGCGGAGCGTATCGAGATGCTGATCCAGGAGGTTGCCGAGTTTCCTGACCCACGTGCGCGTGCCACGACCGAGGAACTTGTCCAGGCACTCCTGGATATGTATGGCGAAGGGCTGGCGCACATACTCGAACTGACTGCGCAGTCTGAGGCATCAGGCTACGCACTGATCGAGACTTTTACGAAAAACGATCTGCTTTCATCCTTGTTTTTGCTTCATGGATTGCACCCGGTAGACATCGAGACACGCATCGCCAGGGCGCTGGTTGATGTACGGCCCTATCTCAAGTCGCATGGCGGCAATGTCGAGTTAGTCAAAGTCGAAAACGGCGTAGCCTATTTGCGCCTCGAGGGAAGTTGCCATGGCTGTCCCTCCTCAACCATCACCCTCAAACTGGCGATCGAAGAGGCCATCTATAAGGTGGCTCCAGACCTCGAAGATCTCCAGGTAGAGGGTGTCACCGATCCACCTTCGCGCCCGGGCATGCCAGTCACATTCGTTCCCCCTCGGCGACGCAAGGATAGCACGCACACAACGGAGCAGAACGGCTCATGGAGAGCGATGAATGGACTGAACTCCCTGCTTGAAGGAACCCTCAAAGTGATCGCTGTACAGGGAGAACCACTGCTCTTCTGTCAGATCGCGGGTACCTACTATGCCTATCATGACCACTGCAGCAGTTGCAATGCATCTCTCGATGGCAGCAGGTTAGAGGGAACCACCCTTATTTGTTCCTCCTGCGGGCGCCAATACGACATCTGCCGTGCAGGAAGATGCCTGGATACTCCCAACCTGTTCCTGGAACCAGTTCCATTACTGGTGGAGAACGGCAAGGTGAAAGTAGCCCTGTCAGCATTGACCAAAGACGAGCAAGCTAGCGTGGCCATATCGGCCCCCACAAGGTGAGGTGAGCAGCCATGTCAGCATCTTACCTGAGCAACGATGGCCAGGATCGTTCCGCTGCTCCCATTGGAGCGCTACGTCGCTTTACGCGGGAGCGCGGGCAGACTCGTGTGCCCGTTGAGCACTGCGACCTATGCAGTGAAGTGATTCCGGCAGATCACCATCACCTGCTGGACCTCTCCAGCCGCACGGTGATCTGTGCGTGCCATGCTTGCTCGGTGCTCTTCGGCGATGCGGGAGCCGGTGGCGGGAAGTATCGGCTTGTGCCCAGGCGCTACCTGGCGTTGCCGGCTTTCCACATGACGGATGAGCAGTGGGATGAACTGATGATCCCGGTGAACATGGTGTATATTTTTCATAGCACAGTCGCCAGGCGTGCCATGGCCTTCTATCCCAGCCCTGCGGGCGCTATGGAGTCCCTGCTCAGTCTGGAGAATTGGGAGGTGCTTGTCAGTAGCAATCCCATCCTGAACGACCTGGAACCCGATGTGGAGGCACTACTCATTAATCGCGTGCGGGACACACGCGAGTATTACATCGTTCCTATCGATGCCTGTTACCGGCTTGTCGGCCTGATTCGGATCTCCTGGAAAGGTCTGAGCGGCGGAGAGGAGGTCTGGAAAGCCATTGCAGAGTTCTTTGCGGACCTGCGTGCGAAATCCCAGCCTGTGAGAGGAGAGCCTGATGCCGGACCTGAACTTTGAAGTAGTCGATGCCGAGGCTCCGGCTTTCGCCGCAGTCCCGACGCTCATCTTCAAATTGCGCATCGAGAACGCCATCCGACAAGAAAATATCCATAGCGTTGTCCTGCGCTGCCAGATCCAGATCAATGTGACACGTCGGCGGTACAGTGCCGAAGCACAGGCGCGCTTGCTGGAGGTCTTTGGCGAACCAAAGCGGTGGAGTGACACTCTGCGTCCTTTCCTGTGGACCCATGCCAACACTTCAGTTCCACAGTTCTCAGAGAGCATCACCATCGATCTACCTGTCCCATGCACCTACGACTTCGAGGTGGCAGGCACGAAGTACTTTGATGCTCTGGGGGATGGCGAGATTCCACTCACCTTTCTGTTCAGCGGAACCATTTTCTATGAGGGCGAGACAGGCAATTTGCAAGTTGGGCAGATTTCCTGGTCGAAGGAAGCAACCTACCGCCTCCCGGTTGCACTCTGGCATGAAATGATCGAGCGTTACTTTCCCAACAGTGCCTGGATTCGCATGCGTAAAGATGTCTTCGACCGGCTCTACCAGTATAAAGCTACGCATAGCCTTCCCACCTGGGAGGAAGTCTTCGTTCAACTGTTGCAGGCAAGTGGCGAGGAGGTGCAGTCATGAAGCTAGAGCAAGTGAAAGAAATTGCCAATACCGTGCTCTACGAGGGCTATCTCCTCTATCCGTACCGGCACTCGGCCATTAAAAATCGCCAGCGGTGGACGTTCGGCGTGCTCTATCCACAGGAATATAGCGAAGCAAACGGGGGCATAGAACCCTGGACGATGCATACAGAATGCCTGGTAACAGGATCAGCAGATACAATGCTCGACGTCTACATACGGTTCCTGCACTTGCTCATGCGCAGAAACGTGCAATCCGAGGCTGCGACTGCTCCTTCACAAACCCAGCCTGACGAGCTAAATGCCAGCGAGTGGAGCCTGGCAAGCCGTCTAGCAAACGAGCCATGGGAAGAGGGGATCGAACGCGAAGTGTGTGCACAGAACCTCTCCGTGAGGGACCTGCTCGACCACCCACGGCTTCTGGAGGTCGAATTTCCCTGTGGGCGCATGGTGGAAGAGCCGACTGGCGCATTGGACGCATCTGCAGCAACGATTGTTCGCGAGCAGCAACCACTTGTGGGGAGCGTCATAATCGCAGCCGAACCCATCAATACAGACCTTTTCAAGATCAGTGTTCAGATAGAAAATAGGACGCCTGGGACTGGCGCGTTGACGGGCAATGCAGTGATGCCGCATTCGCTCGTCTCCACCCACACCATCTTACAGGTACATCAGGGTACCTTCATCTCGCTGATGGATCCACCCGAGGCGTTGAAGGCTGTAGCCCAGGGGTGCCAGAATCTTCGTACCTGGCCTGTGCTGGCTGGCAACGAGGGTGAATATGATACAATACTATCATCGCCTATCATCCTGTATGACTATCCGCAGATTGCCCCAGAAAGCCCTGGCGCTCTCTTCGATGGGACTGAGATTGATGAGATTCTCACACTGCGTATTATGACGCTGACGGACGAAGAGAAACAGGAGATGCGGCAAGGGGACGAGCGTGCCCGCGAGATACTGGAGCGAACAGAGGCTCTTTCGCCCGAACAGTTCATGAAGCTACATGGCGTAATCCGCAATCTGCGACCAGTCGATGAAGGGGGCGAACATGATAGGTAGGGATTTCCCTGGTGAGGATTATCCACCACCGGAATCTGTGCTGATTGCTGGCAAAGAGGTGAAAGCAGGAAACCGCATACGTCTGCATCCAAAAGCACGTGCTGATGCTTTCGATATTTTGCTTGATGGGAAGACCGCCCAGGTCGAGACTATCCATCAGGATTTCGAGAATCGCATCTATCTGGTAGTGAGACTGGACGACGATCCCGGTAGGGAACAGCCAGACGAGCGAATCCTGCCTGGCCATCGTTTCTTCTTCTTCCCAGAGGAAGTAGAACCCATGGAGGATACGCCGTTGGAGGACAAGGAGATACCGTGGAAGGGACCATGAACCATACTTCGCCATCGGAAAGCACTTCGCGGCAAGGGACTCCTCTACGGCGCATTCTTATCGCATGCATCGGTAACATCTTCCTGGGGGATGATGGCTTTGGAGTTGAAGTCGCTCAACGGCTGATGAGCCGCGAGGCCAAACGGTACCCGGAAGGGGTGCAAGTCGTCGATTTCGGAATACGCGGGGTAGAGCTGGCTTATACCCTGCTTGATGACTACGATGCGCTCGTCCTTGTCGATGCCGTCCCACGCGGAGGAACACCAGGGACCCTGTATCTCATAGAACCAGACCTTACAGCTATGGTTCCTGAGCAAGGTATAGAAGCTGATAGGGTTGCACTGGACACCCACAGCATGGACCCGGTGAAGGTGCTTGCCTTTGCCAGGTTTCTAGGAGCCCGGCCAATCCAAACCTTGATTGTTGGCTGCGAACCAGCTACGATTATCACAGGTGAAGATGGTGCAGACATGCAGGTGGGATTGAGCGAGCCCGTACGGGCCGCCGTCGTTGAGGCTATGAAGATGATCGACTCGCTCGTTGAGCAGTTGCTCACGTCAACATCAGTCACGTAGGACTCTTTGAGAAACGACGAAAGGAAAAGAACATGACTCTTTTCAAATTGCTTGCCCTTGCTCTGGTCATTATGCTTGGATACGTAGCGTATCGATCACTGCCAGATATCCAGCGCTATCTGAAAATGCGATCCATGTAGTGACCACATGGGTACGGTAAGCTTCGCCCAGAATGGCGCATTCGAGGAGTGAGGTTGGATATGCATGAACTCGCGATAGCTCAAAGTATCGTCGAGATAGTTGAAACTCGAGCAGCAGAGTGTCATGCCACACATGTCAAGGGCGTGCGGCTGCGTATAGGCGAGGCCATCGGGATCGTTACCGACTCGTTGACCTTTTGCTTTGAAATGCTGACCAGCTTCGATCCAACGCTTGCAGGCGCACAACTGTTGATCGATACCGTACCCCATCAGGCGCGATGTCATCACTGCGCCAAAGAATTTCCCGTCGTCAACTTTATTGTCCTGTGTCCAACGTGCGGCGAGTGGAGCAGCGAAGTCGTTTCCGGTACGGAATTGCAAATCCTTGAGATGGAGATCGAATCGTCAAAGGAGTGAGGCTCATGCCCAAAGTAACCATCGCCCAAAACATTCTAGCGGCCAACGACACCATTGCCCAGGAGATTCAGCGATCACTGGCAGTACGTGGCATTCGCACCATTAATATCATGAGCTCGCCGGGCGCTGGTAAAACCACCCTATTAGAAAGGACAATTGAGCGACTCCACGGCTACCGCGGGCATCTGGGCATTGGCGTAATCGAAGGCGATGTTGAGACAAGCGCTGACGCGGAACGTATTGAGGCGGCAGGGGCGGAGACGGTCCAGATCAACACGCGGGGAGCATGCCACCTTGAGGCACACATGATCCGCGACGCACTCGCGGAGATCGAATTGGCGCGTATCGAGCTGCTATTCGTCGAGAACATTGGCAACCTGGTCTGTCCCGCTGCATGGAATCTGGGAGAAGACACGCGTGTTGTCGTCGTGAGTACCACCGAAGGGGACGACAAACCGGCGAAATACCCACAAATGTTTGCCGCCTCCGAGGTCATGATCGTGAACAAGCTCGACCTCCTTCCCTATGTCGACTACGATGTGGAGAAGGTTAAACGGCACGCGTTAGCCATCAACCCACACCTGCGCATCTTCGAAATGAGTTGCCGTACTGGCGCGGGACTCGATGCCTGGTGTGATTGGTTGCTCAACTTCGCGGCAGAGAAAAACGAGCAACGAGAGGCGTGATGTATGGTATCAGCAATAGGCTCGACAATACAGCGACGACGCATCCTCATCCAGGGAATTGTCCAGGGCGTGGGCTTCCGGCCCTTCGTCTACGGACAAGCATTGCGCTGGGGACTGGTCGGCTTCGTGCTGAACAATAGCCTGGGCGTCACCATCGAGGTGGAGGGTTCCTCCGAGGCGCTCGATCGCTTCCAACGTACTCTGCGCGAGGAAGCCCCACCGTTGGCGCGCATCGATTCGCTTGTCACCGAACTTATCACGCCCTGCCACGACATGGTCTTCGTGATCGCCCATAGCCAGGCCGGAACAGAACGTCATGCACTCATCTCGCCCGATACCGCCGCCTGTAACGACTGCCTGCGCGAACTGTTCGACCCACGAGATCGGCGCTATCTCTACCCGTTCACCAACTGCACCAACTGCGGCCCGCGCTTCACGATCATCCAGGATGTCCCCTATGATCGCGACAAGACTACCATGCGCGTCTTCCCCATGTGCCCCGCCTGCCAGTCCGAATACGACGACCCACTGAACCGGCGTTTTCACGCTCAACCCAACGCCTGCCCGGCCTGTGGCCCGCAGGTGCAACTGCTCTCCTGGACAAACCGACCAAGCAGCAATGAAGATCCCATCGCCGCGGCAGTCCAATGCCTCGCCAACGGAGCAATCCTTGCCATCAAGGGACTGGGAGGTTACCACCTGGCATGCGACGCATTGAACGCAGAAGCTGTGCAGCGACTCCGCCAGCGCAAGAACCGCGAAGCCAAACCCTTCGCACTGATGGTACCCGACCTGGAGACAGCCCGGCGACTCTGCCAGGTAAGCGAAGCCGAAGCGACGCTCCTGCAATCGCGCCAACGCCCCATCGTGCTGCTGAACCAGCTTCCTGGCAACCTGGTCGCCCCGGCAGTCTCGCCAGCCTATAACACGCTGGGCATCATGTTGCCCTACACGCCACTACATCATCTCCTGCTGCATGCTTTCGCCGCAACCATCGCACCAGATCGCCTGGCAGTCCTGGTGATGACCAGCGGCAACTTGAGCGACGAACCCATCGCTTACCAGGATGATGATGCACAAGAACGGCTGGCATCTATCGCAGAAAGCATGTTGACACACAACCGCGAGATCCACATGCGCTGCGACGACCCGGTGGTGCGTATCACTGCTAGCGGCGAACAGCTTTTCCGCCGTTCAAGAGGTTATGCACCGGAGCCGATTCTGCTTTCGTTCGATTTTCCCATACCTCTCCTGGCCTGTGGAGGGCATCTCAAGAACACCTTTTGCCTGGGCAAGGGACGACAAGCCTTTGTCAGCCACCATATCGGTGACTTAGAGAACCTGGAAACACTTACCTCGTTCTGTGAGGGGATTGAGCACTTCCAGCGCATTTTTGATATCCACCCTGAGGCGCTTGCCTACGATCTGCACCCCGAATACCTGGCAACAAAATACGCTCTCGACCTGGATATCCCGCAGAAAATCGGTGTTCAGCACCATCATGCCCATATTGCCAGCGTGTTGGCTGAGCATGGGCTGAGTGGGCCAGTGATTGGAGTCGCTGCCGATGGTACAGGCTATGGAACAGACGGTGCCGTATGGGGCTGCGAGATTATGGAAGCTTCCCTCCTGGGCTTTGAACGGCTGGCTCACTTGAGCTACGTACCGCTCCCCGGAGGTGAGCAGGCAGTGCGACAGCCCTGGCGCATGGCAGCCACCTACCTGGCTCAGGCCTATGGTGACGCATTCCTGGAGCTGGATATTCCTTTTGTACACCAGCTAGACCGGTCGAAGTGGCGCACGCTGGCGCAGATGATTGCAAAGAGCATCAATAGCCCACCGACTTCTAGCCTGGGGCGATTGTTTGATGCGGTAGCCGCTCTGATCGGCCTGCGCAGCGAAGTGCTCTATGAGGGCCAGGCAGCCATCGAATTGGAGATGCTGGCTGAAAGATATGGCCCTGCGGATATCTACCCGTTCGCCCTTGGAGAGCGGAGGAACGGGACGACAGGGTATTCACCGGGAATGCTCCTACAGGTGGCCCCAATGATCCGTGCCATTGTGAGCGATATTCAGCAGGGTCTGTCGCTCCCGCAGATCGCAAATTGCTTCCATCGCTCGATTGCCGAGTTGCTGGCAACGGCCTGCCACCAGGCACGCGAGCAGACTGGCCTGAACGTTGTCGCTCTCAGCGGTGGTGTATTCCAGAACCAACTGCTACTTGAGCAACTAATGGCCCGCCTGGAGGAAATGGCCTTCCAGGTCTATGTAAATCGACGTGTGCCACCTAATGATGGCGGTTTAAGTCTTGGTCAGATAGCAGTGGCTGCGGCGCGGCTGCAAGCAAATGTAGGAACTGTTTGAAAGCCATCCCTACAAAGGAGGCGAGTATGTGCCTTGGTATTCCGGGTCAGATCATAGACATAGTGGATGATGAAAATCATATTGCCAAAGTGAATGTTTCTGGCGTTAAACGCAACGTGAGTATCGCACTGGTGCGTCTCGAGGGTATCGCCCCTGGTGATTGGGTATTGATCCATGTCGGCTTTGCTATGAGCAAGATCGACGAGATCGAGGCGCAAGAGACGATGAAAGTGCTGCAACTTATGGGCGACGTTTATACCGATGAACTTAAGATGCTGCATCAGAGCCAGATTGAATGACGAGGTGAATCGTTGACGGTGGAGAAGGACCTGCCCGACTTCCGTAAGCTCGTCGCTACACGCTTCGAGCAGAGCATGTCCGTACCAGAGGCGTTCTTTGCGACCGAGACAGGGCGGATCGCCGAGGCTTGCTGGGCCATGGCATGCCGCTTCTACCAGGGAGGACGTTTGCTCGCTTTTGGTAATGGTGCCTGGGCGACCGACGCTCAACATGTCTCGGTCGAGTTTGTGCACCCGGTGATTGTTGGGAAACGAGCACTCCCAGCCCTCGCACTGACCAACGATAGCGCTACACTCAGTGGTATGATGGCAGGAGGAGATGTTGCCATGTCTTTCGCACGCCAGCTCAATGTGCTGGCTCGGCCACAGGACATGGCGATGGGTTTCTCGCCGGATGGACGGTGCGCCAATGTCGTAGCGGCTCTGAGCAGAGCCAGGCAGATGGGTTTGCTCACACTTGGCCTGACAGGCGGCGATGGCGGACTGCTAGGGCAAATGGGGCAGACCGAACTCGATTTCTGTTTCGTTGTCCAGACACACGACCCATTGGTGATACAGGAGACGCATGAGACGCTCTACCACATCTTATGGGAGTTGGTACATATTTTCTTTGAACACGAGGGATTGTTGAAATGAGTGAGATGACGGACGAACAGCGAGAACCCATAGTCGCACATCCAGGGGGCACTTTGAGACACGAGATAACCCCTGCCAGCGAAGCGCGTTGTGAACTTGGCGCGGACGGGATGAGGGGGCACTGTGTGACATGTTCCGACGAGGCATTGACTGCTTGCGTGCTGCGTGTCGATCAGGAGACGGGCTTAGCACTGGTGGAGATAGTGGCGGAGAAGCATACGACGGAAGAGATTGATATTACGCTTGTAGAAAATGTGGTTCCAGGCGATTTGCTCCTGGTGCACGGTGGTGTGGCAATTGCTAACCTGTAATACTTCCTTGCATCGCTGCTGATCGTAGGCAGAAGCGCTACAAGGGAGCGCAGTTGCAGCGTTGGATACCAAACAAGCGAGGCGAACAATGCGTGATTCGGAAGGGTCTGAGTACGACCGATTATTTTATCCCTTCCTCTTCGAGGGTGGCAAGGCCAGTATAGAGGACGTACTGGCGCGGGTGCGTCACTCGACGCTTGAGAAGTGTCGCGAGGTGATAGCGCTGCGCCGTACAACGCTCGAAAGTTCTGGTGAACAGATCGTTGCCACTGGTCAGGCAATAGCACGAGCTTTTGCTGACGGGGCTACCCTGCTGGCCTTTGGCAATGGGGGCAGTGCCACTGATGCTCAAGACCTGGTGGCCGAACTGCTCAACCCGCCTTTCCCCGATTGGTTGCCTCTGCCAGCAATTGCGCTGACTAACGACATCGCGGTAGTCACGGCGGTGGGGAACGATGTCGGATTTGACAATGTTTTTGCCCGTCAGGTCATTGCATTCGGGCGACGAGGTGATATCGCCCTGGGTATCTCGACGAGCGGCAATTCGATCAATGTACTGGTGGCCCTCGAGCAGGCAAAGAAGCAGGGGCTGCTGACAGTAGGGCTGGCTGGCTACGATGGCGGAAAGATGATGCGCTCCAAAGCTGTGGATTTTTGTATCAACTCCCCGAGTGATCACATCCCGCGTATCCAGGAGGCGCAGGCGACGGTCTATCACGCGCTCCTCGAAGTTATCCAGGGCGCGATAAACCAGACCCCTATGAATGAAGATAGAGAAACTTGAAAGCCATCCCCAGGCAAGCCCGAGTCCTCCGATAAATCGGGGACCTACAGGAGACCCCGATTTATCGAGGGGCGAGCGAAGCGAGGGATGCAAGGAGGTACCAGATGAGCATGAAGTATGTTGACGAGTACCGCGATGCGGACCTGGCGAAACGCATCTCTGGCGAGATTGCGAAATTAAGCGCTGATCAGTCTTTCAA